>Ga0181612_102880_pt1 | contig 12890 bp, 4 predicted proteins | sample HoacroProtozoa21_FD_119630 | JGI IMG/M metagenome (GOLD analysis project Ga0181612, IMG submission 119630) | Hoatzin crop microbial communities from Cojedes, Venezuel. Combined Assembly of Gp0051906, Gp0051904, Gp0051908 | reverse complement strand
GTGTTGCTTTGTTTTTTGTTTTCTATTTTGTTTTGTGTGGGGGTTGGGGGTGTGTTGTGGGTGTTTTTGTTTGTGGTGGGGGGGGGGGGGGGGGGTTGTGTGTGTGTTGGGGTTTTTTTTCAAACAACTTTAGTAGAATTGAAAAGTGATGGAAGACTAACAGCTGAGGAAAACTACTCCTGCAAGGTATCCAGTCACAGTTCATATCTCAAGAGGATGGGAAGGACCCTGCAAGCTTCTCAGTTAGACCTCTGATTATAGAAAAAATGTCCAACTTCTCAACTTGACTTTATAAAAAAAAAAAAAAACAAACAGTTATAATGGCAATAAAAATTCAAGGTTATCAACCTTGGCAACTGAAATATTCCCTGCTTTGTCAGCATGCTTTAGCTGTATTTGAAGTGATACCTGTCCTCGGTTTATCTAATAAGACTGTTCATTGCATTGTAACAGCTGCTAGATTTTTTTTTTCCTTCCTTTTTTCCCCCCCACCTTCAGTACTTATTTTCACCAGAATTGCAGTCTTCAAGACAAGCAATAATATTTGTGAAATCACACAACACATTTAGATGAAAAAATATGATTCTTTTCTAGTTTTCAGAAAGCAGAATTATTTCCTTTTGAAATTCGCACAATTTAAGATTTCAGGATTTTGTTTTAAAATTACTATTTGAGAGAAATATCTTTTAATCAAAAGCAATTTATTCCTTTAATTTAAAAAAAATACGTATCCTTCCAAATGAGCTATACTTTCAAGTTCCATTCATCACCAGCCAGAACACTTTGGTCAGGGACACCCAAAATTTTGTATGTATTTTACGTGTATGTATATACATACATAGATATGAAATCAACCTTCACCAAAAACCTGCAGGACCACTAGAAGCACTTCCTGTCAACCACTTCTGAAGAAAAAAAAAAAGTACTAAATACACAACAACAATATCTAAATACAAAGGTGTATCTGACAATTTTCTCACCAAGAACTGCTTGCAAGTAAAGCCACATTTTTACATGTTAGAAAGAGAGCAGGAAGGCTCTGCAAAATTTAGAAGTTATTGGCAGGTATATTGTGTCCATTCTCATGTAAGAGTCTGTCTGCAGGTAGGAAAAGACATGAAAATAAACAATCAGCAACATGGGTCGCAATAACTTGTGCCCTTTTAACTCAGCATGAACAAAGAGATCAGGGAAGTAGACTAGTTGGACAACCTTGCAAGATGCAGACTGGGAGTGGGTTTATGCTTTTTACAATGCAACAGCTTCCAACTAAACTGTAATTGTAAACCCTTTTGTTGGAAAAATTGAATATGGGAGCTCATCTGTATTTATTGATTGAATCATGAGCCTCATCCATCGCCAGTGAAACTCAGAACAACTTTGCTATTAGTTTTCTCTGTGGGCTGAATCAAGATCTAAGTCCCTCAGCAATACCTGTTTAAAGGTGAAGAACTACCTAAGGGGACATCATCAGCTTGGCTCAGGTATCATAACAGACCTACGTCTTACAAACCTAAACACTGCCTCCAAAAAACCCTCTTTAAGCCCCCCCCAACATTTGCACATTTTCATGAGTTAAAGTGAAAGCTGCTTGGAGAAGGAGTAGGCGTGGAAATTACTCTGTCTTTCTGCTATAACCACAGAGCTGGAGTGTATGTGACGCTGATGAAACAGAACAAGCAGCATGCAGGAGCTCTGGCCACAGTGGGATCCCCGTGCCACAGGCAAAGCAATTGTATTCCCCTGAGATTACCCTGCTTTAGAGGAGACAGATGGTAAGAGAGAAATAGACTTCTCCCAAACCTTTCAAATTTCCAAGGCAGATGAGGGCGCTCCCTAATCTCTCAGTCTGGCAGACAGCAGTGATTCCCCAGAAAAAAAGATCGTGAAAGGCAACACCCGCAAGTAGTGAAGAAAAGGTGCGGGGCTTGCTTCATCCACTTTTTGACATCTAGAGTGAAGATGTCTCCATCTCAGATGGAGATGGAGACTACTGAGGATCCCCTTTATAGTTCAGGACAGGGGAAACAAGCATTTCTATAATGTCATTCAACTGCCTATATATTTAGAGATCTACTTTAGGAACAGAGAAAATGAACTGCTGATGCGGCTGTTGTTCTCTCTCTAACATAAAGAGAGTCCAAGCGACCTGCTCAGACTGCAGGCATCCACACTGGGACAGATGAATTGTGCTTAGAAACAGCATATAGTGTAAGGAAGCAGCATGTACAGTAAAGCTTTTCTGGTTTTCCTTTTAATAAGGGGGACTGTAAAGTACTGTCAAGATAACTATTTCCCCCCATCTAGTGGTGGGATTGCATTTTAAAATGTCCCACCCATCTTAGCTGACTGCATTTTGAAACTGGTGAAGTTTGAAAATGGTACCACTGCCCTGCAAGATCCCAAAAAACTATGGCTGCCATTACTGCAAGCCCCGTAAACCAGGTCTCAGAGACTGGAAACAGGTCTCGCTTCCCAGTTCTTTGCTCTAACCTCCAGATCACGGTACCTCTGCTTTCAAAGTGCTAAAAATACATGACAGATATAAACCTACTATACTAGTCATTAGCTTACTTATTTATAGGTTGTGTTCTTGGGATTGCCTCTTCACGACTACAGCTTATGACTATTTTTAGCACTCCTAAGAGCTTTGTTATTCATCTGCAGAAACTGCCATTGATATGTCACATCTGCTTCACGATCAAGTAGCCTTTTAACTGTTTCACCAAATACAAATGAAGGAAGTTTTATTTCTGGACTCAGAATACCTTTTGAGGCGATAACCAGCTCTGGGTCAGATCCTCAGCAATGTTCAGCTGAGCATCACGGTTAGACGTTTCTAAGCTAGTCCTTGTCCTTACTATACATGTTAAAGATATACCACTTTCCTTAAGGACAAGTCTGAATTGTATTTTATTACAGACTACAGACTGTCAAGCTGTACTATGTAAGAGGGTATAGTCTGTTTAATTTTGGAGATGTTCTTCTGGATTGTTCAGACTGGGGCTTTCAAAAGAATAGCATTATCACCAAGAGCAGACAAAGTTCCCAGTGTGGATTTCCTAAAAGAATGTACCTACCTGGTATACCTATTTTTATACTGGACCTATGCTCCATACTTATTATCTTTTGGTTATTAAAGTCAACTGATTCAAATACAGTAAACCTTCTTTGCGCCTAGTTAATGTTCTCTGAAGTCATTAGTTTAAACTGAAATGGCTTGAAAGGTGAAGCACACACAGCTGAGAACTCACAGAGCACAAACAGGTACACAAAATATCTCTCGTGCAGACCATAAGCAATACATCAAAAAGCCTATGACAAGACTGAATGTGGAAAAGTCTGTGACAAGGCTGACTATCTTAAGATAGCACAGAATTCAGACAACTCATTGTGGGTTTAAATGGGGCTCAATGAGGAAAAAAGATATTTTAAACTACCTGCCTTTTCTTCACCTCCTCCCAGTGCATAGTATATTACCAGAAAAGCTCACAGACAACAGCTTACCTTCCTAGTGGGTATGCACCAACAGTAAAGCCCTAATACACCATATAGTTAAGCATTTCCAGGATGCAGTCAGATGAATAGAAAACTAGCTTAATAATGTTTTAGCTGGTCAAAATTAAACTCGGGCCTTCTCCAGCAAAGCTGTAAAAACCTTGCTGCTACTCTTACAACCATTGCGTATTCATTCCACAAACTCTATTCCACATTCCTGTTCCTCACCTAAAAAAAAAATATATATATATATATATCAATCTTTGTAAACATGTGACAGCACAATTGGTCCTAAGTTTACCCTCTTTTACGACTCCATATCCAACCTGGACATGGGTTTTCTAGCTCTCCGCTTCGCTACTCTTCTGCTGCTCTCCTGCTTCCTGACCAGGTCCTGGGGACTAAGAGGAGAAAGGTTTTTCTCAGAAGAATAAAATCACATTTTTCCATCTAGCCTTAGCCTTAAGTGACAGAAGATTACAATGCTTCATACAACAGAGAAACACAATCTATTTCTGTGGCAGGGCATCATAATTCATGGGGTTTCTTAAATCTGGTATCTAATTTATTTCATCCTTTTTGGCTTTTATCCAATGGCGTGACTCCATTCCTTCAACTTCTGTGCTGACAGACTTTTATTTATCTGGTTTTATAACAAATAGATGGAAAAGAAATGACTGATTCTGGGTACAAAATTGCCTTTGCCAAAAGTTAAACTCAAAATCAGAGCAAACAAAGCCTGCAGCTGCTCCCTTGTCTCCTGTGCCAACAATAATAACCCATTACAATAAAACTAAGCCTACATGAAACATAAGCAGAAGGTACCAGGATCCTCAGCATAAAAAAAAGAATCAGTGAAACTGAAAGCACTGTATTAGCTGACAAGTTCTGTTTCACCTTCACCTTGAATCACTGTCCTTTGTCCCCCAAACCTGGGAATGTGCTATAGAAATAAGGACTTGCAAGTGCCTGTACCAATATCTCTCTGAAGTCATGCTTTCACACCATTTACAGTTAGCAACTGAGTCATTACACATTCCCTCTGTATGCCTCTAAGCCACTGGGATGCAGTAAAGACAAAACTCTCACATATTCCTCCATGTATTCATCCTTTGAAAAGTTTATTGGCCTTTTGCAAAGGTCTGCATGCAGCAAGAGGTAAAAGCCGGGGGGCTTGTGACAGACCTACTTGGAATCAGAGGCTGAAAAGTTAGTGAAAAAGAAGGCCACAGGTACAGAGGGGGTACCATGGCAGCCACCACACTGAAGCTGGCAGGATCATACAAATCTGTCCTGAAATAGTACACTTGAATTTGCCTCCCCAACATGAATTTTCACTACCCCTTTCAGTGCAAAGCCATTTCTTTTAGCCAAGCTGTCAGCCTGAAATCAGAAGACTTTCAGCTTACAAGCTGGCTTTTACCAGATGCATTTTGGGGACCAGCAAAGTATCTGCAACATGGTAAATCTCACAGAGTACCAGGCACCACAGATCTGCCACAGATGCCTCTGAATACATTGCCAGGTAAACATGTATGCCTACAGCCTTGTAAGAACAAGGCATTCCTTGGCAAGTAACTGGATTTAACCAGAACAAGCAAGGATTATTTGCTTATTTTTCAATTAAAAATGAAACCTCGCAGACATCCTCACTTATGCTTGGACCTTCCTTCACAAAGAAATGGAAAAAAACAGTAGGTTTGCTAAACAATTACATTTGCTATTTGCCTGCAGTTTCAGGGATCAGATGACCTCAGGTAGCACTTCAAGACTGTGGGCACCAGACTTGGCTTTTCAACCGTACTCTGGATACTATACAATTAACTGCAAAACAGACATCTCTAAAAGAGACAAATTGCATTGACAGACCACTGTCCAAACCCAATGAGGTGCAGCTGTCCCAGAGGAAGAGCACAGCCCTACCAACTACAGCACACAGAAAGAACCTCTGCAAGATGGAAGAATCAGAGGCTTTTGAGCCAGAAAGACTGCAGAGAATCCAATTGTCACAGGATCCAGAAACTGGGATTAGTTAAGCATTCAAATGTTATTAAAGCTCACTGCCTGAATTTCTTGCGCACTAATGCTCAAAGCCACCAGACAAGAGATACACCAGCCTCTCAGAAGTTGAACTGTAACTTCTGAAAACCCCCACGCTTCAGAGAGCATCCTCTGCAGCCTGAATGCTAAGGAAGGAGGTGTATATGTTTTGGCGTCAATGTTTCCGATCTCTCCACGATCCTTCACCGGAAAGACCTTGCCCCAAGCCACCACTTAAAAACTACAGACACTAGTGAAAGGGACAGAAACTGAGTCAGTGTGCATGTTCCCCACTCCAACCATTCAGATGGCCACCTGTAGTTATAGATAAGTCTCTCCAAACCACAGGTTATTTATTACCTCAGAAGAACCCTATGACACCATCACTCTTTTCTCCACATTTCTCCTCCTCTGGCAAGCCAAAGCATTACCAAGCACGCAAAGCGGTCAGCAGCAAAGCCCACTCTTCCCTTCACTAACTCACAGCACTCTCATGAACCTCCTTTCCTACCCATGCACTTCACACAGACCCTTCCCCACACACCCCATCCCTCCACTCAGCTAACATTTCCCCTCCAAGTATGCGGCATGACATATATATTTTCCCCCACCTTACCACATATTTCACACCATGAAGAAACACTATTTCCTGGCCACAAGACCTCTGTGCTCTTTAGCAAGCTGTGCTTTCACTTGTGACACCCAGACCCTCCCCATACTGCCATTTCTGTTACAGAAACTAATTCCTTCAAGAATTAGTGGTCAGTCCACATGGAGCTCCCTCCTTTGGGTCCCAGCTCTACGATTTCAAGAGAGCTGGTGATACTCTGAGTGAACTGCAGTGACAATGACAAATTTCATAAACTAAAACCCTCCGCTGATCAGCAGAAAACGTACAAGGCAGAAGCAGCAATATAAACAGGTCTGAAATGTGACTTGGAGGAATCATTCCCTAAATGAAAAAACACTGTTCTTTATGGAAAAATGAGCCCCACAGAAAGGCAGGAGTAACCAAGGTTCTTCTACCTGCCATTACCAGCTGTGCCTCATGACTAGGCCACAGGCTGCTGCTTCTGACACTGCCTCTGGGCTCACACAGCCAGCAGCAGGGTGGCTCCTTGCACCATGTGGATTGGAAGGGCGACCATGAGACAGACGGGGTGGCTCTGTGCTGAGACGGTCCATGATGGAGACAGACCTGCAAGCCAGTCACAGAAGCTCACCTCAAAGGCCCGCAATGGATGCCTACATGCAGTCTACTCACACCTGACTGATGACACCAACTCTTTTCATGTAGGCCACCATAAAACAATCTGTGACTATCAGGTATTGTCACTATGTGTGAAATCCAGAGCAAGGACTAGGCAATGCAGGATCTTGTTTGTCACTCCTCAGCCAACCAGTGTCCTCTAACACACCCTCTTGGTCCAGGTATCTAAACGACTTCATAAAACAACATGTGCATTATTGCCCACCACACCACCGTGCAAGTGCATAAATTGCGGAGGTACTGGATGTGAATCCTATTCCATGGCAGATAAAATTTCAATAGAAATTAATAAGTAAATCAGTGTAACCCCAAAAAATCTGAAATGTCACTAACTTTTTGTCTGAATGGTTATTTTAGCCTTGTCTGGTTGCCTTCAAAGACACAAAAAAAAAAAAAAAGGGAAAAAAAACAGGCTGACATTTTCCCAGTAAGACCAGAGAGGAAATCTCTTCTCTTCAAGGTGTTCTTCAGCTAAAAATGTGATGGAAACACCACACAGATCTGTGCAATATATGGGTATTGGCTAAGAAATCAATGTTAACCTTTCATGTCCTTTGTAAAGGGACAGTCTAAATAGCCCTTACAACCAAATTTCAGACACAGAGAGGATGTGGACAGTGGCAAATTTCCTCTTAACCACTTCAGAATAAACAACTCTGAGGAATCAGACTTCTCACCAGACTTTGTGGCAGCCAGTCCCAGAGCTAGGATATTTTCAGTGCATACTAGCCAGCCTGGCGACATTCAAAACCCTGAGACAGGTGGCAGAGAAGTCACAACGGCAACTCCTTCCATCAGCTCTCCTGCACAAGATCATGCAATTTTCAGATTGCTCTAATTTCCCATTTAAACACAAAACTTTTCAAAAATGCAAGGGGGCACTAGAGGTTTTGAGGTAAATTACATGCTCCTTGGACTTACCATGTTTTCCACAGCAGACGTAGCCAAAGACATTTCTACATGTCGTAGTAGATACTGGCTCCTGGCTAATGAAACAAGCATTTGGATGCTAAAAGATATCAAGCATTATCTAGTACAGTTAAAACCAGTCCACAACTTGAGAATTTATTTCTGTGCATAGCTCAGCAGAACTTCAGCAAGTTAATCTATGCACACAGTTTAAGTTTTCTTCTTATTTGTGGTACTCATCTGAACAAAAAGTTTGGGCTTAATATTTGCTTTTGCTTTCTGTCAGGGCATGAGCATCACTCAACAGCACCTGAACATCATCTTTGGTAGACACTGTATACATATACAGTAAGACTTCAGTTCCTGTACAAAGTAGGCCCATTGCCTATTGCAACAATGCAAGGCTTCTAATCACTGTCCCACTGGTAGCTGTTAAGTGAGCTTTATCCTCCTTGAAGAAGAGGGAGAAGCTTCTGTAAACTGTACACAAGGAAAACTTGGACCCATGGATCCAACCAGGCTATAGGAGTAATAGGGCATGCTGTTCTGCAGACACACTTAGGCAGTGCCTAAAAATGTGTGGTAACAATTCCTGGGTTTGCCTCTGTATCTACAGTAACAGCACCAGTGAAAAACACTTTGAACTCTTCCTGTTGTAGGATCAGACAGTTCCTTTTCCGTTTGTATATCGTTAGCAGGACTTTCATGTGAGCCTGCCAATGGGGCAGTAATTACACAGCGTAAGCTGCAGGAGTTCTGGTGGAAGCATATAGAGTTTTCAGCAAAACAGGAATTACACTGTTTCAAGAACCTGCCTTCCTTTCCTCAAAACATATACTTAACACAAAAAATACAATTCTAGCTAAAAAGGAATGACTGTTTTATTTTTTTAATTTAAGGAACAAAAAAAAAGGAAAGAAAAAAGAAAAAAAAAGGTCATTCACTTGGTCATACGACACTAGGACAGCTTGTGAAGTATGAGGCCTGAATGACACAATTTGCACGATGAGAAAGAGAAATCTAGGTCATTACGTTAGTATCCTGAAAAATATCACTAGATACGCCAGTGACCCACGGCAGTGCTAGGAAGATACCTGACGCTTCACCAACCAGCCGAATTACCACAGCGTCTGATCATCCTGGTGCTGAAGTACAGTGTACTGCTGGGGTGCAATTGGAAATGGAGCGGCACAGGTGGTCTTCCTGACTCTGGGGCAATGACGTGTAACTGCAAGATACCATCTGACTGGAGCCCATTAATGTTTACTGCAACTTCCAAGATCCTCAGCAGAAAACGTATGGTTAACTACTTTGTACGCTCAGAGGCACAGTTGTGGCTCTTTACCTCCACTCCCATGGGTTAACCACATAGGTGGCTGTAAACATCGGTTTGCTGCAAGTGCAGAGCACAGACTGCAAATCAATAAGGGTTCATACTATTATATTTTTAAACAATTAAGTGTTCTTTTCAAAAAGAACAGCAGCCACTCAGAATTCAATTGCACTGAGGGAGAGTCACTAAGGACTAGGCACTGCTTGCAGGCGCAGCTTTGAAGGCAGCGAGGAGTATCCTGTACTCAGTGGCAGTCCTACGAACACTTGACAAAATACCCAAAGCCTCACTCCACAGCGGCAAGACTATAGCTGTTCCTGGCTAGAGGAGCAACACTCCTCTCTGGCAGCAGCAGATTTCAAAGTCCTTGCTCTATTACAGTACAACAGCAAATAGCCAGGCAAAAAAGCTTTACTGCTTCCCCACCCAAACACTATTTATGCCACCTCCTTCTCACCCTTCAGTTGTACTTCGGAAGAGTCACTCATGAGAACAGTTGGATGTCTTTCCTCTTTTTACTTCATAATTGTCTCCTATCACAAGAAATGCTAAAAAATACAAAAGAAAGAAGCAGACTCTTAAAAAGCACGAGTCAAGCCCTTAGCCAGCAAAAACTGACAGGCTTCAAATCCCGTTTTTCATCAGCTGAGGATCTAGTCACAGCCTTCGATTTGTTTTCTCAACAAATGATGATCTAGACTGAAGAAACATACCATACAGCTGCTTTATAGAAGCCATACAATTTGCAAACTAAAGTGACAAATGCATACAACAAGACTTTTGGAAAACAAGTTTCTTCATATTTTCCCTCCTCAAAGAAAACAACTAAATACACCCAGATAGTGTCAGAGTAATTGGATGGATACAAGGTCAGTTCCACAAAGCACAGGCATTAGTGGTGCTCCCCACTGAAAGTGCTCACTAGCCAACAATTCCCACTGTCCCCTTTGGGAACAGCCAAGCATGAGATTGTTTCACAAAATCTGGCCCTAGAGTGTGTTGCACAAGCTTTGAGATAAAGCCATCTGAGCACCCAGCCAGACCCCTGAATGTAAGCAAAACCCCGAAGAAACGACACAAGGCACTTCACACTCCCAACCAGCACTGACTGGCACAACGCTGGCAGCTCCAGGCTGAAAGCAAAAAGACCCAACATGTTTATCTTGGTACTCAGCAGGAACAGACCTCGGTTCTGTGATGGGAAACCCTCGAGCCAACAAGGGCCCTTGTGAAGAGACTGGCTTCAGTTTTATGCCTGTGAGTCCACACTGCAAAATGGTCATGTCAGCAGTCTGCATAATGCGCTTACCAGCACAAGGACTGACCAGGCCCTGGTGACTGAACTCTTCTCCCGTGCCCAGGTCTTACAGGTAAGGCACCAGGTGTGTTGACTGGGAATTCACCTTGGCTCTTCCTGTGCTGCTATAGCCTGGAAAGAGGAATATCTCACCTTTAGACTGTCAGAACAACACTTTTCCCAGCACAACAATGCTTGCAAAATAAAAACAAACCCAGCCTGGAAAATTGAGGGAAAAATAAAAACCAAAACTGTGCCATCTGGTGTGATAATGCCTCCCAAATGATTAAGGCTCCAGGAAAAAGGTGTTTGCACTGTAACCTAGCACTGAAAAGGCAAATCAAGAAGTAAGGTACATAAAACCTGGTGACATTTGATCACCTTATGAAATGGCAGCATTGTCTACACTGTGGATCTGTAAGCAGAGAACTATGTTTTGAAAGTGTTCGTATTTCCTACTTTTATGTGTTTAAAACACTCACTATAAACATTAAGCACATTATGCAACCTGTAAACATAGTGTTTGCCCTTGGTTCTCCTTGTATTTTCTCATACATCCTTACGCTCCTCACCTTAAGAGGTCAAAATGCTTTTCACGTACTCTGCTGTCCCTCACTCCTCCAGAGTATCCAACCTGGTAGCCAAAAACTTGCTTATCAGGAGTGCAGAGTTTTCTAGACTCTTTTAAAACCTGACCTCTTGTATCTGAGTTTAAGACTTTCTGAAGCTATCTCCTGTTGAATGAAATATTGTCCAACTCAGCATAAAAGTTCACAGATCTAGCATTTAAGATGTCAGTGCATTTCTCTAAAGGAGGATGACCAAAACTAAGTACTACCTGAAAGCTTACGGATGTGACAGAGCACCGTACCATGTATCACTGTAATTTTGCTATGGAAATATAATTTATTGCCTGGGTGGATCAGACCTGAAGTCCATTCTGATGTTCTGTCCTTCCAGCAGCAGCCAGTACTAATGCTTCAACAGAAAGATGTAAAAAAAAAAAAACACCACACCTCTAAGAAACAATAACCATATCCATAACACTTTCTTCCATGCCTCAAAGAGGAGTTAGCTTGTGCCTCTGAAGAATACTGATGGAATAGCCTTCTAAGTATTTCTGTCATATCATTTAATCTGAGGCACTTTTAATATCCACGCAAGTAGACAATTCTTTTTGACCTGCTGAGCTCTTGTTCTCTGCAGGAGGCAACCGCAGTGTTAATTCTTTGGTGTGTGTTCTTCATTAACTTTCTACCAGAATATCCATGTACCAGAGTTTGCTCTGTGTTACTGAACTATTTTTTTCAAACATGCAAGCAGCTCAGTTCTTTTTTGAAAACTGTAGCGATATATTTCACTAAGCTGTCTGTGATAGCATCTATCCTAACATTCTGCCTTCAGAGCAGACAGCAAATTCAGAGCCCAGGCAGGTGAAGAGAAACTTGGATTACTTTTGCCAATGAGCATTATTGTAGCAATATCCATGTCAAATTTCATCTTTCACTGCCAAGTGCACTGCCAAGATGTTTAATTCCCCCTGGAGTGTCTAACAAACCTCAACAGCTTTCACCAACTGAAACAAATTACCATGATCAGCTGAAATCCCTAACTCACTCTGTCTTTCCTTCTCCACACTGCTAACGAGGATACAGGGTACCACTGACCAGACCCACACCAGTCTGCAGACAATTAACCAATGAGACCCTCCAGAGTCAGCACACAATGAACTTGGCTTCATTGTGTTGAAGGCTATTACAGCAGCTAGCTACAATCGTGTAGTATGATGCAGCAGGATGCAAAACTGAAGAAAGGGAAGATTAGAAGCATCTCCCCCGTTTTGTATCCTGCTGGCTTTATTGTGGGGAGTTACAAGACCGATGGATGACTACTCAAATTAATTGGATGGAAAGAATCACAGAATCACAGAATGTTAGGGGTTGGAAGGGACCTCTGTGGGTCATCTAGTCCAACACTCCTGCCAAAGCAGGGCCACCTACTGCAGGCTGCACAGGACCTTGTCCAGGCGGGTCTTGAATATCTCCAGAGAAGATGTTAAGAGAAATTGACACCCACAAAGACATTAACACATTTGGGGTTGCGGGTATCCAAATGATCTGGCCCTGTATCAGGTGGTCATTTCTCTGCAATTCCTGGGATCACTTTCTTCAATGATTTTCAAAGAGATACAGATGCTATGTTAGTGAAAAGCTCTCATAACGTGATTCTGGATGAGGCTTGATGGCAGAGATGTTACCTTCTGTCCTATCTTCAGTATGCAGGGGTGTAAGAGGACAGAAATGGTGATGCTTCTCATCACAAAGCAACAAGGCACGGCATCGCCTAGCCCTGGGCGATGGAAGACAGATGAAGTCAAGCCTAGTGGCAACCACATGAGCGGGCATCGCCGAGAGAGCAAATCCAACACTGCCACCGCGTTTGCGCCCCACCGACGCGAGGCGAAGGTCGCACCTTGTGCCGGGGGCGCTCCTGCCCCCCTCCTTCCATCCCCCCAGCACCGGCCCCGCCGAGCTGCGGCGGGG
>Ga0181612_176458_pt1 | contig 12891 bp, 8 predicted proteins | sample HoacroProtozoa21_FD_119630 | JGI IMG/M metagenome (GOLD analysis project Ga0181612, IMG submission 119630) | Hoatzin crop microbial communities from Cojedes, Venezuel. Combined Assembly of Gp0051906, Gp0051904, Gp0051908 | reverse complement strand
TCTGAGATTTTGTGCCATTCTTCTGCAGCTGAGAAGGGGTTCAAAAATATTTAGCAAATCTCAAACTCATTTTTTGCTAATGAAGAAGGAAAGAATATTGTATTTCTCACAATGCAAATTACATGGATTTTGCAACACAAAATATCACTAGTTTACATTAAAAGTCATGGTTCAAAGGAATTGTGCTAAAATGTATAAATCTAGAATATTATCTGATAAAACCAGAGTCAGTTGTGCTGAAATGCTTCTGGACACAATACAGCAGCAGAGGTACATGACCTCTCCACAATACAGCAACCCACAACAGTTATTCACGTGGAACAACAAAAAAAAGGAAGACTGCTTATCCGCATCGATTGTCGATCAGCATGCACATTTATCAGTCTACACAAAGAGGATTAAAAAAAACAAAGTCCAAATTCTCTTCTTCCGTACTGCCACAAATGAAAGTAAAGACGGTTCTTTACTTCGATGAGATATCAACAACAAAAGATTTTTCCCTGAAATAATAATTCAAGCAAGGAATGTAATGAGGAATCTTACAACTTCTATTGTTTATTATAGTCAAACCCAAGTCTGGTCTAAACCAATTAAAAAAATAATATGCTGTAGTTGCATGCATAATAATGAGTCAAGTTAGTGTGCTGCATCATTTAGTATGCAGAACAAGTTCACTGAATCTGAGAGTGAAACTTGCTTAAATATGAAAGCATCATGACAGAAAGCAAAACAAGCTGCAGAGAATATAGACAATAAGCTAAGCAAAGGGAAAAAAAAGGGAAGACAAGTAGCGTCCTGGTACAGGAGGAAGGAGGATAGGTCTATAGAAACAGAAGTATGTTTTACCTGTCATCCTCTTTCCCTTCCTCAGCTTGGTCTTCTTGAGCTTTTTCATCATGCCCTGATGTTTTGATTTCCTCCTTATCACAGTTCTCTGCCACCTCTTGCCTTTCCCCCTTTTCATTAATTTCTTGCTCTTTTGATTTTTCCTCCTCCTCCTCTTTTTCTTCCTTCTCAGGAAATATTCCATGTTGTTCATCCCCTTCCAGCCCTCCCTCTTTTTTTCCCTCTATAACCCTTGTCCTTCTGAAGTCAACAAAAATTGAAAAACGCATGCAAAAAGAAAACAGAAAAGAATAAATTAAAGTTAAGGTCATGGAGAAGAGCATGCATGAACTCACAAGAATTGGAGTGCAAAAGAAATGAAATAAAAACTGAGATGGAAGCAGTCATAAGTTAAACCATGAAGGCTAAGACCTAGCCTACAATAGAGAACCTTGGGACGTTTTCTTAGGACAGCCTTTAAGTCCTTCTTCAAATAAAAGTTGCATGGCAACACATCATCTTTAGAAATGTATACATAGCTGTGTGACAGAAGCAATGTGGTCCTAACAATGCTTATACAACAGAGGTTAAGACAATCTTTTCAAATGCACCATTTGTCTTAAGAGGACAATCTTCAGAGAATTAACATGGGCTGACATTGAATTTTGCTCAGATGCAGGTGTGTTACACCTTCCGAGAAAAATAATCTTATATTCTTCCTGCAGCCAAAGCTCCTCTGAGTGTGCACAGGGTGCAGGCAAAGGAGATGCTGTGTTTTGCTCACAGGCACACTATGTACATCTTGTTGAAGAGTAATTCAATGGTTGTACACCTACAGTTAAATTTGAGTACTGTAAGTGTTAAATAAATTGATCTGTGTAAGTATTAAATAAGACTTCTATAGAAGTTCAGCAGCTCTAGTTTGAAAGGAAATTAAGATGCCTCTGACATTGCAGGCACAAATTTTCAAGTTAAACTGTCTTTTCAGCCGTATCAAGAATTTTACAAAATGATTTTCAGAAAGTGCAAATCTAAGTGTTTCTAATGCTTGCGGACGATGTATGTTTGTTATTTTAGTGTATGTTAGTGTAATCCAAGATGAAAAAATTTGGCTAAAAAAAAATACCATGAAGACTTCAAAAAGCATGAGATGAAGAAGACATTTAAAAGAGTATGTTGCAAATTCCCTGCAAATTTCAACCTAGGCAAAATATTAATTTGAAATACAAATATTGACAAATGGTCAGTTACGTAAATTACATGGCTATGGCTGGCACTACTGCTCCTCATGCTCACCTTATTTTCTTGTTTCCTCTTGGCCGCTCTGACTGGACAGACATGTAGCTTGTGCTGCTGAAGCGTGAAGCGCTGCTTGTGCGTGACACAGCTGAGACATCACTGACATCGCTGTCTGAAGACTTGTTGGAAACGTTATCTGAGCCTCGCTGAGGATCCCGTCCTGACCGATACTGTAAGAGGAAAGGGACAAAGATATAGATGTTGTCAGTGACATTACCACAAATCAGCTCTGGAGCTGGTTCCTGATGCTGTCTAAACTACCTTTGTCACCAGACTACCTGAATTTTTATAATGAAGCTTTTAACTGATACAGAACACAAGTTATGTCTTAGTTTCTATTAATTTTACTCTGCTTTGCTATCCCATTCAAGTCATTAGCTTCTCAGCTTCATCCATAGAGAGACTGGTACAAAACTCTCAGGTCTTCCAAAGGTTTCACAAACCTTAGCAAAGGCATCAAAACCATCAGAGAATATTCTTACCACAACTGTTTCACCAGTGCACAAAAGCAAAGCAGAGAGACTTAGTGACTTGCCCATGATCACTGAGCTCATGAAAGATTGAACAGTAGACAGAATGTGCTTCATGCTATCCATAAAACATGTGTTTCTTTTGGGGCTTAGCCTATTTACATGAATTTCTGGTTGACAAATATTAATTTTTTTTTGTTAAAGTAAATAGATTAGATTATCAAACCAAAAGACAATGAGATGTCGTAGCTGTGCAAACAAACCCCACATCTTGCTGAACTATTGGTCTTGGAAATCTGAAAGGACGGGACAGGGCTAGAGATAATTTGTACTGACCATGTACAAATGCCTCCAAAACTAAGAAACTGCGATATTATTTGAGCTTGTTAACAGTATACTCCAAACATGGAACTGGCAGGTGACTGGTGATCAGTGGTGAGCCCATACAACATAAAGCAGTGCTGTGTAGAGGTATTCAAGTTAGATCTGAACAAAATATTATGACATATGTTCTCATTACACAAGTTAGCTCTAAATTAATGTTAAGTCTGTGCCACTCTGCACTGCACTGTGTGCAGCTATAATAAATAGCAGAAAGACATTTTTCCCCTCTTCCCTTCATATACAGATATTTCAGCGTATACAGAAATCTGATGGGTTACTATTGATTATCTTTTCAGAAAAATAGTACTGCAAGATGAATTGTCCGTAATCACCAGGTAATTGTTTGGCTGACACGGAAAGACAGTAAGGAAAGCTGTGAAGAGGAGCATAGGCAGGACTGAAAGCAAACAATGGGAGAAAATAATCTGCATAATACATCAGTGGGTTGTTAAACTCTTGGGGGTAGCAACATTAGACTCAGCCACCTGGAGAAAATAATTTGTAATGTAAAGTGGTAGACCTGTGTAGTCCTGCAGAAGAGAAGGGTGTCCAGGTTTGGCTATCAGATTTGTCCCTTTTTCATGGTTTATAATAACTGTCTTTTGTGACCTACATAGACCATTTGCTTCTGTTCTCTTGCAAAGAATGTCATCTTGGGAAACGTTCTGAAAGGCTGTGCAGTGTCTAAGTAGCATTTCAGAATAGCATTTGAGTGCCTGTTTACCATAAATGAATGTTGCACTTCGAAAGAGTAAGTTATTTTACCTGTTTTAATGCAGGGAACTGAAATAAAGACAAGTAAAAAATGCTTATGCAGGTTACAGAGTACACCTGTTGCAGACAGTGACCAAGCACAGCCTGAACTGCCTGCTTACCTAAAATGCTTGCACATGCTGCAGCTGGCTTCCTGACCGGTACTAACTTATAGTATTTGTGTTCATTGACAAACCACTCAAGCCCTCCCCAGCCTTTAGGTGTGAGAGTGTACTTAGCCAGACATAAGCTCACAGAGTATCTCTATGATTACAGCGTTTAAATGCTGCAATCTTTACTGACTGTTTTAATTCATGTCATTAATATTTTTGACAGTACATATTATTATTAATATATTCATTCGGGAACATAAAAACAGTGATTGAACAGCTGCCCTGATGATCAGAGATAACGGAACATTATACCAGAATAAAAGGATTGTTCTTTTTCAGCAACTGCTTTCAAAAGAGCAACTACTTAGTCCTTTGGAGAAGAAAAAAATATCTACGCCTAGTGACATATGTGTATATTGAGTCCTGTCTATTCAGTTCCACCCACCTAGCCCTCCCTAGAATAATTCTGCCTTGAATACAGTACAAAGGTATGAGTGTAGTTTGTGTTGATTTAGCCTAAAACTACCAAGACTGGGAAGTACAGCCTGGTGTACTGGGCTGCCACGATGCGCTATAGAAAAGGCAACGCAGAGCTGCCCTCAGGCCTTCAGCATTTGCCGACTGTCCCCAGCAGATGCACTTGCTGTGCCGAGCCCTGTGCTGCCAAGGCTCCGCTGCTACTGGCTCCCAACAGAGCTAATGCACAGCCAAGCTGCATATGCCCATACAGACTGCTGTCGTACCAACAGCGGCTAGTGACCTCAGGGTAGGCACACTGCTGGTGTTACAGACCTGATGTGGCTGTCCTTTGGGGATATGAGATAGCCACAGTGTCAGATGTAAAGCATTGATGGAATTGTTAATTACATTCCAATTAAGGGATAGATAATTACCTGTGGTGATTCATAGAATAACAGACCTCAACCTGCAGATCCCACACTGAGCTTGCCAAGCAGTCCACGGCAATGACCTCTTCTGCATTAAATACATGCAAGCAACATGAAGTGGCAAACGATATCAGCGCTGCACAAAGTTATTCTAAGGAGTCATTCTGCCACACACTGAAAGTTTTTAAAACCTACGGTTTTGACTTTATCTGTTTCATTTCCACACCTGGAGGACATCAGTTCTTAAAATACATTTTTCATAGCAATGTGCTTTATATAACAGATCAGACATTTTCATAAATAAAATAACCTTATTGTATTTTTTTAAAGCTAATGCAATAGTAATAATCTAGTGATATGTGCTGAAGATTGAGAATTTCTATGGCAAGAAATGCAACTTAAAGGTAAGTAATTTCAGAAATACAATATGAAAAAGATCATCAGATCATTACCAGCTCTGTGTTTTTCTCAGTTGTATGTAAAGGTACTTTACATCGAATACTTTCAATTGGATCAGATGGCACAGAAATATTATTTGACCCTTACTATTTCAGGATGTTTTAGATTTGAAATTGGGAAAGTTACTTGATCTTTTCATTACATCTGAATTTTTTAATATACAATATTTGTTTTTAAAATGTTTATTTACACATTGTCTGAGTTACAGTCTCAGCATCTACTAGCTGCCTACCAAAGTAACATATAGAAACTGAAACTAAATCATCTTTCTTGCTGGACAAATCTCAGATACCTCATATCCATCCATGAACTCTGCTGCAAATTGCTCTTCATTCTGCTGCCAAGGTCTACTTTTGACTTTACATCAGACTTAATTTTGTTTAGGAAATGGATTATAATAGTAAGTGTATTGCATGTTAGTGTTTCAGTAGCCGCAGCACCGAAGACAAAAGGAGACATACTGCTTGTCTGACAGAAGCCATGATGGTATTTCAGTTTTACATTTGTTTCTTAAATTGCAGTTCTATATAAGGCAGTTTCTGAAGTGCTCCTTTACCATGTCTCTCCAAAGCATAATGGCACTTCCACTGTGCGAATATTGATTTTAAAAAAGTATTCAGTTCTTTCATGTCATATACTCTGTAAAATGCAACCACTTTTTGCACAAATTTGCACTATTCTTTCTTCAATTTTTGTGTGGCTGATGTTGCCCCAAGGCATTCAATCTTCATATCTTTCATATACTTTCTTGTTTATTTCCTCAATATTTCACTTTCTTTTTTTTTCTAAATGTCACCAGCTCTATGATAAGATCAACTATTACAGTGAAAAGGTCACTATTAACCAAGTGCCATCCACCCATTGTATCTGAAACACTGCTACCATTTCCCATCCCTCTCTGGGGCTGTCCCTATGCATCATGCTGTAGGAATTTGCACCGTCTGAATGCACCCTGCTGCATAACCTCAGCCCCCGTGGCTGGATCCCAGCTGTAACATTGACAAATGTTTGGATCTTCAGATCCAACAACTACACTGTGTGCTCCAGCTTCCCTCAGAAGAAAATAGGGGCATGAGGACAGTAAGGGAGCCTCATGTGCACTGATGTCTCCCATGCTTTGGACGATCAGGAGGTCCAGGCTGTGGTGAAGAGTACCTGCCTACTGTGAAGGTTAATTACATACTGCTTATTTTTTTTTTTTTTTATTTTTTAAATCACAGCCATGGCAGTAAGAAAATTATCTCCTAACTTTTGCCATGCTGGAAATATATGTCTCTCTCATTAGAATAAAGGTAAATTTTCATTTCCAACCCAATCAAGAGTCAAATAATATAGGCAGCATTCTGGACTTAATGGCCCATAAAGCTGTAGGAGTACCCAACCTCTTTAAGCTGTTTCAACAGGGTTCTGCTGCAAGCAGAGCAGTTGATCAAAAGTCACTTTTGTATTTTTAATAGTAAGATGATTATGTCCTATTTGCTGTGTTGAAGAATGGGATAAATTTCATCATTACAGATTCTATCAAACAAGCTTTAAAGTTTCTAAAAGCTCTTTCCTCTGAATTAGTAAATTAATCAGCTGGAGACCCTAACAAAGTGAAAGGTGTTCATGTCAATAGCTTGTAACTGCAATAGATTATTTTCCTGTAGTGACAAATTCAAGATTATTAAAGCTGAAAAGCAAAAACCTGCTCTGCTTCCTAATACAACAACCTCTGCGAACTTTCTGACCTCTTTGTGAACTACCGCTGTGTGACTGATAGGCCACATAGACCTACAACTTCTCTGATGCTTATTTCTTGAAAGAAACTGTTTTGGAACTTCTTAATTCAAAGGGAGTTGTAAAGTGTTTCATATTGCTTTAATCTATTGTTACCAGTGTTCTGTCTTGGACAATATAGTCGTACAATTGTCCAGGCAATTCAAATTGGTAGTGATTTCCAACTGTCTTTCTGTTTTATTATCTTTTTTTTCTTTTTTATAGTCTACTCATCAGTTTTTATTTGCTAGCATTTACATAGGAACATGCAAATCTGGTCAATGTTTTTACTGATCAAAATGTTGGGAAGATATTTCAGACAATTGTCCATTGTGCTACTAGGAGAAGATTAAAGAACCATTCTGGACTGTTTTCAATAGTTTTTTGCCTTTGTTATTTTTTGACAAAAGCTCTTGAGCAGCCAAAGCACAGCAATTGTATGAAATGTTCTGTAATTTCAACTGTAGCTTTCAGTGCAAGTTCACAGCCTCTAAAGGCATTGCAAATTTTAGCTACCACATTTGAAGGAATGTTATTGGAACATTTGATTCTTTCTAAAGCCTTTGTTCATGGCTGCCTAATGAAATCTGCCATTAAAAATAAAACCACATACTTACTAATATATACAACAATAGCAATACATTTATGTAAAGCAAAATATTCATTTTCAGTAAATACCATATACAAATGAATATGTAGAGAGAATATATGTTTATCTGTATCTTGCGTACACACAAACCCAAGATGAAGGCTATGATGACTCTGCCCTTGTGTGTAATTCATACTTAGCCAACTCAATAATCTGTGCTTACGTTTGCCACTCCTGTCAGGCTCTATCAAGGCAGCTGAGGTATAGCTAGCAAGGTCAGCCTCTGCCAGCCCTGCCTTAGCTATCAGCTGCACATGGCATCCATCAGCCCCTTGGGAGATTTAAGTTCTGACCAGGGAGATTGATTCTCGGACTGAGAATCCTGATCCTGACTTCTGCTTTGTAGTCCTGGATCCTATCCTATCTTCCTCCATTTTATTCCTAACACTTTTATCCTGCTTTCTTAGCCTTATATTTTGCTCCTCATGAGTCCCATTAGCACTGTTCCAGCCCTGTTCTCCCTTCAGCCAGTTCTTGCTTTGCATTAGGCACCCCTTGATCTCCTGACCTGCCCCAACTGTACCTCTCTTGGCATTCTTGTCCTGCGTTAGCATAAAAGAGAGAGGTACACGTGGTGGTGTTGTTACTGCTGAGCAGACGGTGCCTGAACCAGCAAATCTAGCTGGATGTGCTGTGGTTCACTGTACATCCATTCCTTACTCCCATTGCTTATTCAACATCATTTTTTCCCATTATTCAGAATATTCCAATCTACTACTATCTTGAATAAAAAGAACTGACTTGTAACCTGATTTGCAAAATCCACCTTCTGAACCATTCTAATCTCCAATAAATTTAGGCCACCGATTCAAACATGTTGGTAAAAAGAAACATCCATATTTCTATTGAAAAAATAGTACTTCAAAAGTTCTCACATATTTCCCTTAGTGGTTTGGTGTCATCTGTTTATCGATTTCACTAACCAGTGCTCACATATACAGTCTTACAAAGGAGCTCCTAAAACCTGATTTTACTATGGGACTCAGCCATGTTGCAAACAGCATCCTACTGCTAAATTATTAAATAAACACTGAACGATGAGAAAGGTCAAGCAAATCAGCAGTGGTCTCTGGCAGTAAAGAAAGGCAGCTTTGGTTGTATTGACTGGAACATAACCAGCAGATCAAGGGGAGTGATTAATTCCCCTGCACTCAGCAGTCATTAGACCACATCTAGAATAATGTATCCAGTTTTGAGTCCTAAAGTACAACAATGAATTTAGAATGAGTTTATTGGAGTGTCACCGAGATGTCTGGGGCTAGAACACTTCCCTGTGAGGGAAGGCTGGGGAAGCTGGGCATGTTCTGCCTGGCAAAGTGATTGCTTTGGGAGTACCTAACAGCAGCCTGCAGGTCAGACAGGGAGGATGTCAAAAAGACAGAGCCAAGCAATTCACAGCAGCTCTGCCTGGTGTAAGTAGGCATATATTTACCATAGGTGGAGTGAAGCAGTGGATCAAGCTGCCCAGAGAAGTTGTGCAGTTTTCATTCCTGAAGCACGTTTTCAAGGCCTGACCGGATAAAGCCCTGAGCAACCTGTACTAATCTCAGATCTGACCCTGCTTCAAGCTAGGGTTTGGACTAGACAGCTCCTGGGGTCCCCTCCAACACAAATTACTCTGTCATCCTATAGGTCAAGGTGATTCTGGAGCTGAAGAAGAAACTGCAAGGCCAGCAATAATGCAGAAGCCACCAGTGGATCACTGTCTAAGGACAACTGGAAATCTAGAGGAGGTAGTCAAGAGTCAAGCCAAATCAAAAGACAAATTATTGTCTGCTTTACATATGTTGGCGTATAGTGCAATTTTTTTAAGGACTCCCAAAGCGCACAATATGAAATAAATATAGGATAGCACTAGAAACTACTGTGGGATTACATCAAGGAGAACTTACAGGAACTGCTGATATTTGGTAAAGCAGAAAGCAGTAAGGAAACTCTTAAGAAGTATTTGGGTCTTTTAATGTGTTTGAGAACTTGTCAACAAGTTTGTTTTCCTACAAAAAAAATTTGTTCCTGCAGCCAGTTTCAAAACACCAAACAGCCTCTTGTTCTGATGTTCTTCTTCATACAATATGACTTTTGGAAGATCAAGACAACCTCTAATTTCCATTGCACTGATATGTGTTTTGAAATCAAGCTGTTATTGATGCAGAATTAATTCACAAAAGATAGCTTCATCCAGTCTAGGGAACTAAGTGTTCTTATTTAATCTACTTTAAGTCAGGATCAAATTTTACAAATTTTGAAAGGAGAGAGCACTGCAAACTTTCTGTTGGGATATATAAAGTTACCACATTATTCCAAAGACTGTTCAAAATCACAAAAACACTGTTTAAAACCTCATCTCTCCTATGAAAATCACAGTGAGTAAAAAGCTGTTGGTTAAAATAAAGTAAACGACAAGTAAAACAACACAGGAACAATTCTAAGCGTCACCTAAAAAAATTCTTAGAAGGCAATCCAAGATGTGTTACACACTGGAGTTAAAATACAAGGTTTATAATGGCCAAGCAGGTGTCTCATAATGTCTCATCAAAAGCTACCTTAAAGTCACTGTTCGTAGAGGGAGCTTCTACTCCAAATGAGGAGCAGGACTCGGGGAGACAACATGTCAGAATAACAAGAGGCTACCACCACTGGCCTGTGTCCTTCGGTAGTATGCCTTGCATAATATTTAACTAGACATCTACTTTAAAAATAAAGAGAACTAATCTCTATTATCTATCAAGGAAAGTCATTGAGATTTTTAAGAAGAGTTTTCATAGCCTGAATGTTAAAGTGAGATGATCTTTTCCATGGTTCTAGTTGATGCTGACAGATTAAAAGGAGGTAGAAGAAAGATCCACGTATAGCATACAGCTACAGTGAAACAGCTATAATTGGCTACATAAACTGGAATGAATACAAAATCTCATGGGTCCTGTGGATGGACTTCACCTTGTTACAAGATCTGATGAATCCAACGTGCCTTAACAAGTTATAGGCAAACTATAGATTGTACTCATGTAGTCAGAATATTCCCAAAATTTTCTGAACAAAAGCAAAGATCTTGAAGAAATAAGAGTCTACATAATATGAAGGTAAATAAATAAGAGCTTCAAAAGTAGAACACTTCAACGAGAATTAAGGGTAGACAGATGTCCAACAATCAGTCCCTCTTTTCTGACATGAAAGTCATTCAGGAAAACAGGAAAAATGGAAAATAAAACAAAGGTCTTTCTAAGATCTATTTGAAACATTTGCTGTCTAAATTCCCTTTAAAACTGCTGACCTCTTGATTTTTAACTGCTATTTAAAACAGGGCAGAGTCAGCCACCAAGTTTCACCTTAGACAACCAGGTCCATAGTCAGGCCTTGTGGTGGTGGGTAATAAACTCTTGATGTCGATCTTCTCAACCTTCCCAGATACACATTAACTTTTTGGCTGTCTTATACAGAAGGAAGAAAATCTATTTAAAATAGAGATCAGCAATCCTTTGCATTCCAGAACACTGTGCCAAGACTCTCGAAGATGCATCATCATGGACACTGTTCTCTGTAAAAAATCTGAGCTGTTAAGTGAGGGTGATATGAAAATGCAGATGTCCAGGGCTTCACAATCTACTGTGCAATTGCATTTAACAGTATCTCCAGTGCTTTATCTGCTGGTGAACTCCAGCATGTTTGTTAGGACGAACTGGTGAGCCTGCCTGCAGTTAACTCCAGCTGTTCAATGGGTTCCGTTTCAGTGATAACTCTTCATTCTGTTTCTGGCCCTGTTTGGTCTTCTAACCCTAGTGAATCCTACTTATGCTGGACAAACAGAACCAAAGTGTGGTTCCTGTATTTGTTTCTGTTCCTCAAGTAGTTCACATGCCATTTCTGTCACCACTGCTCTCAAAATATCTTGTGCTTCATACAGTCTTGCCATCCAGGCAACAGCTTATTTTTTAGAGAGGGTAACAAAGCAGGATTTCTGTTTTAAGAAATCCTCTTTTATCTCTGATCGTTCTACTTAATTCAGGCTTCTTTGAGACATTACATTGAAAGCTCAAGCTAGGAAGTCAAACAATATGCATTTAAAACAGTTTTCATTTAACCTGGATTTTAAACTACATTTCCATAATTTGTTTTTATTCCTTGGGTCTCTCATAAAACACAAAAACAAATAAAAAAGGATGGATAGGCAACTATCTTTTCTTATCACAGAATTTCTGTTTCATTACACTGTATTTCACCCCAAAAGCCTGTTAAATTTCAGCATACCTGATGGTTTGAGAACAGAGATATGAACTTCCCCCTTAATCCTACTCTCTCTGTGTAACATTTAAATATGACTTTCACTAAATTTGTCCTGGGATACAACACCCTCAAAGGAATTCATGCTGAAGAGAACAGCTGGATTGACACATGGGCCATTTGGTGAGTGCTGATTCCTGTAAGCAGAAGTGCCTAAGGACCATGAGTAACATAATTGCTCAAGAACAGGATATAAATATATCTTTGCATGATTCTACTTTATAAGTCTTTAAATCCATAGATATCAGAGGGTAGCCTCCAGAATTAGGCATGATTTGAGGGAAGGTCCCATAATCTTTTCTCTTAATATCTTGGTTTTACTGATTATCAGGACACATCTAGGAAAATCCCTGTACAGTAAGAATATATGAGATCAACTCATAATTTGTCTACAATTTTTCTGCTGATTCATGTCTAACTGAAGGGGAAACAAATCTGCAGGATGTAGACAGGCAAGTTAAACTGCTCAGAAAACATTACTTTTCCTTAAAATATATTTCCTCAGCAGATTTACCCTTGTTACATTGGAACTAGGGGAAAAAACGCTGCAGGGAGATCCTGAGCACGCAAACCCCTCCTAAGGAATAGAAAAACTGAACTCTCCTTTCTCGTTCTCTTTATTCTTCAGTTCTCAAAGAGGGAGTAATTAGGGAACATGTATTGCTTATGTCTGTCATATCGCATTGTAAATACTATAATAATTTATCCCTACTTGCTTGTAAGGTTAATTTGAATTCACTTTTACATAAAATATTCAACACTTATTAACATTGCTTACAACTTCAACTTCACCACATAAACCACTTTAACAGTAGGATAACAACAAGTAACATTTCTGGAAAAGAAACGAAAAATAATTCAGCTGAAACTATACGAAGAATTTAGATAATTTCACAAGACATTTATCTGTATTGCACCTATTCTGGGGTCAAAAACTTCAGTGAATGTTTTTGAAGAGCTTTAATATATACGAATTATTAGAATCCTTGAAGTTATTTTCATTTTACAGATGTTTC
>Ga0181612_147693_pt1 | contig 12891 bp, 6 predicted proteins | sample HoacroProtozoa21_FD_119630 | JGI IMG/M metagenome (GOLD analysis project Ga0181612, IMG submission 119630) | Hoatzin crop microbial communities from Cojedes, Venezuel. Combined Assembly of Gp0051906, Gp0051904, Gp0051908 | reverse complement strand
TCTCTGGGCAACCAGTGACAGTGCTCAGCCACCCTCACAGTGGAAAAAGATTTCTTAATATTCAGAGGGAATCTCCTTTGTTTCCACATGTGTCCGTTGCCTCTGGTCCTGTCACTGGGTGTCTGAAAAGAGCCTGGCTCTGTCTTCTTCGGACCTTCCTTTCAGGTGTGTATATACATCCTCCAGAGCCTTCTGTTCTCCAGAATATCCAGTCCCAGCTCTCTCTGTCTTGCGTCAAAGGAGACATGCTCTAGTCCTTTCGTCTTCTTAGTGGCCCTTCACTGGACTCTGTCCAATAGCTCCATATGTCTCTAGTACTGGGGAGCCCAGAAATGGACACAGTGCTCCAGTTGTGGCCTCACCAGTGCTTAGTAGAGGGGAAGGATCACCTCCCTCAATCTGCTGGCAATACTTTGTCTAATGCAGCCCAGGATACTGTTAAGCTTTTTTTGCCACCAGGGCACATTGCTGCCTCATGTTCAATGTGCTATCCATCAGGAATCCCTGGTCCTCTTCTGAAAAGTTGCCTTCCATCTAGCCAGCCCCCCGAATATACTGGTGCTGCCAGTACCACTCCCCAGCACGTGCTGTGGAGTTTGTTCCTGACTGGGTGCAGGACTTCGTACTTCCCTGTGCTGAACTCCATGAGATTCCTGTCAGCTGTTTGCTCCAGACTCTTGAGGTCCCTCTGGATGGCAGAGAAACCCTTTGGCATGTCAGCCCCCCCTCCTGCTTTGTGTCATCCATAAAATTGCTGCTCTGTCACATCACCCAGATCATTAATGATGATGTTGAACAGGACTGGGCCCAGTATTGACCCCTGGGGTACACTGCCACTTACTGGACTCCAATGAGGCTTTGTGCCGCTTATCCCTGTGCTCTGGGCTCAGATGCTTAGCCAGTTTTCAGTCCACCTCACTGCCTGCTCACCTAGCCCATGCTTCACCAGTTTCTCTGTGAGGATCATACAGGAGACAGAGCCAAAAGCTTTTCTGAAGTCTAGGTATGCAATATCCACTGCTCTCCCCTCATTCACCCAGCCAGTCATTTCATTGTAGAAGGCTATCAGATCGGTCAAGCATGGCTTCCCCTTTGAGAATCCTTGGTGACTAGTCTCAGTCACCTTCTTGTTCTTCACATGGTTGGAAATAGTTTCCAGTATTAGTTTTTCTCTCACCTTCACAAGTATTCAGGTGAGGCTGATCAACCTGCAGTTCTCTGGTTCCTCCTTCTTGTCTTTCTATGAGACTGCAGAAATCAAGGGATCAGACTGTATGTTTTATTGCATAAATGAAGTTTGAGCCTGCAGGGAAAGTTGCTTGTGACCTGTATATGACGGGATCCAAGCAGGAATATACCTTTCTTCCCATGATCAAGTCAATAAGAGAAAGTAAAAATTTCTCCTATGATACTTTATTGCGATACTGATACCTCTACATCTTATGCTCAGGTAAAAAAGAGAATTCAAGAATTATGAAAGAGTGAGGATGATTGCAATAGTAGCTATCAAAACATTGGACTATCTTCTTTTACCATAGATGATGAGACAATAGAATGAACATCATCCCATAGAGGGAGTTTGTTATTTACAGAGACTGGGAAAACTGTACGAACAAACATCTGCCCCAAAGACAGTGAAATAATATTTACACTACAGGAAAAGTTTTTGTCTAAAGGTTGACGACTTAATCAGATATGAACGCTAAATGAACTGCTGCTGATCAGCATTTCTTGAAGAACTCTTTATATGACTTCAGGTAAATTAATCTAAACAAGCATTTTAACTTATGTTGCCTGTATTGAATTTTTACTTAGTTTAAAAAATGTATTTTTATGTGTTTAAATATGAAAACAATGATTATTAAACTGTGCAGCTGAAGTTGCTATGAACATGTTACTATAAAATGAAACTCACATTCTGAAGTAAGTTGTCCACACTTGTACAAAAAGACTTTTGGCCTCCCCAGGGGAACACAAAGGGAAAAGGTAGCCCAGAAAACTATCACTCTGTTTTAACTCAGGCCCTCCAGACTGAGATCTCCCACTGAAATCAATCAGTCACAACTCTTCTCAGATGAGAATTAAATGAACACTGAATATGGGCCTCAGTTTGAAGTGCAATATGACTTTGGAATAGATACAGCTCTGCTCAAAACTGGCTATTGTCAGCATAAAACACAGACGCTGAAGTGAAAACCACTGATAAAACTAATTTGCATTTCATTTCTTGCACTAAAATTTGCATAATGTAGTGATGGAAATCCCTGAAAGCAGCTGTGCTACCTGACTGCATCAAGGTTGTTTCCTACTATAATACAAATGACAAATTCTTGTAGCCCCTCAGAGTAACAAATTGAAATATACCTAAAATACAGGCATCACTTTCTCTAACCTCCCAAGGTGAAACCCTGAATTGTACAAAAAAAAACAAACAGGGAAAGCAAGAGCTTTTTGCCTTCTCTTGGTGTATTTACTCACCTCCAGTGAAGATGGGAGCTCACTTGTTATGTGAAAGTGAGCCGGTTACTTCCTGAATACCCCCCTGTGCTACTGACACACTGTAGTTTCACAAGACAAGGTTGTGCCTAAGTGGTATGACTAAGCTATATATTGCTTTTCTGCCAGAGTTCTAAGGTGATTGCACCTCTTTTCTGGGATTTATCATTAGGAATTTTCTATACACCTTCTGAGAGGTGTAATTTCCCACCTGAATGTGTCTAGGATCTGTGTCCTAACTGAAGAACTTACCAGATGGACAAAGCAAAAAATTCAATTCTTAATAATCATGTAAATCTCAACTGTGCAGCTGTATAACGGTAAACAGCTACTCAAATGTTACCTGTGCAGGCTTTTCCTGTACACCAAACAGGCTGTTGCTGACTGCTTGGTTTGTTGGTAAGACTGTACTTTCCAGGACAGGTCCACCATCTCGTCATTGACCTACACACAGATTTTGGTGGACATATAGTAATAGTTATCCCCAGTGGGACCACGCAGATACAAAGAGATTCATTAGTGTGTCAATTTCACAGACTCTGTCTCATTTTTAATGATGGATTTAGGCTGTCCTGTTTTCCATGTAATATCTGAATTTCGAAGACCAGATTTCTGTTGTTGAAACATATGCCAGAAATCATGACCACAGAAGCAGGAGTACATTGAAGAAGTTGGCAGCTATAATACAGTTTATTTCAGGAAATTAGAAATCTTGGTACCAGCAAGCATAGTATGAATAACTCACCTTAGTGCAAAGTTAATTTTTTATGTCTTGTGCTTAGAAAATGGCATGTGGCCATTAACCTTAACATGAAATAATGTGAAAGGAAGTATAACAAAAAAAAAAAAATAGCGTGGTAATTATATAAGATATGTCTTATTTGTGTTTTGCATTTAATTCTTCTTCTTCCCTACACTCCATCCTTGTCTTCCCAGTGCATATTGAAAAGACTGGCACGAGTTATGTACAGCAGATGGACATGCCGTGGCTTACACAGAATCTCAGCTCAGTTCTGGCAGACTCACTTTCTGCTGAATTTGCTAGCTAGCAAGGACTCCAGCAGCAGCTATTTCACATAAAATGTTGTTCACTGTCTCTAGCTTACAAATAATTAGGCCAGGATGAATAAATGAAACCAAATAACTGAACCAACCTTAGACAAAGCTGGATGAATATATTTTATATGCTTTTCCACATTTTTGTGACTTTTGTTTTAAATGGAACATGTGTTATTGAGAGGAAGAAATTCCATTCTCATCCTAAACCCTCTACTAAGGTACTTATCTAACAACTTATTCTCTTTGGGAGCAGTTGTTGTAACCCTGGTAGGTTTTGCCCATGTTGGGAGGGCAGTCTCAAGCAAACAGTATCAGCAAACTCCACTGGTAGATGCAAACATTTCTGTATCTTGTCCATTCTGAGGACTTTCTAGTTTGTGGTGTTTTTTTCTTTGTTTCAGTGTAGGATATCCCTAAATGATTCAGCTTGGCAGAACTTGTATTCCTTTCTTGGATGTAGCAGAAGTACCGATGTTAAATCTCCGTCTATGTTTTTTCTTGGCATTGTTAATACTGTCAAAAACATAATAATACAGTTTGCTCATACATACATACCTACCTAAAAATAGGTAGATACTTAAAAGGGTCTGATTTATCCCATCCCTTCTGCTGCCCACCTAGGTGGCCAGTGTGGCACAGAATAAAAAGTCTCCTTTCTCAGAGTGCTAAAACATTTTGTTATTCCTAACTGTATTTGAAGGGCAGAAAGAACAAAATGTGGAGAGAACAGGAAGGAGTCATATCTCTTCCCATCATGTCTTTCCTCCTTACATGCTGTTACAGCCACCTAGTTTTCTCTCGATAGACTCTAAGTTTTGTCTGGTGATACACAAAGGTGATATCTGTTGTTAAGATTTCTTCATCAAATAAAATATGTATCCTTAAGTATTTAAACTTGAAATCCTTTCCCATTGTAATTCTTTACTTGCAACATGTCAGGTTTTGACCTTTAGTTTGAATTTACTATATTGGTAACTGTCCATGTGATTGGCTGTCATGTAGGGTCTTCTTGACGGCAACTGATAATAAGAAATCATGTTCATGGCTCTTCCTTTAAACCTTGATTTTTTTGCAATTTATAAAACATGTACTAAATGAAATTGCTGTGGTGCTTGTTGAGTAATATCTCCTCATTAACTCCATACATTTCAGCTTAATTTCATACTGAATACCAACAGCTCAAAAGCAGGCAAAGAATATGACAATGCAAGTACCATGAATTTGTGACTGAAGATAAGCATCCTGTATTTCAGCATCAAAATTATTGCTATTAATAGCTGTCATTTCTGTAGTTGCTCAGGGGTCTTTCTTTGACTTCTCTAGTTAAGAACACTGCAGGCTTACTACCTGGAGAGTTACTGGTTGCCTTACAAGGGAAAGAGTGTTTAACGCAAGTGGTATTCTCTTCCGCTCTCCCATGACAGGATTAAGCTTGTAGTTCTTATTGGAAGTTGACCTACCGACTTCACCCTTATTTATGCACAGCATGTGTTCTTACCTGTGTAAAGATCTGCTGGGGTGTCTTGTTCTTTATCACATAATATAGCAAACAAAAAATCCCACTATATAGGTTAGTCTTTGTGGAGCCTATTTGTACTTTAATTCTGTGCATACAGATATCTCAGGATCTGACCTGATATTTTCTGGTTATGTTGAGGTTGCTTCACATCCCATATACTTTCCCTGATGGAATACATATATTCAAGATGATTCTTTTTTACAGAACTAAATGGGTAAGAACCATATAACTGATTTGCATTAGAACACTGATTATAAAAACTAATTTCTGAGCTGTACAAACTGTCTCATGTATTTTAGTTCTGTACTTCAGTCATAAACACAGATTTGTTCCTTTTTAGATGACTCTCCACTTACATCATTTGGCAATACTTTGCCTTCTTTTTAACCCCTACCTTGTGTGAAATCATAAGCTTTCGTAATATTACCTAACATTTTTTTAATAAAAAAAGATCTGTTCATTTGTAACTGGTTACTGGGCTGCCTGTTTGTAAAGTTACACAAAAGAAATTACATTGATTTGCACTAGCAGAAGGAGTTACTTCTCATCTAAATTAATAAGATCATTGAAAACGTATTAGTACAACGGTCAAAAGATGAAAGCGGCTAGGTCAGTAGGACTTACTGATTTAATTTGCAGGCCTAAACTTGACCTGACTGAGTGACTGTGGATTTTGAAGAGGCAACAAGCAGCAGCTGCATGCAGGGTGAAGAATGAGGGAAATAAAAAGTAATTATCACTTCTTAAAAGCAAACTCATCTCTGTACTTATTAAGACATCTTACATTTATCCAAATCATTTTGGTTTATACTGTATTTTTATAGCAAAGCTTTGTCTTTTTTCATTCTCATTTCCTTTTGACAGACTGAAGAATGGCACCACAGATGAGGTAACTCATTCATACTTTGTCAGTTTGCTCCTTACAGATCTTTTTCTGAGTTTGGAATGCACAGCAACATTTCAGGCACTATCGCAATGGTAGTAGTAATTACAATTGCCACAGCCTTACAGTGTTAGCTATGTTAACTGGTGTACGGCTAAACCACTGAAGTAGTTCCCTTCCCTAAGAATGTATTCAGAGTTTCAGGAAGGCTTTGTGAAGATTTATGCCTTATGACAAAGGACACCATATTTCCCTAGGAGTTCTGTAACCATAACTAAGTGTAATAGCATTAAAGATAAAGAAAAATAGTTAGATGGCCCCCAGTGTAATAACAGCTACATCTCTCCAGAAATAAATTACCCAAATGACATGGCAGACTATGGGAAATGAATAGGAGAAAATATATATCAGTAAATAAACAGAAATTCATATGGCATTATGCTGCATATCTAGCTGAAAGGAAATTCAGAGTAGTAGCTGACACACTATCCTTTACTCACCCTCATTGCCAACTGGTGCCAAAATGATCCTTACTTCTTTTCATGTTTTTTAACAGGAAAGGAGTCCATCTTGTGGCAGGACAATGACTTAGTGAAAAAGTAAATCGCATTAAGGAAGGGGCAGTGAAGCAGCTTTATTCCTAGCTCTGCAACGGACTTCCCTCATGACCTTGGAAAAATGCCTTAACAGTTCCATGTCTCAGTGTGTCCATTAAAATTCTTATGCATGATCTGTGGATCACTATGATAAATTAATGTTGTCAAGACTGCCAATGCCATCCACAGTTAAGTTCACTTTCAGTAAGGACATGTTTACAACTTTTCTAAGGTGTTTTATTTCTTTGTTGATTTGCTAACTTCTAATTAAAAGTTTGTCATTTATTAATTTGTGTTTAAAAATTTTTTCTCAAAGTATTTTTTGATCAGCCTTGGTGAATGTCTATTGAATTACAATTTTAATTTGTAAGGTTTGGGCAGTTTTATCTAATGGTAGCCTGAGCAATCCTTGATTGATGAGTCTTTTGGGAAGTAACATATGCTTAATCTGGTTTTAGACTTTTTTTTTTTTTTTTGCCTTTATCTTGTCTATAACTATCAAAGCAATGCTACAAATTTCATCTTTCTTGCCTGTGGTAAAAATCTATGATTCCAAATGGATATATTTGTAACCCTCAAGAATACTGTTGAACTTTTGCATTTGAAACCAAAATGCTTGCTGCAACTTTTCAACTCAAAGAACAGATGATGGTTCTGTATCTTATTTTATGTAAATCAAAGTAATATCATGGATTTTAATACAACAGTAGAAATATTAAATTGCTGGAGGTTTGGAAAAAAAATCCACTGAAGGAATTAAAAATAGCTATGCAAGATAGCCCAGAAAAATAAAACAACCTTTTCAACAGGAAATATTTGATGAATACCACTAATCTGATACACACTGACCATTTCAGATTAACAAAAAAACCCAAAGAAAAAATCCTTAATCTCAAGAATTAGTATTCTGAGTCATCACTGCAGAAATGATTTGAAAGTATCTGTACAGTCAATGATCCCAACAGAAGAAGGAAATTTTTCTCTAGTTTGCTAGTGCCTACTACTTAATAAAGAATGCCTGGGAACCCATGAGCGCTTCACCACATCCGTTGATAGTCCTATCACATGTGTAAGGACAAAAAAAGAGAATGGAGTGGTATCTCCTACTCAGAAACCAGCTGTGCCAGTGGAGGATACGTGTTAAAGCTACAGATATTTTGAACTTTGATCTCCAGGTTAGACTTTTATCATATTTAATTCTATGATCTTTCTGAGAAAACATGGCAGATACTCCAACTTTGGCAAAATGGCATTGTCAGAATTTTCCTCTCACTAAGTGGCCTGAGCATGTTGGCTGTATCCTGAAGGGAATACACTGGCTCCCTGTCAAAGAGTAGATTGATTTTCAAATTGCTTTGATGGACTATAAGGCAATATAGTTTGAGAAGTGTGTATTTATCAGAATTGCTTTCTCTGTATGAGCCGAGTCTCTATTTGAGATCACAAAAAGCAAACAAATTGGCAATTCTGGAATATACAGTAGGGTAAAAACTCAGGAACACATATTTAGCTGATTTACAACTCAAATATGTAAATGATTCTCTAACCAGGATCTGCGAAGTGACTTGATCCATTCAAGTTTATGTAGCATTTCAGATACTTGTAAATTATGAGCAGTATTTCTTTGTCTCTACATCCATGCAATGGTCTAGACCAGGACACAAGAACTGCCCTTGCAACACACTTACAAGGGAAGGAATCCGGTCTGAGGGATGCCTCACAGCTGAAAAGGAAAAGACGGGGTGCTGTACGTGCTGGAATTTCTATGCTTAAAGTTGACCTACGAATATACAGAGGACTTTATACCTATATAAGACCAGTGTACATGCCATATAGAGTTATTTATGAGTTCAAAACTTTGTATTTACAGGTGCTGAGTCCAGAATGAAAGATGACCCTGTTCTAAATAATCCCTTTTTGGCACTCTTTGGCTTACAGGCTTAATGTCAAGTCAATAAATTTAATTCTTAAGCACTTTTGAGTTAGGGACTGAGCAAATAAAAAGCCTTTCCTTCTTATAAACACACCCAAATAAAAGTCTTCCTTATTATTTAATTTTAATATTGCAGTAGCAACTGAACACCCATTTGCCTTGACTCCACTGTGCTAAGAGTTGTTGGTCAAATAAGAAATGACAAAAAACTAAATTTCTGAGTTTCCAAAACAATTTCCAAAAGCTAAAGGCATTTTCCAAGTGTATTTCTCCCTTTCAATGTCAAAAGACTGTAAGCAGAGGATCAGTCATTTGCTCCCGGTTTTAGCAATGAAAGGATCTAAAATTTTTACAAGGTAGTAATAAAATTCTGTGGACAGCATATTTTTTCACTCATCTCTATCTATTACTGGTCACTGATATTTAATATACTTTGTCTATGAAATCTATGTCTATGAAGTTTATTGAATAATTTTAGGAAATTATAATCAGACACTAACTACTTTCCAACAGATATTTGTGAAATTGAGAGTATACTTAGACACAAAAAGCTGTTGATGTCTGTTGCCTAAAGGAGAAAGCAGTGAGTTAGAGAGATGTGAAAAAGGAAACCAGAAGTAAAGTCATGTTCAGTTTGGATATGTGTTTGAATTTTTTCCTATATTAGGATCCATCTCTATTCTACTTTCATTTTCATGGTACTATTATTCAGCTGATTCCCAGAATGTACAAAATGAGATGTATTTATACTGTCATTATAACTCTTCTTTTTGTGTGTGTGTGATAAAATACATTTTTAAAAAAATTCAAATATTTTAAAAAATGTTTATGCATAGCTGCACTAACACTTTATTTAATTTTTTGAAAATAACTCTCAGTAATAGTAGACCATATTTCTGAGGCAGAAATCTCTTTAAATAGAAAATATGCCATGTTCTTTTATGATGTGCAAAGCAAAGAGAATTTTCAGTAAAAATGAACTGTTCATATATAAGTGAGAGTTACATAGTGGGAACAGTGGGAACAAAAAGACTGTTACATGCTGGAAAACAAAAAACCAAGGAATTATAAAATTCAATCTAATCTAATCTAGTATTTTTTCCAGACTACATTCCAGCGTGTACACTGTTTCTGACTCTCCCAAGCTATGTTGAAGGTTTTGAGAAATACAGTTTGCCTTCTTACTTATACTGACTTCTATTTCATGAAAATAAATTGTAAATTCTGGTTGTGTATTTTTATAATAGTTAACAAAATAACTTGTTGGTCTTGGATGAAGGAGCTCAATAATTATAACAATAAATATTTTTCAACCTTTTAAAATACTGATCTTGCTGGCGATGTAAAATTACTTTTAAATTCTATTTTTTATTTTTCATAACATACAAATGTTCATGCTGACATTTTCAATATGAGTGTCACTCTCCTTCATTAAAATTATTTGAAGCTCTTTGATCTTCATAATGAGACAGTAAGGTTGCCATTTCAATGAAGTTAGACAGTATGTTTTCTTAACAAGCTTCTTTGAGTTGAGCTTAAAAAAGGGTAGAATATTTTCTTTCTGTTAAAGAACATAATAATCAGCTAAAAAGTCAGAAACAGCATTTCAATTAAATAAAAATAAAAATAAGCATTTTTGGCAAATTTCTTAAGTAAAAATACCAAAAGTTTAAAGCTTTTTTTTTTCTTCTTTTAACTGAACTCTCTAACATCTAAAATACTTTACAACAGTTATTCATGTTCTTTGATCATGACAGATATTTTGTGATTGCCTTCAAAAAGGTGAAGATTTGGCTTGTAGTGAGTTATTATACTTGTGGTATACTACCAGTTTTATTTGATAAATGCAGAAGTCCCAATTTCTATACATGTATTTCACACTGAATATGACAGAAGTAGCCTCTGAAGTCATAATTAGAAGCTATTTGTTTTCTCCAGACAATTTCAGTCAGCTCCATCTGATGCCTATGTGATGTTATTACACAAGCAGGTTAAATATAAGTCAGACAAGTTATTATATAATGGTGTGAAAATTGACCTGGTGGGTACACAGGCCAAATATATGGTGAACAAAGGATAAAAATAGTCGTGTTCTCTTATAGTGCTACAAAGCAATGAGAAACATTACTAGCAGACTGAGTCCAGTACTTCAAGATCGTTGTTTGATTTGGACAAATTATGTAATTGTAACTTTGGAAAGGTCTTCTGTATCCTTTTAAAACAGGTCTTCGTGGTCAGTAGTCATTAATTCCATCTCTGAAAATTACTATTTTTTCTTTTTTTAAAAAAATTATTCAATTAACATTCCTGTTAGTTAGGAACAGCAGCTGCAGAAAGAAAATTAGAATGACTAAATACATGGATCTTTGGTAACACGCTAGAAAACAACAACAAAGTGTTCTGGAGATGTTATTGCTTTACCTACGCAATTAGTTTCACTTAAAATAATTATCTTGTGACATTTTTATTTTATAAAAGCATAAAGAGCTCTCAGCTGAAATTAGTCTCCTTTTCTGACAAAGAATGTGCAAACATATAGACAGAGGAGATTATTCATAGTCCTTGGACATGAATCCAACCTCGTAGATGACAAATAAATGCATAAAGTAACAAAAGAACTTGCCTAAGTTCATAGAAGATATGTCTTTAAGTAAGACCTGTAGCAATGTTCCAAGCTCCAGCACGCAGTTTCATGCCACGGTGAGGGTAGACTTTGGGCAATAAGTAACCTATTTCGGTTTCTGTAGAGACTAAAAGGGAGCTGTTGCCACTGAGATGACATGACCAGGATTTTGATAAGATTGTTAAGATCTATCTTCTATGTGCTACAAAAGCAATAAATCAAGGACTTAGCCAGGAATAGGATCCAGATTTATAGACTCACTGTCCTTATCTTCTAAACTGTCATGTGACATCCATGCAAGATAGTGCAAAACAGTATTATAATTAACATAGATTACACCTTGTGGGCTCAGAAGGTAATTTCTGCAGCCTACTGAGGTATCTGATAATATCTTTTTTCCCCTTAACCAACTCTGATTTCTGTGGAAATTGAAGGTACTCAACATGTTGCAGGAGTGCAACTGAAAGAGAGTTCTATAGGCTTAACTGCATATGTTCCAATAGAACTGTCCTGATTTATGCCTACTGAACTACAGTCTCATAAAAGTTCTTAACAAGTTAGTAGGTATTTCTTAAAATTAATGAAAACTTGTCAGATTTAATTACCTATAATTTATTCTGACAAAATATGTTTAGCGGAAGAGAGTTTAGGATGGTTACTTATATTCTTTATTTACACTAAGAAAATAAAGCTCTCAAATTTGAAAACCTCATATTAAGTATTTAAACTTTATTTAAAACTCTCACAATAAATTGAATTAATTAAACTTAAACAACTTAAAATAGCCCCAAAAGGATTTATGAATGAGAGGAGGTGTATCACTTCAGCATCTACTGTCTCAACAGCATTGAAGCTTGTGTGAAAAACTATACTGAATTCCTGAATTTTGGCCCTTGAACAGCACTGATTTACTGTTTCTTCTCCTTTTCTTCTCTTGGACCTTCACCAATAGGATCCAAAAATATTTTAACAACAAGATTTACTTTTCTTCTCGAAACATATTTCCCAAGCTGTTCCCTCATAGATATCAAACACAATTGTGCCTTTTGAGCTGAGGCAATTTTCCTTAAATGCCAAACTTTACAGAAGAATTAAGATATTCTATTTTATCATCATATCTGCCATCATATCTTTTTTTCAGTAATACTGTAACCTATATATATATTTGACTAGCATTTGGTGAATGTGTTGATGTTGGGCCTCAGTCAGTGTAACACATACTTCTACAGAATGCCTGAAGAAAACCGGCTGCGAAAACTCCTATTTATGAAACACATATAATTCTTTCTAGAGAATTATAGCTGATCTTTTAGTGTTTGTTTTGGTTTATTGTTTTTTTTTTTTTATATTAAAAAAAACCCTCTTTAACTCATACCACAGAAATAGGTAATAAGTAATATGCTGTGGAAAGAGACTCCCTGGAGAAACACTAGGTAACTAGTAAACACAGTAAGTTAACAGAAACCAACACTTAGCTGAAGAGTTGCACATTATGGGGAAAATTAACCCTCTGACTTTTGGCTTAATTTCAGAACCGCAGCCCAGAGATTAAAAAGAGAATCTGTGTATATAGGCAGAGTCCTTCACTCCAAATTTCTTATTCCCAGACTATGATGAAGAGGGAATAAAATCAGTGAAATCTATAGAGCCCTGTATGATTTTGAAAACATCCCTGCAGCATAGGCAAAGGTGGAAGAATCACCAGCACCCCCGTTGAACGGTAGTTCCTCAGCCTGTTGTCCATTTGGCAAAACACTCAGAGGGCTGGTCCAACACAGCCTG
>Ga0181612_147194_pt1 | contig 12891 bp, 7 predicted proteins | sample HoacroProtozoa21_FD_119630 | JGI IMG/M metagenome (GOLD analysis project Ga0181612, IMG submission 119630) | Hoatzin crop microbial communities from Cojedes, Venezuel. Combined Assembly of Gp0051906, Gp0051904, Gp0051908 | reverse complement strand
TCAGTAGATGACTTTTTTTTTTTTTGTCTCCTGAGGCACCTTCTGGCTCCCAGTGTTGACAAGCACCAGTGTTGATGCAAAAGACAGGGAAAAGGCATAGGACCACACTTACTCAGATAAGCTAGATCTGCTAAGAAGATGCCCCTGTAGACATTATCTGCTCAAAATAATAATTTGCTAACAAGGAGGGAGGGACATACTATATGAAGTGGCAGAGAAGGCAATAACACAATAATTTGAATGCTTGAATAAATAATGAACAATTTTTGGTTGTGACAGATTTTTTTTGTCCCCTGTTGATTTTTTTTCATGTCCTCTAATTCTGAACTTGGAATTTTAGAACTCTAGTTAAAAGAAAAAATCAAACCCTGCTGCTTCTCTTCATCCTTCCCTTAGCCTGGAGTAGTTTTTCATATGTGAAATAAAATAGGTGCAATGGGTTTTAACCTCAAGTTTCATTTTGGAACTAGTTCAGTAAAATGTTAGTAATAATGCTGAGAAAATAGCACTACTGGTACAATAGTACTTAGTGTCTCTTGTGCTTGGAGTGTGGCAGTGTCAGTACACAGCTGACAAAATGATGTAAAGAACTTGGATATTTATCCAAGACTGAGCCTTGAGGACATCTTCAAACTAATCACTGGTCTCCTTTTTAGTCCCTCTCAGATGCTCTGATTTCACTCCAGATGGTCTATCCTCGAAGAAATCTCTCAGCTGACCAGTGGAGAAACGCACAACTACTGAGCCTCATCAGTGCCCCCAGTACAATGCTTAATCCTGCACAGTCTGATACAGTATGGCCTTTTAATTTGCACTATATAATAAAGTTAAGCAAGGTTTTCATTAAAATAATGTGGGGGTGTTTCATTTTCTATTTGATTACCTTTTATTCCAGTATTTGATAATCAAAAGATTAAGGAAAGCAATGTTAACTTCTGCAATGTAGAAGGAAGGAATCCTGTGTACAGTCTCAGATGTTTGTGGGCCAGCAGACTGAAAATCAGAACTGATTAAAATTTTTACTGTTTGCTGCCTCAGCTGTGATATGAATGGTTATCTTTCTGAAAAGTTCAAACATTAACAGTTGCCAGGTTGTGATTAGTATACATCAAAAGCCTTTTGTTCTTATATATTCTTAAATACATTTGAAGCTAAACATTTGTCAAAATTTGTTCACGGTTTTGTTCAAGGTACTGGAGAGTATGGAAGCTCATTTAATGTTCACACCCTAAATTTCTAGAGGGATGAAACAATGCCCTGTTAGTAATCAGAAGCAGTCTTCCATAATTCATCAGTATTGAAAGCTTTATTTGTCCCTTTTTCTAAAAAGTAATTCTTATGAAATGTATTATCTTTTATATAACTAGTTTGCTACAATTACTGTTTTTTTCAACAGATGCCATGTGAATACCTCTCTCTGGATGCAATGGAAAAATGGATCATTTGTGAGTAAAATATTCTGAAAAAGCTCATGATAGTATTAAGAAAAAATCAGTTAATGTTTAGAAGAGTACTTGCTTTTCTGTACTGTACAATAGATGTTGTGTTCCAATTACGTTACAGATAACTTGATTAAAGCTCATTTGTATGTATCATACTTTTACATACAGTGAAGTTAGAATTCAGCATATGCTGGAACGGAGTTTGTCATCAGTTCATTCCAGACTTTGACTGAAAGTGAGGGGTTTAGTAATTCCAGTGAAAATAGCTGAGTAGTATCAGGATTAAGTAATTAATATTACAAAAATAGCTCAACTAGAACTGTGTGGGGTGGGTTTATATATATAGAACAATGTTATCCATTAAACAGTTTACCAATGAACTATTTGAACTATTTAAGAGAAAATGCATAATAATCTCACTGTTCTGTTACTCTCTTTGTGCATCTGGTTTGTGACGTACATGAATGTGAACTTTTGAAGTTGGGTTTATTTTGTGCCATGGAATCCTAAATAGCGATGCTACAGCTTTGAACCTTTGGAAACTTGCACTTCAAAGCAGCTCTTGTTTGGCTCTGTTTCGAGATGAAGTATTCCATATTCACAAAGCTGCAGAAGACTTGTTTGTAAATATACGAGGGTAAGTTTTAGTTCTTTTCTCCCTTCTAAAAATGTATAATTTCTTGAACTGTTTTGAAAATGTTACTTCTACTTCATATAAGTTCTGCTTAAGGATAGTCAGTACACAAACGTTTTTGCTTAGTACCTTGACTGTGTCTATAATCCATAACTTCCAGGAGCCTGATTCCATAACCATCATGCCTTTTTTTATCTCAGTTCTGAAAAAGTGTGGTGAATCAGTCTCCGAAGTGGCAAAAGTTAAAATCAATGATCTTGCCCACGAATGTTGATCTAGTGAAGAGAATGGTGTTGTGAATGCAGAGTTTACTTGAAGATTTGCAACTGTTTGCCACTATTTCTGCAATACATCATATGAAAATGCAGAAATGCAGTTGAGACATCTACCAGCGAACACCAGGAGGAGGACATCAGTAGAGAGTATTTTTGGTTTGGGTATTCAGTTTTAGCATTTAGGTCTGATCGGGGAATAAGTCTTGTGTGAGCTTTTTGCTGTATCCTGCTTGCTGTGGCATTGCAGCTCCTCTCAGGTCCCACTCAGCTCTTGCTAAATTGTGCTACTTACTACTGTGTTCGATTGTTTTTTTGCTTGCAGCTACAACAAGCGTATTAATGACATCAGAGAGTGCAAAGAAGCTGCTGTTTCACATGCGTAAGTGTCTTAAAGTTTTTCTGACAGATTTTACTGTTATTTTTCATAAGAAAGTTAAAAAGAAAGTATAAACAGGATTTGTTGAATCCTGAATTAGTTGTGCTTATTCAAATAAGATCATGTACTCATTGTTCTTTTAAATCTGGATTTGCTTAATGCCATTACCAATTTAACTTCCCAAGTTTTAGATTATTTTTCAGATTTTCAGGGTGGAAGCATTTAGTTTACAGGTTTTTTTTGTCTAAGTACTTAATGTGAATGCATATTAAATATAAATGTTTCAGTCAGTCAAACGCAAATCATAGAGCAGGGGCAGAGAACTTGGGTTATAAATGTAACCATACTTCAGGAATATACAACGTTGGTGGTGGGAATGCTAATTTTAATTGAAGCACATCCTTCAAGATACTGAAATTGATATGATATGAGCTGCCTATGCTTGGACTTAAATGTTTGGCAAAATCAAGTGTTCTGTGGTTAGCACAGGGGATGATGTTTTGTTTTCTTCTTTTGATGCAGTGGCTCAATGCATAGAGAGAGACGCAAGTTTTTACGTTCTGCACTCAAGGAACTGGCTACTGTCCTATCTGATCAGCCAGGCCTGCTGGGTCCCAAGGTAATTACAGTTCTTATGTTTTGCGTTTATGCAATCTTATAGTGTGTTTCTCAGTGACAGTATGACATGAAATTTGGTTGGGGAAGGGGGGAAACCCACACTTCATTCTGGGAGAAAACCTACTTTAAAGATTCTTTGCTTTTAGAGACTAGTTGCCTCTTAGTGTGCACAAGCTGTCTAGCTGTTGTACATATCTATAAGTTAGTGAACAATTTTTCTTTTTTAGGCACTTTTTGTATTTATGGCGTTATCCTTTGCTCGTGATGAAATTATTTGGCTACTTCGTCATGCAGATAATATGCCAAAGAAGAGCGCAGATGATTTCATAGATAAGTATGTTAATTTTTATTGTGATACCTTAAATATTTCTGAAGATTTCACAGACGAAATGCATTTGAAGGCAAGGGAATCTCAGAAAAGTATGACTAAATGGAAGAGTTGGGACAGTTCAGAAAATCTTTACCTGGGAATATTAAACTTCCCATCAAAACAGAAAACTAGAAGTATTGTATTAGAGACTGGAGCACATCAATGAAAATTCATTTTCTGCAGAAAATGAAATTTATGAAATAAAAATATTTTATATCCTTTAAATAAGCAAAAAGAAGCTTTATTATGTCTTCAGTGTTACTGCCTTGCATTGAGCATATCAATGGTGGGGGGAAGTAAACTGTCAAAAAGCTTGGTTTGTTGATTTATAGAATATGTCCTGTATTGTAGCAAAACTGCCTTTTAAATCAGATAAGATTTACATTAGTGTCACCATAAACAGAAGGTAAAAGTGAGAAATGTGATTACAAGGTCTTCTGAATGTGGATAGGCAGAAGGGCACTAGTCTTTGAGATGTTCTCAAGATTACTGAACACAAAGTTGAACTTAAAGTCTGTGTAATGTCTACAGGAGCTTAAACAAGTGACAATCACAAGGACATTTCTAGAGCTGGAGTAGGAAAACTTTGGGTTTTCTTCAGTGGATTTAGGTGCTAGGGGAAGGATGGAGGTCCCAGAGCCTCTCTGAAAAAACCTGTGCAAGTATTTAACCATCCTCATGGTTTAAATAAAATAAATATAGAAAAGCAGTTATTAAAATTGTATTTTTCAGATTTAACCATGTTTTGAGAAAATGTTTTTTTTCACATTGAATATTATAGAAGGGCTTATTATTCAAAAAAGAAGTGAATAGTTATACAGACCTTTGAGGATTCTGTGATAGTATCCTTCCCACTTATCGTCTGTTGAGTGGATTTTACCTTGCAGAGAAAATTACCTGTGTAAACTCATTTTACAATGTGAACAAATATTTTTCATACAGATACTAGCTATTAATAATAGTTTTAAAAGTAAAGTATAGGAGGACATCCCATTGAAAAGAATTCCACTGATAGAAATTGGTTTTAATGTTTTGGATGTTTTGTATTTGTAAGCTCTTCCTTCTCTTCTTGCCTAGACACATAGCCGAGCTAATATTTTACATGGAGGAACTCAGAGCACATGTGCGAAAATACGGACCCGTGATGCAGAGATACTATGTACAATATCTCTCTGGCTTTGATGCGGTGGTCTTAAATGAGCTTGTTCAGGTATGGCACGACTGTGGTTTTGGGTTCTCAGACGCAAACTTTAAAAAGGGCATTTTGTCCAAAATGACTTTATGAAACTCAGTCCTGGTTTGTGGATTTTGGTGACTGTTACAAAATAAGGCAAATTAACTTAACTTACTTTTTAATTCTGTGATTTAAAGTTGTGCTTTTGGTTGTTATATGAATACATAAGTATTACTAAAGCGATGTTTTATTTAGAGACAATGAAAATGGGTACTGCCACTAAAAGAGTGTTGCAAAAACTTTTTCTTATTTAGGCTGACAAAGAAATGATGGGCTTTCTGAACTGTTATTTTATTTCCTAGTGACCACTAGATGGAGCTCAAATTTTGTGATTAGGGCAGCTACTTAAACTTGATAAGTTTGTACTGTAAGCTTATTTGTTCTGTTCAAAAATTAGTTTCACACTTCAAGCATTACATCAGTTACTAGAAGGTGGAAGTTACTTACTCTACTGTTTCTTTAAACAAACTGTTTAAACAATCTAAATACCTGTTTGTCACTATTTAAATTATGAAATGTAACTATATCCTTGGGTTTACTTTCAATAACAAAATAACTGTATTTGGGGTTTTTTTTGCTTATAACTATATACATACATGTGTTTTTTTTTGGGTTTTTTTTTTTTTGAGTAACAGAGTTAAATATTTCTGACATACGTCATTGACGCCTGGGAAATTAGTTCCTTGATTTAGTGAATGACTTCTAAATGCTGTACAAGTGGCACAAATGTGCTGTGTTTAGACAGGATAATCCTTCGGATCAAACTGAAATGAGGAAAAAAAAAAAGGCTTGAATTTTAGTTGTAATTAATTTATAACAGGTGTCAAGCACAAGACTAAACAAATGGTTGAGTGATAATTTGGATGTTTTCAACCTTGAGGTTAAAATGTTAGTCATAGCTGGAATTATGAGAAATTTGTGTTGTATTATTTAGTAGAAACATGATCTTATGAATTGCTAAAACAGCTTTTTTCGTGAATGGTTGAGTTTTGTAAAATTTGAAATCTTGATAGCCCATCTTTCTGGTGGTGTAAATCATTCAAATCAATGGTAGTAAAAAACTGTTGAGAGAGGGTTTTGCAGGAATTGACGCTGATGTGGGCTCCATTATATCCTGCCATGGCCATATTTTCTAAGCAGGCAGATCAGGTGCCTGGAGAGATCAGAAAAGTGTTTGATGTCTGTTGTGTAACAGGAAGAAGTTTGGTGTCCATTTTTTGAATTACTACAGCCTGAAAATGCGTGGACATGTTTACTGACAGATTTTTCCGTTTTGAGCCAATGTTGGTTTGGAAGCAAGGTTTTCTAGGTATTTGTCATCAACCAACAAATTAAAAAGTGAAAGCAGTTAAATAGCACTAGTTTAAATACTCAGTTAAGTTACCTTTTGTAAATTTCTGTACATTTCAGAGTATAGCTGATGAATTGGGCATGGGTATTGACACTGTTTCATAAACCAAGTTTGAAATAATAATAGCAACAACATTTATTTTAGAATCTTTCAGTGTGCCCAGAGGATGAATCAATTATCATGTCATCTTTTGTAAACACAATGACTTCACTAAGTGTAAAACAAGGTAAGTTTAAGTGAACTTGTGAAAATGGTAACAGAATGACAGATTACTCTGGAAAGCTTCGTTGCTTTTTGTTTCATGCACTCGGTAGAAGCAGAGAACTTGCATAATCTGAATATGTTCCCTTTTTTCTCTTTTGTCATGGTGTCTGCATCTTGTATGTCCCTTTTCCAGGAAAGATCTGTACAGATAGAGCTTTTGAGAATGCTATTGGGAAGTAATCCTACCTTTAATTTAGAATGCATATTGCACATATTTTCGTCTAGATATTTGAATTCCTTTTGGCATGGCTGTGCTAATGAAATTCTTAGGTAAAAGCACGAGGTTCAGTACCCAAGTAATTCTCAAGTACCTTGAGATTTTTTAGAAGGTCTGATCTAGTATATCTGAATTTCTAGTTGTTTTTCCTAAGGTTTTATGTTCTGTATTTTTCCATTATGCAGTTGAAGATGGAGAGGTGTTTGACTTCAGAGGAATGAGGTTAGATTGGTTTAGATTGCAGGTAAGATTTTGTAAATATGTGTGACACTTTACTAGTGAAAAACAAAAGGCTTAACAAATTACTGCTCTTGTACATTATTGACACACTGTGCGTGCATGGTAGGCTGTCTAGGGATAACCTACTCTTTCAAAATCAAACAAATAATTAAGCAGATAATGTGCTGCGTTTTGATATAGCTTTGTCTGCATTGCATACTTTTTGCAAATTATTCTTTGGGGTATTTATAACAGTTTGGAAATAGAGTGTGTTGAGGATGAGCAGTTTGTTGGCAGTTGCGTACTGTATGGAGTGTGGTTCAGCCAGCACAGCCAAGGGAAGGTAGAGACCATTCAGAGAGAAAATAATGTTCAGTGAGATCAATTCTGTGCATTGCAATAATAGTGTCTTCAATTGACCTAATAAAGTATTGTTTAGACTGTAAATCATCTCAAGATTAGATAGATGTGTTATTTTTATTTTTTCAAAATACACATTCTTTTTCTTGTTTTCTAAAACCGGATTGTTAAAGTGGGAGCTCACAAGTGCACACTTGTGTTTTGTCAATACATTTGTTATACAGTTTATCTGTGAATTGGTGTCATGTGACGTTCGGAGACTTTGTTGAAAGGCAGCTTGCTTTTCTTAAGCTATATTGGAAAGATAAAATAGTTTATCCGCAGTCTTTAAGTACACAGGTGTCCTATGCATAGAATAATCAGTATTTAGCATATGTATTGGGCAATGGAATTTGCGAAAAAGCAGCTGTAGATACAATATAAAATTTTTCTTGTGTCTTTTCAGGCCTACACCAGTGTTTCTAAAGCTTCACTTAGTCTTGCAGACCATAGAGAACTAGGAAAAATGATGAACACAATCATTTTCCACACAAAAATGGTAGATTCTTTGGTGGAGATGCTGGTTGAAACCTCAGATCTTTCTATTTTTTGGTATGTTACTAACCTGACTGTAGAAGCTTTTTATTATTTATTGTTTGGTTTGTCCTTGCAAGAGTAATTTTTTGATAGCAAACTTGGTAGGAAGATAGGCCAGTGGGAGAATCAATTAGAAGTTCTGGTTTCCATCAAAGTTGGTTTGATAAAAATATTTCTGAAGATCTGTCAGCGAGGTTCTTCAAGCAGTCACATAATTGATCTGGCATTATTTGCAGATTCTTTCTTCATACATTTTTGCAAAAGGTGGAAGTTTTTGCAGTGCCTGTGTGGCAAAAAAATGTGATAATAATAGAGATGTAAATAAAATGCATAAGAAGTGAATACAGAAAACAAACTTCTGTGAAAGCATGATGAAGGTTTTGGTATATTAAGTTATAACTACAAATCTGACACTAATAGCATATTTGATTTGTGTGAAGTAGACTTTATTTGCAGCAAAATTATGTGTGTATTCCATTTAAATGTCTATTTCTGATCAGTTTTTATAGTCGTGCTTTTGAGAAGATGTTTCAGCAGTGCTTGGAGCTTCCCTCTCAATCAAGATACTCAATTGCATTCCCACTGCTTTGTACTCATTTTATGAGCTGTACCCATGAACTGTGCCCAGAAGAGGTAATCTTTAAATATGTTGTCTTAGCTATTTTCATCTCTTGTTCAAAGTAGAGAGGACTAGAGCTGAACACTAGAAGATGATATCTGTTATGGCAATATAAGATTTGAGGGAGGAGAGTCATGAAAAGTGAAGCAAGTAGATACCTTCTTATGTGATTCTTGACCCATAGATCTCAAAATCCTTTTTTTGAAGTGAATAAGCATTATTATCTTTGCTTTAGAGAGAGATGAAAGTAGGGTACAAAGGTTAGATGACTTTTCCGGGATCATTCAGGCTTAGATGCTAATAAATCCCGTATGCATATTAAAACTTACAAGCAACAGTTTTTCTTTCGAATGGTTTATAAACTCATAGTTATAAAAAGGAAATAGGTAGCTGGGAGTTCTGTATGGCTCGGTATAAACAGTGTTTGTTCATTAAGAGTAAAAAAAAAAAAGGAAAAGTTCTTAATTGATATAGAGGATGATGCAAGCATTCGTTTTGGTAAGAACCGGGTGATGCAAGCCCTCCTCTTCAGTTAGAATTAAAAATAAAGAAAAATCAGTGTTGCTTAAAGAAATGGACCCTTTTTTCAAGGAAGTAGTTTCATTCTAAGGAAATTCTTTCTATTTTGTTGTGATGAAGTCAGTCCTTTAGTACATTTCCTGTATGTCCATTGACTTTGAAATTACTCCGGGGATCAACTTGATCAATTTTATGTAGTGCTCATGAAAGTGTGTTTTCATTCTTAACAGTACTAATCTGAAACAATTGGATTAATAAGATCTGTTGTAATACGCATGATACGGGTCTTTCTATTTTAAGCATTGAATCTTTTTCTGCTAAACTTCATCTCAATATATGTTTGCATCATTATTTTCCCTGTATACTTTGCTTTAAACAGCTGCAACTTCTATTTATACTAGACAGCCACTAAAAGTTTCCAGGAAAGCTTCCCTTTAGGACAACAGATGCCTTTCAGAACAATTCCAGTAACAGTAAGGAATCAGTAGCCAAAGTCCACTGTACTCTAGTTACTGTGAATTCACCTGCAGCAAGCACATATTGCCACAGCCAGCAGAACTTTGAATTCAATATCTAAAGTGTGTGACTTGGTAACTATTATGATTTTGGAAAAATGATCTTCATTGTACTGTGTACAATGTGTAGTAGTGTGTCTGTTAGAAAGTATACATTAGTGGTGAAAGAAGGATTTCAGTGAGACAGAGGCTTTTGCAGATCCAGTGACAAAGGAACTGAATCCAGAAATTACTGCAGCAGGGCTTCATTATTGACTTTTTCAGTGCTGTGAAAGATACTGTGCTTTCTCTATAGCTTGAGTTGCATGCTCTTTTTCGCCTACATTTAGTACTGGTACAAGTTAATGAAGAGGAGATTTACAGAAATCTTGAGTATTGGACAACTTAAAGTAGATTCAGTCCAAAATTAAACATGAAAACGTACTCTTTAAAATCTATTTTGCCTCCTTTTACAGAAAATATTTTGCAAAATATAGTAAGCGAAGTATCTTTCATGATAATATGCCATCTCAGTGACTTTGAAAATATCATGGTTCAGATTGCTTAAAGAAAAAAATCCTGCAGCTGAGATTGTTGAGGACTAATTAATTTATTATTTCTCATACCCTAGTTATGTGATTTAGTGAACTGTTATCTGCAGTACAGTGTGTCTTGGGTGAGTATTGTAGGAATAACAGGAAACTGGAAATCAGACTTCCTGGTGTTTCTTCTTTAACAGCGACATCACATTGGAGATCGTAGTCTTTCCCTGTGCAACATGTTCTTGGATGAAATGGCTAAGCAAGCTCGAAATCTTATCACAGACATTTGCACAGAACAGTGTACGCTGAGTGATCAGGTCAGTGTGGTTGTGTCTATTTTAATTCTTTGAAATTTTTCTCTGGTCAACTTTATGAATTTTTATGGTTCTGTTTCTTGTTTGCTTTTATTTTTTCTCTGCTTTGGGTAAGTTTTCTGTTTATAAAGTGGAAGGTGATTTGAAGAAGGCTTTTTAATATTAGAATTGTGTAGTTGGTAATCAAAGGAAGAATGTGTTATTTGTGTGATGAAGTCTCCATCTGGACCATAAGCTTATTTTGTATCTCATGGCTACTAAAAAGTTAGATTTTTAATTTGGAAGGGCTGTTACTTTTCACTTACTAGTTGCTGCCAAAGCATTGTGCCAAAACCATCAGTCAAGCAGTGAACAAAAAATCAAAAAAACAGACTGGAAAGAAAGGAGAACCTGAAAGAGAGAAACCAGGAGTAGAAAGCATGAGGAAAAACAGATTGGTTGTGACAAAGTAAGCCACCTCTTCTGTTCCTTTCACCTTGAATCACAAGTCAAAATGTGTGTTTTACATATTGAATGCTTCTTGCTTAATTTATGTAAGTTTAATTGACTGTAAATATGACAACTTTGTGAGCATGTGATGCTTCTGTAGCTTGTATAGAGACTGAATTCTGTTACACAGCAATAGGAATGTGTATCTCTTGAATTTATCCCTTCAGCTTTTTCCTTTCCTGAGCAGAAAGGATCCCCTGTGCTATAGCTAGGTTTCCTGTATAGTGGTAGTAATTGTTGTGGAAGTGGGAGTCCAAGGAGTGGATGGTGTCTTCGATTCTGCCTCGCTTTAACACTCTGAACTAAGTAAAGTACAGGCTGGCCTGGATGTTCTTGCTGCCAAAAGGCTGTTTGCTGCCTTCAGCTGCAGGCATGGAGTTGAGGCTCCAGTGCCTGTACCAAGTGGGGAAGGTTTCCTTGTTAGTGGCTATAGAACAATTGAAAACACCAGCAAATCAGTAACAGAACCAAAAAACCCACCTGAAAGAGGTAAGAGGAAAGATTAATGCATACATATAATAGGGGAGGGAGGAAAAAGTAGAAGATAATTGTTAAGAGAGATTAGAGGAGAAGATGAAAGAGTGATAAAAGTATGAAGAGGAAGGAAGCTAGAAAAAAGGAAACAATCAAAGCTTAGTGTTATGGCTGGGAGTACCTAAACACACACACTGCTGAAAGGGAAGTGGTTTTGCTACAGCTGCAATAACCAAACATCAGAGAACTGTAAATATAGGGAAGTTGAGGGAAGAAAACTTAATTGTAGCTTGAGATTCCCTACCCCAATATTTTTAGTTTTTTAGTAGTGGCTACTAGCAAACATTACCTGTGTTGCTTAGTTCAGCTGGGGAAAAAACCTTAAACGGACTGTTCTTTTTGAGGGAAAATTATACGTATTTTTATCTATCTGTGTATCTCTTGCACCACTGTGTGTGATGCAGATCAGTACGCGGTTGTAGGATGTATTCTTACCCAAAATACTTTTTTTTAAATAAGCTAGAAAAGTATGTCAAAGCAGAAAAAGATAATGAAAGGGTTAGAGCTCTACCTGCTCTGGAGACATCTTCCATCCAGTGTGTGCTTTCCATGATAATACGTACTTATGTTACATTAAATATTTTTCTTTATTTCTTGTTGCCTGTTCTTAAAGCCTGGACAAACTGCACACTGCACTTTCTGAGCTCTGCTTCTCAATCAATTATGTACCAAATATGGTGGTTTGGGAACACACATTTACCCCAAGAGAGTATTTAACATCTCACCTGGAAATCCGCTTTACCAAGTAAGAAATATTGTAAAGTTAGAAGTATTCATATACAAGATAAGTCTTTGCTGATTTGATGTTGGGGGTATTTTATTAAATGTACTTACTAGATAAAACTAGTTTTTTAAGGCAGATTGCGAAACTTGTCATTGTAGCTGGAATTTGACCTACAATTAAGTTATATGTGCAGACATAAACAATGGTCAAGACGTCATACTAGCTCACTAGAGCACTTCTTTGAACTAAGGCAAGGTGGCATACAAGTGACAATAACTTCATGACTTTATAAGAAGTCAGCTGTAATCTTCGGGTTTATGAACTTAGACCAGCGTTAGTCACTTGTGCTTATTGTTTAAATTTTGGGGCGATTTGGCTTATGGATAGGGGCTGAAGCCACAGGCAGATGGCTTTCAGAGACTGCATTCCTTTTTCTTACCTCATGAAAGAAATGAGACTTGTTAGCCAAACAGAATAAATGTTTAATTTGTAATATTTTTTTTCAGATACTTAAGTGGCATTTATAGAATCATGGAATGGTAAGGGTTGGAAGGGACCTTAAAGATCATCTAGTTCCAACCCCCCTGCCATGAGCAGGGAGATCTTCCACTAGACTATTTGGGGGGTTGGACTAGATGACCCACAGAGGTCCCTTCCAACCCCTACTATTCTGTGATTCTGTGACTAGGTTGCTCAGAGCTCCATCCAACCTGACCTTGA
>Ga0181612_144651_pt1 | contig 12891 bp, 18 predicted proteins | sample HoacroProtozoa21_FD_119630 | JGI IMG/M metagenome (GOLD analysis project Ga0181612, IMG submission 119630) | Hoatzin crop microbial communities from Cojedes, Venezuel. Combined Assembly of Gp0051906, Gp0051904, Gp0051908 | reverse complement strand
GTTCAGCAGAGGATATGTCTCCTGTGGAGATCCCGGGGCCTGTTGAAGATGAAACAGAAGAGAAAATGGAAAACAGCCCCAGAGACGACCAGCCAGGAGCTGCTCATGGGAACGGCTGGAAAGGACAAGATGGAAATGATGGAGAGCTTGGAGAAGAAGGGGTGCAGGTTGCTCCAGCTTCTGAAGGGCCATCAAGAGATGGACCTGGAGAGGAGATGGGTGGCTTAGAGGGTCATGAAGCAGTGCCAGAGCCCCAGGAGGTCCTTGGTGGACATCCAAAAGCCACAAAGACCGTGAGCTTTGACGCTGCTCTTGTCCGCACCTCTTCCCAGGCGCGGGCAGTGTGGGAAGTAGGGAACACACCTGATCCATCCATCACGTCAAAGCAAGGAGAGGAGCCATCCCCTGTGGAAAACCCTGCAGATGTACAAAGTCCGAGAGCTCTCCCTGCAGCAGCGCAGCCTTTCTCCTCTGCCAGGGAAGACCAGCAGGTGAGAAGCTTGTGGGTAACGTGGCCATGTGAACTTGCCCCCACCTTGCATGGGCTCCCATGTTGGGTTTACGTAGTTTTGGGCCATCTGAGCTCGAACTGTTGTTCCCGGTTGCAGGAACATGCCTCATTCCAAAGGATGGTCAGGAAAACCCGGAGGTTTGTGGTGGATGGGGAGGAGGTGAGCGTGACGACCGCCAGGACTGTCCGCAAGGCTGCGGCAAGGGATGAGATGGTACGCTCGGCTCGGTGAGTGATGCTGGTAGTGGAGGGGCCACTGGGCATCTTCCACCCATTGCTGGCTGAGGAGGACCAGGGGTAAAGGAGAGAGGGTGCAGGAGGGAGGATGGGTCTGTGGGGCTCTGCAAAGCACAAGTGCTTGACCTCCGGGCTTGGAAAACCCCTCTGCCTCCCTGGCCAGGGTCTACTCTAGCAGGAGACCATGAGCAAGCCCTTCCCTGCATCCTCAGCGCTGTGCAGCAGGGACGTGTGAGGAGCCAAAAGGTTGCTCAGCCCTGTATCTGGTGTGTCCAGCAGCCAGCTTATGGGAGAAGATCTTCCCCTCTTCTTTCCTCAAGGTCTCATGTCCCCCAAGGAGAGTAGGAAAGGATAAAGGGGGAGATGGAGGGGCAGCAACATCAGCTGAGCTTGGGAGCATGGCCACCACGGACCTAACAAGCATCCCATCTTCATTCTTGCTGGAGAAAAGTCTTCTCCATGATGTTGCACCAGGGCTGAGCTGCTCGCTTCCTTTAGCCACCTACAAGTCAGCCATCTTGAGAGAGAGAGAGAGAGAGAGAGGTGCCTCCAGGGCCACCTTTGAGCCCCTCTCACCCCGATTCCCCAAACCTTTAGGCGCCAGGAGCTCCGTGAGCTGCGAGTGCTACAGAAGGAAGAACAGCGAGCTCAGAGCCAGCTGGAGCAGAAGCTCCACCAGCAGCGGGAGCAAATGTTTCGTCACATTGAGCAGGAGATGATGGTAACTGAGCCATCTTCCCTCGGTACCATACTATGGTCAGAGAAGGACGTGTGCGAAGGGGTGCTGGGGTCCTGCCGTGGGAGATGCCAGGGTCTGGGGGGGTTTGGTTGCTTTGGTGGCCACTTCTGGTCCCTGCAGCCTGGTTAACCCATATCTGCTGGCAGAGCAAGAAGGAGTTTTATGACCGGGAGGTGGAGAGCTTGGAGCGGCGCTACCAGCAGCTGAAGGAGGAGCGCCAGGAGCTTGAGTACACCGTGAGGCTGCGAGATGAGGCCAAGCGCCTCAAGTCCCTCCAGGAGAAGGATTCTGGGAGGAGGATGCAAGAGCTCAAGGGCAATGGGAGAGAGGTGAGGGTCTGGGGCAGCTCCTGTGCCATCGGGAGCCTGGGGATCATCTCCCCTGGGTGCTGGGACCAAGCCCCTCTGTTGCTTGCCCCAGGAGCAGCGGTTCCTGCAGCAGCAACAGGAGGAACTCAATGCAGCCCTGCAGAAGGTGGTCCAGGAGCACAAGAAGAAGATGACATCCATCAACTGGGAGTGCATCAGCAAGATCCATAGCCTCAGGAGAGGTGCACTGGGCTGGGAGGAGGAGGGTAGAGGGTTCCTGGGGAGGGGAGCAGGGCATCTGGCTGGGGGTTTTTGGAGGTGGTCATGGTGCTGTGGTCTTGCCTGGCAGCCCGTGAATCGGTGGTGTGGAGCATGGAGCAGGGGCACCTGCAGGAGAAGTACCAGCTCTTCAGGCAGCAGGTGAAGGACCAGCATGCTCTGCAGAGGCAGCAGCTCCGCAAGCGCCACGAGAAGGTGAGGTGGGAACGGCCGGTGACGCTCTCCCAGCCCTGCGGGCTCCCGACCCCTCTCCTGGCTCACCCCCCTGCCCCTCTCCCAGGAGATGGAGAGGATGAACCGCTTCCACCAGCTCTTGCTGGAGGATCTGAGGAGCCAGCAGGTGCAGGAGCGGGCTCAGCTGCTGAAAAGCCAGCGCTGCGATGCCAAAATCCGCCTGGCCGTCTTCAAGGAGAACCTGAAGGTCCAGGAGGCTGACGGGGCCAAGCAGAGGGAGGGGGCCAAGCAGAGGGAGAGGGCCAAGCAGGTACAGGGACCTCTCTGGGGCCAACGAGGTTCCCCAGCAGAGTTTGGGGCAAGTACCCGAAAAGCTGTAAGCGATGGCTTTGAGGGGAAGGGGAGGGTGACGGGGGCTGTCCCCCGCGGCAGTTCCTGCAGCAGGAGGAGAAGCGGCAGCGAGCTGAGGCGCAGCAGCAGCAGGAGCAGCAGACACAGCAGCTGCAGGAGCTCCAGTGGAAGCAGGCTGAGAACCTGGCAGAGCTGGAGCAGATGCAGGTACCGGGGACCATAAAACTGCCCGCACCCCTGCTACCTCTCCTGGAGCACCTTCCTTCCCATTTCCACCTCTCCTCTGCCAGAGCGAGAAGATGGACCTCTTGGCAGAGCAGGAGAGGAGGCAGCTGGGGCGGTTGGACCAGGAGCACACCATGGAGCTCAGCGAGTGGAAGCAATGGCTGGCTGTGCGCAAGGAGGTGAGTGGTCCCGCAGCCCGAAGCACCTCACGAGCTGTGGAGGGCTGTTCTCCCTGCTGCCAGCCCACGGGATGTGGCAGTGCTGCTTATCTTCTCCAGATGTTGGAGGAGGAGCTGGGGAACTCGCTGCCGGTGCGGCAGCGAGAAAGGCTGCACGGCCCCAACAGCAGCAACAGGATCAGCCGCTTCTTCCACCTCCCCTCCTGACACTATGCCACGGATTACCGGGGAGCGAGGGGCAGGCAGCTGCCCCGGGACTGGTCCCACGGCTCTTCTGGGACATGGGACTGGAGGATCTCAAAGGCAACGCAAGGGGTGGCTGCCCCGGGGGTGCTGAGCCACGGGGCTGAGCGGCCGAGCAGGATGTGGTACGGATCCCGGGGGTGGCAGGCATGGGCTCGTCCAAGCCCACCCTTGCTGTGCTGGAGGGGCTGTGGTGAAGCGGGTGCTGCCCCCCCAAATCGCCCCAGTAGCCCCTTGAGAAAGTCTCCACTGGGACCAGTCTCCCACTGGTCTCCAAGCTGTGGATACCAGGGGGTTGCTGGCACTTCCCGTGTGGATCTCCCCTCCACTGAATTGTAATTCAAGGAAATAGATACTTTCTTTGTTAAGAAAGTCCCTGTTTGTGACCATTTTACTTAATAATGCTCATCTCGTGCCCCACCAGCGGGTCCTGTGCCCAGCTCTGGGGGAGGGGGTCCTGTGCCCAGCCTCTGCCCGAGGGATGATGCCCATGGGGCCAGAGCTGGCAGCACTGGAGCCAGGTCTAAGCTCCACCAGCCTCCACAGAGCTGATGCCCACCCACCTCGTCAGGGCCCCGAGGGCACCAGTAATGCCCTGATGGCCTTGGCCCTCACCCATGGCCCAGGAGCTCTACTGAAGCTCAGTTCCAGGGCCTCAGTCCCTGCCTGAGCCGCACTGGGAGCGGCGGTCTCCCTGCCTCATCACCCATCCTGACCCGCAGAGCAACTTCCCGGCTTGAGCTTGGACCTGCTTCAGCATCGTGAACTTGCCTGGTGATCTCGGCTCTTGGTTGAACCTGGCCACCATCTCCGGGTTGGTCCTGCTCGCGTCATTCAGGTACTGGAGAACTGGTGCTGGTCTGGCTGGGCGATCCCCCACAGCTCTCGGCTCACCTTTCTTTAGGGAGCAGCCCTGCCCTTGCTGCTCCTCGGCACTCGCGTTAGTTTAACCTCTCTCCTGTTTTGGAGACTCTTCCCCATCTTGGAGGCCTAACTACAAAGTCTACAGCAATTTATTATCTTTAAGCTCAGTATAAAAGGTAAATAGTTTTGGGGGATGAACAGGACTACAGGTGGAACTGGAGACATGAGTAACAGTCAGTCCACGTCCTGGGAATCGCAGACAGCCAGCGAGTGACGCACGGAGGAGCCTTTCACTAGCAGGCACTGGCGGCTCACAGTGAGCCGGAGGAGCTCCGCTACCCGGACCCAGGGAAGAGCTGATGGATTGAGGATGGCAGGAGCCAGGCAGGCTGAGCTGCAACCGTCCATCTGCATGAGTTCTATGTTTAGGTGGGACATCCTTGATTTGAAAGTCTTCCTGAGGTGCAGAGACCAGTGGGATTTCTCTGCAACGGCGCTGGGAGGAGAAAAATCTGCTACTGGTGAGAGTCCAGGGCGAGCACCGGTCAGCTGGGAAGCCAAGCTCTGTCCTGCGGGTCTGCTCCACACAGGGCTCAGTTGCCTTGTTTCACCAGGACATCAGAAAGGTCCTCTGTGCCCTCCAGCTTCAGATTCTGGGAATATAAAAGAAAAGCTAAGTTTGAAACAGCCAGACTCTTTCCCCTCTGAGTCTGAAGGCCCAGCACAAAAACCCCCCACACGATGAAGGCTCAGAACAACCCCAGCCCCTTCTGTCACCATCAGTGCACACAAGACCAAGGCTTCCCCTCCGCTAGAGCTTCGGGTTCTGAGATGCTCACAAGGCCTAGAACAACACTGAGCAACCACGTGCTCACCTCTCTGCGGCCAGACCCAAGGACAAGAGAGGACCGACAGCAGTCGGGCTGGACGTGCTGCGAGTGCGTAACCACGGGCTGTCGGTCCCAGCGCGTCGGGCTGATTTCTGTTCACTCTAAGCACGAAACGGGGACTGAAGTTGGGAAGTCCGGATGCGGCGAGAAACCGGCCCTGCTCCCAGCGCTTTTCACTGCACGCTTCACCCGCTGCTCCTACCACGTCTCCTGCGGGCACGCTGCGCTTACCTTCTCGTTTGCCAAATGCAAGAGGCAGGTGAAGGCCAAGGGGATGGACAGGTTGTTAGCCATCGCGGAAGGCAGCCTACAAAAGAGAAGGGAGGAGGTGAGGACGGCCAGAGCCTACTGAAACCCGATGGATGGAGCGTGCCCGCGAGGATCAGCTCCTCCCCAGGGATGTGCTGCTCTCTACCCTTCCCCTCCCACTAGCGAAGGATTTGCCAAGCTGAACGCAACCCCTAGCTCCCCCAGGCAAACCCAGGGAGCCAGAGCAGGTTTTTCCCCATCGCGTTTCAGGTAGCAGGACCTCACAGCCACAGAGGGGGCTGCGTTTGCCCAAGCTCAGCTGAAGGCTGTCCCCCATCTTCAGTCCAACCTTTTTTTAGGGCCCCTCTACCTGTGAAGCAGTTCCTTTGTGATGCTGCTGAAGACTTTCTCTCCTGCTACCACTGACGTGTCCTTCTCTCTCTCTGCATCTTCCATCTATTTAGCAAAAAGACAGACGCTGCTGAGAGGGACTTCACTCCCCCCTACTCAGCCTTGTGCTCAGACAAAAACCACTGCAAGCTACGCATCCATCCATAGGAGCAAGGCTGCTAGAAAGGATTTGCTGCTAAGCCTGCCCAAGACTGTCTCTGTAGGAGTTAAGCAGTTACCCACAGGGGGTTCTCTTATCCTCGGGCCTGCTGGGGAATCTGGTTCGCCCCCCACACTCACCTCTGTCACTATTTGTTTCCTCTGTCCATCAGTCAAGAGGTCCCACATGTTGTTCTTCAACCTCTTCATGTCCATTTTCTTGGCTGTCTTTGCGTACTGAATTGCTATCTTATTGACCTGGGGAAATGAAGTCCAGGGTTAGCTGAGAGCAACTGAGCAGAGGCAGCAGCACTGTCAGGACCACAGGGACAATCAGAACGCAGGTCTCTGGGAACAACGGTGAATGCTATCTTACTACTAAACCTTTGATTTCTTAATTCCTTTCCCTTACACAAGGGCTCATCTGGAAATAAAGCGTCTAGTAGCAAACCCAGGAGCTCCTGCACCAGGGAAACTGCTGCCTCAGGACTTCTAACCACGAAGGTGCTGAGGGGCTTTGCTCCAGGCCTGCCCAGCGAGCAGGTCACAGCTCGGTGACAAGTCCTTACCTTCTGGGGCTCAGCAATGAGGTTCAGCTCTCCGTACGTTGTGACATCAACATCGCCGACAACCCTGTTCAGCTCAGCGTCTTCACCCTCAGGATGGGCAGTAAGGTTGAACTCCCCCATCTGGCTCATGAATCGAACGGGCTCGTTGTCGTCATCGCTGTCTCCAGCCTGATCGAGAAGAGATGCACCAGTGAGGCCACCCACCAACATCTTTGAGTAGCCAGAGCTGTCCTGCACTGAGATAACAAGAGCACCCACCTCTGAGGAGGGTGGAGATACCTGCCCACCTTCCCCATGGAACATGCTCTTCTAAAGCTTCTCCCCATGGCGCTTAGGCCGGGCTAAGGCTAAACCCAAGGGGAGATGCAGAGCGCAGAATATCAAAAGACTGTTCTACACAGAAAGATAACGGAGATGAGGGCTCTCTGACCAGTGTGGGACCAGCCAAGACTTGTCCGAAACACGCTGGGGAGGCAGCGCTGGCCTGGCAGAAGGCTGAAGCTTTAGAGGAAATCTACTGGAATGGGAGCTTGCAACAGCTAGGAGCAAACCTCGCTGGGCAGAGGTGACTGCGGACGTGAGCAATGGCATTTACTCCTGCTTTAGGGCAGAGGTGTACAGAAAAGGCTGGGATGGAGCTTCTGCAGCAAACTGACTGGCAAACACCAAAGGCAGAGAGTTCAGTTGATCTCGTTGGAGTGAGGGGACAGGGGTGCGCCAGAGACATCTGCAGCTCCAATTCTTCTTCACTAGTAATTAATTCCAGACGCAGATTCTTCCTACATATTTCCCATCACATTTCAAATATAAGCAACAGTAAGAAATCTTGTGCCAGTAACCTGCAACGCGGGGCAGAAATTGGAGGTGTCGTTGGGGTTGTTGTAATCGTACTCGCCGATCTCGTCCTCGTGATCCAACGCGCTGTCCCGCTCGGCCATCCTGCAGAGCTACAGAGACAAGACCAGGGGTCAGGAAAGGAAAAACTCTAAATACTTCCCAAAGCAACGACTGCATCTTGTTCCTTCATCACCTCCCCTCTTCCCAGCCTGCTGGCTCTTCCTCCTCCTCCTCCTCCTCGCATATCAGCTCCCTAGCAAGCCCCTTGTGAAGCACAACAGCTAAGCACAGCCGCTTCGGCGTCCACCAGCGGGTCAGTTCAGTGACAGGCACGCTGCTGGCTCGTCTCCAGCCCCCAGAGCACTTCAGCCCCTTGGTGAAGAGTTGTTTCGTGCACGCAATAATTGCCAACAGGCTTTCAGTGAAGACTCTTACCTTAACAGCTGGTTTGAGGAAGAGCTGGAGAATGTTGTCAGGGTCATAGTTGAAGTCGGTGGGAAGCGTGGTTCTCTTCACATTCTGGCTTTCCAGAATGGATTTGGCTAGAGTAACAGATGCCTGTGGAAGGTAATAAATACTGTTATCCATGAGTTATCCACTTCTTGGAAGATTAAAGCACAAGTAAGCGCTTTGAACACAGGCCTTTGTCTGAAAGGGGCTAAGTTCTGAGATGCCTCCAAAGAGGAGTTCCACACTGGTCCAGTGCATGCAGCAGCCTCTGCGCAGCATCCTGGGCCGCGCAGAGCTGGACCTGCAGGGTCCCTTTGACGGACAGGGTATGAGCCAGGAAGAAGCCAGCCTGATTCTCCACCCCAAGGTTGGTAAAACTCTCTACTTATAATGTGACATAGAGTCAGAAGACCCCGCACCAAGGAACATAGGCAATGTTGGGTTTACAGAGCCAGTTTCACAGGAGCATGAGGCGAGCTGCTTGCAGATGACAGTTCCAAGACACACTGATCCAGCAAAAGAGAAAGCAGGAAGAGGCAGAAACCCAGCACATACCTTGGTCTTACGGAAATGTGCTTTAAAGTCAATATCCTCATCAAAGTTAATTTCGAATGCTTTCTTGGCACACCTTTTCCTGGTCTCTTTTTCAGAGTCAGCATCTGCTGCAGAAAGGAAGGAAACCGTCAGTGCTTTGTGACAGAGTAAGGACAAGCAGCTCACTCCTAACTTGAGCATCTGCTCCACACAGAAAGGTCACCTACAAGGACTTTTCCCTTTGTTACAGCAAAGCAAAAGGTGTCGTTCTCAGCTTCATGTTTTAAGGGGATCAGGATCTTTTTACAGAAGCAGAAAGTGTAGTTTAATCTTCAGTTTTTACGCAGAAGGTGGAAAACAACAGCAGGAGCTGTACTAGTGCTAGTATCTCTTATTGCTGCAGCAAGAGACACCCCCTCAACTTTGAGCATCATTAACAAACCCAAATGATTGAGGATACGTCAGACACCAAGCAATCTGCATGTGACTGAGAGCCTTCCTGGTGTCTGAACTCACTACTGGCTGGAAAAGAGCCAAGCAGGCATATCCCCTTCCTTACGACTCAGATGCCACCCATCCCCAAAGGTAAGCAGGACCTGGCAGCCGTCTCTGAATACGTACATTTGTGTGGAGGTTTGAAACGCCAGTGCTCCGGGCCAGCCCACATCGACAGCGTTCGGGGACTGAAGTAGGAGTATTCCCCTGGTTTCATGGAGAGGTGAAGGCACATGGTCCCGATGTCGCCCTCTCCAAAAGGAGCCGCATCAAATCTGGAAAAAGCACACGCGCCGCTCAGCGACACCATTCCCTTGGCACGCACCGGGCCTGAGCCTGCATTTAATATCCGGAAGAGCTCTGCACAGACATCGCCCGCTCCCTCTGCCGGCGTGTGCGCAGGACTCCTGCCCTTCAATCTGTGAACGGTACCGGCCGTGTTGCCCTGAGAGGCTGCTGCAAAACCAGAGCTGGGGTTGCCAAAGAGCAGGCTGGAAACTGGGCAGCAGAGCGAGCAGTCATGCGATCGCTCTGGGGAAATGCGACTACAAAAAGGTCCTCTGGGAGGGCAGAATTATGACTGTCATGCATTCCTGGATGTACTCGAGACTTGAGCAGAAAGCAAGCTATACCCAGATGGGAAACCATGTACAGAGTAAATTAAAGATCCCCCCGAGAGCAGCCAGAAATTGTCGCTTGCTATCAAAGCCAAGTTATAGATTTTCAGTGACTGCTCACCTCTTGCTCTGGCGGGCTGTTCCAAAGGAGCTGAGTTTTTCTGTGAATTCCCCAATCTTGTCTGCTACTGTACTCCTGAGGGAGTCAGAACTGAAGTTGTCATCTGGCAGGGCAGGAACACAGTCTTCCACATCGCTGTCTACCTCTGCGTTGATATCGAACACTTGATCGCTCTTCTTAAATTTATCCAACAGGGCTGACACTGACTGTAGGAGAAGAAAGTGCTCAGGAGAAAAACTGCAGGGTACCAGTGGCCCTGCAGCACAACATCCCGCTGCCCTGTGCCTCTCGGAGATCCCTTTGGAGGTGAGCACAGAACACAGCTCGAGCACCCCGCCTGGCACAGCGCTAATAAACTTACCTCATCATGGGATTCAGCATCCCACTTTGTAAACTGGAAACCAGCCAGCGAAGAGCAGATGGGGCGTTTTTCAATGCACTGCGCTAACAGGGCTAAAGACAAAGAGAGCAAGGGGAAGAGATTAGACATAGGATGAAGCAACCAGCAGCTAAAACAAGTGCCAGGCATTAAATCATTCTTAAAGCCACCTATGTAGGCAGCCCTTCTTGCACGTAGGGCTCACTGCAAAAGCAGTCAGGCTCATTTCTCAGCAGAAAGGGAGAGATGGATTGCTGCCCTACCTCAAGGGTGGGCATAACGCTGGGAATCTTATCGGAGCAGCGAGGTTTGGTAGTGTGTACAGGCTCAAAACACCCTAAGAAGGTCAGTTCTTAACTTGGAGCACACTAATCTCAGCTGTTGTACAGCTCAGACCATGTGTACGTGCTGTGTGATGGGTCTGCCAGAGGTTAAGCTACACGTAGTGATCTAAAACCTGCAAAGGCCCCGTTTTTCCAGCAACCATCTCAACTTTATTGGGAGCAACAGTGCCACAGGGCAGCCAAGCAGTGAACAAAAGCACAAGTCGAGCCGGCTGAGACTACAGCGAGCGCAGCTGTGAGATGAAAAACATCCAACAGTCTGGATGGGCCCCTTTGCTTAGTGGTTACTGGCACTCACGCTTTAAATCCACCACCTTCACAGGATCAGAGTTCGGCAGCGCGAGCGTCTCTGAAGAAGGGAGAGGCACGATCTTTGAGTCAAAGAGGAGCTCACTGTGGCAGTTTTGGGTACGCAGCCTGCGGAGGAAAATGCCAGCAGTGCTGCATTCGTCAAAAGACGCGGCTGTTCTCTGGAACATGGGATCAACCTACAGGTACGGAATGAAGCAGAGAATCAAGGAGTGGAGGGGGCGAAGCAGGTCTCTGCAGGAGACTTCTAGGTACCGATTCGAAGAGAGAATGACCCGCGCATCTTTTTCAGCAAGGAGAGCTCCCACAGCTGCCTCACACAGGAAGAATATAAGTGACTGGGGAGAGTCTTGCTGTAACAGCAGACTTCACAGACGTGCATGTGAATGTTAGAGCCCAAGAGAGGAATGAGCAAGAAGGAAAACAATAGAAACGAGAAAGATGAGGCCACGTGTCCCTTCCTCCACCAGAACGCAGCTGCTCCAGCAGCCCCCCTCCACCCACCTCACATCTGCGATTAGCCTCCGACACGTTGATGTTGTTCAAGTTCTGCTCGATGGTTTTGAAGGAGTGCTTTTTCTTTGTCTGAACTCTCTTGACAGCCTCGGGAGCTGGACTGTCTTCTAAAAGGAAAAGAAGAACAAATTACACTTAGAAAATTTGCTAAAATACCCTGCAGAGGGTATTTTACTTTTACACAAACTTTTACAAGCAGTACACAAAACCCCAGTGAGCATGAAGTTACCCAGCTGGGCATCTATTAGCACAAACCACCCATGCTTTACTGCTTGGATGCTGCATTTCTTTTTATAGACTCTATTTTATCTTAACAGCACGTTTTTGTTTCAAAGCAAATGACAGTAACGTGTGGGGCACTTCATTTTTCATGTTTCAGATTAGGCTAACTTTAGTTTATGTACAAATCTGATGGGCCAAATTGCTGAATACAGGATTGAGCAACAGGTTCAGGTTCTCATCTCAACCCTCCCTGCTCCAGCACCCGGACAAACTAAGTGGGGATTTCCCAGCCCCTGAAGAAGGAAGCTCGTGGTACTCTCCCAGAAGTACAAAGTGCTTCGCGATGCCATGAAGTACACTGAAATTACTCTTAGCGCAGGAGGAATGGGAACAGCTTAACAGAAAAGGAGGGAATGGCGCACCTCCTTCTGGGCTGTCCACGTTTTTCGTAGGGGCCGAGTCCCTGCCCAAGCCTCCCAGAACTTTGTAGGTATCCGCGTGGACCGCATCGACGCGCACGGCGTAAATCTTCGCGCTGGCATCAAGCGTGCCAGCTGCCATCTGACGGGAGGAACAAAGGGTGCCATTGTTAGTTAGAAAGGAAGAAGTCCCATCTAGCAGATGTGAACGCAGAAGACAAGCTGCAGACCTGAATTTCTGAATGCTCTGTATTACAAGCAAAATTGTGAACAACTGGAAAAGGGTTTAGTCTGAAACCTGCTGGAGACCGAAGCGCACAGCAGAGGTCGTGATGTGTCTTCCCCAGCAGAGCCCACAGTTTGCTTTATCAGTCCTTTAGGAAAGGATCGCACAGACAAACTTTTAAAAAGTGGCCAAAATTAAACAGTGGGGAGAAGCAGAAAGGTGCAGGCTTGCATCTGCCAAGAGACCTCTCTCTTCCCTGCCTTCTTTTGGGTTCATCCTCTCGGTATTGTTCTATTTTCCCAAATTAGGCAGGCAAAAGAGGTGAAGCGCGGGAGAGGCTGGGTGCCCTTTTTGATCACAGACCCCCCCTACCGAAGGCGAAGGAGCACCCACTGAAAACCTGTGCACTGCTTCCTCTCCCTTCCTCGGTTTCATCAACCATTAGACAGCTAGCTCGGGTTCCTCGAGGCCACGATCATTTGTTCATTCATCTAAGAATTCAGTTCTCCCTCCCAGCATCAGCAAACTATTATAGCAAGTAAGTCTTTGCCCTGGTAAGTTTTCACTCTGGTCCATCCCAGATAGAAGTTAGCCTGGGAGGTAGCCACATGGACTTCCTTTCTTTTACAGCCTCGTTTTGTTACTGGTTGTAACACCCAGTTTTTACCTTAGAAGCCTCACAAGTCTTACTTTTAAACACTTTCGAAGGACCATAACTGAAAGAATTCAGCCTTTCATTTCTGTGGTACAAAAGGATTCAACACCGTGACCTTCTGCAAAAAGTGACTGTGCTGCCTGACCAGATATTTTTAGTGGCCGGAACCAGCTCGGTGACCTTCAGCATTATTTGAGATTTGTTACCGACTAAACCTTAGGCTCAACCTCTTCACCACGAGGACGGTGAGGTACTGGAACAGGTTGCCCAGAGAAGCTGTGGCTGCCCCCTCCCTGGCAGGGTTCAAGGCCAGGTTGGATGGAGCTCTGAGCAACCTGGGCTGGTGGAAGATGTCCCTGCTGATGGCAAGGGGGTGGAACCAGATGATCTTTAAGGTCCC
>Ga0181612_109965_pt1 | contig 12891 bp, 5 predicted proteins | sample HoacroProtozoa21_FD_119630 | JGI IMG/M metagenome (GOLD analysis project Ga0181612, IMG submission 119630) | Hoatzin crop microbial communities from Cojedes, Venezuel. Combined Assembly of Gp0051906, Gp0051904, Gp0051908 | reverse complement strand
CAAGTGTTTGCGTTTCCTCCAGGAGGGTCAAAAAATAGAGAACTTTGGTCCTCCATGTAGCTCTAGCTTTCATGGTACAGGCAAGGGCTCACTTCTCATAAAAATATTTCCTTCTAGAACTCCTCGAACAGTTCATGAAAAGCTAAATACATCTCCCGACTCCAGTTCCAGCCTTTGCCAGAAGTGTCCTTGAATCTTGTCCTATAGCAAAAAATAAACTTCCCGAGTAGGGCTAAGGATTTGAGGGATTCTTCTACAGAGTGACACGAAAGGCCACCAATAAACACATGTTGCTGCTGTATTTACTAGGTTAAAGGGATTAGCCAGGCCAGCTGCAACAACATGATTTACTTGCCACCAGCATTCCCCGAGGGAACTCTGTGGAACACCACTTCCCTTAAGGTCAATAGTGGGATTCCCCTCTGAATCACAGCCTTGCAGTCCTTTGGCCATGACTAAAATACACCTGGCAATGCTAACATACCTGCATACTACAAAGAATCTGTCTTCACATTTAGATGTTAATTCTTGTGCAGAGATAGCAGTATATTTTTACTTCTCTCTGACTTGTATCAGCACACACGTGCTCTCTCCTTTGCTCTGCATTTCACACATGCACATAATGTGCATATGTTTCTATACATTTCACAACAAACCTAAGCTACTCCCTATCCTGAAATGCAACTGGCAAAAGTATAAACATGTTCTCAAGCAGTGGTGGTTGCTATTCTCACCTTAAAATGGAAGAATTTATCTCAAGGGCTCGAATGTAAACAGTATCAACTAGTTTCCCTTCCCGCTTTTTCTGTCCTGCAGTTGTGGCACAGAAGAGCCACAGTGGTGAGCACTTCGCTGTTCCTGAACAGCAAGATTTGCCTCTTTCCCATTCACCCACCTGCAGAATACTGTAAAGCAGACGGAGTAGATGTGTATATGCTGGAGGCTTTGAATCCTTTCACCTACCTCCCCTACTCTCTCCTTGGAAGCCTGTTGCTGCCAACTACCTGGCAAGGGCTGTTGCTGTATCTCTGCCTCCCCTCATTGTTGGGAATCCCCTTTCTTCAGAGCCTCATCTGAAAAAATACCCTGAGAACAGCATGTTCCCACAGTGTGTTCAATTCAATTAAATATTATGGGAACAGCTTGTTCTCTTCAGAGCTAGAGAGCTAGCTGGTGGGAAAAGAAAAAAATAGCAGCAAGGGAGTAGAGCAGGAGAGAAAACAGGCAAGGATGAGCAGAGGGGGCGAGAAGGACAGGCGCCAGAAAGGAGCTGGAATCGAGCAAGCTCATTTACACGGCCAACTGTGCATTTTCAGCCAATCTATCAAAACAATTCAGTTTTTGATAGGAAGTAAGAAAACACAGCTCAACCGTTGGAGCTCTGGGCCAGCTAAGGAAGTAAGGAAGATGAGAAAGAGCATGAGTATAGTCTGAAGGCACAAAGATACAGAAGATGGAAAAATGTCATTAAGAAAAGAAAATGCATTTTAATACCAGAAGGAGAAAGCAGGATGAGCTGCACAGTGTAGGGAGAGCAAGGAAGTTTGGGGCAACTCCTAAAGCCAGCCCAGCTAAAACTCCCCTGAGGGAAAGTGTCTGTAAGATGTCTTTGCAAAAATCACTGGGGAAAACCAAGGCAAAAGCAAGCTGGTCAAGACACTCTAGGCACAAAATTTTTTGTATGGTGAAGGAAACAACTGCCACTAGAATGTTAAAGTTCTAGAGAATGAAAGAAACAAACAAAAAAATTCCTGATGGTCAGGGAAAGTGGCTACCTACCCCTATCACCTGGAAAATGCAGCAATTACCTCTTTCCTGTCTTAGGTTTCTGAAAGGCTCAGAACTAGCACCTAGTGAAGAAGCAAGGATTCTCTGGAGGGCTTCAGCTCTGATAACCATTTTCATTCACATCGTAGCAAAAGAAGACTGAGGGAGACCTGATAACAGTTATCACATACAAGAAGGCTACTACAAAGTAACAGGGAACAATCTGCTCTATGTGTCCTTGATGAGTAAAATGAGAACTAATAGGTTTAAACTGCAGAAAGACAGACTGAAGTTAGGCGTTAGCAAAGCTTTTCTAACAGAGAAGCTAGAGTCTCAATCATTACAAGGTTTTAAGAACTGGTTAGGAAACACATACTAAAAATAGCCTGAAGCACAGCTGATCATGCCTGTTTGACTGTCTGAGGTCCCTTTCAGTTCCACAAGTCTATAATTTTATGATACGGTGTTTTCTAGACATAGTGCTGAGAGAACATGGTGCTGAAAGAAAAGCTTTTCAGTGATGCAGTGGATCCCCATGTAACTCAGGCTCACTTGCTGATATGTATCAACTCCCTATCATCCCGCAATAGACCCAAACCTCTTACAAAACAGCGTGGGACCACCAGGTAGGCTAGCAAACACTGCCATTTCCCTCTAGAGAGAAGCAAGCACTTGCAAGATACACTACGCATGTGCTAGGACAGTGCCGTTGTGCTTACGTGCTTTTAGTTGTGACTAATGTTCTGGTGACTTATATTTACATATGCAAACTTACTGGAATCCCATTGATGCCTTGAAATCCTGGAACTCCCATTGGGCCCTGAAGAAAAAGAGTAGATGTTATATTTCACTTCATCAATCTGTATATCTCATGTATATCTACCTGTGAGATACTTTTCACTCCAACATTTTCGGTCTTGGACTTCAGCTTTCAAAACCCAAAGAAGCAAACTATCTCATGCAGATTCTCTCTGACCACAGGGGTCAGTGAAGATAGGAACTGAGCATCTGAGCTTGACTGGATGCCAAATGAGTGTTTCAGGAATGTTTTAATCAGGAAATTTGAAGTAGAAATATAATCTCCTACTGCACATCTGGGGAAAACAAGATGCCAGGAAAATAAACAATCCAGTATAAGCTTAACTCTCAGTGTCACACTCGACCTTCCAAGAGTTTCACCAGGACTTAGGAGTTTTTCTGTCTATGCCGTGATAGCACGACCAGAGATACACAGACCACTGCATTAACTTCAGACCACCCCGGGCTTAGTTGCAAGTAATTACCACTTTGTTGGTTCTACTGCTCTGCTCTGGATAGCAGCAAAACAGACTGTGTAAGCAGAATATCCAGACTAACTGCTCTTGCTTTGGAAAGGCAAAGTACATTGCTTCCACAAGGGATAAAGAGACAGAATCTTGTTGCATGCTGGCGTTGCACATGTATCCATTTCAATGGATAGAAACAGCAGTCCTGCAGTAAATAAGGGATTTTTTCAGTGCAAGGAAATTGGTTCCAATCATTAAAGGCCAGCTCCTATCCTGGGATTGTGTGTCTTTCAAAATCCAGGTTTAACGATTTCAGTGTTATCTGCTCGAATTATGAAAATGCTCTCACTCATATCGGCACTCAGTCCTTGTTTTAAATTTTGCATTGCCTTTCAGATGAATGCAACACCGAAGCAACGACTTTCATTGCCATCATTTTCAGTTTACTTGGTTCTTTGCCTTATGAGAAAGGGTGACTAGAACTCCCACATGTTGACTACTATCAAATGAGAAGAGGGCATAAGTGCGGCATAGGAAAGTACAATTGAGTTAGTTTTCATCTAGCTAGCTCACCTGTCAGTAGCTGGGAAAACATGGAAGACAAGCTCTGCTCTAAACTACACGTCTCTTTCTTATTTGCACACATGACCTGAGCATCTTGCATCAAGTAGACCAGTAAGATGCTCTGGGACAGTTGCAGAATGCAAGTGCTTATCCTGATGTCCCAGATTTCCTTCAGATTTTAGACAGGCACAGCATGCAAGACTTCCTCTGTCTTTAAAGCTTTCAAGCTGTTGTCCTTGAAACATTCCTTCGTCCAACCGCATAGCCATGACAATAGGAATCTCACCCCAGCCCTCGCATCAGACAATATCAGACTTCCCCATTTTATACTGCATTACATAGCCTCTGCCAGGCTATATGGAGGGAGCACACACACCGCTCTGGCCTGTGCGGTGGGCCTCAATCAGTCCTCCGCATGCAACCCAAAAACTCATGATGCGAACACATGCCTGATGCACAATGTAAACATTCCTTAATGTGAACTATCCTCACGTATCCACTCTCTGTTACTGAAAGTATTTGTTCATATTTCCGTTCATTCTTTTGCCTGGCTCCAAACTCCCCTTTTGATACTTTTTTCATAAGCAGAGACAGCAGAACAGATCCTAGGGGCATTAAGACATTTTTGCGTTTCCTGTTCTGCCCATTCTTGCACACTGCACTCTGACACCCACACCTTACGGGTTACTTCAATTAATATGACATAGTTTATAACATTCTTTCTATTACAAATAACTTTGCATCTGCAAAACTGAATTGCAGGTTTCATTCAGTACCCATTCCTTTTCCTTTTCTATACACCAGCTCAAGATCTTCTACACATGAACCAGCTTCAGGTCTCTCTCAGCATAGTGTGAGTAACACCCATCTATCCCTGGGCATGTGAAGTAAAAGACTACTTACAACAGCAATACTAATTGGGCTGTGGTTCATCTACCAGGATGGCTGCAATGTTCAGCAGCTTTAGGAACTGTATTCTCATTCAAAAATAAAAGCAGGGGATTTTCTTAAAGATACTAATGAAATGCTGTCGTGTTCTTACCCCTGGGCAGACAGTCCAAGATTATCTTTATCCACTCAAAAATATATAGAAGGCCATAGATCTATTGGAGGGACAGATAAGTCACTGTTGAGCCTACCTTGTCGCCTTTCTGTCCAGCTGGTCCAGGGGGGCCCACTGCTCCCCTCTCACCTTTTGCTCCCGGCAAACCTTCTGGGCCAGTAAATCCAGGTGCACCTATCGGTCCTTGAAGCCCAAACGGTCCTGGGCGACCCTAATACACAACAAAAAATAAATCAATGCACCACGTTCACAAACTCTTTGGCAATTATTCTATCCAACTCAATCTTTAATGCAATTTGATACCTCTCAGGGTAGTTAGGACATGCTGAAGTTTTCCCTGTACATTCTCAGATAAAGAGATACTAGAGGTTATTTGAGATAAAGAGATATTAGAGGTAAGTAATGAGTAATAGTAAGAAATCTCCCCTTTTTCCTGGAAGATTTACTATTACCAGCTTTGCTGTAGGAAGGAATCGGGCAAGACAAGTGTTTTGAGATCAAACTGGCTGCTGCTTCTGGAGTTTGCACCTCTATTTCCAAGCTGCAAGGTGCAAAATTATTTCGCTTATGCTTTAGATCAAGCACAACAAAAAGATAACACAAGATGCAAGGAGTGCACGGGTCGCATGCAGTCAGAAAGCACACTTTGGAGTATCTGAGACTAGTATAACGGTTGGCTCAAGACAGGGATTGATTCCACTGTACTCTTCTTGTTACCTTATAGTCAGCGTGTGGATTTTGATTTCTCGAGCACAAGGAGAAGGGTGCAATGACTGAGCACTGCCCAAAGAGGGCAGCCTGCTCTACAACTGCAGAGATTCGTAAGTGACGGGTGAGCGTTCATTGTTCTGTCGCTACATGGACGTGCAGAGCAGTCTGGTTTTGAAACAAGCCAACGTTTAAAAAAATTTGCTGTAGGTGCTCTGAGTTTTTATTAGCCTCAGAAGCTGCGTCTTGGCAGCTGAACACTTTACACAGAATTTTGTGTTAACATTTTTGTACTTTTCATTTGCTTCATTTTGACAGAATCTGAAAGAGATCGGCAGAGGCCAAAGTCCCAAAGCATCAGTAGCAAATGGCAGTTTAGGCCTATGCTTTCTACCAGCAAGACAGTTAGTGGATTACATGAAGTTATCCATGCAAAGAATCGAGCCGTACATTAAAAGATGTAGAATGGAGGAGGAAGTTAAAAAAAAAATCCTCCTCCTTTCAATTCTCCTGTTCGCTCCTGCCCGTGGTAGTGTGTCCCCCTTCCCTTTCCCTAACTCCTTCAACCAGCAGAAAGAATGCAGCTCCCTGCTGCAAGGGTTTTAGTAATCGCAGCTGGAGACATACAAAGCTGACTCCATACCTTGGCAAGGTAGAAGAATTTACAGTTAATTTAAAAATGCATTTTTACATGTTAATAATCAAGCAAAGTGAAACAAACTGTAGTTGATTTTAAAAATTCTTTTTCCAGGATCATTTTTAGTACCTGTTTAGGCTAAAACATTTCATCCCATATTCCATGTTTCTTCACTGCTGGAGCAGTCTTCTTTTAAAGTGCACTCTTTCTGTTGTGATTGTTTCATCCTGGCCTTTTAACTGAGGTCAAGTGCATGTTTTGTATTTCATACCTTTTCTGTCTAGACACTGCCCATACTGTGCACTTGCAGGGGCACAGACTCCCATCTGAAAAGGCTTTTCTGTTGATTATTTTTAGTTTTCTTCACTTTTTGGCTAATTATCAATGGAATCCTTTATATTGGGAAGCATATGATCATAATATTAACCCCCAAATCTTCAGTGGTCCTTGGCAACCACACACAACAAGAAACATGTTAAGAAAATCACATGCTTTGCTATCACTTTCAGTCTTCGCTTTAGCTTTTTAGTCTCCCATAGTCACAAGCTATTCAGAGTCTTTCGAGCAACACCTCACAAGACGTGCGTTGTGGACTGTCTACCTCAAGGTAACCCAGCCATGGAGAGACATACCCCAAAAAGGGGCATGTTACTGCTATAGCCAGCCACCACCCACAAAAGCAACAGCATCCAAGAGTCCACCAAGGTTTCTAGAGAAAACACTGTGAATTCCTCACTTGTTTGAATTGCTAACACTTCTGTATTCAATTAGTTTGATTGCCTGGTTAATGATAGTGTTTCACAATGACTGGAATGGATAGGAATTAAAATTTTAGGAGGCTTTTGTTTTGCCCTGCTGCAGGTCACTTTGAGAAATAGATCTCAATGAGATAGTAAAGACCAGGAACTACAGGTGCTGCGTGTTGTGTTTGGTTCTGCAGCTCTCTGACAGGAGAACTAAACACATTCTCCGGGATTTCAGGGCCCACAGGTAAAAAAGCTCTCTTTTGCCTTAGTGCCCTACAAGAAAGATTTTAACAGCACTTGAAGATTTTGTTCAGTGCCTTAGAGTGTCACTAAACCGTAAAGACACAATAAAGTGCTTCTAATCTCTCTGATAATGTGATTATGCCATGACAATCAGGCTCTCAAGAATTCCTACTGTTTCTTTTGAAGTCTGTGTGGATGGAAATCATGTTTTCTATGCTGAAACAAAGGACTTGCCTCCACTGCTAAAAAAGCAGCATTTTTCGTCACTCAGTAGCACTCCCATGAACTGTCCCAAGATAAAAGCATTATAAAGAGCAGGCAGTGTGCGTGCGGGAGCAATTCCAGGATAAAAGCACAAGGAAGACTCAGGTTTTACCACAAGGTAAACTTACAGGGTTCAACACCAGGTGGAACTCCTGTTTGACCTCAATGAGTTTACCTTGTGGCAAAAAGTTAAGTACCCAGTCTTTACTGTGCTTTACCATCAGGATTGCGCTTACTTATCCAAAGGATAAAAAGAATAAAACACCTCTTAGCAGCAAGGACAAGCTTAAACACAAAATGTGGACTATATCAAACAAAAACTACAGTGAATGAACAGAGCTCCATATTTTTAATCTTTATTGTTCAATACATATAGTCCAGTAGTCTGTAGAAGATCCATTAGTGATGAACACAAATGGTATCATTTTGGTTTCCTGGCTGCACGACAACCTTTTTTAAAAAGATGAAAATTATAGAATGCTAGCAACACCAAGCAAAGACAAAGCCCATGAAATCACTGTGACTTGTGAATGTTTTCTCAAATGCCCACTAGAATTTCACATATTTGAAAACCATAACTTGCATTCTCAAACATCTTTGTGCATCAGGCTGTTAGTGCACAAGCAGCACTAAATGACATTCCTGTCTCTCTGTAATTAATAGGGTGCTGGTAAAAAACGTCATTATTTCTTGGTACACCACGGCACTTCCACAGATAATCTCAGGATTTTGACCAAGTTTGTGCCACAAGCGCAACATGAGTCCCATGCATCTCTGTTACACACTTAGCCATTGCAAACCATTAAAAACACAGAGATGTCTCAGACATCCAGGTTTCCACTCTCAAAATGTGGTAACCAAGAGGAAAAAATGGCTGGGTAGGAACCTCCCATTGCTTCTGAATCACCACTCAGTGTGATGACACTGCAGAAGGCGGTAAAACAAACAGCCTGAAAACACAATTTAACGGCAGTGTCTTTTGAATGGAAAAGATTCTGCAACATGTGCCTTCCTCCCTTCACCCTTTTAATTCATCTGCGTCCCAGGGCGTCACAAGGAAAGGCCAGTACGGTGGGTAACGATGTGGTCTCTCTACTGCTACACTGTCAAATACATCACAGTTTCTCTATTGTCCCTACCCCTTTTGCCAACTCTAATACCCCACATAAATTTTCGCCCACTGAAGCAGCGCTGCTACACATAGCATTGCAAATTCCAAACATTCTTCTTTTTCCCATTGCCTCTGTGAGCTTGGAGAATAAAGAGCAAATCTGTTTGATTTGGCACTGTGCAAAGGAACACACGTGGCAGCGGTACGGAACCACTGGACATGTCCCTTGTTTCAGGGACAAAAAATCACACAAGTGCTTACTTACTTGGGGGACAGTTCTACCAGCCTTATGCACTACCAAATACTGGCTCAGCGATTCATCACCAAATAAGGATACTGGAACTCACAAAGTGAGCTAAGTTTAGCAGGACTAACAACTAAGCAGAATACTACTGATCAGGTAGGGCAGAAATGATCCCTTCTTCAGTTAGTAAATTCGTAGACTGCCAGATTTTAAGCAGAAAAGCATTATTATTATTTTTCTAAACAAAATTAAGATCTAGTGTACGAAAATAGCAACTGAATTTGAAGACATTCACGCGTTCTCAAACTAACACATAGTTCCTTCTCTATGAGAATTTAGTGACGACATATTAAAAAAGGATCTTATTCACGCTCTCTATTCCTTCATCCATTATTTCCCCCATAAACAAGGTTTTATTGACACAAAAAATTGCTAGTGACAAAGATATACTCCACGAGCAAATGCTTTGTAGTCTGAAGCATCTTATACTCAGTTGATCACATTAAGGCAAACCAAAGAGCCAGTCATTAAATTGTTATGGCCCTAGAAACATATGTTCTCATATACTGCATACACTAAGCAGAATCTATCCCAAACCTGCCAAGGAAGATCTGTGTACCCAACTTGCATGTTGTACAGGATAGCCTGTACGAGGGACTGATTTGAGATGCACTTTCACACATGAGAATGGCATTACCTGTTTAAATCATGGCCATCCTCTCTGATCAGGGATGGCACATTACAAAAGGTGACACATGACTCACACCGAACTCGGCTGAAGCGCATATAGGTGACTTATCGCGGCCAGGCAGCAGTGTCCGTTACTGAGCAGCATGACCCTGGGCTAACCACTTCTACTTTCCACCCCCATTGCCTCCCTTCTCCTCTTCGGTCTGCCCTGCCTTTGCTGCAAGATTCCTGCAGCAGTGGTTATCTCTTGCTAGATAGACAGTGCCTTGCACAAGAGAGTCCTGGTCTCAACTGGGGCCCCACAGTTCTACTGTAATAATAATAATTACTGACGTAAATCCCTTCACTATTTTCCTAAATTACGGGTCAGGTATCCAGAGCACTGCTCACATTCCAGAGTAAGTAATTATTTTGCCTACTGAAAAATGCTTTGTACTTTTAAAGAAAATTATTCTCCATTTTTTCTTCTAAAAACTTAGGGAAAGTCTTGTTCAACACGGCTTCTTTATTCTGTCATATAATTTACTGTTCCACTACAGAGCTTTTTACCCACACAGCATGAGATGAATACACAAAATGCATATACACACAGAAAAAATGGACTGGAAAAAACATTCCTGTGGGACCATCCTACTTCATTCAGCACCTGCCCAAAAATCTCATAGGTTTTTTTCTTTGTTGTTTTTAATTTTTTAAGGAAGGCTATCGAGGTAATTTTTTTATTTTAAGAAAAGAGACAACTTCTTCCTGTACCATGTGAAAGTCTTTAATAGCATAACTCATTTTAGACGTTTTTTGTTTATGCGAAGCAGACCTTGGCATGCTCACACTGCAGACTGTCAAGGCTGCTCTGGCCATCTCAGGAGCAATGTTTTAATGTAGTAATGAGCAACTGCAGGCTGCATCTTATAATAATTTCCAATTTTAGTTCATGTGATAAACTCCATTTTCAAAAAATACCTCTGTTATTTCCACTAAGCCTGACTGGACGTAACCTCAAGTAGAAAATCTAGGTGATTTAAATTAAAAAATGTGTGTGTGCATATACATATATGATTTTACACCCCATTTCTAAACTGTTTTAAAAAAATTAATGAAATTTGATTCCATAAACCATTTGCTTCCTGAATCCTGTACTCCAGTAACATAAGTAAAGTTGCAATGAAAGGTTTATACACATTATAAATACAGAAATGTGTATAAACCCTGGACATATTTTTAGAAAAAAATCTTTATTATTAAATACCTTTATTTCTAAACTGGATATTTAAATCTCTGAAAAGTTTGTTCTTTAGAATGCTCAATTTCCAGTTAAACACTTTCATGGAACATCCTGATCCAATCAATTCCACATATTTGCTATTTCTATTTATAGCACACAAAGAGACCACATACTGTTGTCTTTTTCTCCACCACGGACAATGCCAGGAGTGACTCAGTGTTAAATGTAAGTAATTCCATTTTATACTTCATAACCTCTACAGGATCTACTTAAAAAAGAGAGTCAAAAAGGATGACTTTAACTCAGATTGCTTTTTTGCTTTGATGTACTGAAATGTCCAAGTTAGATAAGAAAGTCAGAGCATGTGGAAAGGCTCCAGGCCACAGAGAACACAGAAAACGTTAAAGTAAGTGAAAGTCGCTTGTGGGTTGTAACATCAGTGTGAGAGATGGGCTGACCAGGCGCTAGCTGTCCTGCGCCACGCGCCAGAGAAGGGGATCCATGTGTAACACCGAGCATCATACAGAATGTTGGGCACTACACAAGTCTAAAAATATTATTCCTGGGGATTTTTTAAAACAAAGGACAAGCAGCAGGATTTACGAAGCATAGTGATGACTGAAGTTCTGCTTCAGCTAAATGAATAACCATTGTATGAAAATGATGAGTTAAAGCTTATTTTTAAGGAGCTACACTATATATTTGAATGACATTTACTTGTCCTTTTCATGATCATCACTCAGAATTATGCCTTTATTTCAGCAGAAACTGTGTGAAACAGTTACAGTGATGATTGCATCCCAGAGTATCACCGCAGCAGAGGTGATCACCCCTGAAGCCCCAGCTCACCCACTGTTTGTTTAAGCTAATTGGCCATGAGGCTCGGGTGATACACAGTCATCTGAGACAAACTTCTTAATACTTGCCACAGCAAAATGGTTTCTTGCTAGCTTGACTGATATCTTTAGGGCCTTTTTGTGTTTTAAACTGGAAGGGCAATGATAGGTTCATACACAAATGGAGAGCAATTCATGTAGACAGCATACAGGACTGACAAATGGCACCACTCCTCTGAGATCACACACGTGTTTAAGCCTGACTTAGAGGCAACTGAGGAAATGAGGCATGAAGGAGGAGGTAACAGTAGGCAGGAACCGCTCCCACACCTCGTGGAGCTCTGGAATTACATTCTGTTCATCAACATGCCAAAAAATAGGGCTTAGGTTGAAAGGATGGATGACACCCTTACGAAATCTTAACAAAAATGTTGTAGCAAGTGAGGTTTAATGGACTTCAACTTACTTATGAACTAAGCATTATTTTATTTAACAAAAGAGCATAGTACAGCCAAAGGCTTGAATGGTTTATGAGATTTTGTGGTCTTTTGCAACCTCAGTTCATCTGCTCTCCCTCAAGTCTTTGGTGCCTAATCTCTAAAAAATGTTTTAGAAAGCCTTGACACTTCCCCGACCTGTTCACATCGGACAACAGCTGTCATAACATTTGCCTGCTCTTAACTGAGGGAAGGGCACTTCTGAATATCGGGTACATCTCTTGAGAGCAGCACAAGCCCTGAGCTGAATTTTAATACAAAACAATTAGTCATTTCAGAAGAAAACACAGGGTTTCTCTTAGGACTTCTGGCCTGTTTCCTGATGGTTGTACACAAAAGTAGACAAGGTAGCATACATAAAGCGTTTTTTTCCCCAGAATGCACACGTCATCTCTGGTGAGAGCATGGCAGTGCAAAATGACCAAATGGCAGCTTCTTAGCAGTCAGTTCCTAAAACAGGAGACAGGTCAAAATAAAAGCGAGGGTCATAGCCCCTGACTCCACTGGCTTTGGTTGTAGGGCTTTTCTCTAAGCAGATTGATCTGCAGATGCCACTGGTTCTATTGCCATCTATTTTTTGCCCCTTACAGGCCAGTAGAGCCTTTTACGGTGTTGCAGAACAGTGGTATCTAACATCACTACTACTCTAGCAAAGGATCAGCTAACTGGTTATATTTGTTTTCATGTTTACTGAAAACTGTGTAAATTAGAAAATTAAAACTGCTTCATTCTTGAATAAAGGAGGGCAGCCCACAACTATTGCCAGCTTAGCTTTGTTTTCTTCTACTCACGGAATCAAGGGGTGGGGGGGGTGGGGGGGGCCCTCTGGGGGTCCCCCCGCCCACCCCCCTGCCGAAGCAGGGTCACCCAGAGCAGGCTGCAGAGGACCTTGTCCAGGTGGGGCTTGAATATCTCCAGAGAAGGAGACTCCACAGCCTCCCTGGGCAGCCTGGGCCAGGGCTCCGTCACCCTCAGAGGGAAGAAGTTCTTCCTCATCTTCAGACGGAACTTCCTCTGCTTCAGTTTGTGCCCGT
>Ga0181612_160727_pt1 | contig 12892 bp, 3 predicted proteins | sample HoacroProtozoa21_FD_119630 | JGI IMG/M metagenome (GOLD analysis project Ga0181612, IMG submission 119630) | Hoatzin crop microbial communities from Cojedes, Venezuel. Combined Assembly of Gp0051906, Gp0051904, Gp0051908 | reverse complement strand
TTTTGGTTTTGTGGTCGGGGGTGTGTTTTTTTGGGTTCTTTGTTTGGTGCTGGGTGGGGGTTCCTGGGTGAAGCTGGTCAGGGCCAGCGAGCCCTGTTAGTGCCATCAAAGCCCGAGTACTGAATGGTTTGGCAATACTTGACTCTTCATATTCATGCTGCTGTAGTTCTCAGGATAGACCTTGTTAAAAAGACTTAGGAAGAATTAGATTTAGAAATCAGCTTCAAAATCATCTGGCAGTTTTGGAGTGTGGAAAAAGACAGAGCAGCTCACTACATTTTTGGTAAAAAACAAAGGTTTCTTCTGGAGAAAAACAGCTGCTATATGAGACTTGCACCCTGACTGCAAGAGATAATTTGAAAGGTGTTAAAAGTGCCACTGGCTTTGTTATCTTCTGTTGTTTTATAATTCAGTCCTGCAAGCAGGTATGACTTCATATGGCATTTACTAGAGTGCAGGGTGTCAACAGGATGAATTGCCGCATCAGTTGCTAAATGGGAAGAGCTTCAGTGCTGAAGCCTAGCAAGGGGATGAGAATCTCCATTTATGTACATCCTTGAGTTTTTAACCATTAAACTGGTGCGACTGTGCTTGAAAATCTTCTCTTTGCTTGAAACTAATAAATACAAAACCAGTGAATTTGTTTCTAATATCAGTTGACTCTAATTTGAGGCAGCAGGCACTAATGCTTTAAGAATTGCTTTTGCAAGTCCTAACTAGAAGTTCACAGAGAAATAACTGAAGGAATATTTTTGTTAAAGAACATTTTGTTAAATGAAATAGAAACACTCTCTAAAATAATGGAATTTCAATGGAAGTCTGGCAAAAGATATTTGTGTCAAGTGCTTGTCTGTATATCCATTCACACTGGGATAATATCTTTACGGATTTTGAGCCCAGTTCCTCATGCCACCACATTACTCAGAGTTTGCACACACTCTGCCCTCTGTCATCAAAGGGAAATGTGCACTGTACAGCTCCTCTCAATTTTTATTTGGCTACATAGATGTTGTCTCTTGGCATAGTGAATTGACCTGATGCATCAGCAGACTTACCCAAATAACTCCTTTTTTACCTTAACACCACATTTTACTTATTTTATTCTATCATCATTTTACTTTCATTCCTATTTTTTCATTACATTGTGTTGATGTTTACCTTATAGTGTCAATGGTGTAGATAATGAAGTAATTAAAAAGTAAAGAAGTAATTTGTATTCTGGCAACATGGAGCATTTTCTTGCTTTTTTTCTTTTCAATTATTTATGTTTTATTTCTATTTTATTTTGTTATGATTTTTCCTGAAGATTACTTTAAGATGTGTTTGCTATGTGATAACCCCATGTAACGAGGCCACAAGAGATACTTCTAGAAACAAATCATGCCACCACACTGTGCTATACGACACAGGTGGCATTGCCAAGATTACTGTCGCTTTGAGTTTTTATTGGGAACAAGCTTTGATGGGGTGGTCAGTGCATGAACCTTGTTCTAGGTGCTGGACATAGACTTTTCTTTGGGAATGGAGTCCTACATAGGGGTAGACCTCTCCAGACTTCACTCTTTGTTAGGGCATGCATGTTACACTGTACATCAGTCAGTGTCAACAGATGGAGGAGGACCTCAAGGTGTTCTGCAGTTTCCTCACGTGAATATAGGGTCATTCCTGGCAGAGTTTATCTGACTTGCAGCTAAGATATTGTGTCCATTTGTGGGACCCCAATACAAGAAAGACAACAATAAACTGGTGTGTGTTCAGTGGAGGGTCACTAAGGTGCCCAGGGGGCCAGTTTCATGTGATTTCTTAGGGGCAGTGTGTTTGAGGAGGAAAGGTCTGAATGCTGAGTTTTCTATAGCTCAGCACAAACACAGAGCGCTCTAGCAGAGCAAAAAGGCTTATCTCCTGTGCCGACTACATGAACCGTGAGATTCTGCTCTTACCGTAACTCTGGGACTCAGGTATGTGAAACTGCACTTTAAATTTAGGATAGGACTTGGCTCAGTGAAGATTACACTCCTCCCCCCACCCACTGGTGAGTGCTTTGAAGCACCATTTCCATTACAGGACTCTAAGACCGTTAAGGGATTTTTGCATTTACAGTATCGTTATAGCTGGTGTAAAAGCTAGAAGTTAGATAAATGTGCCTTGATGCCACTGGAGATGAAAAGCTGTCGTTCACCTCCGGGTGGCACTGCTTAAAAACGCTTCCGTTTTCTGTAAGGCTTTTTGTAGAAACTGTCCATCATGCAAATACAGTAGGTTGCATCATCATGCGCAACAGGTAAACTGGTAAGTAAGGAAAGTAGAGCCTTGTTGTGAAAGCTTCTGCTCATAAACCACAGATACAGAGCTCCAGTGTTTTGTCACTTTGTGTCTGTTTTCCATATCCTACAATTTCAGCTTGCTGTTTTTCTGAACACATATTGTTAATATTGTGATTGTTTTTCTGCATGATACTTGATAAAGATTCTCCTACAATTTTTATATGCTATATTTATATGAAGTTTTGCTTACCTGGTGATTAACAGTAGAGGAGGAATCAGGATAGTAAATACCACTTGGATCATTTATGTGTTCCAGAGAGATACTGTGAAATGTGTTCTTACATATACCAAATATTATTCCCTTCCACTAGCAGGAAAAGTCCAGAGTTGGCGTCTCCAAGCTTCTTTAAAGTCACAATTCAGCATCTGAAAATAATGATATTAAAAAGAAGGATTTCTGGTATTAAATTTCTTTGCATCTGGGTTGTGAGTTGTCAGGGCACTTCAGAACTGACTAAGATGAGTGGAGATGTAGTTGTACTTAATGAAACTGAGACTCTCACTTGTAAAATTTTATGGAAGACAACACAGGCTGATGAAAGTCATGAGAACTCAGGCGGTTGGTGGTGTCGCCTAGACACAGGCTGTACACTCACCTTGTTACACCTTGCCTTCCTTAATCCCATCTCAACAGCAGGTCCTGTCTTTAAACAGAAGACAAGTTTGGGGCAGATACTGAGTTATGGTGTTACTTAGACGCTGCAGTCATTTACTTAGGTTGGGTAGAGGCTACTTTATACCTGCGTTTGAAATAGTCTGTTACTGATCCAATGATGGAATGCAGAGGTAGGGTGTGGGAGGAGATCTGAGGAGGATGAGATATACAGTGGGGGAAGGAGGAATCCTTGCTCTACATAAAAATAAAGTTTTATGAGCAAAGCCTGCTAGCTATCATCCTACTTATTTATTTTAATGGTAGATCACTGTGAATGCTGGAACTCTCTAAAAAAATATATATAGTTAATTAATAGTATAACTTTTTGCAGTAAGTTATTGTATAGTTAATTATAGTTTTAATTTACTTTCTGCTTCTCTGAATTTTTCCTTGTCTTCTGGTGCTGGGAAGATGATCTGCAAAGAATATTGGAAAGAGAAGAAGAAGTACCTCAAAATTTGGCCAGGATATATGGTTTAGTATTTTGGTCTTCAAAACCAGTTTCTATTTCAGACATGAAGTTGTTAATCTACACAGTGAAATATGAATATATTGTGTGGTGTATTTTAGGCATTATATTATGCCCTGATTCACCAGATCATTCCTGCATTTTCACGGAACTGCAGCAATTTAAATGAAACAATGTTCTGAGCTACAGTGTTTCTTAGTAAGGTTCTCAGTAATACTTTATTGCATCTGTCACGCAATTCAAGTTAAGTAATATGACATAGCTTTTTGTTAATTAATTTGATAATTTGCATAGATTGTTTGGCCTGGGTGTAGGATTTGGAACTGTTCCTAAACTCTCCTAAGTCTGGTCTTGGATTCCTGTGGTTCATGAACCTTCAGCAAGTCATATATCCTTGAAACAGCAAAGCCATTTACCCAATACTCTACTTAAGCAAATAAATCAGTTCCATTGTGGTCAGGGGAATATGACCTTTCTCTCAGTCACTCTACCCTCAAATACTTTGCCTCTCTGGTGCGTTAATCTCTACTTTTTTTTCCCATTTAATAGGTGTAATACAATTTCTCATGAAAATGCTATAAAGGCTCATTAACTAATGTTTGTGCCATGTTTTGCATGCTGTCTTTGCTAGTGTAATTGATCTATCTCATTAATAAACAACGTCAGATTCTAAGAGTTGCCAAAATCTTTATGATACCCTTAAGCTGTTTTGTGAGTATTGAAGGTGTAGCATAATATCTTAAATAAACTATGCTTTCAAAAGCTTAAATAAAATATTTCTCTACAGTGTTGAACTGTATGGTGAAAGAAAGTGTTTGTACAAGGGAAAGTTTACAGTACAGAAGATGCATATTGCAGAATATCATTTACACACCACTCAAAGATTAACAACTGAAACTATGATAACAGAGCAATCGGTCTGTTGCTCAAGTGTTTGAGAATGTGTTTGCTGTCGCTATAGGTACTGTAGAAAATGTCACTAAACTAACATCAACATTTGCGTTCAGCTAAGGCAATAGTGCCTGGAACACACTGTAGCTGGAATATGTGTTGAGTGGAAAGAAGCAGTATCCATCACTTAAATACTGTCTGTGTAGCTGATTTTTCTCTCACGTATTATAGCACTTCAGAGACCTTGGCGGCCATTAAGTTTCTTTCCAGAGGGTCAGGTAATATGGCTTTCAATTTTTTTCTTGATGATTCTTTCTATAGAGTAATAACATATCAGGATCAATTTATATTCATATTGCATTGCAGCATATTACATTTGTGGTTTTTTTGGGGGGAGTGTTTGGGCCAAAAATATATGTTTGTAACATTTTCATAAATGTTAAATTTATTAGTGTATTCATTGTTCTACCTGGCATTTTCTCTGTCAGCCTTAGGAAAGATGTGTACCAATATTTCTAAATTTGGCTGGGATAGTTAATCACATTACCTCATGTCTGTTTTTTTTACTGGTTAATTCCATCTTCAGAGGATCAGAGGTCTTGCAACTTTCTTTGACTTCAGTGACAGCCTCTTCTTTTTTTAAAAAAAGACTGTTTTTATTTAGATGCTTAACCTTAAGTGCCTGTATTTGAAAAATTTTGAGTTAGTGATTGTGAATACAACTTCAAAATAGAACAGATTAAGAGATGTTGCTTTAAAAAGTTATAGGATGTGCTTGGGAGTAACACATTCTGTAAGAGCCTAAAATTGAGGAAAATATGTAAATGAGAAAGAACAGTTTCTTATTTTCCTTTGTAACTGTCAGCTGCAGCATTATCTACTCTTCCTTTGCATTTTTAATCAAGATAAAAAACTTTGCCCTTGTGAAAACTATTTTTTCAGAGCTGCTGCCAACTTCACCACTTGTACAGCTCAAATGAAATTAAAAGAGTTTAATATGCAGAAAGTTTGATTTAAAATTTTTGAAAAAATCTATAAACCACATTGGGATATAGACAAACCAATACCTTTGACTGGATTATGTGTCCTGTCTTGTAAATTTTCTTCCATGTTTTAACGAGTTAATGAAAAGGATGTTTTCTTATGGTGCCTGCAGTGAGCCTGAGCACAGTAATTGTCTATTTTGTTCTCTTTTTTCCTGCCACATAGTGCTATTGGCTCTTAGCTGAATGTGGGATGTACATTACCAAGCAGTGGTAGTTATCTGTCAGCGCTGTTAAATATTTATAGTATTATAAATTCAGGTTCATGGATTTTTCCAGCCTGGAAAAATACATTAAGAGTAATCTGTCCAAAACCTATGAAAATGACACTAAGGTATTGCGGAGTGGACAGATACATCTTGAAAAACAGACACCAAAACATTTTCTTTCTTTCTGGAAAAAAACCCTGACTGGAAGATGAGCAGAAAAATGCTCCATCTCTGTGTGTCCTAAGCCCTAGTTCTGGGAGATTGTGCCTGTGGCTGTGCACCTACTCTAGGAACAGGAGTGACAAAACACACAAGCTGTGGCTATGTGTGATTAGTGGAGGAAAAAAGCTTCAAGCTCTTGAGATGCCAGGCCAGTGCTTGCTTTAGAAACTTCTCAATTCAGACATTGTGATTAGCATGCTAGATTAGCTGGCCTTTACCACTGATTTCCAGTGATCTGCTCGAGGTGTTCTGTATTGAGCAGCAGCAGTTATATTCTTTTCATAGGAATTTATTCATATTGTTTTTTAGATTACACAATTCTTGCTTTACCAACTGTTCGCAGCTTTCACACAGACATGCTGATACACCATCCTTGTCTACAAGGAAAACTATAACGTTATAAACAGTACAAAGAGTAACATACAACTGCAGTTGTATATATTTATGTACAGCAAAGCCTACATACTACTATTGAAGTGAGTGTCTTACTGTGCTAGGGACTGTATGAACAACTTATTGACATGGTTTCTGTCTCAGCACCCAGAGTCTAAATACGGAGAGGCAAAGTGTGATGAAGGAATAGAAGCTTTTTATCTGCCATACCTTCTAGATCCTATTTTCAGTCTAAGTGTCATAATTTAGAAACATTAAAACATACAGAACCGTAAGCATTAAGGTCGCAAAAGAGACGAGGAGTTCATCTAATTAGGGAGGTGCTATCTTTTCAGGAAGCTTCTCTACTTTTGTTTCACTGTACATGAAGTCAGTTTACCTTAAATCAATAAGGTATCAACTTAAGGCTAATGCATACAGTGGTTTCATAAGATGAAGGACATGTTTGACTGAAGGAGTTGCTCTTGTGTAAAGAAATCAATCTTTTTTATTTCTGTAGGGTTAACTTTTTGCAATAAGTTATTGTATACAAGACTACAAAGTGCCAGGTTGGGAAAATTGTGCCTTTCCTTACATTTGGACATATGTTCTGATCACTGTTATGTGGACATGCTTATGTTTTGTTATCCCCATTGCCAGAGAACAAAGACGAAAGATTGTGTTCAGATGACATGACCACTGAACTCTCTTTTGGGCCAGTAAGTTAAAATGGAAACCAATACACAAATGATCTTAACTTTTTATACTGCTTTTGAGTGACAGAGATTTGACTTGAGGTTTATTTGAGAGTCAAACTCAATGTGCTTTTTGAGAAAGTATGAAATTATTTGTGCCAACTAGGAGAAAATCCAGGAAGAAGAGCCATGAATCACTCCAGAGCAGGCAGCAGTGAATGCATTTTACTGGCATGTGGGATGGTATGGACCTGCCTTATGGCGGAAGTGAACTCAGCAGTACATTCTTTTTGATTTTGCTCCAGCTATGCTGTGCAGACATAGATTTGGAGCTGACATACGTTTCAAAGCTGAGTGCGTAAACACAGCAAGTTTATGTTTGCCTTTAAACCCAACAAACAATTCTAGAGATGCGGAATTCTCCCATGAGGTTCCTAGATACCTAACTTGGGACTGCAGTTGCAGTGCCTAGGTGGTTTTAACTCTCACTGATATGCTTAAGAGGACAATATGTTCTACTTCTGTTGATTGTGCCTGGGGATGATTGCTAATACCAAGGGGAGTGACATAGCTATATCCATGTTTATAGTGCTGAAGTTATCTTAACTAACCTAATGGTAGCAAAACACATGCTCTTAACTTTTGTTATCTTATTTCCTATAATGTAAACAATTTTATTTGTACACGAAAAAGCAAGTGGCTTATTTGTACAGTTATAACCCTTTAAAAAAAAAGTCTTAATGAGCCCCTCCTTGTTGAAGTGAATGTTCAATACATTTACTGTTTGTGCCATGGCAATACATGCTTTCTGTTTCTTTGTATGTGTTCTACTGCCTTGGTATCACTTGTGTCAGCAGAACACGCAAAATAAATAGTATCCTTAGAAACTGTAAACTAAACATGGGAACACAATTGGTGCCGTATAGGTTGTGATTGCATTTTGTGTTCTGAAATGTGATAAAGATCACCTGGGAATGACTTGTCGAGTCATAGTCGTACAATATTCAGTGACACAAATTGCCATTCGTGAGATTGTACCTGAATAATGAAATAGCGGAGAAAAAATATTTGTTGTTGTGCAAGGAACCAATTATGTTGTAACAATGGAACTATGATGAAAAATAGATCGTGTAAGAGCTGTAAGATTGGGCTCTGTTTTCTTGTTTTTATCATGAAATACTTCAAATGAGTAAATAGTTGTAGAATTTCATTCTCTTTCTATCTAACATGCACATTTTGTGTGGACAGTTCAAAAAGATAACTCAAACCAAACCAGGCAAAACTTGAGGACACGTGGAAGAGTACCTTCTGATGGTTTAAAAGCAGTTGGTAAAATAGAACGTATTTCCCAAGAGACTGGAGGTGTGCACTGCAGCTTTATTGTAGACACTTAAATTGGAGTGCAACATTATTTAAAATTTTATCCTCATAATTCCCTTCTCTGTGTCTGTCCTGCTCCGCTGAATTGTGCTGGCCATAATCCTCCAGATTTCATGAAAGTGATAAATTTAGTGATGTATTTCAGGAGTTCTTTTCTGGTCCATTTTATGTGTACATTCTTTACTGTACTGGAGAGTGGTAGGTGGTCTGTGCAGCACTTCAGTCTAACTTCAGCTGTGTTGTGCTTGTTTAGTAGAGGGAAAGGGATGACCAAAAGGAATGAGTTTCCCATAACTGGGCCGATATAGTTTTCAGACAGTAAATCTGAAAGGAAAAGATTGTTTTTTCCCCACAAACCTTGAAACTGTGAAAATCTTTGCCATAAGCTGTCATGGATGCTCAGAAGTATAAACAGACGAAGGAATAAGGAAAAGCTAATGGGGAACATATTCATCAGCAGCTGTTGACCTTTATGGTCTGTAAGCAACCTAAGACTCAGGATACCACTCAGTCATGGAATTTGGCAAGTTTGATGGGCCAGAGAAAGTATCTGCAGATGCTACATTTATGGCCTCCCTCCCTAAGACTCTGCTGCTGGCCATGGTCAGAGATTCTGGCTAAGTTGATGGTCTGGCTCGGCTCTGGAGTTCTTAAGTTCAAAGATTTTTTTCTTCACAAAGATGGAAAACTTGCTTTTGCTGTTCTGGTGTAGGAGTATTGTAGCGCATAAAATGGGTACTGTAGCTGTGAAGATCCAACTCAGTCATGGTATTTTATCATGCTGACTTAATACAACCTCTCTTTCCTCCACCTCCCAGTTTTGTTGCTGACTGATGTCCTAACAGGATTGTTTTATTCTATCCACATACGCAACGACTCTGCTGCTGAAGGATTTCTGAAGACTGTATGCCAAGGTAGAGTTTTCTAAGAGATGCCTTCTACCACAGATTGTTAGGGTGAACTCTTTGGAACATAACACATTAGCAGCAGCCTTTCAGAGTAACGCTCCATGGAAGCAGCACTTTCCCCATAGTTTCTGTTCTCTACGTGCCTCTGCTGCCCCTTTGCCAAAGCGCATTCTGCTGTGTTTCATGTCATCATTGCTCATTCTGATACATTTCTTTAGTAGATTGTAGGCACTTTGGTGTTGGGCCTTATCTTTTTAAATGCCACAAAAATGTCATTAATATCTTCTGTGCTTCAATAACAATGTGGTTATCAGGAGTATAAAAAATAACGGAAAACAATCTAACTGAAAAGACCAAAGACAGTGCAACAACATAAGAGAATATTTTCCTCTCACAATTTCTTTACCTGCCACCTGCAGCTGAAAACAGCAAGTCTGTGATGCAGATTATTTTCCCCATGATTTACATTTGCCAAACAGTAAAAATGTACTTTTCCTAACTGTTTGAATATGTAGGCCCACTCATCTTAAAAATAGTTCTGCTCTGAGTTTGCCTTTTGTTCTTTTGACAGCTCTCTCTTACAAAGCAGTATTCTTCTCAACATGAGGATGCTTTGGTCCCATTCTAAATGAGTATCTACTGTGCATCTTTCATTAGTCTCTTCAGTCAGCAAATGTCCTGTTGTTACACAGTGATCTAGGTCCCCAAATTCACAGAGTACATTTTGACAAATTCAGAACAAAACTTGTGTTTTGTTGTAGTAGAAAAGCCAGCATAATGTGTTCAACATTATATTTGCACTTTATTCTAAAATATATTTCGACCTCAGATCTCTGCAGGAAAGTGCTGAGGGCTTTATTCAAACCATATACTTCACTGTTCAAATCAGGTACCCAAATTTATTTTGAATCTCAAAATATAGAGGAAGAAAAGGTTAGAGCGAGAACTACGAGCTGAAAAATTATAATCTTACAAAGTTTCAGAAATTAAATGTATTTTCTCATTTTGATCAGCTTAAGTGGGAATTATTTTCTAATGAATAGTTTTATCTGCTTATTAAGAATAGTTCCCTGAACAGGGGATTCTCTAATGCATTGTAGACTGTTAGGTAAAAGCATTTTGTAATTTTTGCTTTGTTTAAGATGCTGCACTTTCAGAGCACCACGCCATGTACTACTTCAGTAGACAGAATATGATGTTTACCGTGTCACTTCACTTGTCCAGTTTAAGAAACTTGCTTAATCTGTTTGTTATGTATAGTCAGATCAGAAATCTTGATATTTCTCCTTACTTTTGTGTTTCTCAGTGATATTGGCCCTGGTTGTTTACCATTTATATAATTTTGATTTTGAATTTTGAAAATGTTTATGAATTTGCATTTTGGCATTTTAATGAAAATGTTTAAGAAAGCAATGGTATAGAACTTCATTTATTTCTTAAAGATGTTAAATTTTTCTTTAACTTTTACTTCTGAAATTTTTCTACAGTTAGAAATCGTGCAGATGCTGCTATGGGTAAACAGATGGAAGGCATGTTTGACAGGAAGCCTGAACAGAGTTACCACTGGAAATGCTTGGGCAGGGGAGAAACAATGTTGTAAGGCCACAGCTGAGAGCTGCTACGCTAGACAACTCGTGCTAAGTTTGATAGTAGCTGAAGGTATTCAACATGGCATATGATCTGCCTGCCTAAACTTTAGGCTTTGATCTTGTCAGTCACTTAAGTGTTTGCCTCCCTTTAATTTTGACTTCAGGCGGGCCAGGCTACAAGCATAAAGCTACCAGATATTTAAGTACTTTATACTCCTGGGTCTTTCTGTCAGATCAATTTATAATGTATTATAATAGAAGGTGAACTATTCAGATGGTAGGAGCTCTTACACCAACACTGGGCATAGTTCTGCCTGGTTTGGTCATTTACAGCTCTGTGTTTGTTACCATGTCGGCCCAGAAGATTGAATAGGATTAGTTTGTGGATAAAATCCCAGGTAACTGAAGCTGAAGCAGAGCAAGATGGACATGCTACTGGTGAACAGGAGATACTGAGAAGCTCTTGTCCATGATGCAGTCTTCTTTGGGTGAAACATACACATTCAGTATCTACCCTTTAACTTTGTAGTTGAGGACTTCTCCTGTATTCCTTGCTGATTCTAGGTTTCTTCTGTCTGTGGACTGTGGCTTGAATGTTGGTTTGTGTGTAGGCATGTGACAAACCCAGACATCATTGTTTACGAAAGTGGCATGGAGTCTCTTGGAGAACTCCTCAGCAGCACCGTGTATTGTGTCCAGGCAAGACAGCCTTCTGCTGGCTTCCCGTAGAATTTTGAATCAGGTTGTCTAAAAGACACTTGATGACCTGGACTTAGAACATCTTAAACAGAGAATAAAGCAATAGCATCCTTCATCTGGAAAAGGAACTCTCTAATAGAAAGACTGGAATTGTGCTGGAAATAACATTTTTTTAGACTTAGCTCAAATATGTGAATAGAACAGCTTCAATCATTCTCACTTTCCATCTTCTGAGGACAAGGTTTCAGTAGAAAAGGCACAGTTTTTCAGGATAAGAAACCTTATTTTTCAAATCCAGAATTTGCTAACAATTTGAGGTGTTGTATATAAAACAAAAGCCTGTTTTAAAGCTAGCCATAGAGCAGGAGCCTGCATCGTGCATTCTTCTGCCTTTGGGAAGAGGAAAACAACTTGTGACACAGGAAAATCAAAGTATTCTTTGCCATACTGGGGAATGTACGGACACTATTGTGACAAGTGCAGTTTCATACCTTTGATATAATGGACAAATATTCATAGAACAATTACATTTTGGACTGAAGGAAATTTAAGGCATTTTAAGTAGTCTTGACTTAAATTTTAACCCAGTTATTATGAAAACTGCATCTAAGTAAGAGGGTGCCCACTATGCCAGATGGCTTGCCTGTGTTCAGATAAACCAGTCATCAGTTTTTTTCGAAGCAGCGTGACATGTAGCAGCTTAGATGATGTATACTGTTTGCTTTCCAATTAGTCTTTCCAAAACTAACAGAACCAGGATTTGAAATCTTCATTAGCCTTGATGTGTGAGCTGCTCAGGCATTAGCTTTTAAAGGCTGGAACTGCAGTTGTTTCAGTGAGAAAGGAGAATCAAATTGTTATGAGAGCTGCCTGCACGCTGTCATCAAAATAACCTCAAGGATAGGGGAAAAATAATCAACTAATTTATTTGGATTCTGACACAGCTTTTGTGGTCATGGGTTTGCTGCTCTTCTTAAACTGAGCTCTGTCTGCCTTAATTTCCAACATCTGTTATACAAACTCGTATTCCATGACAAAGCCTATCTTTGCCTGCTTTTTGTAGGGTTAAAGACTGTGAGTGTGTGCTAGATATCTAATGCTCTTAACTGATAATTTCATGTGCTAAAACCCCCAGGCAGTAAAACTCAAAAAAATGCTACTGCCATTTGTACCTTGGTTTACTTGCTGTGTGATTATCGATTACAAAGCATTTTTGAAAAGAGCATTTGGACTTCTGGAAATGGGCTACTCATCATAGAATCATGATGGTAAGGGTTGGAAGGGACCTTAAAGATCATCTGGTTCCAACCCCCCTGCCATGAGCAGGGACATCTTCCACTAGGCCAGGTTCGTCAGAGCCCCATCCAACCTGGCCTTGAACACTTCCAGAGAGGGGGCAGCCACAGCTTCTCTGGGCAACCTGTCCCAGTGCCTCA
>Ga0181612_173748_pt1 | contig 12893 bp, 7 predicted proteins | sample HoacroProtozoa21_FD_119630 | JGI IMG/M metagenome (GOLD analysis project Ga0181612, IMG submission 119630) | Hoatzin crop microbial communities from Cojedes, Venezuel. Combined Assembly of Gp0051906, Gp0051904, Gp0051908 | reverse complement strand
TACCTCGTAAGAGAGACGCTCCAGTCCCCTCATCATCGTCGTAGCCCTCCGCTGTACTCTCTCCTTCTGGTGCATCAGGCACTCTTCCCCTTTTTATGCCATCAGCAAACTTGCTGAGGGTACACTCTAACTCTTATTCTAGGTCTTTGATGAAGAAGTTCAATAAGACAGAGACTGTTTTTCTCACAGAAGGCTTCTACACCTTGCATCACCCGTGCTGTGTATGAATTCCTGTATCTTTGTAAATGAGTGATCTTCAGTAACTTAGTACGGCATCACATTCCTCCTGGTGTTCTCTCTCTTGCTCGTGGCTGAATGGCCCCAAAACTGCTTGCTGCAGAGGACCATGACTTCTACTCACATGGTGTTCTTCTTTGGGAAGGGATGGATAGTTGATTTCAGCCCTTATTTGTTCAGAGGAGGGAGGAACCCAAGTCCTCCACTTACCCTGTGAATGATGTAGGCCAAAGCATGCTTATTTTGTGGTCTCACCCAGGTTCACATGGTATGTGCCAGGCTGTGTCGCACTGTCAGGCTCATGGCTGGAGCATCCTGGTGTCCTGTCTGGAGTGAGTGTCCTGGTGTCCCGGACATAGCTGTGAAGGTGGTCGAAGCCGCCTGCCCAGCCTGGGCACCGGCTCCCACCCCATGTCACAGCTCGCTCCTCGCCCAGCCCTGACACCTCAAGTGTTTGTAGGACCGTGCTGAAGACTAATTCACTGAAGTGGCCCAGGTTAGAAATAACCTTTTAAAAAGGAAACAGGGGGGGAAAGGGAAGCATTTTTGGTTGGGATCATTCAGAGATCTGCTTGCAATGGAGCCCAATGAACAGTTATATTTTTGCACCTGAAGGGATGGCATATTTTTTTAGAGTCAGGAATGAGCAGATGGAAAGGCAGAGAAGAAACATCCCAGGCTGACTTCATCACTAAAGCCACTCTGCTGTGAAAGTTTTAATGTCATGAATTACAGCACCTGTACCTTCAGAGTCAGGGAGCATCTCATCAGAGTTTCTCAGGCTCCCAATAGCACAACTTTTGACATACACACCTAAGTTCTGCCTGATTTCTTTTCTTGGATGTCACCCTAAGTGCTTTTTACTCCAGGATCTCAAGAATCTTTGTGATGAGAATAAACTAATTAAACCTCATTTATTAGCAGTGATTCGAGTGTACTTGTCATCAGCTTGGAGTCTCTCTAAGACTAAATTAAAATTATTCATGTTTTTCATATCATGCATTGCTATTGGCCACACAGCACAAAACTCCATTTAAGACACCGTTCAGATAACAATTATTAAACAGGAACTTTATGAGACATTCCCTACTAAATTACAACGAAGTTATCTCATAAACTCTTTCTCGTTGGGACTAGATGTGTGTGTGAACTAACGTAAGAAGGAATCTTAAAACTATATGGATTCAGTAAAGGATTCTTCTACTGAAAAATGTTTGGAGTGTACTCCTACTGTAGCTAGCTACTTAATTACTCAGATCTGACCTTTTTTAAATCATCAGTGACTCAAATTACTAGTAGTAAACTACAAACAAGGAATTTTGATCTGTTAACTGTTAAAATATGGTTCTACTAGAAAAAGAATAGCGTAAGGACAGGATGGTGTTGGGTTTTTTCCCCATATATGTTGTATTACTCCTAGTATTCATTTGTGAGGTTAGGTTCTTCTACTGCTTTCCACTGTCACTGCCAAGAGTAAAAATACACAGAAGGAAAAATACAGAACAACTTACAGCGTGAATGTAGCCTGCTTTTTCTGATCATGAATTTTCTTTAAGTCAAAGCTTTTAAAAATGGTATTACTGTGTTCCCGATTGAAAGGCCTGAAACCAGCAGAGTCACAGTTATTTATTTGAGAGTAATTTATGTTAGACTTGCTTGAAATGATCTGATGGATAGTTTTTTTGTTGCATTTTGCTTTTGTAAAGTTAGTTGTAAGTTCTTACCTGAAGAAGGTGTTAGCGTGTGTCAGTGCTGACATGGATGCCTCAGTGCTGAAGTGTACCATGCCCGGGGAAAACAGTGATGAATGCACATGCCTGCTTCAGCCGCACAACATCTCTGGAGATCACTCACAGCAGAAGAGTGTCTCCTAGGCAGCTACAGAGATCAGTGTTGCTCATTGCAAGTAGCCTTCCTAGGATAAGACGTGCTCAGGCATTTCCATCTTTGGGCGTTTACAGGAAAATTGGGGCCATCCGTAAGCTGATCTAATCGTTGTGGCTGCCCACAAGCTCGGGGAGGGGCTGCCCGTTTTGTATCCCTCATCTAGCTCATGGCCTGTGCCAGCATGACTGGGCTTTGCAGTGTCTCAGGTAGTGCTGTAGGTCTTTTACGACAAGATCTCCTCTTTGCATGATGTCAACATATGTGGTTCATATACTTCCTTCTTATCCGTCTTATGTACACATTTTATCCTTCAGATGTAAAACCTACACCTAAGGCAAAGGACTGGAATATAATAACATAAACTATGCCATAAACTTGTAAGTCCTCATGTCAAACTTAGTAATGATGTTTACTGAAGGCAATGAAGTGACTCACTGGCTTTTTTAAGATGGTGGGCAGAAGGCAGGACTTCAGGACACTGTACAAATAAAAAAATAACGCAAGTGACCAAGCCTCTCTAATCTTGGAAAGCTAAGATGTTTCCTTTCATCTCAGTGAATATGTATAACATTTATAATGATTAATAGAAGGTACATAAGCTCTCTGAGGTGAAAAATACACCGCTTTATTCTTAAATAGTACATGACCTATAAAGCAAACAGTGTCAATCTTAAACATCAATTTCCTGCTGAGTGTTTCAAAGATGAGGAGTAATAGCTTTTGAAAAGATCTTTCCATAAATGCTCTGGAACGTCATTGCTGAAATTGTTTTCTTTCCTAGGCAGTTTATTAATTGGTAAAATGTGCTACCTTATGATTGCTTTGAATATATCTAAGTCCTTTTTCCTGGAAGTGTTACTTTATCTTTGATTACTTCTGAAATCAATCTGTGATGTTTGGCCATGCTTATTCCTTCTTTCAAACGAAGGAACTGGTACAAGGTCAATGGTGTAGTAAATTCCCAATTATGAGACCTTGTTGAACTCATTTGATAAATCAGCTCCTCATCTTTTGTTGTTGGAATGAGTTAATGTTGAATCCTGTTTTCAAAAGTTGCAGTCTTCCCTAACAGAATTACTCGCCATGAAATGGATCCCTTTTTTCGTGTGTTAGCTCATATGAAGCAGACAGATTTCTTTAGCTAGGATGAATATCATTATTTCAGAATTAAATATTTTCAGCAGAGGGCAGAGCAGAGACTGATGCAAATCCATACTTCTCTGCGGGGAGCTATTGGAGCCTTAATCCTCCTCCATTCCTGCTGGTAGGTACTGGAGGGAAAAATTTACATGAGGCTTTTGAGAAAGTGGTTGCCTACAACAGACTGGACTCCACGACCCAGGAGGATTTGAAAAGATCTATGTTTATAAAGAGTGTGCTGTCTATCACCAGGGTGCAGGCTCTTCACGTCAATAACCCAGCCTTCCTAAGCCGGTGGAGACAAGAACATGAGTTTTGTCCCACTGCCTCCAAGGAGCGGGTGGCTTTTCCCTCTAACGAGCTGATGGACTGCCTCTGCCAGTGCGATAATGCTTGGCTCCTGTCCCAGGACAAAACTCTTCAGCCACCAGATCTTGGTCTCTTTTCTTCAGCACTTCACTTCTGATTCTTTGGATTTACTTGCACAGATTTCACAGAGCAACCGTGTCTTTCCACATCCCTTAGCACTACATCCCTTGCCTGGGAGAGACCTCAGGAGGTAGCTCAGTTCAGTCCCTCACTCAGAGTGGGACTGTTACCAACAGTGGGTGAAGTCAGCCCTGGCTTGCCTGACTGAGCTTCCAAAGCCTCCCAAGACCTGCTCCAGTGCTGTGCCGCCTACCTCCTGCAAGTGTTTTCCTTACGTCTAAGCCAGCTCTCCCCAGATGTGAGCTGTGGCCTTTGACCCTTCTTACAGCAGCTGGAATTGCCAAGATAAATTTAGCCCTCTAAGCTTTGTAACTACCCTCCAAGTAAATGTGCTTCTCCCTTAGATCCACAGTTTCGAGCAGAAGCTTCTGTATTCCGTAAGGGATTGTACAACAACAATAGGCAGTGACTGTAAGCCTAGACAAAAGTGTGATCCCTAATTCCAGATGAGGGACCCCCGCAGAGGTCTTTCTGCTGTCCCATGCCCCTCTCTGTCTGCAGATCTGCTCGCTGCCTTTGGTGGTCTTCTCATCCCCACCTCTCACACAGCTGCTCAGAGTCTGTAGGGTGGCGGCTGGCTTGTTTTAAGGGAGTTTCTGCTTAAACGTCCCTAAAGATCTCGCTGTTATGTTCTCTAGGATGAGCAAGCAAGGAAGCTGGGGTTTTGTACTTGTGCAAGGGGTAGACATATCTGGGTCCTTACCAAAATCTTGGCTTTTTACATTTGAAGCCCATTTATGTGCCTTTCTTCCATCTTATCTCCACATTGTAGACCAGAAAGTACTCAAGCAAAACACTTAAATAAAAGCTTTAAATTCCAATACATCTAAATAATAGTAATTATCATGGAGAAGTTTTCCATATCTCTGTTCCATCTCTCTGGCAGTATAGAATTTATTACATTTTATGGCATAACTCTCTCGCATTTTTTGATTTAAATGCTATCATTTTCATACAAATTTATCTCTGGTTTTAACTTCATAAGACTTCAGTAAAGTTATACAATGGATCTTTTTTCCCCAGTACTTTATTTCAAAACATTGGAAATAAAGTTTCTTGGACTCCAATTGCATTACATCAGCTTTCTCACAGAAAAGATTTTTTTCTTAGCATCCTGGATCAATCTAAAGTCTAGGACAAATATAGGACTCATTAAATGCCATTTGTCTGAGAAACAGAAGAATAAGATTGCACCATGATGTTATGTGTCTGAATATGTATCTTTTTAGCAGCTAGGACACAGGACCAGGATTCAGGAAGCCATTTGGCAAACATAAAATTAAGCACTTAACAATCCCGTGCTTCATATTTTCCATCTGTAAAATGGGGACAGTGATATTTCCTTCTTTGAATAGCACTTTCTGATTTAATGATCTATGATTATCATTATTACTGTTGACAGTGGCATCAACTCTGTTCCGAATTGGTTATAATTAGAATGTTTAGATGAATGAAAGCGATTACAGAGCCCTTATGCTGCAAACATTGAAGCCTGTGATTAATTTTATGTACGTAAGTAATCGCAGTTACTTCACTGAAGCTGCTCACGTGAATAAAATTAAGCACATCTGAAGTGTTTGCAGGACTGTGAATGGAAGGCCATAAGAAACCTCAGTTCTTAAATAGAAATAGATAACAGCAGACTTCTCAGGAAAATTTCTGGGAAATTTATTTTAACTGTATGCTACGGAATGTTGTGGAAATAGTCTTAATTTAGTTCACAAAACTTGATTGTACAGCCATCAATGATAAATATTGGCTTTCATATCACTCAATATGTGTTTGCAGAAAAGTAATCCTTCGTTAAATTTTGGCTATAGCCCAGAAGCTTATTGTTAAATACGTGTTGTTAATAAGAAGCCTGACTCACAGCAGGCTGTGCTGTGAATGACTGATTACTAGGGACGTCAAACGGACCTATTTCCGTTCCGCTGCCAGAACAGTTATCTTTAGAGCTCGCTTAAGAAAGAATTTATTTTGCTCCAAAGAAATAGTTCATGTTTTTACATTGTAAGGGTTTTGTTTTCTGTATGATGACAGCTAGTTATTCACCTTTACCAAAGAAAGGGAAAAAGTCACCCAAATATGTGTTGAAAGAAATTCTCCAGTAGCGCTGAAGAGCTGCAGAAGCGTGCAGACGTGCCAGATGTGCATCATGAGGAGCACGCTCTGGCTCGCCGCAGCTGAGGTGCTGGGCAGCAGTGAAGCCTAGGTCTGGCTGAGCTGGGGACGGGCTGGTGACACCGAGCTGCAGTCAGGTGCCCTTTGGCTACCTTCTGGGACAGAAGACACGTGGACCCACACGCAGCCTATTGCAGTGTGGTGGAGGAGTTCAGCTCTCGGGTACCATTTTGTTTTCCATCCTTCAGTTACCTTTACTTTTCTTGTTTGTACAGTTGATGGTTTGGATAAGGCTTCAATTGCTAACTCGGATGGACCAGCCCCAGGATCCCAAACTCCCCCCTTCAAGAGGAAGGGCAAACTCTCTACCATTGGAAAAATCTTTAAACCTTGGAAATGGCGGAAGAAGAAGACTAGTGAAAAATTCAGAGAAACGTCAGCAGGTATGTCTGTGGCCCTTTGGTGGCAAATAGTAGAAAACACTGTGGTGGCTTTGCAGAGTAATATTTGAAAAGCTCTTGGAGCTTGTGGCAGGGATCATTTAGGCACAGTATTTGACATACAGAAAACCAGTTTGATCCTTGGCAAGGAAGCACCTAACCTTGTTCAGCTTCTGTCCTGAACCTATTACCAAAAATATGCAGTTTGTTTACTATATATTATATATGATGTTCTTTCATGTTGACAGTACTCTTTTTTTTAAAAAAACTGAGAAACACTAGGCTCTATATTATGTATCCTCAAACATGTTGGAAATGTCTCTGCATCCTCCTAATAATCATTGACTTGGATTATGAAACAAACCTTGCCTTCATGGGGACACAAGTTTGGTCTATTCAGAGAAGAGAACCAGATGTGGCCATGCCGAGCAGAAGAATGAGGATCAGCTTTGCGACCGCTGGCTTCGTGCAGGCTGCTCTGCCCCCTCACTCCCCTGTTAGCGAGGCTTAAAGAATGGTCTGAAGTAAAATGCTGTGGTCGAACTATATTCCTTCTGAAAAAGCGGAATATTGAGGGATGGGATTCAGTTGACTAAATGGAGGTGCTTGGTGCCTCCTGACATGCTCTGGGGTGTCCTGGCTGCTCTCCCAGAAGGTTCTGCATCGTATTTGCCATCCCCATGCAGACATCTCTGAAACCCTGGGGCATCTCAAGTGGCTGTAGACACCCACATTTAGCAAACTGAATGCCACCCTGCATATATGTGTGTGTGTGTCTCTGCGTCACAGCTTTGGCCAAGCTTTCTCCAGAAAAATCCCAAACTTCTGTTTTGGGATTCAGATATTTGATGCTATGCTTTTCTAAACTTGAGCTTAATCAAAGTCCAGGGAGCATCTATGAGCTCTTCAGCCTCATTACCACAGTGCAAGCCCTCTCTCCACTGTCTTCCATGGCTCTAGGCAATAAAACCAGTACTAATCTCCGAAAGTGTCCTCGGTAGGCTCTCCTGAACTCTTACACTGCTTGACATTTTAAACCCATAGCAAGCCCTGACAATTACAGCAAGGAACTCTATGATTTTGCAGTGTAGCTTCTAAAACATGCTTTATTTACATAAAAGGCAAAAAGAAGCCATCTTCTGTGGTGCCATCATCACTCCAGATACCAACAGTAGTTTTGAACAGTCTTTCTGAGATTCACAAACCCTTCTCTCAATCTCTCTTTCCTTTCTTTTTTTTTTTTTTTTTAATTTTGCTGGGTACCCTGCAACAAAACCCCCACAATTTCTTCCACTACTGCAATCAAAAAAAATCCCCTCAGTCTGCTGTCTTCTTCATTGCTTCCAGTTTTTTTCAGCTTCCCCAGTACTTTTATCATATTGCTAGGGTGGAGTTGTTTCTAGTTGATGACTCCTGAATATTCTGCAGCTGCTCTTGGACAGGTATGTGATTTTATATGCAGTGAATTGTCCAGAATAATCACCATTCATAAGCTGTGTATACAGAGATTCCACAAACTGGCATAACATATTAGCATCTGTTAAATTATTATGCCATTAAATAATAATGCATGTGTCATTTTGCAGCTATTTTTTACAAATCAATATTTGGTAAGCTCATGTTAAATACAGTATTTCTTATGTTGTACTGTCTTTCTTTAGAATGCCTCAATCCAGTCTTACAAGCATGACACATCAATTCTTATAACACCAAGGCAAAGCATGTGTTTGTATTTCTTTTACAGAAGGAGGAAATTAGGCACAAAGAAATTAAGGTCAATATTTCCAAAAATGCCTCATTAGTTACTTGCTTGTACTTAATTTGCCTGTCTTGTTTGTGGTGGTGTGGTCCCTCAAGTCCTTTCAGGGATATGGAGAGCCCACAGTTCCCATTGGCACTGACTTCAGATGGAGTTATTCAGGACGATTTATCCCAAGGTGAGAACCTGAAAAATGGCGATGCCCAACAGTAGATGTAATGGACAGCGAACATTAAATAATCTCAGAACTGTAATGAAAATCAATCTTTAAAGTTACTATCTAGGTACAAGTAGACAAACTTTGAGCCACAAAATGCCTTTTTCAGGTGCCATACAGCTACAGTACTTTGTAATAAGGGTTGTTATTTCCCTCCCTGAACCTTGCTGCATTCATATAGCTGGGCCATCAGAGCTAAGGTACTAGTAACATTACAGCAGAGTGCATAATGGTTTGCATTCTGATTCTGGTTTTGCCACTGTGCGCTCTCAATGCATAGCTGCGTTTATTTCTCTTAAGAAAGTGGTAATTATTGGGAAGCAGTGTCCATCTTAAGTACCTCAGAACTGATTTTCAAGCAGTAATTTCTCTTCCCAGTTCTCTCAGCTGTGTCTTTTTACTTCCACTGCCTCTTGTGTACTGGCACAAGTTTTGTGGTGAGCCGATCACAAATCTGATCTAGCTAAAAACAAATCCAGCAAAATATAACAAGACGTACCTTTTACTCTTCTGTGAAAGCTACCACTTGGATTTGTGTCCTAGCATTGTGATTAGTATCTAATAAAGCACACTGAAGCAGAGAGGAAAAGCAGAGCCACTCTTTTGGATGACTTCTTACAAGTTAGACAACCTGATTTTTTTCGTTTCAGCTGTTGTTTTGCAGCACTGCCTTTCAGGTCTGGGAACTAAAAGAGTAATAGAGACCTCCTTGCCTTTTTTTAAAATTAAAGCTTTGTTTTGTGATCAATCTTTTCTTGAAAATGGAGAGCACCAGTGTGCAAACAGAAATGCAACAAAGTTAGGAGAATTTGCACCACGAATTGGCAGAAGGTGAACAGAGGATGGTGAAAGATAAGCATAGTACATAGATCATATAAGTGGGAGCTCTTTTGGCCAGTTGAATACATGATTATATATTTTTATGTATTGAAAAGTGGAAGTTGCACAGTGAAGTATCTCTGTAAATGGTATAGCAGATGGGAAAAGTTCAATGCAGGAGGAGGTAACATTTGACTAACTGAAGTCCCTGCTATAAGTCCAGTCACAAGACTTCATATTTAAAGAGCAACTAATGCAATTGATTCACTAAGTGCTTAATGTATCTTGTGTATCTAGAAGTATCATATTCTATATGGACTTTTAAATTATCCTGAAAAACCTTTCGTTTTTTACTTCATTGTTTTGCTAGCATCCTGCTAGATAACTGTGTAGTACATACATAAGCTCATATACAGTAAAGACTGCTATTATATTTAATAACATAAAACAGCTAATAAAATGTAAAACAATTCTAATGCTCTGAATTATATAAACTACAGTACTTAAGTGCCTATATAGTTTGTGAAGAGTAAATATGCAAAATTCAATGCACGTCTTGGTGAACAGAACTTAAGATGTTATACAGGAGGTTTGGGAATTTTTGATATTTTCTTATTGTTTAGTAGATTGATTTTTTTTCTCTATGGAGTACCTTTGCTCTATTTTTAATAAAATTCTGTTTATCCATCCTGCTACACTGTAAAATTTGATTTATTTGGGTGGAATTGTACAAACATAGTGACATAGGGAATTAATTTCAGGTTTTCAAAACTTTTGTATGATTTTGTACATTCAGTATATCAGCTTATATTTGTATGTCCCAGTTCACATGCACTTTCCCAACCATCAGAATATTTAGTGCTTTTTTTTCCTTTAAAGGAAACTCTGAGAGTTCTGTAATACCTGAAAATACTGACTTTCACCTCACAACCAGCAAGACTGGCTCACTAAGCTAGGGAGAAGGAAAGAAAGTAAACCTGTTTGATATCGGTTATGAGAGTTCTGAAAATAAATAAAAGGCTCCCAAATTATTTTCCCCCTAAATTTCATAGAAGACTTTTACCCCTTGTGACTCTCTACGATGTAACTGACCAATTCAGGCATTTGGCTGTACAACAGTGGTACAAGAACAGTTCCCAGAGCTTTTATGTTGCGAAAGAAGAATGTATCTAAGTACCGATTAATCTCTTCAGAGTGAAGATTTGGAGTACCTGATCTTCAAGGCAAATACAGATCATAGTCTTGCTTAGGTGTTATTGGTGTTTACTCTCCTGTCTGCACACAAAGCTTTTTCTTCCAAGTCTGGCTGTACTTTCTGTCCTGTGCCAGAAGCCGGTTGTGGGCTAGGTATAATCTTTCATTTATGCTGGATGCCCAGTCGTAGTGCTAGGAGTGCTCGTTGGAGTGGACCAGGATAAGTCATTTATGGGTTGACTTTCAGTGCCCTCCTGCATTTCTTCCTCTGTCTTGACCAGAAATGCAGATGAGCTCCCCACGTATTTCCATATAGAGAAAAATAGGGATAAATTGTACTGTTCTGCAGCACTAACTGTGAGGGGTTGTGTCCCCAGAAATCCCAGAAACAGACAGGGTGCTGGCCCCAGGTGCATCATGAATAAGCTGTAGCTTTTCAGTGCAAATGCAGTTAGTGAAAGAAGATGTTTACATGTCTGAGGACTAGTTCACTGTCAGGAAGCCCCAGAGCTATAGGGAGATACTGATTTGCTTTTAAACTCCCTGTAAGGTATGCAATCACTTACATTTGTGTATGTGCTTCCTGTGAGGCTGGAATTTGAAATGAAAACTGCTTTGGATTGCATTTATCATGCCTCAGATGGTAGTTTCAGATGGAGAAAAAAAAACAACTAAAAAACAGTTATGCCTGTATCTCTTGAGGAAACAGACCCAGGACCAACAGAGACCGAGAAGGTGCATTTACTTGGCAAGTTGCCCATTGCTGCACACTAACTGACGCAGCAGAAGAAACTTGCTTATCTAAATAGAGGAAGAAATGGGAAAACATCCATACGAAATAAAAACCCTGCAGGAAATCCTCTTCCTCAGACTACTAGACCAGAGATGTATTCACAATACAGAACAGGGTTTATGTGTGTACGTGTGTGCGCGCGCATCTGACATGCAGGGAGCCGGTTTCCTGGCCTGAGCCCATGGGACAGTACGATGATTGTCACATGTATTGCCTGTTTTCTTAACAGGGCTACAACTTGATAGATCTGTGTGCAGCTAAAGAAAGAGTTTCTTCTAAGACAGAATGCGGGCTATTGGAAAGAGCTTTTATTGCTTTATCTGGGTTTTCAATAGGCTTTTTGAGTTAGGTTCTTCCTACAGCTTTGCCAGGGCACGTACCATGCAGTGCTTTGACAAAATCTCACATGACTTTGTGCTAGCAACTCAAAGATGTTCATAAACAGCAAATACCACAAACATCAAAAAAAGATGGAGGACTAGATGCGGAAGTGTTTGTGCCAATGTGGAAATGATGGTTGGATTTTTTTCCTTTAGCGACATATTTTCCATGCTGTATCTCAGAAAATCTGTTCTCTGGGCACTGGTTGTATGCTTTCTGCCTAGAGGGCTTTCAAAATTAAGTAAAAACAAACAATGGCATCATCTCAAGAGTTTCTCCCTTCTGCAATGTTTTGCTGTGAAGGAAAAGAAGGCAGCAGTTTGTGTCTTGGCACGAAGCAGATGCCACTTCAAAGCTCCTCTGCAAGACTATATGCAGTCAGGGAGCAGAAGGCGATTTTAGCTCTTACTAGGTCAGAGAAAAATTAAAAATCAGAATTCTCTTGAGCTGCTCTTAGAAGAGCAGAACTAAAGACTGGAGAATATCCAGACTCTCACAGCACTCTCTGCGTCAGAGAATGGGTTTTAAGACTGCCTGAGGTTTGTAGCTGCTGAGTATCACTGAGCAGTCTCTTTTGAGCGGGTAGAGAGGGAGGGATGGAGACTGCTTTTTGAGGTAAACTGTTCTTGTGACTAGTGTTACTATTATTTGTATTGGGCTAAAAATACAAATGTTTGTGGGATCCTTTGTTCGAATAAGATTTACTGTATTAAATGAGGGCTGCATACAGCGTGATAAATTCACATGCTTGCTGACAATTACACCTGAAGTCAGGGCAAGCATTGCTTTTGAGTGCAGTAGGGGAAAGATTTTGACATGGGATTTTCTGAGTCTGTTGGAGCGTGATGTCAGAGAGTGGAGCCCGCCTCACCTCAGCCTTCCTCAGTAGGCAAGGACTGATGAGCAATTACACTAACAGTCAGGACTGACTTGTTTGTGTAATTGATCTCAACACATACATGTATACAGATAGAGTAATTGTTATTTCTGTTTTATTATTACTTAGTGTTATAAACACTATGTTAATGTTGAAATGTTATATATATTCACACTTTGGTATATACACATAAATATCTATATAACATATATATCACAGACATATTAACATATGTATATTCACAGACATATCTATTCACAGATAAATATACACACATTATTATATACACATGACTGAAAAGATTTGTGTTAACAAGATCAGCTGGTCACTCAGCTTAAGGATGTCTACATCAAGGCAAGTGCAGGGTCCTGCACCTGGGGAGGAACAACCCCATGCACCAGTACAGGCTGCGAGCTCACCTGCTGGAAAGCAGCTCTGTGGAGAGGGACCTGGGAGTGCTGGTGGGTGATAAGCCAAAAATGAGCCAGTAGTGCGCCCTGGCTGCCAAGAAGGCCAATGGGATCCTGGGGTGCATCGAG
>Ga0181612_145278_pt1 | contig 12894 bp, 2 predicted proteins | sample HoacroProtozoa21_FD_119630 | JGI IMG/M metagenome (GOLD analysis project Ga0181612, IMG submission 119630) | Hoatzin crop microbial communities from Cojedes, Venezuel. Combined Assembly of Gp0051906, Gp0051904, Gp0051908 | reverse complement strand
TGGCGCTTTTGTTGCCGGCGGCAGCCGAAACCAAGACAACACCTCATGGAGAAGAAGACATCTCTATCTTTTGCCTTTAAAGGATAATCTTAAATTGTGTACATTTTTATCCCTGCAAAATGAAAGGAGCAAAAAGCTGGTAAGGAGGAACAGGGGAGAAAAGTAATTTAGTGAGTAGTACATGTCAGACAACATACTGTCCATTGGCAGATTCCTTTATATAGTCAGGGTTTCTAAGTAGTTTTTCACTACAGCACCTGTCAAAAGTATTCCCTCTAGATGTCTTTTGGATTTGTAGAAAATAAGAGAAAGAGAAGCCATTAATTGCGTTTTACAGAGATCATATCTCAGAATTCCTGGTTTGGGATTTTTCATAGAAAAATTAAATAGATCCATAAATATGCAGTCTCTACAATGCTTGATTTGATAGTGGCCACGTTACTGATATTGTCAAATTGCTAATGTTCCATTTGTCTTCCATGCAGTGTCACTACTTATACGAGGCACAACAAAAAGAAATGCTGTGTTATTGTATCATCAGCTCAAAGGCAAAGCACCTGGTTTACCTAACACAGTCTACAGCCATTGCAGCTATGGTTTTGATAATCTAATTGAGTCATTAGCCAATCCTTTTCTAACTTTTTATGCAATTAAAAGTCAAAACATTTAAGAAACCCAGACATCTGCTTTGCAATGCTTCGTGTTTGCACTATTTTATATTTGAACCAGACCCTGCACATCACACATGCATGCATATTAATTGAAATGCTGCAAAAAGGATTTTACCTTTACTTTTACAGTTGCATGAAAGCAGAAACCACAGCTCAGTATTTGCTTTTCTGGAAGTGTATGTATGTGACTTACTGGAAGCGTATCTCAACTCAAAGTACTAAATACATATGTAACTGAGCTCATGAGATTAAGACAGTAGAACGAGAAGCTGGAATACAAGGTCCTTAGTCCTGTATGATAAAAAAAGTCCTTGAAACTCCCTAGGTCTTTACTCCCTAGGAGTAATTTAAAAGTTTCAGGATATCAGAGCATCGAGTGTCACTCACATGTTAGAGCTGAGGAATCTGAAGCGAGTAAATAAAGTTCCGAAGTCTCTTCTACTCCCTAACCTTGTGCAGAAGTACAAACCACAAACCATGATCCCCAGTTCTAACTATACCATCAAAAATGTCAGGGCTTTTGCAGTGAGAATGTTGTGGGGTGGAATAAGAGTGTTTCAAGGCCTTTAAGAGACCTATTTCATTTCCCATTTGTTCATTAACTTACATGTTGCTTTCACTCATTTTCTGTTGTCTTCTTTATCTTCTGCTCACATGCCTTTCAAGTCACAGGCTCTTGCCCATCTTTCCTGACAAGCAGAGAGTAAGCAGAAAAGACAAGACAAGCTTTTGTCCATATTCAATATATTTGTTTCAGGAATCAGATGATGCTGGGGGGTTGCTACCTGTTTGAACTTTGTAAAACTTACTATTTCAAGGAGCATGGTAGACAGCCAGACTGCAGTCTTCTGAAAGAAAAAAACAAAACGAAACAAAACAAAAACCAAAATGAAGCCACAAAAAATTTCTGGCTACCTGGCTTCACCTTTTTAATTTGGATTTTTACATCCTTCTGCTGGCATTTGTTTTCTTACATGTTCTCTGTGCTATTCTTTAGCCTTAAAAGCAGATGAAAGCCAAATGTTTATTCACTGTACCTATATATAGCTGCAGGGTGTATCTATAGAGCAGGGGAGAGTTTACAGACAGAAGAAACCTTTCATCTTTTCCCAACCACTTGACATTAAAACAAGGCTATTAATATAGATCTACCTCCATGGATAATGCAATATGTGAGAAAAAAATGCACAAGTCTAATAGCAAAATTTCAAAATTAGGGCTTGATCTTGCAGAATTTGTAATCCTACCTATACAATCTAGTCCATATTGGGATGTGAACCTGAAATCATAAAGCAGGCTAAGTGGAAATGTTGCAAGAATCTGCAAATATTCTGGACTGAGAAAAGTGTTTGGCTCAAACACGGTTCACTGAAGCAAGTACAAGTGTTTGCAGCAGGAAGGGGACCCAAATGGACAATCCTGGGAGGTGATGAGATGCTGTCAGAATGTTTGTTCTACAGTTGGAAGCTGGCTGCCGCATGCACCATGACATCTAAGCTCTAGTATACCTGGCGTGTGTACAAATAGCTGTACTATTTGCAGGTGTGATTCATCTCACCTAAACAGTGTATTTATAAGTTAAGCACCTAAGATCAGTAAGATGAATCACTCTCTGAAAGTGTTTAATAATAAATTATTATTATGCATAATAAGTGGCATACAAGGTGACTTGAATAACTTTTAGATGCTGAAGTTAAATGAGAACTTCATCTTGACTGTACAAACCTGTGTGGGACTGTGGTACATGCTCATGTAGCAGATGCATATTGATACTTCTGTGGCACCTGTTTCTTGCTAAGTAGATTAAAAGAACTGTTGATGCATACTTTTACCTGCTGACATCGTACCTCCCTTGGATGTATAGACACAGCTCTTAGGGCAGCTTGAACCCTGCACACTGGCATCATAAAACCAACATAAGACCAGTAACACCAGGTTTTGCAACAATAACCCTGGGAAATTCAGTTGTGATATGAACTGTTAATTTTAAAGGAATAACATTCCATCAGAGTTCATCCCTATGCTGCATCATCTTGTTAGTGTGACAAACATGAAACGAAAGTGATTACAAACTCACTGGCCTGTTGTCATTTTCCAGAGTCCAACACACAAATCAATAAATAGTACATATAGGAAATAAGATTTTTTAATTTATCACTTGGTCGTTTCAGCTGTTGTTAGTGACATGGAAGAGCAAATGCACTTTATAGGAAGGAGTGTGACATTGCTTCTGAGGCAATAATATGACAAAAGCAAAGTGAAAAACAAAGTCAGTAGAAAAGAGAGTGAGCTCATGTAAACGTGAACTTGATAGCACCCTTTCAACACTGTTTCATGGGAGAAATTTAATTTTTACATTTCTAAAATTGATGAAGGGTTGGCTTTCTCAACCCCATACCAGTCAGAGAACAGTTCAGCCACTCTGAACTGAAGCAGCTCTATCCTGAATCACCTGCAAACGCAGCCAGTCTTAAGGGAGTGTTTAGAAGGAAGAAATAACAAAGGATAGGTAGCTTAGTTCATCAAAAGAAGACAGTTTCAGGGACTGATTTTTTTTAACGGCTGGGCTTGATCTGAACCAAAATCAGAGTCAGAACCAAAGTCTCTTCTGTGCCAGAGCGTCTTAATGGACAGCTAAGGCCATTTTAGAACTCCTGTGTTTTATTTGGGCTATTCTGAACTATGATTTTACTTGGGGACAATTTGTCTTCAAAGGAGACTACCAGAAAGGGTGACGGGCAACCTGGTAGAGGCAGGGAAGTTCTGTCACCTTTTGCTTTTTGTCTTCTGCCATAGCTTTGGGTTATTTGTTATGAGCTGTCAAATGACATGGCCAGAATTTTAAAACTAGCATAGAATTTCATAGACTTCTGATAGTTGTTGAGATTAAGACTGAAAATGATTGTTTTTTCAGATGAGCTGCCAACCCTGCAATGAGCTTGCTGTAGCTGTTAGTTTCACCTGTACAGAGTATCATTAACTTTGTACTGCTATAAGAATTTTTAATAATTCACACTAATACGATTTTGTAGTAAGAAAAGTTTTGATGTTTGACTTCTGAATAAATATTAACTCTACCATATTCCATATCCAATGCTTTCCACAGACAACAAAGAAAACGTTTTTCATTCAGATAATGCTACTGTAGAATTACTAATGCAAGGACTTCCCGCTACTCATCAATTCAATATTGAATTTCCCTTTTAGACTTTGCTTACCTTCTAATGCAGTTCCTATCTTCTCCACTTTTGTTTGTCAGTCGACTCAGTCATTAAATCTTCTTTTAAAATTGTACTGTACATTCTTTCGAGTTTAAACATCAAAGACAACAGAATCAGCCAATACTGAAAGCAATGGTTCCTTCTTTGGTGTTTCCACTTATTTTCATTATAATATGAAATTTCTTCATGGGTGATTGCAAGAGAACAAAATATAGCTTTCTGTTCTTAAACTTTCCATGCCAAGGATGTATTTTAATATGTTTCATAAACCTTAAACCACTGTTATTAGTTGTGAAATGAGAATATACTCTCATGTCATACAAGCTTAGATGACACAGACTGGAAAAATTCATCAACGGGAAACTCTGCCTAACAGGGATTCACCTGGAAGCAGTGTATGAAATACGCTGTAACTCTGACCAAGATACAGTACCTGGCCAACCACTGGGTACCTTGACACAGAAGGGAAACATTTTCCTGGAGAATTACTGTTGGAACTAGCAAAACTGTATTCTCAAGCTCCCTCCCTTTTCCAGAAATCAGTGCTGCTTTTCTCTGCCAAACTCTCTTCCTTATTCTAATCGAAAGACATACTCGTTGCTGTTGAGCAGGAGTACCCACAAACTTTGGTACTCTTCCCATTGGAAATGATAGAACTTCAAGCAGCTGCATTGCTCGTATTAGAAAGTTAGGAAGGACATCTTGAAACACCACTTTCCCAGAAGAACCAGCTATTTCACGCAGAGACACTTCTATGCATTATTTTTAGCAAATTTGTTTAATACCAAATTGTTGTCTTCCCTATATGTTTCAAAAGTGTTGTTCAGCTGATTTTCCCCAGAGTGTGTGAAGACTGTGGTCTTTATCCGTTTTTTTTTAAGAAGTGATTCTGATATTCTTGAAACATGCCTAATTGTTGCTAATCTTTTAGATAGGCACAAAGAAATATAATTTCTCCTTTGCTTTCAACTACAGAATCTCCACAGAGCAGAGATTCCATGCATAGCAATTCAAGAAAGCCTTGACCAATGAGCCTGTCGTCAGCCTTGGGTAAAGTAATAGAAAAACTCATCTGATAATCAATAGATAAAGAACAATACAAAGAAGTTGATCAATATGGTCTAGTGAAAAGTGAGTTTAACAAATAGGCTGAAATCCATTATTTGACCAGAGTACCAATTTGCTTATTATGGTATAACACATCAACATGCATCAGCATTCTTTAAAGTCACTGAGAAGCTCAAAACTTTGGAAAAGAGTCACAAACGTGATTTTGAGACCTGAAGGATAGTGTTGCAATAGGAGATAGAGAGTTCAATCTGCTTTAACTAACAACAGAAAAAAATGGAGAAGTAATTCAGGTACAAGGGCCCCTAGTAGGAAGGTATACCATATATTTTAAATCAGTGAAGACATTCCAACAGCTGCTGGATGGAAGCTGAAGCTCCACAAATTCAAATAGGAGGCTTAAATTTTAACAATGTGAGCAATTAACCTTTGGAACAAACATGATGGATTCTCCATCTCTTAGTGTCTGCAGATTAAAACTTGATACCTTTCCACAAGTTATGCTTTAGAACAAAATTGTTGGGCTGATTATAGTGATAAATGGCTGACATTTAGTGATCTGTAACATAGAGGAGGTGAAAGCAGAGGATCTCAGGGTCTCTTCTGGATTTAAACTTCATGAATTTGTGATGCCTCTGTTAAATTTGGGAGCAATGACACTAGTTAGGATCAAAAGGGATACTTTGGCTTGTCTATTCTAGTTGAATTTTCTCATCCAAAACTTCATTATCTGCTTGATAAAGCAATAACATCTGCACTGGTATAAAAACAAAAATAATCTAGGATTATGTAAATTACATTGGTGAGGGGAATAAAAAAAGGGACAACTTTTCTTGTTATTTCTTCATGAGCTCCATTTTTTTAGAATGACAGAAGATACCAGCCTCTACTCATTATCATTGATGTGCTTCTCAGAAGTACTTTAGAATTTTGTTGATCACAGAAATATGTGATTGTGTTAATGGATGTGAATTAATGGCTTCACTAACTGGAAGATCAGTGAACAAATGTAAATGCATGTTTACTTAAGCATAGTTAATGCCATGAACAGCTTTGTTCACCTTCAATTACAGTTCAGTTATATTTATTATGCTAATAATATTCATGTAAATGTGCAGCAGACATGAGAGTAGTGTGATAAATGGAAAGGTGCTAGAATTTAATGTCAGCATAGTATAGTGATACAAAAGGAGCCACAGATATTGCACATAAAAAATGCGAACATTAGCTTGTAAATATTAGTAATACTTTAAAGGATCTAATTGAGGTTTGGGATGTTGTTCCTGTTTTACAGGTAGATTTTAGCAACCTGATAAGGTTACCAAGAAAGAAGAAATGGCAGAGCCAAGACAAGAACACAGATCTGACTTTGTAGTAGAACACACTGCCTCACAGGGCAGTGTCAAAAAAAGGTAAGCCTTTACAATTTGCAAAATGTTATCAAGCTTAAGGAGTCAAATTAGTAAAGGGTAGTAGGAACTGAAAGTTGATCATCTGAGGCATAGCACAGAATCCAGAACCCTGAGCAAGATAACAATCGTCCATATGCAGAGGATCTGTGATCGCAACATCATCCAAAGTAATTAACATATTAATTACCCATATGTATAGCCTTTTTTTTTTAAAACTGTGACTGTTTAGTCAATAAAAGAGTACTAATGATCACAGGTGGAAATTGTAAAATTCCTTTTTAAAGCACCTTGTTTTTCAGGAAAATGCTTCCTTCTTAAAATTCACTGCACAGAACCATTCTTTTAAGACAGCTTTTTACATCATTCCTTTCCAAAGAATGAATGAAACGTGATTCTTTAGAATATTCCTACAAGAATTTGTACTTGCCCTTTCTTCAGTGGTCACTGTGTTACTCATTCAGGGGATAGTTTTGGAGTTAATTCTCTTTCAGCTAGAGGAAAAATAAATTCACGTTTCCACCACTCCAGTAGGATACCCCAGGGTTCCACTATTCAGTAAAGAATTTAAGATGTGGCAGGATAGAAAGACAGCACAAATATAACACAAGGACTGGTGCTCTTGCAGGGCAAATATTCTGTCTGATCTCAAGACAATGGGTAGCAATATCAAACAATTTTGACTAGTTAGTGAGTGATTTGGGCTGCCACTTCCAAAAGACAGTGGTAGCTGCACTTTTGCTTTCTGAATAGCCCCATCCTGCTTTTGTTTAAGTATGCCCAGAGAACAAAAACAGAAAGGTCCTTGGGGTACCCTAACAAGGTATTATTCTGACTTCAAGATCCTGACTGAACTTAGGTGCAGGTTAAATGCAGACCCTTTTCAAAACAGTAAACATTTAAGACATACAGCTGAGCTTTGGCCAGGCACATGCTAAGAGCCAACACTTCACCTCTGGGCTCATTAGTTGTCTGTCAGGAGAAAGAAAGAAACAGTAACTTGACTGGAAGTTAAGTAAGGCAACTAAAGGGAGTTTGGATGGCTGCAAGAGCTTAAGGGAGAGGCTGGACAGCTGAGAATAACTAAAACTCTTATCACTCCATCATTGGATTTCTCGCAGTCTCGATCATAATGATTTATGCAATTTAAAAAAATGTTTCTGCAGGGTAATTGGGTTTCTAGGTTGGAAGTTCTAGTTCACTGAGTAGGTATTCTGAATACAATAAAGAGAAAGACAAGGTATATATTCAAGAAATGGAGAGAGATTTACTAAGGAGACAAACATTCAGTGTTACTCCCAAGAACTAACTGTCAAAAAGTGCTTTTCTAGTTCTTTTTGGATTGAATTGGATGTCTTTGGCCTCTTTGTACTACATGAATAATGATTCATAATTTAACATCCCTGGTAAAATGCTGTTATTGCTACTGTAAAACCAGGCATCCCCACCTAGACTGAGATCCCTGACCAAGCCTTGCAGCAGTAGCGCATGCTAGAATATCATCAGGGTGGTCTCAGTTCTCCTGTCACAGAGCAAATATAAACAGAGAACTGTCTCTGTCATTCTTCACCAAATGATGTGTGTAATCTTCCTTCCTCCTCACTCAATACAAAAATTGAAAGATACGATAAACTTGCAACTGTTAGTCTCAAAGGTGTATTCTTACTGGAGAACGTGATCTCATATTGCTAAAGCGGTGCCAGTTGTAGCAGAATTGAACCCTGATGAAATCTCTCCCTGGCTCTGGAAGTGAGAAAGTTCATGCCTATTCGCCCACCAATTGCACAAAATACCACAAAATAATCTCACATGCCAGGTTATCAGTGATCCTGGCTCAGCAAGTAGGATTCTGTGATGAAATGAAGTGTTGTGACATCAACAGTTCACTAGTATGTCTGCCAGTTTGACATGATAAGCCGGAGTCACCTCTTTTTTATTATGTAGTACTTGGTATACCTGTCATGCACCTGCAGCTCATATGAACTAATGTGGGAGTTTAAGATTTAAGGAGCAAAATAAGACTTGGACCAGGCTGTAAGAAGAGCTCTCCCTCTTACCTTGTCCTCTGTTAATAAAGGATATCTGAAAAGAAGGATTGTGATAAGGAGAGTTGCTCTGCTCTTGAAGTGCCAGATTTCAAGAATGCTTTGAAGCAGTTCCAGAACCTAGTTGAAAAAATGGTAAACCAGAAGACGAAGGAGAGATTAGGCTTGTACATTGAAGATGATGGTAAGAGATACTCTTTGATCGAAAAGTGTAATTTTCATATGGAAAGACAGTGTCATAGAGACAAAACTATAAGAAAGACTTCAAATTAATGTTCAGACTGTGACTTCCTGAGTTTTACAGGAAACAAGCAGATTGAGCTATGAGAGTGCTTCTCTACTTCTGTTAGGGCTTCTGGTCAGATTATAATGCTATGGTGACTGGTCACAAAAGGTAGTTGGCAGAGTTGCCACATATGCAAGTTAGCATGATGCGTTGATTCTAGTGATCTGTAAAAGCCCAAACCCAGTGAATTATGTAAATCCAGTTGCTTAATTGTAAATAATCAGGGCAAAGTTTTGCTTTTCTCAATGCAGCTGGCTATTGTTGCATGAAAGTATAAACTTTATCCCAGGACACCATTCAGGTTCAGATCAACAAACCAGAACTGTGGTATGAGAGTAAGGGAAGAAAGAACAGGTGAGAATTTTTCACCTATTCTTTTATCTGTTTCCTGTCATGTATTGCAAATCAGGTGGTTTTGAAAGGACTGAACTTTAAGACCAAACTTTTTTTTTTCTGTTTTTATTTCAAAATGCTCTAGTGAATACATTGTGAGGAGCTGGAACTTGCATGCTATTGATATTGAGGAAGAAATAAAACAGGAGGTAGGGGGGATAAGGAAGGAAGCTGTACCTTGCCAGTTTCTAACTCTGTGGATCTTGTTCCTCCCATACAGACAAGATAGACTATGATAAGTTCTATACGACCACACAGACACTTTTTGGTCCAGAAATCAAGGATCATAATGTTAAAGCCTTTTTCAGGAAGATTAGCAACAACCTTGATGCAAGGACAGAATGGTGTGAGGTAAGGATTTCTAAAACTTTATTCAATATAAAGAACTAATTGGAATCTTAAAAGGTAACAGTATCAAGCTGTTGATTATGTGTTGTTCGTGAGCTCCATGGCATAATGGGGCAACTTTCATGTTGTTATTTATCCTGGCAGACATTTATTTCCTAAAAAAAATATTATTTGGAAAACAGGTATGCCTTTGTAGCTAGAAAATTAGATAAAATGTATTGTTTTGATTGACCTAGACAAAAGCTAAATTGAAGAACTGGCTTAGAGTACCTTACTTGTTGCTATGTTATCCTATTCAAGAAGTGATGTTTAATTTTAACAAGATGAGAAGGAAAGAGGCTCCATGTTTATTGTGGTAGTAAACAATTTGGAAAATTACATGTGTCCATTTGTTGATTAAATGCACGTTTCCAGGAAAGACATTTGAAGACAGGAGGGTAAAATCTGTCTTTGTAATTTCTTTTGCAAAATTTGAGGGATGATATCCGTTCTGGTATGTGCCTTGAGAGTTGAAGGAGTTTGTATTCTTATAAATTTTAGCTCTTTCCAGCTTCTTTTGTTCTCCACCCTAAGCTATTGTAATTTTAGTTTAAGTAAGAGGAATCCTATGCTCCTAGTGCCAAGACCTGCAATATGAACCTTCAGCAGTAGAAGATCAGTATTCAGTGTAAGAGGAAGTTGTAAATACGAAAATAATCCCTAGAGGCATCCCTAACCTATTTCACTAGAGTGAGGACTGGTTCTTTCAGGCCATCATGTCAGTGAAAGCTGAAGTATGGAAGACCTTTGCCGAGCCCTGCCTTTCCCCCCTTTTTCATGTGGGTGAACAGGTGGGTATTTTGCAAATGGCAGCATTGTCTCTACAAGATTTTTGCTAAGAGATACTCTGTACTGGATTTTCTGCTGACTATCTGTGGCTGCTTTCAGACTTCTAAACATATCATACAAAACAGCTTAATGCACGGGAGAGTCAATGCTGCTAATTCTAGCAGATTCTTAAGAGCAAGATTTGCTCATACTGTGCTGGTTAGAAAATCAGTAATTTCAGCAAGGAAGACTTCTTTCTGTTCCAAATATGTATGATTTTTCTTATTCCACTCTTTCCAACTCTGAGAGGTATCTGTCCCTATAAAGGCATACCATTGGAGGTCTGATAAGAAAGGTTAATTAGAATGAATACTATAAAGCCTGGGTAGGTTACGCTGTTATTTGTAGGTGAACTGCTTTTCTTTCCTACCACTATCTGTTTGGTACATCAGCTGAACTTGCAAATCAAAATTCTTATTAAACATTAATTATGCTGCACTGGTTTACAGGAGTTGAGGAAGTTGGCCTCTGTTCTCTATGCACCAAGATCTTTGAGCCTATTATGTAGATGCACATGACTACATGTTAAAGCATGACCTGACTAAATAAAAACATTTTCCTGCTTTTTTTGTGAAAGAGCACTGAGCTGTCTACCAGAACTGCTGGTAGTTCAAGCAAAGTTTGATATGCTAGATTCCTGACAAGGCAGCAGGATGTGGAGCACAGAGCCTGAGTATGTCCAGGTCGTCCCCTAAACTACTGCACTGATACGCATCGGCCTCAGGCTTTTTGACAGAATGCAAAATCTCTAAAAACTACAGTATGCATTTTGTGCTCTAAGTCCGTCTTTAGCTAAACCATCAGAAACTCTTCCTCTATTTCTTTTCTTTTCTTTTTTCTTTCCTTTCCTTTCCTCTTTTCTTTTCTTTTCTTTTCTTTTCTTTTCTTTTCTTTTCTTTTCTTTTCTTTTCTTTTCTTTTCTTTTCTTTTCTTTTCTTTTCTTTTCTTTTCTTTTCTTTTCTTTTCTTTTCTTTTTAATGTAAGGCAAATGAGTTTGGGATAATAGCTTTCTTTTCTCTTTAACATGACTGTTCGCTGTATTTGCTGATTCCATTGCTTATTGTGTTTTAATATTCCACTGGCATAGTTGTGAGAATTTATGTAAAGTGTTTTAGGCTACTGCTATGATTCATGAAACCCTTTAAGTCTTGTGAAGAAAGTTGAACTTACTTGGCAACTGGAAAAAAGCTTAGCAGCTTTGATGGACTTACTGTTCTGAATTAGAAAAAAATTAACTGCAGGGTATTTTTCAAGTGAATTTTTATTACTCTTTTTATGTGATACACAGAAACAAGAAGTATAGAAACAAGAACAGAACAAAAAAATCTGAACTGAAATGGAAAGTCACTTCCAGTGTTTTACAGCAGGGTGAGTTGTGTGTGTGTTGTGCAGTAAAACAAGGCGGTTTGAAATCAAGGCACGTTTCACCAGGACGACTAATAAGCCAGCGCGGTCTCGCAATGACCCCTGCCGGCTGCACCAGTAGTCACTGCATGAGTGGGCAGCAAACACGTGCTCCAGCGCTACAAACTGCACATCCTTCACACAATGCATGCATATGTGCAAATGACATGAAGTTTGGTGAATGTTCAGCATTTGCTTTTTGAGTTTACACAGAAAGGATAGATATTAGATCCCATATTGATGCATTTGGTAACAAATAGATGAAATAAACCAATGTGACAAAGTAGACTGATCACAAAGGCTAAGCATGAAACTCCAAAAAAACTTTTAAAATAGTCTATGGCTTTGGACAATGACTATCCAAAATGCTTTGAGACTGCAATTTATAGTGTTCTAAACTGAGTAGTGCATAATTATATACCTACCACCCAAATACAGAAGCAAAGAAGTTCTATTATTCTTATGCCATTCTCTTCTCATTCCTGCTTTCCACCCTATCAAATCTGTTAACGAAAATTAGTACTTCAAATCTAACAAAAATATGATAAGTCAAAAACTTACAATCTTTTCCTTATTAATCAAGCTATGAACATTCCTCTGAATCTGTTTCTGCCTGCTACTCCAGCTTTAATGCTCAGTGAAACTACAGAAGGAGACAGGTAGGTTTTAATTAACTGATCCTGGAGATCTCATTTAAGGCTATGAGGAATCTCAAGTCAAGTCATTTTCTTCAGTTAGAGGAAAATTTGAGCAAAGTCCACTACTGACCTTGAAGGAGAAAATGACATCATCACTAGATTTTGCTAACTTTCTAAAAACTTTTAGAATTCACCTCGTTTGAAGAGTTGCATGACTTTCAGGAATAAATGTTCTACAGAAGAGGCTGAAATGGATAACTGAATCTGAAGTTAATCTTCTAAGGGAAATAAGGTGCCTAGGATGAGGAAAAAGATAAGATTAAATAAATTAAATAAGGAAATTGGGAAATATTAGAATAATTCTTATGAAACCAGTACTTTTATGATTCTTACGGAAATTTTATTTCAGTTTTGTGTTTTTTTTTCCAGTGTTGCAATCATCCTCAGAAAGACTTTTCTCTTCTCTTCTCTTCTCTTCTCTTCTCTTCTCTTCTCTTCTCTTCTCTTCTCTTCTCTTCTCTTCTCTTCTCTTCTCTTCTCTTCT
>Ga0181612_131017_pt1 | contig 12894 bp, 7 predicted proteins | sample HoacroProtozoa21_FD_119630 | JGI IMG/M metagenome (GOLD analysis project Ga0181612, IMG submission 119630) | Hoatzin crop microbial communities from Cojedes, Venezuel. Combined Assembly of Gp0051906, Gp0051904, Gp0051908 | reverse complement strand
GACAGTGGTGGTGAATGGAGTTAAATCCAGCTGGCGGTTACGAGTGGTGTTCCCCAGGGCTCAGTTTTGGGTCCGGTCTTGTTTAACATCTTTATCAATGATCTGGATGAGGGGTTACCCCTCAGTAAGTTTGCAGATGACACCAAGCTGGGCGGGAGTGTTGATCTGCTTGAGGGTAGTAAGGCTCTGCAGAGGGATCTACACAGGCTGGACTGATGGGCTGAGGTCAGTTGTATGAGGTTCAACAAGGCCCAAGAGCTGTCTCCTGCACTTGCTTCACAACAACCTCATGCAATGCTACAGGCTTGGCAAGAGTGGCTGGAAAGCTGCCCATCGGAAAAAGACCTGGCTGTATTGGTTGACAGCCAGCTGAACACAGGCCAGCAGTGTGTCTACATGGTCAAGAAGGCCAATGGCATCCTGGCTTGTATCAGAAATAGTGTGACCAGCAGGAGTAGTGAAGTGAGTGTCCCTTTGTACTTGGCACTGATGAGACTGCATCTCGAATTCTGTGTTCAGTTTTGGGCCCCTCATGACAAGACAGACATTGAAGTACTGGCGTGTGTCCGAAGAAGAGCAATGAAGCTGGTGAAGTGTCTGGAGAACACATCTTACGAGGATCGGCCGAGGAAATTGCAGTTGTTTAATCTGGAGAAAAGGAGGCTGAGGGGAGACCTTTTCGCTCTCTACAACTACCTGAAAGGCAGCTGTAGTGAGGAGGGTGCCAGTTTCTTCTCTCAAGTAACAGGCAATAAGACAAGGGGAAAAGGCCTCAAGTTGCAACATGAAAGGTTTAGACTGGATATTCGGAAAAATTTATTCACTGAAAGAGTGGTCAGGCACTGGAACAGGCTGCTCAGGGAAGTGGTTGATGCACCATCCCTGGAGGTATTTTAAAGATGTGTAGATGCGGGGTTTAGGGACATGGTTGGTGGAATTGATGGTGTTAAATTAATGGTTGGACTTTATGATCTTGAAGGTCTCCTCCAACCTAAACTATTCCATGATTCTATGATTCTAATTTATTTCTTCTTGATGTCAAGAAGACTAGACAAAATTATAGCTAAAATGTCATACAATTTTTCAACCAATTTTAAATGAAAATTGAACACATTTAAATTCTCTACAATCCTATAATGAGTGATTTGAATAGTAGTGGTATATGTGTATGTATTCATCTAGAGCTGATAAAATTGTATCTGTGAAGGCTGTAGCTTAGAATAAACACTACACTAAAGGCCACCTCAGTTATGCTAATGTGTAAGTTGAACTCTCATATCAGCAGTTTTATGTGACACGGAATGCACCTTACCGGATCCAGTGATTTCTGATATTGTGGGAGTAATGCTCTCTGACTGCATCCTGATTTACTCTCTGGGGAGCCCCAGTGTCACTGGGAAACCAGTTTTCTAGACTGGTGTGCATCTTTTACAGTTCCTGTGTCTGGGCTTTTCCCTGTGAAAAACAGGGCATATTAGGAGGATAAAAACAGGGAATATGCAGTCTGCTAAGTGGAACTTCTTAATGAAAAAAGAACCAACCAAATAAAACACCCAGATTATGCTAAAAGACTGATATACACATGTACATGATAGGAGGAAAGCATACTAGGTTTGTTCTTTTTCTTCTTTTTTTTCCTCTTCTTGTTTTCGATGTTATTTTGGAACAAGTAGAACAAAAACAAAGTGGAAATGAAAAAATTAGCTGTTATAATTTGTGAATGTTAGTCCTCAGACTATATGCAAAAGCTCTGAAACCAGAAAGTATTCTCTGTAATCTCTCCTTTCTTCCTGATTCCACCTCGACATGTAGTTCCTGTCTAAGCCATACCTAAACTACAACTGGTATAATCAGTTGGATCTCATTACAAAACGTTCTCATTTTCAATGAGAATTGCATATCCCACCCATTTACTTTAAGGATCCGTGTCTGTAAATATATATATATCTTCAGGCGTATGTCCTCTTTGACATTGTAAGCACAGAATTTTCCCTGGTGAAAACTCTTTTCACTGTTCTAATATATAGACGTGGAATAAACATGTAAGCACTGTCAAACAGAGAAATTAAGAGTAAGAAATTATAGTTTTACAGTTTCAACAAAGCAATAAAACATCATTCTTTTTCATCAGTATCTACAGTAGATCTGTCAAGAAGTACAAAATTTAAGAAACAGAACATACCACAAAACATAAACCTGTTCAAAAGAAAAAGATATATCAGTATATTTACATAAAAATGTAAAGGGTACTTCTATGTAGTTTGACCAACAGAACACAGCTGTTCCTCAACTTTGTAAGAATCAGAGATGAGAAAAGCTTGGAGACCTAGGTTAGTATGCAAATACGTGCTTCATTCTGCCTTTAATCATCACAACATATAGTCCAAAAGCAATGGATTATAGACACTTATATACATTTATAATTAGATTATTAACAATATCCACAACAGTGTTGATATTACAGATGTGAAATGCTTTTGCCAGATATCAGAAAAAGATTTGAATCACAAAATCAGGGAAATGTTGAGGCTGTAAGGGATCTGTGGAGGACATCTGGTCCAAACTCCTGCTTAGGCAGGGCCACCTGGAGCTGGTTTCCAAAGACTGTGTCCGGATGGCTTTTGAATATCTCCAAGGCAGAAGACTCCCCAACCTCTTTGGACCACCTGTTCCAGTGCTCTGGCACGCCCACATTCAAACTGATTTTCTTCATGTTCAGACAAAACCTTCCGCCTTTTGATTTGTGCGTACTTCCTGCTCTCCTGTTGCTGGGCACCACCAGAAAGAGCTGTCTCTGTCCTCTTTGCACCGTCCCTTGAAGTATTTGTACCCATTAATGAGTTTCGCCATGAGCCTTCTCTTCTCCAGACTAAACAATCTCAGCTTTCTCAGTCTTTTCTGATAGGAGAGGTGCTCCTTGCCCCTTAAGCATCTCAATGGCCATCCTCTGGACTGTCTCCAGTACGCCTATTTCTCTCACACTAGGGACCCCAGAGCTGGCCACAATCGTTCAGGCGTGGCCTCACCTGTAGTGAGTATAGAGGAAGGGTCACTTTCCTTAGCCTGCTGGCAACACTCCTCCTAATGCAGGCCAGGATGCTGTTGGCCTTCTTCACTGTACAGGCACATTGTTGGCTCATGTTCAACTTGTTGTCCACTAGCTCTTCTGCAAGAGCTGCTTTTCCAGCCTTTTTGATCACCAGGTGCAGGACTTTGCACTTCTTGTTGAACTTCAGAAGGTTCTTGTTGGTCCATTTTTTCAGCCTGACGAGGTCAATCTGGACGGCAGCACAATCCTCTAGCATATCAGATACTACTCCAACTTCTGTGTCACCAGTGAGCTTGCGGAGGGTGCACTCTGCCACATCATCCAGATGACGAAGGTGAAAAATCCTGCACAGTTTATGCAGAAAACTGTGGCACCTTAAGCACCTGATTCTTGTGGGATGAACTTTCTTGTACTCCTAAATTTTTAATACCATCAAGTCCCAAAAGCTCTCACATTTTCAGTTCACTGTAAAGTGCTCTGGTAAGGCTATTTGAAGTCTGGAAGCTAAGGTAAAAATTTATTTCATCCATTATTGGAGACTACAGGTAAACTGGTCCTATATGATACTTTTAATCAGTGTAGAGAAATAGACTTTTTAGCATATAAATCTTCTGGCCTGTTTTGTTTATGTACCACAGCAAGAGATGATCAGTGTTCTAGAAGTATCTATTTCATTCCTATGACTCTACAGGTACCTCTAACAGTTAACTTGAAAGTCAATCTACAGAACACAGCAAATTATCATCATTGAAACAGCAAGTAGTAAATATACAATTTGGAAACTTAGAAAAGGCTGCTCATAATGACAGCTGCTAATAATGACAACACAAATATTCTGTAGCCTTGTCACAAAAGGCAAGACCTAGTTTGAAATCTCAATGTACATGTTGTAGACAGTTTCATTTTCTCAGGTATATATGACCCATATAACTCTGAATGCAAAACTCTGAATAGGTCTTAGTCTGAAAATTTGTGGAGAACCCAGTTATCTATAGACTAACCTATTGATTAGAAAGAATTGAATCCTGCCTACAGATTTGCCTTGGCCTGTTGACTTCTGAACCCAAATCTCTTGAGTACCAGCACAAGCCCAGAAAAAAAAGGAATTCCATTCTGTGCAATATGGAGCACTGTGTAAGCAGAAGTCATGAGTATTTGTAGGACAGCAGTGAATAGAAAACCTTGGTATCTATGCTCATGGTTGGACCAGTTTTCCAGGACAATAATGGAATTACATTTCTGTATCCTCTGGGTCCTGTTACTGTATTCTATATTAGCTGAAAAGCAGAAAGGTGCCAGAACTAGCAATCATCTTTTCAGAATTCTGTAATGGTCAATTGGGAGATGGTTATATTTTGCTCAAATTATATCAATTTCACTTGCTTACCTTTATCAAGGTCATAATCTTTTGAGGAGAAAAGAATTTTGCAGGGCTTCAGACCAGATCAGGAAGATCCAAAGTGATAGTTTTGTGATGAGCTGGGATTTTTTAATCTAGTTTGAAGTTAAAAAAGTATTGCCGGGAAATAAATAACATAATGAAGTTAATAAAAATAAATAATTAACAATTGAATTGAATAGATTGCCTATACTCCATTACTATTAACTTACTGTCACATCTACTTAACAAGATGTAATTATCACCCACACATATATTTTACTTCTAGTCTGTGATTTTTGATGCACACAGTTTTAAAACAAGGGAGTGTGAAATGTAGTTCTGAGAAGAAGAATGCTTAGGAAAGATACAGTGAGAAAGTCACTTAACAAGACAATGTGAAAGAGTGTCTCAAACCAAGATACTTCCTTCTATAGCTAAAACTTGCATCTTCTAGTTACACACCATCTAAATTTTGTTAGCTCCCTCACATACAGTTCCTCACTTTATGCATCACTTGAGATTAATGTTCTTTTCAGTTTTGGAATTAGGAGAGAAGATGAATAAAGTTTTGTTGAGAAAGAAAATGAAAAATATCTGTTATTTTTCTCTTTGAAATAATAAGTTGGCAATCAAATGTACTGAGCGCAGTTATTCTGATTTCTTAATAAAATTACTGGTTATGTAAAGCCTCAAAAGAATGTATCAGAGTATATTCTAAAGGACTCTGGGAATTTAAGTATATTGAAAATCTAATGATTTCTATTTCATTAATATTGAACATTACAATGAGAGGTAAGAGACTTTATTCAGCTGAACTGGCTTATGAAAATACCATTTCTTGGAAGTCTTAAGCCTTCTTGCTAAACATGTTAGTAACTTCTCATAAAAATCTAGAAATTATTTCTGGTGTGAAAGTAGGAATAGAATCTGAGAAATATAATTAAATTAGACTGGATAAAAGTTTTGGAAGATTTTTTTTTATAGTAATGTCGTAGAGCACATGAAACAGCAGCATAACCAGTAATTGAAATGCAAAGTTATCAGTATTGACAGAAAAGATGAAATAAACTCTATGCCTAATTAAAAAACTTTAGCAATATCGTGGCAAAGATAGGAAAGAAGAAAAAAGAAACAAACTGTAAAGGATGGAAGCAACAATCCTTGTCCTTGTTCCATTTGGGAGACACTTAATCTATAGGAGTCTGTGTATTGATTCTTAGAGGAATAAAATCAAGTTCCTCAAGAGATGTATCTTAACCAAAACTGGTGAATTTTATGACCATAAAAGGGTGGTCTGCCCCTTGAGTAGAGAAACAAAGAAGAAATGAGAGCATGGATATAGACGTTATTATATTAGTTATGGATTGTACAGTGGAGGACCTGCAGTAAAAAACTGTATGAGGAAAAAACAAAATAATAAAGAGGAGATGAAGAATGACATGGGAATGAAACTAAGGAAATATTTATGTTTAAATAAAAAATAAGCCAAAACAACCCAATAACTTCAAAATATGTGCAACCTTTAACCTCTTCTACTATTTAGCTTTATTAGAGATATAATGTATTAAAATAACATCAGGTTTGTCATGGCCCAAAGCTACAATAAAAAGATTATTACCAATAATTCTATCGTAATCTAATACACTGACTGAGACTGTATCCTAGCTATGGAAACCATATCTTTATCACTTATGCCAGATTTGTTCCTGAGGAGACCTGTTAATTGCACATACATTATTCTAGAGTATTGATTGTTCTATCTGTAAGCACAGGAAAGATCTCAAGATCAACTGGGGTCTTATCTAGCTCTGCGAACAGGCAATGAGGCTTGACATTTCAGTGCTGTGTGATGGCCGCAGTCACTATACGTGTGGAAGTATAGTGTACTCACTATGGTATGTGTCTGTACAGTCTGGAAAACAGCTGAAAAACATGCCGTAAAATAGTACTGGTCTATGTACAAGAATTGGTTTGCAGTTAGAAAACACAGATCAAAGGTGCTTAATACAAGGTGTGGGAAACTATGTCTAGAAAAGCTGACTAGTCCCATTCAGACAGATCTTACTCCAAAGGCCACATAAATTTGACATGATAGAAACACAGAACGAATGTTCTTAGGACATTTTTTCACACCTCCTGACAAACATAACAGTTCATATTACCATCACACAATTTTTGACACCTCTCATACAGTGAGAAATGGTGAGCTGAGGCAGTTGCTTCCATCTAAAGAAACAATTTTCTAATAATCACACTTTTTCCAATTTTGGTTGCAGACATACTTCCAAACCCACCGTATTTTATCAACTGTTCTTCAACAGGAAGCATCATGAACATCTTGATGACCCTTATATGGACGTAGTTGTTACCCTGTTTTTGAGTTGTTAAAGTCTGCATAGATGTCACATTATCATTTTCTCTCTGTATCACACACTCTTCTCTCATTGAGTGTTGGCAGATGCATAAAAAATTATGAATATGCACTATCATCAATAAATTTTTATGTGTGTTAAATAATAAAAGTCAGTACACTGCAAACACACTGGACATAACCTGTGTGAGAAACTTAGCAGTTATTTCACAAAAGTCACAATTTTAAATACAAAAAAGCTACCCAACAATCTAAAATACATAAATAACAGAAAGAGTGTAAAGAAATTTCTTCTAAAATTAGGACAATAAAGCATTCTTTTAAAATCAGAAATCTGTCAGTATTGTCACTAGTTTATTAGAAATCAGTTGTCCGGATTCAATCTTGCTGTAATTTGGTAAAGGGCAATAAAATTAGACCAGATACTGATTTGCCTCATTATGCCATCTATTGTGATCATTTCAGACCTCACATTTTCATTGCAATATATGAAATTTTAAGAAGCAGAGGTTGAGAAAGTGACTATTACTTTTCTAGGCTACTTTGAGTACTTGAAAATTAGAGAGAGTATGTTTTTTGCATTTGATATTTCAGAGTTAGGATAGGAAAAAGAGTGAATCAGTGGTTGTGGATAATCATTGTTCCTCTCACTCTTTTTACCTGACAAGTTGATCTAGAAATTTGCTCAAAATTTCTGAATGAAAATGAGGATTTCATATACTCTGTTTTCTTCAGTTTCTTTTTTCTTCTCAACAGTATAGGTATCCTATACACAGACGCATGCTGAGTACTACATCTAGAAAGGAGAAATTGGAAACATAAGCACATGAACTAGTAGAGAAGAGAACTGTTCTGCAGGAAAATTTCTGAGGTTTAAAGTGAATGTTGAATCACATTTTAAAAGTCAACAGTGTGACATTTTGACATAAAAAGTAAATGTTATGCTGGTATATATAAAGGTAATGTTATATATGGGACAGAGGATTATTCCTCTCTGCCCAGTTCTTGATAAATCTGAGATAGAGTGTTTGCTTTTTGTAAACATTGTTATGAGAAAAGTCCACGCAAGTTGTAGTAAAGCCATAGAACAGCAATTAGCAATACTGAAAGATATGACTGTCTAATGCACAGGAGGAAGCTGAAGGGCTTGACCTTGTTTGAGCTAGATAAGGTAAAACTGTCAGGTGGGGGAGAAACATTTTAGGTTTTCCAGTAGTTATTAGTTATTATAAGAAAAGGGTATACAGCACAATTTTTTTTCATGGAGATTTTTATGAGTTAGACATTCCTTCAGAAAACATCTGCAATATTTGGGAATTATTTCCAGAAATTCAGTGTTATTATTTCTCTCATTCAAAAGAGAATAATTCAGCATAATTTTACCTGATGATATTACATTTCTACTGTTAACAAATAAACTGAAATCAAGAGGTGACGACCTAACCTTTTCTCAAACACTGAGCTATAAACGAAAAAAGTATATTTAATGGAAGTTTCAGAAGTCTTTATATGCACCTAAAGTTTGATGGAAAGCAGTTCTTGTAGTCTTTAGTAAGAAATGAAATGTATATACATAAATATATATGAACTATACTTAGGTTTAAGTATTCCACAGTAAGTGTCTAATCATTTTTCCTAGGAGTAACATTAGAAAAAACAACAAACTGTTACCTTTGTTGTCTGCGAGTAAATCACGGATTTATCATCTGTAATCCTAGCCTTATGATAATGCTCTAGAAGTGTGCATGCTTGCTTTGTTTTACTGATACACAAGCTTTTGACCATTCCCTTCCACTGCAACTCCTTATCATCTACAGTACAATCTGATCTGACTTCACAAAATTTTCAGAGATGGAAATAATTATTTCCTTTGATGTACTGAGCTTTCTAAAGCACAGCATACAGTTAGCAGCCGTTGCTGCGAGGGTGCACAGTTCATTGAGGTTCAGCTTTCTGTCCACAAGAACCCTTGGTCCTGCACTGCAAAGATACTTTCTCTCCAGCTGGTGACCAGACTATGTGGGAATATTGCATCTTATGTGCAAGATTTTGCTCATCTCTGCTGAGCTCCACAACATTTTTGCCAGTCTTCCCCTAAGATTTTTAAGTTTATTCATGTCTAAGGGAGAAGATGCTTTATCATGTGTCAAATGACAATACCAAAGTCTGAAAGAACACACCTTGGGGTACTGATACAGTATGAAACTGAACTGATATATAAATGTTCTTTTCTGGTCCCTGGAATTTTTTATGCTCAGCATCCTTCTATCTGTGATGATATACCAATGTTCTTTACTGGTCCCTGGGATTTTTTGTGCTCAGCATCCTTCTATCTGTGAAGATATCTGTCCCTGTATCTAATTTAGTCATATGCATGCTAGGCAGGACCAATATGCACTCCTTAGGGGACCCACCTGAATTTTATTTTAGATTTGTTTCTATATGTGCATTTCTTTACAGGCCCATTCCTTTGAGATTTTGAATCCAGGAATAACATCTGAATCACTGATGAGTTAGCATACTTTGCTATGAATAATTTAATTCATATTATGTTTGATTCCTTAAATCTAACTATATAAGGATATACAAAAAACTTCTTCCTGGATGACAAATTATCATCTAGGTATAAAAACATACGATGCCTGAAATTCAAAGGAGCACCTGAGATTGTACTTTAATCGTACAGGCACCGTGACCTGCCTGGAATGAAAAGCAGAGTTGACTACACTCAGAGTTACAATTTCCTGTCAATCCATCAGTTGGGATTAGTCAGTTCACAGCAGTGTAAAGATTGTCTATTTGGAAATGTATTTAGAGAGATGAGATCCTCTAAGAATGCAGTGATTGTCAGAAAAAAAATCTAATATATTATGACAGCTTTTCTGGAACAGGTAACCTTCAAGTCATCAGAGAAATTTGCCCAAGACACATTTTCTTATCAGAAATACTGTCTGAATTACTTCTTTCTTTTTCTTGTTTTATTGCTAAAGTATTTATTGTTATTATTCTAGGATCAATATTGTGTAGAAGAAGAACATGAAGTCTAAGCAGTCTCTCCATCATAACCACAGCTGTTAGTCCAGTTTTGATTTTCATTTCTTTCTGTTATTAGGCACGCAAATATTGAAAACTGACACAGTATAATCAACTGAGCTCGAAAGTGGGAGGTTGACCTTGTACTAGATTTGTTCAGGATCACAGAAATATTGCACCAGTTCTTGAGATTCTTTAGGCTGAAGACAGCACAGAGAGATAAGTTTTTTTATACTCTATGTTTCTCACATGGTATAGCTGTCCATCTGTACATCAATTGCTATGACTTCTGCCAAATTTTGTACTGTTTTATCATCTGCCTAGCTGCTACTGTAATCTACTCAGTGTTTAAATCAAAAAACAAGTGAAAAATTACATGCTTTTGGGCAGTTCCAATGTGCCTCTGTCTACTTAGTGCCACAGAAGCAGTATATAATAGCAGAGAACTCCCCGAGCCCAGCATCTTTACAAGCCATAACTCCAACTACTCCCTAAGCCAGCACTGTAAAAGCCTTCTAAACTGAGGACAGCTGTGAAATTTCATTTAATTTAGTGGATGAAGAACCAAGCCATTAAAGTGCATTTCACAGAGTGGTTTGACACTTTCCACATTATATGGGCTTTCTGTCTTTTGTTCTTTCCTTACACCTTCTTGTAGTCTCTCTTCTCCCTTTGCAGCGTCATGAGTGTTTTTTCCACAAAATAAATGTCTTTCCTCCAATTTAAAATGTAAAGGAACCGCCAAGATGAAAATAAAGTACTTGTGCTTATTTGTCATTCTTGCTTCAATACTCCAGCAAACAAACAAACAAAATAAACCCCCAACTTCAAAATATCACTATAAAATATTAGTTTGACCCAGATAATCATTATTCACTGTCCCACTGTTTTGCTTTTGAGTCCCTGGTGTTATTGCATACATGAGACTGAAAGAAAAGAAATTGTTCCGTTGTTATCACTGTATAACGTGCAACACTTATCCAAGTGCAGGTTGGATTCTTATCCAGCTTGTTCCAGCCTAGACTCACTGAATTTTTTTCTGTTGTGTTGTGGCAGCTATGCAGATTTTGAACTATCAGTTCTGATTTCATTTGGTCCAAAAAACAACTCAACATTTTTCATTACTGAGAAGCATCTAAAATCGACTATACATCTAAGCAGAAAAGGTCATTCTTAACATGTTTCCTGATTTAAGCATCCAGTGGATTAAAGAAGCAGCTAAGCAGATTGAAAATGTTTGTTGATATGCCAGAGTAAAATGGACGCCACCTGAGCTCTAAAATAAATCTACCTGTATTCGCAGGATTGCTTCCCTCTGGCCTCAAAAATGTAAAAGCTAAAAAGATCAATACTAAATTTTCAGCAATGTAGTTTTTCGTATTGAAAACCACACTCAATCTTTTAGAATCTGATTTTCCAGGGTCTGTAAGGACTGGCAAAAGTTCAGCTTCCTTTGAAAAGCCTTGTGTCAGTACATTAAGAACAGTTAAATTAGGTACAAAGTTAAATATACAGAATTGCTAATTTGACGCTTTGCATCTTCTCTCTGTAGCTAGATTTCCTCCTTGGAGATGTTCAGATGTCACAGCAACATGTCTTTTTAGGTGCATCTGTCACCTTATAAATAAAATGACAAACAGAGGTATTTTAGTTGCCACTTTACAATTTCAAATTGGTTTAGCAAACTATCAATGGCAACAGAGATTTATCTGACACATTGAAAGAAGGCCATTTCTCCCAGTCGCACAGACAAAACGCTCAAAGATTAAATCATTGCATTACAATTAATATGCAGTCCAAAGTTTTAATTTGATTTACATCATTACCTTGGAGCAGACAAGAGAATGGAAAGCAAATAGGCTCCAAATTCCTGAGATCTCCCAGTCAACCTTCCTGCCATAGAGGAGTTAGACAGATGCCTGGCCAGGGCTGGGAGCAGACTGATAAAAAGATCCTGTTTAGTCTGACAACATGTCTGGGGACATGAGAAATAAAAAAGGAAAGGGAAGTAGCTTGAACCTTAAGGAGAGGTTCTGGAAGTTGGACTAGACGATCCTTGTAGGTCCTTTCCAACTGAAACTATTGTGTTCTATTATAATTTCTGGAGCTTGGATCACTGTGTGCTCCTTTGCACCAAAGTCTTTCTTCCACCAAGGAATGGCGTTTGCCACCATTAGGAGCTGCAGAAGTGCTGCATACTTGGTGGGCAGGCCAGGTTTTCTGACACAAGCAGCCATGAAGGTGAATCTGGGTGAAACAGGAACCACATTTTACACCACATGTGAAAAGACTCCTTCTCTAGGCTAGCTCTCCAAATGTCTCCTCTATCTTGGTGGAGGGAGCATCAGGCCTTTCTTATGGAGAAAAGTGCATCCATTACATGTTGATTTTTGTAATAAAGGTGTAAGAGGTGGCAGCAATCTAGTAGGATGCTACTAGTAGGAAGATCGTGTGCAGCAGTGTCTGAGGCAACAGCAGCAGGAATAATGGCAGAAGTTTGGCAGCAGGGAGTGAAGGTGGTGATAATGAATGTGATGTTTCCAGCCAGCACACCCAGAGGCAGCCAGATGGGGACAGCTTCAGGTCTTCTGCTCATCCTAACCACCTAGGGAGGCAGGATAGTGGGAAAATGGATCTCTGGTCTGATCAGAGGGATGGTGTTTATTTTTACAGACACTAGTTGAGATTCTTCCAACAAAGACGGTAGTATACTAAAATACACATAGAATATCAAGTATTATGTTAGCAGGATGGATACAAGTGCTTGGAATAAGATAATTTTCTTTGCATTATGTCTTGAATTACTGATTTTTGTCTCAGGTGATATATCTGTATTTTTCCCTGTCTTTTCCTACTGTAGTGCAAGTTGCAGGTAGGACCATAGTCAATGGAAGTATCTTATTTTATGTAGAAGATTTCGGTGGTAATAGGAGTTTCAGTATATGATGATATCAGTGAAAATAGCCCAGTTCTTGTGGAGAATGAAGCATTAAAGAACTGGGGACATGTGAGCAATCCAGCATTTTCTCTATGAGGCCATGAAGCCTTAGCATAAGGCCG
>Ga0181612_178320_pt1 | contig 12895 bp, 10 predicted proteins | sample HoacroProtozoa21_FD_119630 | JGI IMG/M metagenome (GOLD analysis project Ga0181612, IMG submission 119630) | Hoatzin crop microbial communities from Cojedes, Venezuel. Combined Assembly of Gp0051906, Gp0051904, Gp0051908 | reverse complement strand
CTTCAAAAGCATTTTCAAGCTGCAGCCTGAAGGAGAAGACTTTCACAGTCCATAACCTCACCACAGGAATATGACTTTGCAGCTTTGCTGTGCCTGGATTTTTATCCTCCTCCTTCCTGCCCTCTCAGATGGAGGGAAGCTCCTGGTGGTGCCCATGGTAGGAAGCCACTGGCTTAGCATGCAGCAAGTTGTTGAAAAGCTCGTCGAAAAAGGACACGAAGTGGTGGTGCTTGCCGCAGAAGTTAGCTGGGAGATGAAGATGACGCAGGCGTACACGGTGAAAACATATCCAGTGTCTAACACATTACAAGACCTGAATGATCCCTTTCAGGAGTATGTTGCCGCTCACCTGAAGGACCTGCCTTTCCCGCTGAACGCTCTATCACTATACGACAGGTCAGTGCACGTTTTCCGTGTGTTCTATGCTCAGTGCAAGGACCTGTTCAAAAGCAAGGAGACCCTGCAGTTCTTGAACCAGAGTGGCTTCGATGCTGTCATAACAGACCCCATTTTTATGTGCGGAGTGACAGTTGCTAATTATCTGTCTGTTCCATTTGTGTTCTTCCTGAGAGGACTTCCTTGTGACTTACACTATAAAGCATCGCAGTGCCCAGACCCTCTGTCCTATGCCCCGAGAACATTTACCTTCAACTCGGACCGCATGACTTTCTTCCAGAGAGTGGAAAATGCACTAGTTTCCTTCCTAGAGCTTTGGTACTGTGATAGTTACTACAGAGATGCAGTAAAGTTTTCCTCCGAAGTTCTTCAGCGAGATGTGTCCCTGCTGGACCTCCTGAACTCTGCTTCCCTTTGGCTTCTGAGATTTGACTTTGTGTTTGAGTATGCCAGACCAGTGATGCCCAATATGGTCTTTGTTGGAGGTATAAACTGTGTTGAGAAGAAACCACTGCCTCAGGTATGTTCTTTTTCCTCCAGATTATACATTATTCAAAGAAATGTGATTACGTCATTTCTGGAATTATAGTGCTATTGGCTTTTTTTTTTTTTTTTACTTCTGGTAATGACTTAATACAATCAGGTTTTGGCAGTTGTTTTCAACAGGCTGAAATCAAATTACCTTGATGGAGACAGATGACTTCTTGGAATTAATGAGGATTTCCTGAGAAGTCCAACAAAAAATGGACTTCATCTGCCAGCAAGAAATTACTGTCCTCAGTGAATGCATATTATTCACTAACCAGACACAGTTCTGATTTCATTTTCATGGAGTCTGACATATATTTCTTTCACCTGACCAAACCCCAAAGACCATGCTCTGAGAGTCATCTTTTGTTTTTAACTCTAGGCTCAGTGAAGTCAGATAATTTGCTTTGGCTCTGCTTTCATGACACATGGTTTTCAAACTGGCTGTCTTTGCTAAGCTGTTTCTGTTTGTAGATTATGGTGAAACATAAATGTCGTGTTGAAATGGGAAGAATTAATCCAAAAGCTTGTATTTGGCAAAAGACACTTTTATGCAAAACGCAGAGAAACTTTCATACCTATTTCTTGACATTTGCTTTTACCAGAATTGTTCTGCAGAGTTTTGAACGCTAATCTAGAGATTTAAATCTATTTTCATAGTTACCATGTAGTGTCTAAGACAATTAAGAACACCCAACATTTCTTTCCAGGCACAAAGCAGGACACAAATCTGTTTGCTATGAAATTGCTCCCTCACTTCTGAATTGTGGTCACACGATATCACTGCTCAATTGCAGCACAATATCTTTGAGCTGAACAGGTGTTTTCTTTCTTCTTTCAGATTTCTTTTATACTCTTTGACAGGCTTATGCAGAGTCCACTGAACTGAATAAAGAATAAGGCAAATAAAGAATAGTATTTTAAATTAGAATATTAGAATAATATTGTAAATAAGGCATTCTCTCATGTTAGTCTCAAAAGAGGGGCATTTCTTAGTTTGAGATTTAAGAGGCAAATTCTTGCTGGTTGCATGACGTAGGTCTTTACTTCTGTATCTTGAAGGTCTCAGAACTGCAAGGAGTTTGTAGCTTGCTACGAGGGTAGAGCCATCCTGCCCTCATTTTATACCTGGCATCTCCTGTCTTCACACTCACATTTGTCATTTGGTGGAAATCACACGTTTCAAACCTTGAACAACCTTGTGTATCCTGAGTCTGCCTTTTCTAACTACATTTTCTGCAGAGAGCAGAGGAGTTTCTCCTATTTTGCTTTGAACAGTGCCCAGAAGCAAGGCAATAATGTAGAGTGTAAACAAATGTGAAGTGAGTCCTATGCGAGGAAAAAAAAAAAAATCTACTTATCCATACACAGTGGTAAACTGTGGGTCGATCATTACTGTTCAGAAATAAAATCATATGATAAGATTAGATAATTCTGTGCAACCCGGTAGCCCATTGCTCAACAGAGAAGAAAACAAAAAGTTAGGATGACTAGGAAAGAGTCAAGAGATGCAAGATGCACTTTCTTTTCTCACATGCGGAGCTTAAGCCTCAGACCTTTCTGTTACACCACTTGCCATAGTTTTCCACAGGCAGAAGAAGGGGGCATTATGTCCATATTCCAGGAGAGCGCTCCTTTCTGCCACATCTCACATGGTCCCGTGGAGTACCTGCTCTGGAGCTGGAGGCATCGGGGTGCTGAGGAGATTGTGCTTTGGCAGAACTGGTCATATAGGTCTTATTCAGCACAGAGCTGGGAATTAAATCCCAAGTTTCCTGACCCTCCTGAGCCATAAGCATCGTCCACAACCTGCAGTCTCAGAGGCAGTGGGAGAAACATGAGACTGCAGGACTGGGCATGGGGGAACACAAGCTGCACTTACTCATTGACTAAGATAACCGCACTGTCTGCCCCAGGCCGGATTTCCTCTTGCCCTGAACTTTGCATAGCCATCCATCTCCATATCAATTACATATTCATCAACAGACACATAAATCCAGTTGCCAAGTCCCAGGGTGTCTGGAGGGTTAATACAAGGCTCGCAGGAAACTGGACGCAGTGTCTTGGCTGAGCAGAGGTCCTGTGCCAGCCTCATCCTCTCATGACTCCAGAAGGACCTGAAGGCTGGCACGGTAAGTGGTCCCTCATTAGAGGGGCATCGCAAATGAACTTGGACTGTGAGCCCTGAGACACTTTGACAAATATCTCATCTGTAGCCAAAGGTAACGCGAATTTGCTTTTTTGGGCAGCTTGTAAAAACAAAGTTCCTATGGTTTGACCAAAGCAAAGTTCGGAAACATTAAGCTATAGCAACATTTCAAAGTTGGTCCTGTTTTCTTTAACCTAAAACAGCCATTACTCATTTAAACAACCGGTTAACTTAAAACATTAAAATTTAAGTTGAGTAGGATTTAAGTAGGTAGTGAATTAAAGGAGAAGTACAACTGAATAAAGATGCTGTCATTTGTCCCTCCAGCACAGGGATTAAGAAAACAGGTCCTGTTCTGAAACTCTCCTGCCAGAGCCAGCAGCATCTGGGAAGCTCTGAGAAAGAGACATTTCTAACTGGTCCTCTGAAATGTGCAATTAAAGTGGAATTCAAGGACTTTGGCAAGCAGCCAAAAAAATCCACTAAGCAGTAACAAAGCACGAACAAATATCTGGTCCACAGAGAGATGCTTTTCAAAAGTCTGCTCAATCCAAATGTCACTTTGTGTGGCCTCAGAAGGGATCCCATCATGTCTGCGGGCACTGTTAATTTGCTAATGGGTAGCTAGGATTAGTACAGCTATAGGGGAACCCTTCATTTTCAGCACTGAAGTCATCACTCCGTTCATGAACCAAATACTAGGGTTGCTTTTTCCATGCAATATTCAAGGTGTTGATGAACGCAGTGGCAGTTCAGAGCAGCCTGGTATCACATCAGCATCTGTTTACTATGCTTTTGTAAAGGCAGTTGAGCACCTTTAAAGCGGACAATAATTTCATCTGCCTTATATTGCAAATGCAGAACACACAGTAAAGCCGACAATAATTTCACCTGCCTTATATTGCAATGGAAAAATACACAACATCAGGCAAGTAAAAGCAACACTACTTTTGAAAAGGAAAGTTTAACTGTCGTGCACTGTATGTCTTCAATGCACAGTATAGACCAACCTGAAACAGCTGCTCTAACCGAACGGTTCATCTCACTGTCCTCTTCAGTCTGCTTTTGTTCACAACCCTGTGCCTCCCATATTTTGAAGAAGAGATACTGAGTGAAGATGTAAAACATAGTTCTTGCAACAAAAATTCCCTCATCTCAAATGGCACTACTGCCTTAGTTTCCCATTCCATGGGAAGTTTGTCTTCTGGTTAAATTACAACACCTTCTGTCATGTGAGTCTAAAGGTACAATATTCAACGGTAGTCTATGTACAAAAATCTAGAAAGGTTATAACAGTATTATATTTGCAAATATCAAACACATTGCCCTACAACAGTTAGGAAATGTTCCAATTACAGTTACTTGGGCAGCCTTAAATGTCACCTTTCTGTTAGTATAGAGTCATAATTTCAGGATCACATACTATCATTTTTGTATGGTTTCTGTTTATGGCTCATTAAAGGGCTGCCCCTAGAAATGATCTGTGTCCTGTGATTTGCTTAGCTGCCTGCTGCTTCTCGCTCTTGCAAAGACTTAGAGTAAGATTACTTTCCAACTTGCAGCCAACATGTCATCACTTTTATGGGTTGTTTTTCCACTGAAGTCATGCTAGCCAAACTACATACTATCTTCTCCTGTGCAGGCAAATGCCAGTGTATCTCTATAGTGTGTAAAACCTAAGGGGGGAATCAGGCAGGTTCACATCAGAAGCTACCAACATGCGTTGTACCTGTAATCGTTTTGCCTGACATGGTTTAGCATTAAAAAATACAAGGAGTGGGTTCAGTTACACAAGACTTCCTCCATGTGTAAGCCTCACCCATCATCCAAAACCCAGGAAATGAAATTGCTTCATTACTCTTGCCTTTGATCAACCTGTTCCTGCTTGCAAGACCCAGAGCTGAGGGAGTGAGCAATCTCATCTAACAACAGGAAAGCAAATCCAGCAGATAAAACCCACACTTCCAGGCTGTCTCAACAATCATTTGGTTTGAGTTCTAGTTTTGGTGCTGCTCATATAACAAGTAGCTGCTGAGCTATCCATCTGCTATCCTCTTCCCTTAGTGCCACTCGCTGATGGCTGCTCAGGCTGGAAGAAATCCACACATCGCAACCAGTTCAACTCAGAGATAAGCGGTTTGAGAGAGTTTTAGTACCTTTTCCAGCTCAAGCAATCACAGGGCAAGGGGTAAGCACACCTGCCCCCAAACCCCACAACATGGTTATGGCTCACGGTCCAAGCAGTCTCAACTCCTCAGAGCGGCTCCATGGTTGCAACGCTGCCTGCCAGCTCAAAGAGACAGCCTGAAGTAGCCCACACAAGCCTTGTGGTGAGAGGTACTCCTGGGAGGAAAAGAAATCTGCAGTCTTGAGTCACTCAAGCTTCAACTTTGTTTAACATAAAATTTCTGTCCTTCGTATCCAGTGCGAAAGCCTTTCCTCCCCAATACCAGGAGCTCGCACACAGTTCTCACTCTTTCAAGCCTCTGTTCCTCAAACTAGGCTTCTCTGCACATACAACTGGAGTCAGTAACCAGCACCACACCCTTCAAAGCTGCAAGGGGCCCAGGTGCCCTTTGCTACTGGATAATGAACAGCAAACACCTGTAAACCTACCATCTTGCTCTGAAAAATGAGCCAGTCTGTTAATTTTCTGAATAATGATTACCCAGCTTAGATCTGACCTCAGCTGATTCTGTGTTAACCTCAGAATTTAATCCTTTCTTTGTCTCTCCTCTGTTTACCTCTAATTTTTCTTTTTTTAAATTTTTTTCTGTTCCTGCTGTTGCTGCCTTACCTTTTCCACAGTTTTTGCCCTGGTGTTCTGGTACAAAAAGTAAGGAGTCTGTAAGAAAGTGTAGCCATACTAGCAAGAGATTTACAGACAGTGGAAGATGAACTTTGTATTGGCTGTTTTCAGCCAACTGATTTTGCTGTTGAAGGTCATATGCAAGTGCAGAAAAAAACCCACACCAAACAGCAAGTTCCAAATGGATTTGGTCACTTTTTAGCACAGCACTTGCAATACACTCTTTATCTCCAAATCTCCAGCATTTATTCAGATTTATTTGTAAATCTGTTCAGTCTCGTGCTTTCAGTCTGTGCCTTACAGAACTGCTCCCTGCCCCTCACTCTCCCATATCTGGCCCACTCTAGAAATCAGTTCTCCATGTCTAAAGCTGGTTTCTCCATGTGCCCATGACAGTGTGAAGCTACACAGAGCACCCTTTGGGTGTCCACTGAGACAAGCCCCATTGCCTAAGGCCGTAAGCGTTTGTTTCTCCATACTGAAGATGCTGGGAATCCCACCACCGCTACAAAAGGAAGGAACAGGAAAAACTTTGTGCTGCTGATAGTTTTGCATCAGCTCTTTTCTTCACGAGGACCTCTTCCTTAGCACCAGCCAAAAGACTTTGGTCTGGCAATGCCTTTACTTGCATAAGGACAAAACATTCCTCCAGCCCAGCCCTGAGGGCCTCAGTTCACTGCACGTTCCCACAGGACAGCAGGGGACGCTGGCAAACAAGGGATCACACCACCCTAGTAGAGCTTTTCTTGGAAACCCAAGCTAGCTTTTTATAATAGCCCAGCAATCAGATCCTCCCTCAGGAAACAGTGAACTCCAGAGTTAGCTTCTGCCTCCCTACGAGTGGATTCAAACCCACAGGTCCAACTACCAAGCTCCTGGCTAACTTAAGCAGGAGGGGATCTCTTTTCTGATCAAAGCTGGGCTGCTGCCCAGCAAGGAATGTGGAAGAGGAAAGGAGATTTTGCAGCTCCATCAGGGCTCACAGCTGAAGAGGTCCAGGAGACACCTGTGTGTGGTTGCTTATGTTACTGCCTGTATCTGTGAAGGGAGGAGAACTCAGATGCCTAGTTTCTTGTTGGGGTTTTCTCTCTGTATGTTATCAGTGGGACTAGTAAAAGATATCATATCTCCTCCTAATTTTTGTCTTGCTCACAATACATTCAAAGAGTTTTCAGAACAGTGACTAAAGACCAAGTCTGCTTCTTTGTGTCCCAAAACGTCACTGCAGGCCTCCTTTCCTTTCACTTTCCCCGAACCCACAATTTAGTTATTTTTTGTCAAGTGCCATGGGGATAAAAGCCAAATGGGATTGTTCTTTGCAGATTTGGGATTGCATGGTGCATCCTGGTATCTGTGATATATTCATAATACATGCAGGTTTGACTGCTTCCAGGAGATAGGAGGTTAACATCAGCCTTCTGCATATTGGTTAGGTGTTCTCAGGCTAAAAGAAATTGTGTTGCAATTTCCATTCACTCTGCTGGGTGTTATTTTAAAGGTTGCTTTTGGTAGCAAAACCAGGCTTGTTTCCTCACTGCATACTTACCAAGTCAATGGTATTAACCACAAGTATTATTACAAGATGACGACCCTGGTTGTCTTAGTTTCATGAAGGAAGGAATGTGCTGACATACTTCCAAGTTTAAAAATTAACAAGAAGTGCACAGGGGGACATCTTTTTTCAAAAACAGTGTGCTCCACTTCCCTTTTATATAAGCAACTACAGTTAAATATTGAAGGATAACACAGCAATATTTGGAAGTTAAATATTTTTTTCAGCAACCAGTAAGTTCCCCGCAGCTAAGATAAAGCTTGCATGGACCCTCGTGTAAAGGACTGTGTCGAATACCTCCAGAGCAGAACTCTCCAGTTTATTTGCAGCAAAATGGCTCTTCCATTTCAGTGTTCTTACCAGCATACTGGGATATTTCTTCTTCTGACATCATCTTTAATCTTTGCTGAAGGTGGAAAGATCCTAGTGGTACCTCAGGATGGAAGTCACTGGCTCAGCATGCAGCCAGTGGTGGGGAAACTCCAGCAAAATGGACATGAAGTTGTTGTGGTTGTACCGTCAACAAGTTTGTATCTGAAGCCAAAGGAGCCTCATAATTATACAGTGAAAATATATCCAATACCTTATGCAGAGGACCATTTAGTTGTTGCACTGAAGTCATTTGTTAATGCTCATTTTGTTGAACAATCTGTTTTGAATATTATTATTACAATGTATAAAAGCATTGTAGAAATTTTCAGGTTCTTTTTCACCAACTGTAAGAGCCTTTTGCACAACGAAGAAATGATGAAGTATTTGAGAGAAGAGAAATTTGATGTGGTTTTCACAGATCCAATTCTGATGTGCGGACCGATAATTTCTGAGTATCTTTCAGTTCCTTCTGTCTACTTTTTGCGGGGGTTTCCTTGCGGTATGGATTCTGAAGCTACCCAGTGTCCAAACCCTCCTTCTTACGTCCCCAGACTCTTCCTGAATAATTCAGACAGAATGACATTTGCTCAACGCTTGAAGAACATGCTGGTCCGTGTGCTGGAGTTCGTTTACTGTCAGCCTTTGGTCGCGCAATTTGAAGAGCTTGCATGCGAGATTTTTCAAAAGAAAGTGACAGCTACAGACCTCCTAAGCCATGGATCTGTTTGGCTAATGAGATATGATTTTGTGTTTGAGTTCCCGAGACCAGTGATGCCAAACATGGTTTTTATTGGAGGGATAAACTGTGGTCAGAAGAAAAATCTCTCTCAGGTATAAAATTTTATTTTGTGTTTATTGAAAAGGCGAGAACATGAAAACCTAACTGTCAACACCTTGGTATTTAAAGATAGAAAGCTAGTGAGAAATGATGCAGAAATGTTATTTCCTAGTACCCAGCATTCAGATTATGTCATATCCTGGCAAACCTAAAGCCTTATAGAATATGGGAATTTAAGTGACATCTAACTTTTATGCAAATGATAAGCTCTTTCTTTTGTTGAACTGAAGCTTACTTGAGTTTTGGTGAGTTGCAAACTTTCCTCCCCAACAGGAGCCAGACTTGTTAGCTTCTGTTTTGTCTGAGTTTCTTATGCCATGTCCATCTCTATGAGAGCTCTCCCTGCAACAAAAGCCGGACTTGGAGGACTTGGCTATATTACTCTGAAAGACTGAAAGCATAGCCTGAGGAACATTCATAAACATGGTCTGCTCTCTGTCTGCCTCATGGTGTCCTCCCTTCACAGCTGTCTCATGGACTCTCCTATACATTGGAGGTTATTGGACTTAAGATTTTAGCTATTCATCAGTTCTTTTTCTGTCACATCCATCTGCCAGATTAATTCATTTATGTCTTTCCCATTATGTCAAGGTGCCAATAGCTACCTCTAAAAAGAATACATTTTAAAATAATTTCTTCCCCTTCTTTTAGAGCTTATTTAATAAGGTTTTAAGCTTCTCTGGGTTTGGATGTCTTCTGTAAATTTTCATTCAGGTTTTTGGGTGCCAAACGGGTCTCTGAATCAAGTACAGCATATTCTATAGCAGATCAATAGCTGGAAGGGTCTTTTCAAGTATTGCAAATTGTGAGTGCCCCTGAAACAGAATAGTGTAGAAGAAAGCCCTAATACCCTCCCCTTTTGTCCAGAGAAGTGTGTTTAGTGCTTGTGTTGGAAGTAGCAGAGCCAATCCTCTTATCAGGACAGTCTGTAGTGCCACTTGGTTCATTATAACTGGTAATACGTGTTCGAATGAAGGAAAATGAGTAGCAGTTGCTCACAACAGGTTTTTCAAAAAGACATGGAGACAGGAGTGGGAAAGATCGCTGATTGGATATTAAAAGACCCAAGCAGATGTCTATAAATGACCCACATGGGAAATGCAAGACACTGTCTTCATCTGTCAGTCTAGCTTGAATGCATCGTCTTCTAGTGTTCACTTGACAGCCTTTTCAAAGATTATGAGCAACAGGTCTGCTTCTTCTGAGCTGTTTGAAAATTCCCATTAAGTTACTCCTGTGTCATAAACTTTCGATATGGGGACAGTGTGGGTGATGGAGCTGGCTGCTCTTTCTGGAGGGCAGGTTCTCCATAACTTCAAAGCTTTCCCACCAGGCTTGAAAATAAGCATGCAGAAAATGCACACGAAAGAAAGCTCCACCAGTGATGTAGAGCCCTGAATGACCTGGAGGAGCAAACTGTATCCCAAAGGCACCTGCCGAGCCATCTCCTTCTAAACTTCTACAGTGAGAGGTTATCACCGATATTTAAAACCCCAGCAGTTTACTACTGAGAAGGATCTGGACCCACAGCGTTCGTGAACTGTTTCAGTCATGAACTGAACTGACATGGGCTGTGAACTTGTGAATTCATGAATTAGAAACATGTTGTTGATTTATGTTATCTGAGGTACAATGGTGAACATAGTTTTGCAACATAGTTTTATACCCAATGGGGCAAGAGGTTAGATAGAAGTTATATGTAGACATGGGGAAAGATTTTCTGTTGGCTGCTTATCTTCAAAAAAAATGCATGTTGGCATCAGTGAAAAACATAATTCATTTTTCTGTTGTACCAACTGTTCTGGTTATTAAAAAAAAAAAAAGGAAACCCCAAAACTTTAACAGGAACTTTAACATTGATTTCTCTTATTTATCTTTACTATAAGTTAAGTTTCATTGTACAATTTGCCTCAGCTTCATTAGGAAAGAAAGGACTTATAAAAACCCACCAAATTACTACACACTGTGACTACTCTGACAGCCTCAGTGGCACAGAGAACTCCAACACTAGATGGAAAAGAGTAATTTTGGTGCAATCTTCATAGACCCAGTACTATCATGTGGGGCAACGCCAGCAGTCTTTCTGTCCACCCACTCTGTGCATTCATTACTTTCATGGATTCCCAGGTACCTTAGAGCATATTGTCAGTAAATGGCAGTAAATGTTGCTGGGTTGCTGCTGGTAAGAATGTCGTGAGGCTGTGATCCTAGTATGGGGAGAAGGCTGAAGCACTGAGCTGCATTCTCAGCTTGGGAGAGTGAAGTGTATGGTGGGAAACACACCTTTCTCATGCTCACGCAAACCTGCTTTTGAAGTACGAACCTCGTCTCAACCGTTTGTAATCATTAATCACCTACCGTGACTGCTGTTGCGTGCAAACTTGTGAACACTTGAAATGTGAGGCAAGTCAGAAGGGCAGTGGTAACGTCAGAAAGCACTGCCAAGTGGTGTGTTTGCATAGGTGGAGCATAGCTACAAAAGCCTGCAAACCACCCCTCGCCTCTCTTGTGCATGGGTTTCTGTCCGTCCAGCTTGCAACATGCTGGTGGCAGTGCTGCTCCCCTTCTTGTGCTGCCTGAGCCCTGCTGCTGCTGGGAAACTGCTGGTGGTCCCGATGGAGGGCAGCCACTGGCTGAGTATGAAGCAAGCGCTGACTGAGCTGAGCAAGAGAGGTCATGAAGTAGTTGTCATCGCACCAGAGAGCAAAATGCTGATAGATTCCACGGGGCTATATGAATTGAAAACGTATCCTGCACCTTTCAAAAAAGAAGCGATGGAAGAGCTTTTGCTCTCACTTACTTCAATCTCTTTTAGCGAAGAGTCTTTCCTGATGAGATTTATAAATACCTGGCATAATTTCAGAGAGGTTTCTGCCATGTTTCAAGCTACCTGCAGGTCTTTACTGTACAACAAAGAGATGATGAAATACATTGAAGAAAGTAAATTTGATGCCATCTTTACAGATCCTATGACACCCTGTGGGCAGATAATTGCTTTGCACTTTTCTATCCCTACCGTTTTCTTCTTGCGGAGTGTCCCGTGTGCCATAGATGTTCATGCTGCTCGGAGTCCGGACCCACCATCCTATGTCCCACGAATATTCTCAGAAAATACAGATCATATGACATTCCCTCAGAGAGTGAAGAACTTCCTGATCAGCATTTCAGAGTCTTTCACCTGCGGTATCATCTTTTCACCATTTGAAAGCCTGGCCTCAGACTTTCTCCAAAAGCCGATGACAGTTACACAGCTTTTAAGTCATGGATCCATTTGGCTGAAGAGAATTGACTTTGTCTTTGAGTATCCCATGCCTGTAATGCCCAATATGGTTTTCATTGGAGGCATAAACTGCGGACAGAAGAAAGTGTTATCTCAGGTCAGTGACTGGCTTGGAAAGGTATAACAAGGGAAAAGTTCTGGCAGTTGTAAATCTGCATGATCTGGGTGAGGTCTAAGAGCGTGTTTGATAGGGACATTTCTCACCTAAAGAGGTAATTTAGATTAATGCTTTCTGTATAGCCAATCCACATGAAAATCGGAGTGGTACAATTGACCAGGAGAACATGATGTGACTCCACCTCCTTTCCTTGGGTCTCCCCAACATGGGGATTTTGTTCGGTGAGCAGATCACGTACTATGCTGTGTTTAGTTCCAGATGAAGTCAGGTACACAAAGACCACCTCACCCAGGAATTAATGCAAAAAAGGCACGTGAATATAACAGCTCTTCCAAAAATTCTTTGCCTCACACAGGAGACTGTAGACTATTTCTTCAAGAGCATTAGCTGCTTATCCAGTCAGATAGACTGAAAACTTGCTGAATTATGTGCAATAGTATCATGTGCTCTTTTCTGTAACAGCAGTCTTGTGTTTGAGTTGAATATTTTGTGGTGAAGTTTTTGGTCTAACAACAGCTTCCATCACAAAAACTAGACAGCTGAATTCTCAACTGCACTTTTAGGAGACATCTAGTTTGGATATGGAAATGTTGATGGGTGGTTGCATGGGCATCTGTGGCCTAAAAACCATTTGATAAAGGCATGCATGTGATGTATGTCAGCTTGTTGGTACTCATGATGTATGTTAGTTTGTTGCTGGATGTGATGTATATTCTTGTTTGCTTGTGCTGTAGGTAGAACAACCTCATGTGAAGCCAGAGATTAAGTAGAAAAGGAGATATAGGAGGAGACAGCTCTTCTCAGCAGATGATTAATCTTTAGTTAGTGTCATCCAGCTGTTTCAGCAATAAAT
>Ga0181612_167658_pt1 | contig 12895 bp, 11 predicted proteins | sample HoacroProtozoa21_FD_119630 | JGI IMG/M metagenome (GOLD analysis project Ga0181612, IMG submission 119630) | Hoatzin crop microbial communities from Cojedes, Venezuel. Combined Assembly of Gp0051906, Gp0051904, Gp0051908 | reverse complement strand
CACTAAAGGGGCGGGGCATAAACTGGGCCTTTCTCCTATGCCATGCCAGGTAGATAGCAGTGTAAATGGCAGGAAGTCAAGGGACATGACAGCCTTCCACCTGTGAATGCAAAGAACAAAATGAGCTTTTGATGTCTCCAACTTGTCAGCCTTGGTGTGCTGGAGGTGACCCGAAGATGCTGCTGTGTGATAATGACAGGAACTAGTCTCTTGAACTGTTGGTAGCTGCCCTTAGGCAGGTGTTGGTGCCTGGCAGGAAAATAAAAATGCAGTGGGTGGATCGGACTTTGAAGAGCCATGTTTGGTGTCAAACAGTGCTTTGATTTTCTCTGCAGAATGTCAACGTTGTGGAGCAAGAAAAGATTGACAGGCTGATGCTGGAAATGGATGGATCGGAGAACAAATGTAAGTGGGCTTTGTGTGGCAGTGAGGAGTGAAAAGATGAGGATTGGTTTACAGAATTCTAGCTTACCTTAGCAGAAACAAGGAGCGGTGCATGGCATATGCAGTGCACTTCCATAAGCAAGATCATGGTGCTGGTATTGCTGAGTCTCTTTAGGAAGACATAACATTTCTATAAACAATGTTTTCCTATTTCAGCCAAATTTGGTGCCAATGCCATCTTGGGTGTGTCTCTGGCTGTCTGCAAAGCTGGTGCTGCTGAGAAGGGTGTCCCCTTGTACCGTCACATTGCTGACCTTGCTGGAAATGCAGAAGTCATTCTTCCAGTTCCTGTAAGTCTTGTGATATCGCTAGCTAAAGACTTGATCTGACCAGGTGCTTCAATGATGTCTTGTGGTCTTGGATCCCAAGTTTTTGAGAGAATGAAGAGTCTTAACATAAATGCTGTTATCAGTTTACCCTGAAACATTCTAACTTGACTTTTCTTGGTTACTCCAAGGCTTTCAACGTGATCAATGGTGGCTCCCATGCTGGCAATAAGCTGGCTATGCAGGAGTTCATGATCCTCCCTGTGGGTGCTGACAGTTTCAAGGAGGCAATGCGCATTGGTGCAGAGGTCTATCACAACCTAAAGAACGTAATCAAGGAGAAGTATGGCAAGGATGCAACCAATGTGGGTGATGAGGGTGGTTTTGCCCCCAACATCCTGGAGAATAAGGAAGGTAAGAATGAGCTAAATGTGGGAGGAGGCATAACTGATAGCCAGAGAATGAAGACCATACCTGTTTGAAAGGAAAGCAAGATGAGTAGGTTCTAGGACTTGCTGCTGTTTCTTTGCTCTCCTTCTTACCCTGACAGAGTCTCCAAGATGGCGTAGTGGTGTGGTCTAGTGTAGGGACCACAAAGCTGTTCCCTTGGATATCAGTTGATGCAGTTTGACAGGATGGCTTTGACTTCAGTGCTTCATTACCGTTTCATTCCTGTAGCAGCTTAAAGGAATCTTAGCCCCTTCCAGTTGAGAAGTGGTGTGGGAATGTCCGCATGCATTGCAGGTTTCCCAGAACCCAGTAGTCAGTTTAGTGGAGTTGTTTTCCTCCTTTGTCAGCAGAAAAACAGTCTGAACTATGCCTGGTAATGTGTGGGAGTGTGTGAACGCTTGCCTGGGAAGCTGAGGCATCTGCTGCTTCCACAGCCAAACAGTACTGTTCAGAAACCTGTGGGAGAGGGAAGCAGTTTGTCTTGTGGGAAGTGAAATAACTGTTCCTACAAAAAAAAATATATCAGAAGAGCTATTTTTCTGCCTCTCCTGCAGAAATGGAGCTGCTATTAAGCCAGTAGAACGCTAGCACTCTGTTAAGCTGCTTGTTACTTCAAAAGCTATTGGTTATATTATCGTTGAAGGTGGCCTCTGAACTGCATTGCCTGATACTGAAGATACTGAGCCAGCAGCAGAAATCGGGGTGTTTCTGAATCCCAGAGCTGCGTGCAGCTCTTGCTAGGTCTGTACCCTAGCAGACATGAGTGAAGACGTCCTTGAATGACTATTACAGTCCAAGGAGTTTGTGTTTCTGGCAGCTGCTGCTTTTGCAGTTTGTACTACATTGACATCTCAAAAACAAACCAAAATGAACCCAATCAAAACCATTTGAGCTAAGCTTCCTACTGTAAATAGCCTGGCTGATCCAGCTGCTTGGCTTTGAGTTGGAGGTGACTGGGAGAGCGTTACTGTTCGTGACCATACTGAATTGCCTTGCTTGGACTCTGCCAAACAGGGTAGCGTAGTGGGTAGTATCCAGAGACTCCAGCTGAGTCTGTTCCCTCTTTGGCATATAAATGTGCAAGTGGAGAACAGGTAGGTGCAAAGAGAGGGTGCCCTGTGCAGAGGCAGGCTGTGTATCACATTGCCTGTCAGGGTTTGGATGGTCAGCACCTGATCTGGAGCTAAAAGGGATTAAAGTGCAGTCACTGCTTCCTGCCCACATGCATAAAGCTGAAAGAGGATGTAGTATCATCTAGTACTAAGCTTTCTGGGCTAGCGTGGAGTCCTGCCTGAAGAGATTATGAATCCCATAATGGTGTCTCAAGGGTATTACAAGCTAAAAGCAGTGTTAAAGTACTATCTTGTTCCAGTCAGTTCAGAAGTGGGAGAGTTAAGAGCCTTTTCTACACAGCCTTTGGGCTTTCCGTAGGGGGTCATGGAGATTCTTTGCCAAGTGAATGTACTGGTTTTGGTAAATGACTAGCTTTAAATTCAGATGTTTGGGTGGAACTCAGAAATCCCTTACCATGTTTCAGCTCTGGAGTTGCTGAAGACTGCTATCAGCAAGGCTGGCTACTCTGAGAAGGTTGTCATTGGCATGGATGTGGCTGCCTCAGAGTTCTACCGTGATGGAAAGTACGACCTGGACTTCAAATCCCCTGATGATCCCAGCAGATACATTACTCCTGATCAGCTGGCTGACCTGTACAAGGGCTTTGTCAAGAACTACCCCGGTAAGTTCTTTGTCAACAAGAAGCACGGTAGTGGTGGTGAATAGGGGTTGATTGCTGAAGGAAAGAGTTAGTATGCAGCATCCCTCATAAGAGGGATCAAGAGCAGAACACACAGCTAACCTTTTAGGAGTCTTAATGCTCTCTGAGGTGGGTGGTACTTGACTGCAGCGCCTTGGTACGAGTGCTTTCAAACAAGACTTTTGAGTGGCATTGTCTTAAAGCACCTTGTGTCCCTCTGCAGTGGTGTCCATTGAAGACCCATTTGACCAGGATGACTGGGCTGCATGGAAGAAGTTCACTGCCAGTGCTGGCATCCAGGTGGTTGGTGACGATCTGACCGTGACCAATCCAAAGCGTATTGCCAAGGCTGTGAAGGAGGAATCCTGCAACTGTCTCCTTCTCAAGGTCAACCAGATTGGCTCTGTGACAGAGTCCCTGGAAGCGTAAGTTCTCCCCTCTTGGCCATTGCAGGGAGAGGGATTGACTTATTGAGGGAGATGAACATGTTGACTGGAGCTACTGGAATAGAAATCTGTTTATTTGGCATCTGTGAAAGGAGAAGAGTTGTTAGCTAATAGAGGATATGGACAAACCTGTACCTTCATGGTCTTGAAGTTACATTGGGCACATCAAACAACTTCACTGGGTCTAAGCATGTGTAAAAGCAGCTCTTTGTCTCTGCGTTGTTGTGTGATCCTAACACGTACCAAAGGGCAGTTCTGTCTTGCCAAAGTGAGGAATGCCTGCTGCTTGGCAGCACCACTAGAGCAAAGGCTGCTGAGCAAATGAGGACGGTGTGGGGCTTTATCTGTTTATCTCTTCTAGCTGCAAGCTTGCCCAGTCCAATGGCTGGGGTGTGATGGTGAGTCATCGCTCTGGAGAAACTGAAGATACCTTCATTGCTGACCTGGTAGTTGGTCTCTGCACCGGTCAGGTTGGTATCTACTGCTGTAGTTTGCCTTTTTGCTTGGTGCAATAATATGGTGGTGAAACCATGCCGCACAGTGGGTGGGATCTGTTCTGACTTAACACATGCAGATAGAGGAAGCTGATTTGTCTGATGGGAGTGTGACAAGGGAACATGTTATCTTGTGTAAACTCGCCTTCAACCACCAATTTAAAAAAACTTGGTGAACTCCAGTGGGTATATCGGGACTTGCTCATACTGAAATTTTTAGCAAGTGAACAATCTTTATTACTCCCAAGCCCTACCCTGTTTGAGTATACAGATATTTAGAGCTTGATGCTGAAATAAAGCTTGTGATTATGCTGATTACCCTGAACAGAATAGCATAGTTTTGTTTTAGCATCCGTGGACTTACTTCTGCTGTAGTTCTTTACTAACTTTGTGATTTCTCTTTCAGATCAAAACTGGTGCCCCTTGCCGATCTGAGCGTCTAGCCAAGTACAACCAGCTGCTGAGGTGAGACTCGGGGCAGGTGGAAGCATTGAGGGTTAAGCCTGGCATAGAATGGATGCTCCCCTAACGCATTCAGGGCACAGCTTGGTCTTCTGCATCTTGAACACTCTGCAGCTTAAGGACATAAACTGACACTGGCAGAGGTGCTTTTTGGGCTGGTGCAGTGCTAGCAGAGCTGGCTGTAGGCTAAACGATGAGTTGGCTGGGTAAGAGGAACCTCATGTAAAGCATCCTGTCGTACTGGGTATGAGACATTGTCCTTCTGTCTGCATGGTGCTGTTTCCTTGGGCAAGCATTTAAAATGTTTGGGTGAAGTTTATGTGAGATGGGTGATACCGACCAGTGCAGTTGAACATGTGTAGAACTGAAGTTGGTTGGTGGGAGCTGGCTTGTGGTGCTGTGGTGGCATCTTCAGTACCAGGTAGATCTGGTGATTTAGTGTAAGGGCAGCAGCTGTGCTAATGCAGGAGTCCTACACTGTCTGCTGACACCCAGCCCTCTCTTCCCCTTCCATCAGAATCGAAGAGGAGCTTGGCAGCAAGGCCCGTTTTGCTGGAAGAAACTTCAGGAACCCTCGTGTCAACTAAGCTGTGTGGATCGGTCAACCCCTGTTCTGGTTTAAAGCAGTAGTTGTCTACTTAGATTGCAGTTGCTTATACTAGAAAGATAAGGGCAGCTGAAGGAAAAAGACTGGTTCGCAGGTCCTCTTCCCCCCCAGATGATTCCTTTGCATAGTGTTTTCACCAGCTCTAGTCTGTTACTTGTAATGCTCTACTGCTTTTGTAGAACAGTCGCTGTGGGGGTTTCTGTGTATTAAACACCCTCTGGGATCACGACCTTGTGACTCTGGGCATAAACACTTTTGATTCCTTTCTCTGCCTGTCTGGTCTTCAATGTTTGGAGCTGTGTGACTTGCAGTGCAGTGAGAGGTACCTGCAGACAGAAATAGTAGTGTTTTTACATGTGACAAATAAAAGCATCAAACAATCCAACGAAGCGTGGCTTTGAGTTACTTTGGGGGAGACTGAGGAGCGGGGATGTGATACCTGCCTCTGCGCAATCGTACCATGGTTTAAAGCTCTTCTGCAGGGAGCGAGAGGTGGACTGCTGTGACTGTGGCCGTGGGGTGGGCTGAAGTTGCTTTGTGACAAATGGACTAAGAATTAGCTGAGTGTATGGGCCCACTATCAAGAGGTGGCCTTCAAGGATGTGGTTAGTCATTTGGAAGGGGGACTAAAAGTAGGTTTCTAACCCCTAGAGCAATTGTGATGGTGCAGGGGAAGAGAAAAAGCTCAGAGGTTTTCCCTCATTTACCAAAGATGAGGTGTATCCTGACAAGTGCTGTGATTAACCTTTGTCATGGGCTGTTGCAGATGTCTGCTCCTCAGTCTTGTCACAGTGTTACTGGAAAAATTCAGTGGTAGGCTTGGCTTTTAGCAGGACGTTGGCACAGTGTTAACCATCTTGAAAGTGAATTTGTAACCTCCATTTTCACCTGTTGCTGCTGTGAGCAGATGTAGCTTGACAGGATGCGAGCTGTAGAACAGTACTGTTCTGAAGCTGTGTGCGTTGCTAATAGCACTCTAATATAAGGTGTAATTGAAAGCTGATCTGATAGCTGTGCTTTATTTTTACCCTGTTAGTATCTAGGTGCCATATTTCACATGGGGGAAGAAAAGACTTCAGGGGGTTTCCAGCTGTGTGAGAACAGATGGCCATAAACAAAAGGCTTGGGAGCAAATATTTGGATTTCCCAACCCCTTGCGCTTGCTCAGGTGGCAGCTCTGCCGGTGTGGCTGGGCAGGGAAGGGAAGGTGCAGAGATGGCAAAGCATATGGCTCGGTCTCAGTCAGTGCTTGTCTTTTTGGAGATGAGGAGGAAGAATTCCTTTGTCCTGGTGTTTGGCAGGAGGAGGTTCAGTGGCTCTGTCACCCTTGCAGTTCTGTTGCTGCGTGGCCGTTGTCAGAGCGGGGAGCAAAGCTGTGCTGTTGGTCCTGTACCAGGCAGGAAATCATCGCACAACTGAGGGAGGGGTGGTTTAAGCCAGTTCTTGTTGCTAACGTTTTCTTTTTCTCCATAATGGCAGATTTTTAAGGAAAAAGATTAATTTCTGAGCCACTTCAATGACTGTTCTACTGGTGTTTCAGTTCCAGGAACCTAAATTACCTGTGGCTGGAAATGCTTATTATCTGAGGAGCTCAATAGTGCCCCGCTGTGGGCGTTGCATGTGGTGCCATGTAAGTCAATTTTCTGTCTCTTACGGTTTTAAATTGGTAAGATGGAAATGGCACATTTAAAGCCAGTGATGCTGCAGGGTACACTTTATTTACCTTAAAACCTGGATCTTAAAGAACATTTTCAGTTCTAGTTTGGGGAAAAAAAACAACCCAGGCTTTATTTCAAAAGCTGCTGTTACGAAGTACAGAGCTATGGAATGCTGAGGGGTGAGGGCTGTGTGGTGTATCCCTGAACAAACCCCTGCCACAGTGCTCTGCCGTCAGGATGAGGGACAGGAGCCTGCCCTGGGAGGAGTAAAGCCAGAGCAGAGGTGTTTGAGAAGTTGCTGGGAGATGTAAGGTCTGCCTAGGAGTAGCGTGAGCAGCAGCTGTGGAAGGGTGTAGCACAGAGGGGCTGTTGATGGGAAAGCCTGGCTTGTTTAGTGTCTATGGATCAATGCTTTTTAACTAGAAAGACTCATCTGTTGTTGGCGTTTCCAGAATACCTCATCTTGTGTAAAGCTGCAGCACCAAGAATGCTAAATGTGCTTCACAGGGGAAAGGAGGAGTTTTTGGCATATTCACTGTAACTGAGACCATGGAGGGAGGAAAACACCGGGTCTCGTACAATGTTGTGCTTTCTGATGTGAGCAGCCCCGGTGCCAAAGGCTAAGCTCGTCTCGGGCGGGAATGCGGCCTGCAGTTCTGTTCCCCTGCTCGCGTTCAGAGGAGGAGGAGCATTGACCTCCTGTCACCTGGGGTGTGGGCACGCTTGGATCCGGATCCGTGTTCTGCAGTGTCCAAAGGAGCACAGACCACCATCCCCCGGGAGTGCGGTGAAGGCAGAGCCCGGCCGCAGCCCGGGCTTCCCCCAGCCCTGCCACCCCGGTGGCAGAGGGAGTCTGAAAGCAAGCGCAGGCACAGCTGCCTGCGGAGACGGAGGCGAGAACCAAGGCCATGAAAACATCCCTTTGTTGGGCAGTTGGCAACTGTTTCTCCTTAGGAGATTTATCTCCTCTGTCAAGCTCTTCTTAAGCAGAGCTTTGCTATAAATACCAAATTTACCAGCCTGAGCTCGGCACGTAGTAAATGCCTCCTCTCACACGTATTTGTCCTTTCATAAGGCGTTAGTCTAAGCTGGTTGTGCTCCATGAAGATTTGAAACCTGGTGCACTTTTCACACATAGCTGATCTCTGAATTAGACCTGTTAAATGAATAAACCAGCTAATTATCCATAAATCCTACCCAGGGATTTTTCTTCTGTCAGAGAGGGAAGCTTGTAATATATGCAAAATGGTTCAGAAAGCTTTTTAGCAGAGCCATGTTAGGAAGCAATAGCATAGCTGTTTCTCACCTGGAACTTCAGAAAATGCAGTCCAAATTCTAAGCCCACCACCACTGCCTCTGTTTTTACACCTGGTGATTTTCTTTTAATAAGTACCAGAAAGCAAAAAGAGTTGGGAAATCAGGTCAGTGGTTGCTGTAAATTGACAAACCTGAAGCGGCAGCACAGCTGAGATGAAAGGACTGAGGTGAGTCATGGCTGGCGGTGGGCTGTGGTGCTGGTGTGCAGCTACAGAGACCTGGGGGACGAAGGGGCCCTGTGCCCCGAGCTGGAATCCTGCTCTAGTTTGGTTCCAGCTCAGACAAAAGAGCCTTCTCCTGGTTCATAAAGCTGCAACTGAAGCCTAGGTGTTAATTAATTATTGTGCACACCTTGCTGTCAGTGCACGATGGAGAACTGTTACAGATGTGTCATGTCTTCAAATCATCAGGAAATTGCGTGCAAAGTGGCAGGGGTAGAAGAACATTGCTTGGGCTCTGAAGTAAAAAGCTAAAGTCAGATACTGTTGAACTGTGTGCTCCTTCCTACACCAGGAAATCAATCCCAGAATGTCAGATGCTGTGCTCTCCTGTCCCATCAAACTAGAGCTATATAAAGCTTTCAAGTTACATCTCAGAGAGTATTTGGGCCAGATCAGCAAGGTGCTTCCAGCTGCAGAGGATTCAGGCTCTGCCTAATGAGGCTGGAGCATTGAAAGGAGTTCCTTGTAAAGGAAGAAAAGAGACCAGAATGGGTAAGTGCTGAAACCTGGGACTGTGGCTTGTAGATAAGAATTTAAAGTGTGTTAGAGAAAAGTGAATGATTGGTAACTCTGTGTGTGTGTGTGTTTGGAGTGAAGGGAATAAGTGAACAGGGAACAAGCATTGATTGCTGAAAATCAAGAGCTAAACCCGCAGTGCTAGAGGGGGGGGAGAGATGTGGCTGCTCCTTAATCAGGGCTTGAATCCCGCTGCATAGCTCCTCACCTTTCTGTACTGTCCCCGTGGAGCTCCTACTCGAAAGGCTGTGCTTTATAACAGAGTGCAAACGTAGCACAGCCAGTGTCTTTATTACTGTAATAATTTGCAGGGATGGCACTCTTTGGAGCAGACGGAGGCATCAGCTTAGCAAACACGAACGGGGAGGCTATCCTGAGAATAGCAGGCAGCCTTAAAAGCGGATCTGAAGCAAAAAGCCAGCAGAAGGGATGACTGATGAGCAGAGAGAGGCAGGCAGCACTTTCGGGAGCTATTCAGGTAACGGGATATGTAATGGAGTGATGCAGAGGACTGGAGCGGGGAAGATCTCCCGTTACCCACTGGCTCTGTTTCTGGGTTTGTAAAGGTAACTTTTCTGATTTGTAGCCCAGCCTGCTCTTAGTAGCTTGGTAGCATCTGGTAGTATTTGGTATCGGCTTCTGGGTCTCGTACAGGCCCTGCCTCAAAGAGTCTGTTCTGGACAGAAAGGAATGTTGCCATCCCTCTGCAATCAATGAGAAACCAAATGATTCACCGTCTGGCTTTCTCACTGACGTTAGCCCCTGGCAGGGAGTAAGCACATCATTCGTAACCTTCTCCCTCAGAACAGAAGCTGCCAGCACAAGGTGTGTTCTCCAACCCTTCGGTTATTCTGAACCACCCCTAGAGCCTGCTCACTCGTTTTCTACCATGGTGGGCATCAAAACTGGACCCTCTTCCTGCAGCAGCAATGGTGTCAAACGCACCGGTGCTGTAACCTTCCTAGTTGTGCTTGGTGCTGTCAGGTCACCCACCTGCTGGGGATGGCTCTGGCCCTTGAGCACGGAGACCTGAATTTACATGCGTCCGTAACGCGACGCTGGCTGGGGTGATGATCTGGATTGCTTGGTCTCTGTGTTTCATCCTGTTCACCTTTCTTCCCCAATTTTTGTGTCATTCAAAAAAATGTTAGAAATTATATTTTTTTTTTTCTTAGATCATTGATTTTTTTTTAAAAAAGAAACAAAACTACAACTGAACGGTGGATCAACCCTGTTCCTTGCAGGAACTGCTCAGCTCGGTGGAATCTTGCAACGTGCCAGGTAGGAGATTTTACTGCCTCTGATGTGGGTAAGAACAATTTTACACCCAACGCTTCTTTTCCTCCTGCTTGCTTATCCCAGGCACGCCTCATGGGACACGTCCAAGCATCCCACGCACAAAAAAGCCACTGTCTCACTGTGGGCAGCCAGTGCCATCACCCTGGGGGAGCCGCGGCATTCGCTGCTGGCCCTGGGCTGCTGTGCCCCCCAGGCAGGGACCTCGGCGAGCCATCCACATTTCCCTGTCTCTGCAGAGGCAGAAGCTGTGGGAGCGAGCCATCTTGCTCTGAAGGAAATCCATTGAGTGCAGTGCTTCGTCAACACCCACTTGCTCATTGACAGGCAGAAAGACTTGTGTAGACGGCCTCGCACGCTGCCAGGGGCTGGGGGGAAGAGCTCCCCAACAGCGCAAAGGACCAGCAAGGGCAGGTGAAGGGAGGGCAGCTGCTGTGTTTTCCCCAGTGGAAGGAGGATATTTGGCTTTCCCGCTGCTGTGTAGGCTGCAAGGAGACACGAGAGCGGATGGTGGATGCAGGGAGAGAGGAGCTCTGCTGGGCAGCCAGCCAGCCCTGCCTGCCCTGCAGCAGCATCGCAGGCTGTGGCCTCATGCTCCCTGTCACAGCTGGATTTGAAGAACTGTGCCAGGCACCAGCTTAGTCCCACCGCTCCCTGGGAGAGCTCTTATTACTGTTCTCTTTGTATTGCTGGGTGAGATGATTTCCTTGTAGATATGAGCTGTGGGTGGGTGTGAGAAGAAAATGCAAGAACCCTTGCAGCTAGTGCTCCTCTCTGAGACCATGGGAAGACAGCCTCTCCCCGCACCTGGCTGCTGGGGTCACCGGGACGGTGCTCAACCTGTCCCAGCCTGGGGACTCCCGTTTTGGTCATTTCTACCGTGACAGCAATACCCATTAGTGTTCCCTCTTCTGATCCCCAACAGGGACTGAAATGCTATCAGATCTGGCACAGTCCACGTGTGCTTTGTGCTCCGTGGATAGATACAGTCGCAGAGACTAGAAGTTCAGGGTGTGGAGGAGGGTAAGAAAAAGAAATGAAGCCATACCAGCTGCAGCATTCAATTCTGCTAAGAAAAGCTGAAGGTGAAAAAGGAAGGGGGAAGAAAAAATACAAAGAAGAGAACTGAGGCAGGGACAAAGAAAAACTTGAACTGCAAACCTGAAGAACTCAGATGATAAAAATGAGAGATATCCAAATAAAATAAACTATAGGAAGAAAATAATCACAAGGTCCAGATCACCTCCTTGTGTCACACTTGAAGTCTGCATGTGGTGAAATCTCATGTCTGTAATACAAGGCACAGGCTTAGCTCTGTCTAGAAACACGTGTTTAATCATCCAGGGCGGCAGTTGCAGGCTGAAGTTACAGGAGAGAAAAGAAATACAAACTGGTTCTGCAAAGTAAAAACCTTGGCCCAAGCCCAGGCAAAATGACACCTTGCTGACAACGGTGGCTGCGGTGGAGGCACCGTGAGCAGCGCTGAGGGTCCCCGGGCCGTGGCCTCGTGCTTCTGGTGGGGCTGAGCCTCCCCCTCCCTGGCTGTGCTTGCAGTCCAGCTAAGTTCAGCTCCGGTTCAGCACCTCCCCTCCCTGACGCTGGCTGTCAGCAGCCAGCAATTTTACCAGCGTAACAAGGTGTCCGAGGTTAACCCAAGCATCCAAAGAAGAATTTGAGAACCAGGGAGTTCTGTGATGGGCAGGGGGGTGTAGTGTTTCCCCGGAAGATGAGCTGGGAAAGCACCTGGATTGAGCATTTCAAAAGCAGAATCCGTGGTCTTCCTTGGTTTCTTTGCAAGGGCCAGAACTGTCCCAAGCAAGCATTGTCCTGTGCTGTCGGGAAAGGGTGTTTTTCAGCAGCAGTGGCTCCTTCTCTGCCAGATGCTTTGCTTCAGACAGATCAAACTCCTGCTAGCAGTGACACGTGGCAAAGCTCACTTCTGCCCACCTGGAACTGTTTCCAAACTTGGCAAATTGATTTGAGCTCAAGATATTATTTGCATGATGGTGTGTTTTGTTTTATCATTTTGAGAACAAAACACTTACACAGACATTGTTTGTTTTGAAGGGATGTTGCTTTTGTAAACTCCTTAAGAAAGCTTTTAAAGCAAACCAACAAGGAAACGAAACACTTCCTGCCAGACAAAACATTTTCTTTGCTGATGGTCCGCATTGCTGAGCAACTGGGTTTTGGGGCGACCCAACACAACTTGGCCACGGACACCAAAACAGAAACTTTGATTTTTGCGTGCATTTAACCTGCAGCACGAGTTGCCTGAGCCCCTCACCTCACAAACCCCACTTGCTTTTACTGTTGAGTCTCTGTTTAATAGCAGGCGGTTTATGATGCATTTCAATCTGCGAAGCCACCCAAACCCACCAGTTGACCCTTGCTTACGCAGTGCTTGCAGACGGTGTCAGGCACGACGGCGCCCATGTCCTCCAGCAGCTGCGTTAGCCAAAGCAAAGGGCGCGGGTGGAACTTCGTGCATCAAGGTGCCAATGGGCCACAGCTGCTTGCTGTGGGCTTTATCCTTGTCTCATTTTAAGTTCTTGTTCTGGATCCCTGAAATTGTTCAGACGGATCTTGAATAATATATATATTGCATTAAACAGCCATCCAGTGCTGAAAAAGAAGAGGATTGATTCTGCTAAGTCAACTACCTATGCAGGTATTAAAACTAAAATGCGAGTTAAGATGTTTTCCAGTCTGAGTCCCAGCAGTGAAATCCTGCAGCTGAGCACGGAGAGCCGAGCAGCTCAGCCCCTGCTACACAGCGTGGGGAGGTGAGGATGACCTTGGGAGTGGGCGCAGGGAAAATGCCTCCACGGAGAGTTTTCAGTCTGCTTCTGAAAGCTCTTCAGCAAAGTGTGTAGACCTCGGTTTTGGTGGCTTACGATGACCTGACCCTCTACTGCTTCTTTAGAGTGACAGGATGAGTGTTCATCGAACTGACCCAGCAAAT
>Ga0181612_163590_pt1 | contig 12895 bp, 11 predicted proteins | sample HoacroProtozoa21_FD_119630 | JGI IMG/M metagenome (GOLD analysis project Ga0181612, IMG submission 119630) | Hoatzin crop microbial communities from Cojedes, Venezuel. Combined Assembly of Gp0051906, Gp0051904, Gp0051908 | reverse complement strand
GCTGTGGAGTCTCCTTCTCTGGAGATATTCAAGACCCGCCTGGACAAGGTCCTGTGCAGCCTGCTGTAGGTGACCCTACTTCGGCAGGGGGGTTGGACTAGATGACCCACAGAGGTCCCTTCCAACCCCGAACATTCTGTGATTCTGTGATTGCTATTGCATTAATGTTTAGAATAACTCGAAAGTCTACACAGAGAGTAGAGGACAAGACTCCTATCCATGTGCTTCAAAGCCACTAACCAATATTCCCAAAATTCAGACCTACACAGGAGAGATTTGATTTCCGCCCTGTCCAGCGCAGCATGTTTTACTGCACCCACATTTTCCTCACAGAAGTGTATTAGTCAAGGAAACGTGTCAAAAATATACCTAAAGCTTCTCTGAGATACCAAGAAGGACCATTTGAAAGGACAAACCATGATGTTCCTGCAAACAAACAAGCAGACTGTGTGCTAAAGCTGTTATGCAGGGCAGCCTCACAGGACTGGGGGCACTTCCATTCAGCAGCGTGAGTGTGGACTGTCAGTGCAGTGAGCTGCAAGTGCCAGCACTGAGGCAGGCGGGGAAGGAATCTCTTCATGCCGCTGAACGGACTTCAGTGCTGCTGAAATGCTGCTGAACTCTTCAAAAGCTCTGGTTTGCTTCTGTACATGTTATTCAAGTGTAGCCGTGGCAGACTGTAAGGGCTCCAGCACATCTACCTCTGCATTATGGCTGTACACCACCAAAGCCAGGCCCACCTGCGAGCGGGGCACAACACTGCCGTTTCAGTTAACTTTAGGGAACGTTAGTGTTCTGCTCTAAAAAGTCCTGTATTATTTATGTCCCGTGTGCCTTAGGGTAGGATGCCAGATCCTCACCCTTTTCGCATCTCCGTTGCTCCTCTGCATTCATCAGAGCCCCAGAGCTTTTCATCAGCAAAAGATCTGCTCGAGGGTCCCTGAGCAGTTTCGATGCCTTTCCTTTCCCATCTTCCTTTGCAGCCTCACTGCAAATGAAAGCTCTTAAACTGTGCATGAGTTAATCTCCGCCACAACCACACAGTCCTGTCATAACCGCTCGCCTCCCTTTGCCAAGCCCCATTACTCTGCCTGTCCTAATTTAAAAATTAAAGCTTTTGAGGCCATGATTGTACCTTCTGTGTCACACAGCACCCAGTACAACAAGTCCCTATCTTGCCCACAGCTTGTAAATGCTACCATAACACAGAAATTATCTCATCAAGGGCAGATGCTGTCATACGCATTTTAAAATCATGGTAATGTGTTATTAACAAGCAAGGCAGTCAACTAAGCATCTTGTAGCTAGGACGAGATATCTTACTACCAGTAGTAACTGTGAAGGCTGGCATTATCACAGATGTTATGAATTCCCTGCAGTTCTGAGGTCTAATTAGATGCAAGTGTTTCACCAGTCTTTATCTAATCAAAAGGGATCATTTGTACAAATCCCAGTTCCCAAATGCAGTAGTTACTTGTGTGTCTGTCCACCCCTCTCCTTCTTTCCACTTCAAACTGGCTGGAAGAAGGACAATGCCTCTGCTGTGAAACAATGTAGAATTACCCTCTTCTGAATTACACTTGCTCCTTAAAATCAACTTCCTTACATTTGCCCAGCCGAAATGACGCTCCCCAAATGCATCTTTCTCTGTTATTTTTTCTAGTTCTTCTTCTGGACATTGTTGTCATAAACACAGAAATAGCTCAGTGATAAACTCTGCAATAGCAAGAGAAAAAAACCCACCCCTTCCTGTGCTATCCTCAGCCTCTTCAACATGAATGATCTTTCCAGGTCTGTTTTTATAAGTCCACAAAAGGGAATGCCAGGTTCACAAATACTTAATCATAAGCAAGCCCCAAATCCTTTTGTAGCAGACTGGATATAAATTCTGCAGCTGACAGCGTGCTCTGGTAGCACAGGCAGTGGACTCCGTCAGCAGTTAGTTTTTTAAAATGGAGAATTTTACTGAATTAAAGAGGAAAAATACAGTTCAGGGAGCACACTAGAGTAACCTTCATACACACTGAAACTATGTGTCTTTCTGAACAAAGACAGAGGTACTCTGCAAACTCAGAAAGCAGGCATTACTGCCAACTCCAAAGTGATACCCAATTTTCACTCCCTGCAGAGCAAGAGTTAATTTTCTCTGGCTGCTCAGACCCCAGCCATTGGTCTCAGCTCACCTGCTGTTGGGTAGGAAAGTCATAAATGGGTGATTCTCTGCTCGCTGCAGCTCACCAGCTGTTTTATACCTGCCTATTATAGTTTCCCTATTCAGAGAGCAATACTGTAGCTATATTTGCAGTCTAAGTAAACAGTGTTTTCTTCTTCTCTCCTCATTCTTCTGCCTTTTTAGAGTTTTGTATTTCTGTCTCTAGAGCATGGCTCAGGCCAAAATTTGGCATGTAGCAAAACCACGTGGGCTTTATTTTAAATCAACGGGTTTAGATCTGTTAAACCATTTTTCTCTTATGCAACTGACAAAAAAATCATCTCAGACCTGTTTTTTGTGGCTAAGCTCTAAAAATAAGGGAAAAAAGCTTTTAATTTACCCTATGACCCTTCACAGAAATTGAGTGCTGAATACAGATTAAGCAGTTGATTGATATCCTGGTACTGAGAAGCAGCCCCCAGATTTGACTGCAAAGGTAACAGGCTACTGAACTGGTTTTCACTGGTATTTCTGCTCTATATGCATACTAATAGAAAGTAACATTTGCAGAACAGCTAGGGGATCCCAGGTTCCTTTTCACAACACCTCATGGTGTCTCACCTGTGTGCGGCAGCCATTTCAATAGCATCTTGAAATGCGGCTTTCTCTGGAGTGGATCACAGCCGATAATCAGTGCAGTAGCTGAAGAGCACCACATATACACACTGCAGTGTAGAACTTGCAGTGAAGAAGCCTGCAATCGTCTCAGTTATAAGTAATTTGGAATGTTGGTTTTAATGCTCCAAAATGCTCAAACAGGATGACACCTGTGAAATTTTAAAGGTCCGGGAGCGGGTAGGACTTCCACACCCACAGGGCAGTGAGGTGAACAGGACAGCGAGGGCCAGCAGCCCCCACCAAACAACGAGCCAAGCTTTGGGCTGCAACATGTGGCATCTCCTTTCCAGTGTCCCCATCTTGGCTTTTCCTAAAGACTGGTGACATCTGGAAGTGGCAGTGGTCTGGCAATTTAAGGCATTAACCGGTGGCTTCATTTTAATTCCCTCTTGAATCAGAGACTCTCCAACTGTCTGGTTCAACTTGTCACCGTATCATTGAACTCCCTGTAGTGAGTCTTCCCTTTTGGCATGCTCAGGAAACTCCCTACAGCCGTTTAGCTTTCCTCCCTGCTTAGCATGGGCACTTGGGTAGGGCTTAGTCTTTGTGCTTCAATTCTCCATCCACAAAATGGAAGTTGTGATAATTCTTTAAGGAAGGAGGCATTAAAGATAAAGGGTGTCCTGATTATAACTGCATTAGCCATGATGAGATGCTCGGACACAATCACCACATAACCATTTAAGACAGCTAGCACAAAGAGATCTGCCAGCTTTTAGATTACAAATCCATCTTCAAAAGACTGGAGAGGCGAGAAGCATCGTTTCGTCTCAGGGAAAAAACCCTCTGCATAAGAGGGCAGCTTCCATGGGAACTGAGCTTTCAGTTACAGCTGCTCTGCAGAAAAGTCTTTCAACCGCTCATGCTGGAGTCAATAGAACTGAACCTGTTTCTCCTGTAACTATCCCAAGCGTCCCAAACACAGCATTTCTTGTTCGTACGGGGGCCCTTTGTCCAGGAGAAACACAGTGGGGTTGCGCTGCAGGCTACACATGTGCAGTGTGGTGTCTCTGTCTGAGCAGTCAGCAGTAAAGCCAGCAACACAGGGTCTGTGTAAAATATAGACTCTGACAGGGGATATTTCCCTGGTATCTGATCATGTTGGGTCTTGCTGCGTGCTGGGACTGGTGCTCTTTGCTAGTGATCCCTCACTTGGCCAGCATGGACATTGCCACTGTTGCTGCCACCCCAAAAGCAGGTGCCATAACACAGCCATGAGCTGGAGGATGTTCGGGGTCCTCTGAACGCCTCTGCCTTAAACTGAAGCATTCTTTCCAGTCAGCAGAAGTACTTTAAGCGATGTCTATTCTTGGCTATGTTTTATGCTTAGCTATCTCCCCCTCAACACACACCTGCCATCGGGCAGCTGGGAACCAAGGACATGGGAACACAGGACAGAAGAGACCTCTGGGGCCTGTCCCTACCCCTGCAGCCACACCGCTCCTTTTCCTCAGCCCTGTCCCTTTCACAAACAGTTTGGGAGTTTGCTCTGATGCTTTGCAGGAACCACGCAGGAGCCACCTTTTCCGGCATATTCATGTTATTCGTCCTGCTGCCAGCTTCACCTTTCAGCTTAAACAGTGTTTCTGTCTTCCTCATATTTACCCGTGAGACGTATCCGTAGACAGCAACCCTGCTCCCTCTCTAATTTTGCCTTGCCAGACTTCAAAAATATCTTTTGCAAGTAGTCCAGAGATCACTGTCTGTGTGTGTGTGATTTCTCTTTCATAGCCCTTTCTGTTTGAGTTAACACTAGGCAAGTATGAATGGCATATATTGTGCACAACAAGTCACACCAGGATCAGGCCAGTATTTCCTGACCTGGATGCCTCAGATTAGCTACACAGATCTGTGCAGTCCTCTGAGATAGTCACCTTGGGATTTAACAGGAACAGGTGACACCCATTCTGCTATTCCATACTCCACTTTGGTCAGATTCATATTTAAATTAAGCCATGGCTTCACTGTACAAAGAAATCAGATATTTTGCCTTTCCAAGAGGAGTGGTACAAAACTCCTCACCCCAGCCGGGCTTGTTTCCTGCCTTACAGCTGTGTCTTCAGTTTTTGTTCTGTTCACATGAACAGACATTTGAGGAGTGCAGAAGGTTATTCTTCAATAGAGAAGCCTAGGGGCATAGCTTTTCTCTTGCTTTTGTAGGTTTTATTCACTGAAGAGGAACATTTGTCAGAGATAAAAGAGGAGCTATTTGTCAAAGTTAAAGTTGTTGGCAAATATAGCCAAAGCAATGGCCTCTGAGGGAGAAGCACCGTGAGATTGCAGAGGACTCTTCTGTCTGCTTGACCTGCTTCACCATCCCAAGACCACAGTCAAAAGCCACAGAGTCAGTCAACTTTTAGCAACGAGCATCCCAGGGAAATCGTGTTACCCCTTGGGGTTACTGGATCCCTCTCGCTTTTCTGCGGAGCAGCTGGACAGAGTTTCTCCCCTCCGGTGTGATTTCATGTCATAGTGCATCTGTTACCTGAGAGCAGCAGGGAGAGAAGCGGGGTAATACATGGTAATAAAATATTACATGGTAATAAAAAATGCCTCAGTTAGACCTACGAAGAATATGGGAGGGCATTCAACTGTATTTATGAGCAAGTTTTTGCCAGAGGATTTTTGTATGGCTCTTGTAATATAATTTTCTAGTGCAGTAAAGTACATTGCAGGGAAAGGCTAACCTCCTACAGACTGCTAGAGCCACCAGCCCTTCAGAAGTGGCCAAGTCACTGATCTTGCCTATGTAAACAGGCTATTTAACTTTCCAGCTAAGTCGTTCCACAGATGCTGGAGTCCAAGCAGCGTGCGTGAGTATGGTACCTTTCTGCTACATGAAGAACAGGGGGGGAAGCAGACAGGAAAGCAGGCAGGTGGGCTCGCCCTCCCCCGGGCACACTCACCAGGCTTTCAGAGCCGTGACAGCAGAGTAAAAGCCCTGTTGTGAACACTTTCTGCCACCTGCCTCTTCAGAGGGGTATGCAGAAAGCACACATTTCACAACTCTGTGCTCCCTGGTTCGCCCAGGAGTCTTTCTAGTTTACATTTGTACTCCCCTTTTTGTCCCTTTTTCCAAAGGATTTAGAAAAGTCCTTTTCCAAAGAATTTAAAATTCAAAGAGAAGCCTATCCATTTCGTTAAACACCCATGCAACCTCTAGCACCCTGCTGCTGATTGTTGCAGTTTAACACAAGCAATAGCTACTAATCAGGAAGCACCTCACTGTCCAGATTGTAGTTTTCCCCATTCTTCCCTCATATCCCCTTTTTTAAACAGCAAAGCCAAAAATTAAGGACTCTTCAGATTTTGCTTACTGGTGTCCACAATACAGCCTGCCGAGCAGCTGTGGGGCACAGTTTCCTTGATAACAGACCAAGATGCAGGTGAAGATAAGGCACAGAAGAAGTAGCATTACAGCGTGAAAGCTGTGGTTTTTATAGACCCTACCGCTCCATTACCGATCCACGTGTGTTGCTGAACTTCACCTTGTACCCTTGGTGTTAGGCCTGAGAAGATGGGTTTTGGAAGAGTAACAAAACTGGAGGATCCTCTTGAAATCTCCCCCAGGAACCCCAGGAACACCTTGAGTAACATCTGTTTGAACAAGATGTGTAAAATTTAGGGACTATATCTCTATTCTGTTTGCTGCATCTTTGAATGAAATAAATTGATAAAAAGCAAATACAAAAGCAAAATTCAAAATTGCAGCTCACAATCCCAGATTTCCTCTGTTTCTTGGGCTGAGTATTATTTTATGTTGCAACCAGAACAGATACCATTCACGAGCTCTTTGAGCCTCTCTCAAGAGTTGTGGATAAAAGGAAATAAAAATAAAAAAAAAAGAAGGAGGAAAATACTGTTCTTCCAACTTTCTTTTCTATCATAAAACAACAGAAAAGGGCAATAAGCTTTCGCTCTGTGCTAATGGAAACCCAACCCAGCTGGTTACATAAAATTGCTTAGAAAAACCAGCAAAGGCTGGAGAGAAATAACTTAGCACAGATATGGTTGTTTAAACATTGGGTCTGTGATAAGGGGTCTGCGATAAGGGGTCTGCAAGGATCCTGCCACAGTTGAGGTTTGCCTTGGCAGCAAGCTGAGAAAGCTGAGGAGCAAGCAGTCTCTGGTTACTAGACTATAACTGTGGGGCAGTGGGGCAGGCAGCCCTGAGCCTCGCCATAATGCCCAGAGCCCTCTGCAATACACCACGATACAACAGCCACCCCTCAGCTCCCCTGGGACACTTGTCCAAACTCACCTGAAGGGAAGGAGCAGGGCCCACCAGCACCTCCAGCCCTTGTCTCCACCCTGAACAGTCCCTGCATTTCCCCAGGGCTGTCAATTCCCTTCCTGCTTGTCTTCTTTCTCATGTCTTCCTATCTGCCTGAGAAGGGCTTGGCTGGAGCATCTCTCAGAACCTACAACCAGCGAATGGCTGCAGGCAATGTGTTTAACAGCCTGATGCCGGCATGAGTTTGCCGGGTCTCGTCTTAAGCAAGTAACTTGTGATTCTCACTGAGGAAAAGGACACAAAAGCAAAACAATCCTGGAGAAAAAGTCAGCGGCAGAATAATGCCCGTAAGATCAGGTCAGGAGCAGCAGCACAAAGCAGGGCGATGCAGGAGGGATGGAAGGCAACTCGGGTCTAGTTTCCCATTGCCTACAGAGAAATGAGCTTTCCTGTTCTGCTGAGATGCCATTCCATGTCCCTGTTTGTGTAGTTTCTCACATCTGAGCACTGAAACCACACAGCTTGTAGTCATCTGTCAGTATGAGCTGACAAGGTCACAACAGAGACACCCAGCAGAACGTTAAGTCTGGCTGTCTGGATAAAAACCTGCCCCTGCCATTTAATGCTGGGCGTGGGGGGGTGTCTAAGACCTGCTAGGAAGCAGGAGTGGGTCTCTAATTTCTAGAAATAAGATGCCATGAAGAAGCAACCTACAGGAAACAACATTTGCTTACCCCAGAGTGTTTTTGGGAAGTACTAGGAAAGCTTTCTGCCCCTTTACAGTTTCCGCTAAGTCTATAAAGCCAAGATCCCAAGTACATGCACTTACCAGAGACCCTGCAACCCTTTCCTTAGGGTACTGCTCTTAGTCCCAGCATCCTGGCCGAATTCCAGTAATTAGGCCATGATTGGATAACTGCTGGCATATGCCATTCCTCTTCCCTGGGGAGCCTGGCTCTAAATTATTTGATGCTCTCAGGATTTCTAGTCATTAGCAAGGCTGTTTCCCTTCCCAGTGGGAAATTAAACGCTGACAGAGCTTGGGGAATGTCTCCACTGTACATGGCCTGCCTGTAGGATGGGTATTGCCTGGGTGGCTTGGATATTGCCTACAGTAGTCCGAGGTCCTCCTGACATTTGGAGAGATGCTGATATGAGCCTGCTGGTAGACCTGAGGTGTGAGCAGTAAGACCTCCAACGGGGAAAATGAACCCAGTGCCATTGTTGTGCTTAGTGGGTAGCAAAGAAACAGATTGGCAGAGTCATTTACATGTACCAGGGATCATTTTGTGGTTTGCAGATTGAAACTCTTAATGGCACTCGTTACAAGTTGTTTGCTTCCAGATGCTGTTTGCTTTCCTGTTCAGAGCTACGCACATTAACACAGAAAATTCTGCTCAGAAAAATGTTGAACGCTGGCAAATGCACAAACCTAGAAAAAATCAGCATCCAAAATGCAGGAAATTTTAGGCAGATACTATAATTTTGCCCTGTCTTTTGATCCTTAATTCCTAGCCACTTGTCTCCTATGGGATATTTACATCCATACATACAAAACTACTGATGTCTCACAAAGATACGGGGTAAACAGACTTTTGCTTCTGTCACAGGATTTTTTATCCATCATCTGCCTCTTCCCCTACCCAGCAATCCCCCTCTAGTCTGCAGCTCTCATGCAGCCAAGTATCACCTCCTGTTCCCGTCTGGTGAAATGGGTGCTGTCTTCTGCATTCAGAAGTTCCTTAAAGCCAAGCCTTGGCTGACAAATCCACAGGGAAAAAGCCCAGTTCCTAGGGCTGATTACAGCCTGCAGTGCCCGTGGCAAGCTTCACTGCTAAGAGCCAGATATTCTGGCAACAGGACCCTCTACAGAGACAACACAGATGTAGAAGGAAAGCATCCCTGTCTGAATCCACCTTCCTGTAAGGCAGCCAAGTTTCTCTAGAGGTCTCCTATGAAACTACCAAATAGCCCAAGTCCTGCTTTTGTGTCCGAAGATCTGCTAAGACAGTATCCAGCAGCGATAAAGTGCATGTTTCCCTGCAGGATCTGGAGGTTTTAGTGCAGAGGCTTGAAGTACTGAGGACCCGTGTAGGTCAAACCGTCAAACCTAATGTGTTTCTTCAAGGTTGCTTGTAATCTGAGGATTTACCAGAAAACTGCTCAGTTTTGGTGTTATTTAGGGAGAGTTTCTCCCTGTGGCCTAAACAATTTAGTGCTGACATAGTGAGTTTCTGCAGACCAAGATCTCTAACTGCAGGATGCTGTGAAGGCAACATGAATGTCCCTTAGGTACCAGGTTTTAGTACTACTTAAATCTGCATGTTGGGATGGAGGACCCTGTCTCAGCTTTCTGGAAGGAAGAGCAGAGCTTTTCTAGTACTTTAGGTGGATGCTGGACCATCAGCCAAACCATAAGCCCTTTCCAACAGCAGGGAAAAGGGGGCTGTGATGCACACCAAAGTCTTCAGCCAGGAGCCAAGCAGGCAGCACAGCCAGGATCCAGCAGCTCTCTCGCAGAAGCAAACAGAGACAAAGAAACTTTTCCTCTGCACACTGGGGGTTTTCAAAACTCTTCCTTGTACCTTCCTCCAAGGCCATTGGCACTGAACACTCTCAGCCTCATCATTTCTATTTTTTTGTGTGTTCATACAGCCACATGGACAGCTTTAGTTGCTTCGCAGAGGCGGGATGTGCCAGTGCCTTGGCCACAAAGCAAAAGGAGGAGGAGCTGCTTTCTCCTGACAGTGAGTTTGTGCAAGCCTGTACAACTGCTCTGCTCCCCTGCAAAACTCCTGAGGACATTTTCTAGCCCCTTTGTGGTCCTGCTGCTGTCCTGGTGCAATGTTTGAGAGAGCAGAAGGTTTCTCCTCCCTGATTTGTCACCATTGGGTCGCTGACCATGTTTTCACCTGGAATGTCATTTTCCTTCAGATTCTGTGTCCTGCCTCCTCACTGGTTATTCCCTCGGAGTGTCCTTTGGAGCAGGGTGTCTCCTTTGGCTTTCTGTGAGATTCCCTCTTGGTCAGGATTTAGTTGGGCAAATGGAGGTGTCCGCAGCATGGGTATCTATCTGTCTCTTGAGTTCTTCTACAACACGTGGAAACAGTTCTTGGGAACAGGTCCCTTCACCCTCAAATACATATTCAAACTTGGTTAGATGCCCCAAAAGTACCGATTTTTCTCCACTGACTGTAAAGGGAGCCTGGGGTCCTTAGCTCAGAGGAAGGCAAATGTCAGATGAGACGAATCTAACACTTTATCTCTGAATATGGGCACCAGCTCATACAGCTCCTTGCTGGGGACTCGCAGAGCTGCCTTGCTGTCCCAGACCTAGATTTCTTTGTCCAAAATGAACCTCAATCTGCCACAATTTTCTCTCACAGATGCATCCCACCCAAGTTCAACCCGGCCAGAACAAAGCTCTTCAAATTCATTAAGTCCTTCTATCGTGGGGTATAAAATCATTATCCTGCCTGTTTTTCAGGCCATAACCAATATGTCACCTTCAATCCAGGTCCCTTTCCACACCAAGGTCTTGCAGAGCCTTGCAGCAGAACACCTCTGATCTTTCCCCACTCCCTCACAGAAGGAGTCTCAACAAATTTCCCATCAGATCTGTTCTGAACTGTGCAGCAAGGGCCCTTTTCCCAGACAAACGTTGGACCCATCTGGCTGACACAGTCCTAAAGAGAAACCACATGAACCTGCTGCATTTGTCGTCCAGTTCTCCCAGCTCTCCACTGTCTGCTTGTCTTCCTCTCTAAGGTCTTCAGCATCCCTCTGTGCTCATCTTGCAATGCTCCCAAAATGTGACCTGGCTGGTTGGATCAGCTAGGGTGCTTAGGTCCATGCGGCGCTGGCTGACTGTTTTCCCTCGGTGCCCCTTGGTGTTGTCCTTGCCTGCTGCTGTGCTTCAGATCACAACCTGTCAGAGACAGGTTCGTCTTTTTATTGTGAGCTTGCACAACAGCCGCTGCGGTATAGCCACTCTGGAGCGGGTCGTTGCTGCAATAACTCAGACTGGGAGGACTGAAACACACTCTTTGCCTGATTAAATCTGAATGGGGATTAGTAATGGAGGAGGAACGGGATGCAAGTTTAATTCATGAAGATTATCCTCTTTCCTTCCCTCACCCATTTGGCAGCAAAGTGGATGCACGCCTGCAGAGCAGCACTTTTATGAGAGGCACAACCCCCTGTGCTCCCACGTGTATTTATTCCAGCTGCAGCCGGCAGAGATAAAACTCCAGAGCCAGCCCTGATGGAGCAAGAAGCCAGCTTCTGGAAACAGCTCGTCCCTGTGCGGTGCATTCAGATAGCACAGATTGGGGATGGATACCCCAAAAGCAGCCAAGAGACTCCCACTGCAGCGCAGCCACCCACACAAGGAACGGGATAGCTGTAATCTCATCCTGAACTGGCCCTTGGACTTTCACACCGGAAAGCTTTGCTGATGAAAGCAACCATGTTTGTGCCCTTTTGCTTCCACAACAAGGATACAGTGGCCAAAGGACTCACTTAACAGCATAAGCCACATCAGCAAGTGGCATTTATTAGCACTAGGTCACATTTGGGGTGGTCTTTTTCCCCTCTGAACTAAAATAAAACCAGCTTTGCTAGTGGGCTTTCTTTTTCTTTCTTTTTCTTTTTTTCAGGTCTAAGTATGAAAGAGATGGAGGCAGGTCCTCTGGTCTACAAATTGCTGCAGGGATCCCCGAAACACTCCCCATCCATTGCACCCACTGCCAGCATTGCTGCAGCATCCTCCACCAGCACAGCGCAGAGCCCACAGGTGAGAGCCCCCAGCCACTCACCCCTCTCCACCGCGGCACTGGGGATCTGCACCCTGGCAGATGCTTCCCGGGGACCGGGGCAGCCGCAGTGCTCGGAGGTGGGGGCTGAGGCTCCTGCCTCCCCTGTGGCTGTGATCTCGTCTGCTTGCACACTTGCCTGCACTGAGCCGGCGACACTCACCCTGGGAGCCCCACGCGGGCAACTGGCAGGGATTTTTTTGCATCGTTTAATTCTCAGTCCTCCCAAGAGCCTGGTGAGGGATTGAGTGCATTCACTGAAAAGGAGGGCAGGCAAGGGGGGCAGAGCTGGACACCAGGAGCTGAAGGGGCCAAGCAAGAGAGGTTGGTTCCCAAAAGTCACTTTGAGTGGGAGAAGCTGTGACAGAAATCACAGTCAGAGTGGGCACTTCTCTGGTCAGCAAACTGCTACCTGCGAATGTAGCGAATGTAGCAGATGTAGATGTAAGTTACCACTTCGGATCTCAGAATCATTGCATAACTGATTAATTAAACCCAAAGCGAGTCTTGGTTCTTTGTGAATAATTGGGAAGGCTGTAAGGTAAGAGACTCCTGAATAATCCCACTTAGACAGCTCAGCCTTGGGAGGGCAGATGCGCAGGACCGTGAAGGTAAGTAGGCTACAAAGTGACCAGAAGACTGTAACGAAGCAAACTTGAAGGACATGGTATAAGTGATCTTAGAACTGAGTTTGCGCAAAAGCAAAGGTCAACCAGAGGACACCGTGTTGAAGAGCACAAGCCTTCATCTGAAGACCCCCGAAGACCACCTGGTGGCACCAGCAGACATGCGCGAAGGATATTAACATATACTAATCAGTTCTCAGAAAAACCAGGAATATGATAAGCATTTTTCGGGAATGCAATGAATATGTATGTTAACATAGCATAAATACCTAGTAATTGTGTCTTTTCGGCAGGCACATCTGGGCAGAGCTATCCCCTGTGCATCCAGTGCTGCAATGAAGAATGCCCACTTTCTAAAATTCCAAACTTAAGTTTTAGAGAGTGAATTATT
>Ga0181612_133194_pt1 | contig 12895 bp, 8 predicted proteins | sample HoacroProtozoa21_FD_119630 | JGI IMG/M metagenome (GOLD analysis project Ga0181612, IMG submission 119630) | Hoatzin crop microbial communities from Cojedes, Venezuel. Combined Assembly of Gp0051906, Gp0051904, Gp0051908 | reverse complement strand
TTCTGTGCAGGATTATTTATGCTTTATCATAGTCCATCATGCCATATTAGAGGGTTTCCCCTATTATTGGTTTTGCACGTTCAGTAACACCCCACTATCCATCATTTCTTTGAGAGTTTAATCATATATCATGTAATACCTTGCTTGGCTAACTGTCATTATCCTGTTTTTCCATCCTTCACCCTTGATTGATTTGATTGACCTTGATAAGCAGCATGCATTTGAGGTAGAGGATGACAACAAGGAGAGTGGCAGCAAGAACATCTGCACCGAAAAATTTGTTGGGCACTCGGATCTGTCTGAGGACAGCTGAGAAAGATCACCAGGGCGTCGCAAGGTTTGATCTTATGAAGAGATCTGCTGATCAAAATCTCAGGTCAGTAAGCAGTCATCTCTTGATTTGAAGAAGTAACCAGTGTTTCCAGCTGCCCACAAGCCAACTTTGAAAAGCCAGCATCTCCTCCACCTCTCCTGTTTTTCTTGGGTATTCAGTTAGCAGCTGACAATTCTGATGAACTTGCTCCTGCCATTCGCTCCTCCATGTTATATGTACCATCCCCATGTATTTAAATTTAGTATTTACATCCCTGTGTGCATCCACTCTCAAGTAATTAATCCCTGCAGAAAAAAAATTACTTAGGCATCCATCTAACTGGTAATTGTTGCACTTTTCAAGAGCACATGCTTGACAGTGTACCGATTGCTGCCTGTGGATTATTCCGAATGGCGGCTCACTGAGAGTTTTGCAAATATTGACAACACTGGGCACGCTGAGAGGACGAGGATGGATCTTCCAGTAGTGAGTACCTTTCCATTGGCGGCATGGTTTCCTGCTTAGACCAATGGTCTGAGGCAGCATTCATGTCCCCCAGTTCTTCCACCCTGAGCTTTTCTCCTTTACAGCACGAGGAGTGGATTCTACGTGGGTCTATAGATTAGGATGCCTGTGGTGGTTGGCTTACGGAGTTGCTCTGGTATTATGTGGTGTCTGTCACTGGACGCGTTTACTGAAGAGAAGTCAATTTATATCCTTTGTTTATCTTCCTTTTTCAGCGACATAATAATTGAAACAGGTACTGTAAAGTGAAGTCAATTAACACCTGTGAAAATAGGAGGTAACCCAAATGGGGAGATGCTCTGGAGGGGCTGGTAGTGGTTGCTTTAATTTCCTACTGAGGTGTGTCAGTGCTGTAAGATTCTGTGTGAATGTGGAATGCTGTGCAAGACTTTGGTTCTAGTTTGTAATATTAAAAGTAGGTCACTGTCATAGAAGTCAAAGACTAATCTGAAAAGTTTTTGAAAGAAGGAAACCGGCTCACCATAATACTTACAACAGTGGTAAAGTAGGGTATTTGCCTAACTGCCACTGCAATCTCCTTGTGCTGCTGCAGGCACTGGCTTCAGGCTCTGTGAGTTATATCTGAAGCAAAACACGGCCAAGGGATAAAAACCTGAGACTTCAAGTAACGCCAGTTTGCTCATGTTCAGTATCAAAATAAGTCAGGCCCAATTTGCTGAAGCTGGTAGCTGAATCTCACATACAGAACTTACTTAGTGAGTTACATGACTGCTAGTTAGTGGAGCGTGACCATACATCTCGCACTGATCAGTTCTCCGATGACTAGTCCTGCTACCTGCTCTCAGAAGTGGCTAGGAAAGACCCATTAATCACAAAGTGTGCTAACAACCTGGTTATGGCCACTGCTAAATAGAGGCAGGAGCCCTCAGTTCCACTACATGCTTTACTTGTCAACAGCAAACGCATGCTGCAAATCAGGACTCTGTTTTCTGGTCTGCAGGGAGAGGCAGCCTTGCTAAACCTCCTTAACGGTTTCTCAGACTGTTGTCTCTAGAATTCATTCACAGACTTTTCTTTCCTCCCATGTCCTTAATGTTACCGCGTGCTCATTATTCCAGTAGGGAAATGAGCTTGGATCGGTCTTAAATGCAGCACAGTTCTGCAGAGTCTTTACACAGGCAGTGGATTTTCTTCCTCACAAATCTGCGGGCTAAAAAGTAGAACTGCACCCAGCACAGAGTGCTGGCTGTGGCTTGCAGCTAAATAACTGGAGGGAGAATCACCCCAGCTTGTAAGCCCATTTAACCCGAAGTGTAGAAGAAGGGTCCCTGTGAACACCTGTTCTCTGTGCTAAGGAATGATGTGAAGAAGTAGGTAGAGTCATCTATCTGTGTGCTTTCTCTGGCACAACTGAGGTGTGAACTAGACAGTTCCTGGGCTCCATTTCCATTCCTGTTTGCCAGAATTAGACTGGAGAGCAATTTACTTCTGGTGTGAGCTGACAAAGGAGAATTACACAAAGTTGTCAGTGAGAGAAAGGGCTTCTGAATTTCTCTGTTGTTTCTGACATAATGCGTCTTGCCCATTATTACCTTTTTTTTTCCTCTCCACTCTGACTCCCAGAGGCAAAGCCTGGGCCTCCAGGGAAGTAGGGTGTAGCTTTACTGACAGTTAGGACAGACGCAATGTTTCCTGGAATCAATGGTGAATGCAATCAGTAGTGAATGAGGATGTGCACTCTGTAGCATCTTTTTCGATGTTGCATCATCAGGAAGTCCTGATGAATGTATGACTGGAATTCAAGAACCCTAGGTTTTATGTCTGGCTCTGCCACCGGTCTACTGACCTTAAGCAAGTAATTATATTTCTTCAGATACCCATTTCCCCACTTGTAAAGTGGGGATAATAATAATGATTTTCACCATGAAGTGCTTGAGACCTGCTAACGCAGACTCTGTCTGACAGTGGTATGTTGTCCTTACGACTTAAGAGCCTGAAAAAAATTCCCACCCATCTCATCAAGGGCAGCGTGTGGGTTACTTTGCAGCAGGCAGAGCACAAGCACAGCAGCAGCTGAACTTCAAGAAAAGAGACATTTCGTCGCCCCACATGTCAGATGACGGCAGATGCAGGTGGTCAATTAGCTAGATGTGCCAGGGATCAGGAAATCAGACAGATCTGAGGACACGATAAGATATAATTGTGGTGCAGAGGAAAAAGAGCACACAATTAGAAGTGGGTTCTCAAATCAAAGCACAGCATGTGATGTGAAATCCTGTTCATACTCTAGGAGAATATCATATGCCAGTGGGCTATAGCATGTGTTGTGGTTTTTTTTTTCCTTTCTTTTTTTCCCCTCTTTCCTAAACCCTGCTGCTTGGTAACGGCAGTATTTTTGGGACTGATTCTTTTTGCTAATTGCTAACCAGAAATAGCACCTAAGTTTGGCAGAGCTTTCAGGAGAAGAATGAAGGCTTTTGGGGGGAGAAAATTCAGATATGCATAAAACTTGCATAAAAACCTGTTTTATTCGTGTCTCTGAAAATTCATTGCTCAGGCGTATGCAGATTGAATATGATTATGACGAGCGGGAGAAGGTCCAAAAAAGCTGGGCTGCTTTAAAGAGGTTAAAGTTCCAGCCGTTCTCTTTTCAGCCCTAAACCCAAGGCGCACCTGGTGCCAGAGCCTCTGCGTGAGCTCACGGCCGTGCTGTGGCCTGTGCGCCTCATACCCGTGTCGCTTGCAGGCTCGCAAGGCTGGCTTCTCTCCCGCGGGGGAACACGATGCTGTTCTGTTGGGTGATAAAGAGTGAAGTGAGCAAGCAGGAGAAGTCTTGGAATCTCTCCCCTTCTTAAAAAGTGCTATGCAGCGGGACTTGTGATAGATTAGACTGAAGACCGCTTGGCTCATTTTATCCAGCAGCTAGAACGGGTGGCTCAGGGAAAGGAAATCTGTGATTGCTGTAGTTTCTGGATCTGCCGGGGTGCTGCGGTCCGTCAGCTTTTACTGGAATTTGGGATGCTCCTGGCCTCTCAGTCTTGGCTTACAGCATGTCGTGTTTTGTGATGAAATAATGAAACCTGGAGAGTGGAGCTCCCTTTGTAAACTGTTGGCCTGCATCTGTTCCTTTCTGTTTGTGTGTGAAAAACAAAAGCAATAACTATTTAGGGACCAAATTATAGATGTTTTACTGGTACTGGTGAGCATTTACTCATGTGAGTAGCCTCATTGACTTCAGCAGTTAAATGAGCTGCCTCGTTAAGCTTTTAATGCTTATATCCCTCTCGGATGATCCAAATCAGCAGTATCCTTTCAGGCCACGAGAAGGCATGGCAGCCTGGGTGCAGAGGTACTTGGAGCGTTGAAGTTGGACACTGCGGCACCTGTTGTCTGAAAGCTAATAGAAATGTCTGGGATTAAATATACAGGCTGTGAGGCTTTTGTCTGAGCCCATCACTCAGTAGGGAATGCTATAATTATTTTGTACTGTAGGGTGGTATAATGTATATCCATTTTTATTTTTTCTGAGTCACATATTTTTTATGGCAACTGCAGAAAAAGAAACCAGATAATGTACAAAAAGGGGAAGCTGGAAATGAACCAGCTTTGAGCTGTAGCATCTGAAGATGTACATTTAAAGTAAAAGAAAAAGTTGGGAAGAAAAAGAATAAATGGCGTTATTTTTGTACACCATTACGCCCGAGAACAAATCTAAAGACCACAGAGCTGTCTTGTCCAAGGGTCTCCTAATTAACGTCAGATCAGGCGGTACAATTGTCTGCAAACCTTTCTCATGTTAAATATTTTTCTCCTTAAAGTATTTTTTCATTTCTGGGTGGATTATACCAAGCTTGTAAGTCAGCATTACTGGTATTGTATGCTTGTTAAGTACATGTGTATCGGTAGTATCAGGCGCTGAGGAGGCCATCAGGGCGTTAAAGGGTTAGACTCCTCCTTGGAAGGGGGAGTCCGAGATCCTTGGAAACAGAGGCCCTGAAGTGCTCTAGGAAACGGCCAGATCTGAGGCCTTGTGGTAGTGACCTGTGCGAACGGAAAATCGTAACTCTGCTGTTTGCTGCCCGTGCTCAGTGTTCCCATGGGGTGCTGGGAAGACGCCGAGTCTCAGGGGATCGTGGACACCACAGCTGTGACCTGCTGTTGTTGAGGGCTCCTGGGGCAAACAGGGAGCTCTCCTTGCTTAGACACCTGATGTAATAGCGCTGGGTACAACCTGCCTTTATGTGCCAACTGCAAAATGAAGCTGGAGAGGGAGAACTGTGAAGAGAAAGCAAGGGTAAAAGGGATAATAGGCAAGTGGTTTGGTCAGACCGAGCAGAGGTAACCTATTTGTCATAAGCCTGTAAGGGCGTAGCCATTTAGTGTAACTCTCTCCAAATGCTTGGTTTGGAGGAAGGCAAGTAGAGATCTGGCCAGAAGCATAGTATTACGTTTGCGAAGGAGGTGCCACTGCTTGCTGTGTAAAAGCAACAAAGGGATGCTTAGGAGAACCGATTAAAAGATTTGAATGTGATTTGCATCTTATCTGTCTTCCAGGTCAGTAACAGTGCAAGAAGAAAAACCTGTATTTGGAGAGAGAGATGTATATACAGGCAGCTAGGGTGAAATCATTGAGTGATTAAAGATTTTTAACTAAAAGCTTTTAAGATTTATATTAATTTATCTTTTTATATCTAGGAAGGTAAAAAACCAAATCAAACAAGCAAACAACAACTCTTTGCCCATTGGCACATATGTGAAAGGATGTATATGCGAGTATGTGTGCATAATTAGCAACACCTTTCATCAAAGGTCTCCTGAGGGCATTAGGACTCTGTCAGGATGTGAGAGGTTTTTATTGTGTGTGCTTTTTAGCTGGAGAAATGTATTTCTCAGTTCCACCTTCATGTTGCCTGTTTTCCCAAAGTCAGCCTCTGCCACACTGGCAGTTCCAAAGCTCACAGGGAGCAGAACTGGCCCACTTGGGACAGTGCCGTGCAAGGGTGTGTGTTCGCCCAGCTGTGCTAGAACTTGATGCCAGGACTCCCTGTTGGCCTTATCGCTAGAAGGTCTGGTGGGAATGCGATGGTGAGATGCATTTGAAGCGCGTGGTCTGTGTAGAGATTAAATACCTGGGGGTGTTTCTTGGTTTATGGCCACGTCCCTACCTGCACCATATCTCATGGTGATGGTAAGAGGAAACCTAACTGCATGACCAAATGAAAGCCGCTGTGTGCCCCCAAAAGATTCTCTGTGTGGACTCTTAGGAGATTAAATGAACAAAAGGTTTGTGATACTGTTGGAGCTTATGGAAATAAAGCGTAGCCAAGTGTCACTAAGATTATGGCCAAATAAAATCTGGAAATCTTCAGGAGATGGTGTCTATAGAGATGATTTTTGACTGACAAGAGCCTAGAGATGGGAGAGAGTGAGGTCATCAGGTCCTCTCTCCATAGGGCTAACAGCTGGATTCTTAACCACACAAACAAATGCTGCACATTAGTTCTACAATTGATTATTTTGTAAGATTGTCTTCTATACACATGCTCTGTGCAGAGCTGACTAACTGTTGTGAGTTTGATTTAAAACATTATGCTGTAGATTAGCGTTTGAAACTTCTGTGGCTTTTCAGCAGATGAAGGTTCCCTCAATCATCTGGTTTGTAATGCTCTCATTATGTGCTCATTGTCCAGCAAATCAGTTATTTGCAAATATGTGTAGAACTGGGATGAAAAATCTTTGAACCCGATTCTTGCTTACAGAAAAGCCCCTCTCAATTACTGTGGTTTGTAAAAGGGCAATCATGTGAATAGAGTTTTGATTTAACAGAGTCTCCATTTAAGGGGACTAGGTTATGTACTTGTCCATCTTTTAATAATTTGTGTAAGTTTGACTCTTAAGTCTAATTTTTCTTTAAAGATTAAATATAATTGAAAGCCTTGTTATAGTCATATATAATTAATCGATTTCTTCCAAAAGGCAACTGCCTCTCGAAGTAGTGTTCATATTCTGATCTTGATTCAGCGTAGTTGCATTGACTTGCACGTCAGACTCCTGTTGTAGAGCATGCTAGGAGTTCATACAGAAAAGGACTTTTTATTGGGTCAGTGCAGGGTTCAGTCACTCAGTGCAGGCGACTTCAATGCCTAAGACTTACCTTAGAAATTTATTTGGAAGCCTGATTGGTCAATGGTATCGAACGTGCTAAAATATCGACAGCACTTGCCTGATGGAATTTCTAAAGGTACCTGAGTATCCCGTTTGTATAATGCAGAGGTGTTCCTGTATGTCAGAATATTGTATAGGATGACATGCTACATATACTGAATGAAGGATAAGCAAAGCCCATTGCATTTGGATCTCGTTCCGTGAAGCTCTGGCTGTACTGGCTGGAGAGCTGTCCACATGTATGTGGATGTTGATGGTATGTGTATGTTCAATTAAATCCCAGAGCATACAGTGGTACTGTCTACTGGATAGCAGGGAGTAAATGTTGTACGTTATGTTCAGCTGCTGCTGCGATCTGTGCATGAGGGATGCAATTGTTTATGGTAAATTTGCCCCTTTTAATGAGGACACACTCTTAATGAGACAATGTTTTGGAGAAGGGTTCATTAGTCATTTACTATTCTTGTCACAGCTCAGAGTTAAGCTGGAATAGCTGGCGTGGCATAAATGCACACTGTTGTGCCTCAGTGTTAGAAGGTCTTGGGATACATTGTGCCACAGGACAGATAGGTATATGGGCTGGGAAGAGAAAATGAAAGCTAATTCACATTGCTGTGGGTACTTCTGCATAGCAAATTAATATATGACTGGAATGCGGGTAGTCATATGTGCATTCATCTTTCATCTAGGTAGTTACGGATTGCAGCTTTAAGGGAGGATTCTTCTGTGCTGGGCTTTGGTCTTGGTTGGATGAGGTTGCTGGGGTCTCTAGGTATTTACCCCAGCTACTGACTTCAGAGCAAATGGGAAAAATCTGTTTGTAGGAGCCGTATGCGCACTGGCTTTGGAGGACAATAGTAGTGAATACATAGTGACAGGATTTGGAGTGTAAACCAGTAATCTGGGTATCTACCCACAGAAATATTGTGCTTCCATATCTTGCAGTTGTGTTGTGAGGATAAGTACAGTGAAGACTGTGACGTATTCAGTTGCCATGGTAATAGAGGCTATATACGTAAATTAGAAAGGTCCATAGGAGACTGAAAACATGGAAGAAATAGGCTGTTGCTGATCAAAAACACTACCTTTGTGCACCAACTCTGCCTTATTGTTTGGAAAGGCACTGCTATATTGTTCATTTTTTATTATTACTATCATGGTGGCTGTCAAAGATGTCATCTGAGCATAAACCCACTGTGGTAGAAGCTATACAAACAGAGACCAAAGAGGTGGCCCTGGCCTGAAAAGCTCGTGATGGACGTACTTAGTGTATCTCTGCATAAATACTTACTTGACTCAAATCATTCTGTCTGGTTACCATGCCCATCCAAGATGAGTATGAACGAGCACATTTACAGAGGAACAAGCTAAGGATAAGCCAACAGCTATGTCAGATACATGTGGAAACAAATCGTGGAGGATTTTCTCATCCCTTCTCTAGCAGGTCCCACAAGGGAGGGGGAGCAGGTGTTACAGCTGGGGGAGCCCACCATGTGCTCAGTGTCCCCATGTTCTGAGGCAGGTAGTGCAGAAGGTAATTACGAGGACATGGGACACAGCGAAGGATGACAAGCTTAACAGATTTTTACCCAAATAGAGAATGACAGACTCGGAAAGAGAAGAATCATTCAGCTCCTCTGATATGATTCATTAACCTATTGTTTAGACAATTTAAGGTGCCACACTGAGTAATGAGCTAAGCCCCCCCCAGTTGCTCTGGTGGGGCAGATGCAACAGATCTTACCGTAGTTCCCACTAAAGGAAATCAATTGCTATGGACTGATCTTTTCTGTGTACATAGTAGCTTGCTGGAATGGCCTGTAACGTCACTGGGGCTTTCTAAGTTTTGAAAAATCATGTCTTTATTCATTTGTTTTGGGAGCTGTCAGGGCAGGGGAAGCATTCCAGAAAAACTTGCCCTTTGCTTCACCAGATTTTATTAAAAACAAAACCCAATACCCTCTAGATTTTTGTCTGTTGACATAATGTGGTGTTATAAATCAGCCAACTCCCACTGAAAAGGGAAGTACCACACAACATTTTCAGAAAACCTGAGCATTTTGTATGCATCCTGTGGTGTGCATTACTTCCATTACAACTTTTTAATTTTTGTAGCCCTTTGTTAGTTTGCCTCTTTTAAAGTGCAGATTCCAGTTTTGTTGTTACTTTAAAAGATACCTTGATACCTAGTAATGAAAATACTTTTTCATCTTGAACTGTTTTAATGAAAGAACCTCTGACTTAGTGTTTTGCTAAAAGCAATACTGTGTTCACTGATGTTGCAACAGAACGGCAACCTCCACAGCCATGAAATAGGTTTCCATTAAGATATCTGCATTGTACAGATTGGTGAAATAAGAAAGCTCAACTAGAAAACAGTTGATTGGAGATGCAAAATTAGAAGCTATTTTCTGGTTCACAGTTTGTGATTGTATCACTCCAGCTAATGTCGTCCCACACGGGACAGCTTAAAGATTACTATGTGAATAGGGTTGTGCTTGTGTTCATGCACATATAAGGAAAAATGTTTTCTCTACCTCTAATCTAAAGGTGTTTCTGTGGAGATCCATGTTTCTCTGGACTTCCTTTTCATTGGTCTCATGGAAGTAGAAATTATCCTGAAAGAGAGAAAAATGGCACCTATTTAATGTTGAGAATATCTTATCGTGTAGGAGGACACTGACGATTCTGGCTGAAAACCACTGAATTGACACCCTGAGAGCAGAGTAGATTACTCACTAGAAACCTGTTTTCTTATCAAATGAATGACCTTTGAAGGTGTATTAATAGGTTATATGTTGTTTTTATTGCTCAGAGATATTTTTATATTCGAATCAGTTGGAGAAGGCTAACATTTCTGAACTGAGAATACTGGCATAGCAGTTGGAATGAGGACTTAACTTGCATGTTTTTATCAATGGAAATAAAAACAGTATCTATCACCTGTTGTGTGTATTGCAGTACTTCAAAGGGTCTTTATTGTTGTGGACTCTACAAGCCTGTAGTAAATGGTATTTTGTGTAGGAGGAAGTTTACGTACCTCGGTAATAAAAACAAACTTCCAATGGGAGGAGCAGCAAAGAGAGGGAGAGGTGAATTCTCCGAGTTGTAAAGATGATAAGCGCTAAAGAGAACAGACCGTTGCAATCTCAGTCTAATGACCTGAGGACTGGGCATGCTGCCTCAGAAATGCGAGGTATTTTACAAAACCTGGTGCTCAGGTAACTTTAAGGTAAGTTTTTCTGCAGTGATAGAAAAATCTAACACATGTATGTAGCCTTGTATAAACTGCTTTCCCTTTCTCTCTCTTCGTAATATTGTTGCAGTCATGATATTGTCATTGACAGAAGCTTCGCAAGCAGTCTTGTTTAGCTGGTGCTATGTGCTGGTGAACACAGGAACGTGTAGCTGAAAGGAGCGGTGGGGTCTTACAGCCCCAGCCCCCACAATCGTAGATGAGCATACAGCAGAATGATTCACAGGACCATCTGCTCCTTCCCTGGAAGCCTGAACCATAGGTATAGGTCTTATTAATTCAGATTATTGTTTTAATAAGATTACAAGTTTGATAATTGTAATAACATGTCAATGTAATGTAATGTGATTAGGAGCTCCAGTTGCAATGTCAGCCTTGAACGGAGCCGCTGTTTAGGGCAATAGTTTGGCTGTATGGAAGGATAACAGGAGTTATCCGGACCTCACCCATCCAAGCCACGCAAGTGGACTTTCTAAGTTATGACCTGTGCTCTGTGCCTACCAGACCTTGTTATATCTCCACTAAATGCAAACACCTGAAACTACCATAGCTTTGGAAATTGCCGCCCTTTGCCAAATAATTTAACACAAGAGCACACATTAAAAGTAAAGTGGGCCATGCAGAAAACTAACTGCATTCCTAGTGGTTTTACGAAATGTTGTAGGGGTGACAGAGATCATAGAGTAATTGCCACAATAATCTTTCTCCTCTATGTTAGGTCATTGAGGGAAATCTTAAATTTACTCTTCATTGCAGTCAAATATCTATCTGGCATCCCCCAGCCATCTGGTGTGCAATAAATCTAGCCAACAACATGGCTCTCCATCATGAAACTCCAATTGTTACTCAAACGTCTATGATAAGGCTTAACCAAATAGCTTCAAGCAGGTACAAATCTCAAGAGAAGGTTAAGTACAATATCAAAAGAACAGGTCCAATCTTTGGAAAGACAAACAGAACAAAAATATGTTACCCAGCAATAATTTAATCTTCCTTGATTGCTGATTGAGTTGACGGACATCACTAAAAATATGACACATTCACAGCACCTTAGCCTCTCATCAGTCATTTTAATTTGCACTCTCGTATATTTAAAATATGTTCTCAAGGTGACTCTGTGTATTTTTTTTCTTTTCCTCTTCACAAATGAGAAGAATGATGGGAGTGCGAAACAGATTGAGATTTTTTTTTTTTTAAAGCCATAGTAGAGAAATGTTATTAGTGTGAAAATTAAATGCTTTAAGTTTGCAGTTTCTGCTAGCAGAGTGAGGAAGAAAGCTTTTTTGGGGGGTGAAGATTGTTTGCAAGGTATTAGTGTCATATAATCAGCTTCTTCAAGGCGACATGAATATAATAATACTCATAGGACCTTTCTTCTAAGGAATTCGAAGTGCTTTTCACATGAAAAGTTTTGTCAAGTCTTATGAAGTACAAAGATTTCTTTTGGGAATCTTGGGCTTGTAGGTGTCAGCTAAGGGAATTCTTCCTCTTCAAAACCATATTTAAGGTTATGGTAAATTTTAGGCATGTACTGAAGGCCAGCAGAAGTCAGTGGGCTTTTTGCTGAAGTATGTAACTGAGTGCTTCCCTGTGGTGGGATTTTAATAGAATGTGATACAGAGAATCCTATTTCAGAAGGATATCCTGAGAAACAGAGGTGAAATTAATGTTTCAGATCTGTGGAGTGTAGTAACGACTAAGGTAATAATCACTGCTGTCGGTATCAACCTAGAAAAGATGACACAATATCATTGCATCATATTGTGGGACTTCAGGAGAGACTTCCGTAGCCCACACTGAACCGTTCCTCCTTCTGGAAGGGAGCAGGAGTTCTTTAACAGAACAGAAAACCAGCATGGGACACTTCAAGATGAAACTGCAGAAAGAATTTGGACAGGGAAGTCCACTTTGATCAGGATTTTGATTTAACACTTGAGCTAAAAGAGATGTCCTTACCAAAATACAGAGCTGCTAGAGAAACTGTCAGCTCAAGGGAAGAAACTTACATAAAAATAGTAAGAATACTAATTTGGGGAGCAAAATTAAGTCCCTCTCTGAGTGAGGATGATGACACTCAAATAAACAATCACTTAATCAACAGTGTTTTCGTGGTGCAAGTCAAGCCAGATCTAGGGACTGCAGCATAATGCATAACAGAAAACAACCGATTCCTGAAGCCATACTTCTGATTATTGTTCCAGACATGGCTGTGACATGTGAGGTGTCAGCAGACAGTGCTAAAAATATAGCATGGTTTTTGCATTTAGTAAGACTTTCATAACCTGTAGCATATGGCTTCCTCAGGCAACTCATATTATCTCCTGACTGGAATATCGTAGCTCAGGGAGACTGGAAAGCAATTTTCATTATTTTCTGACTGATGTTTCCATGCTAGCTATATACAGTTTTGCCCCGGTGATACAGTTGTGGAAAATTGCAGCCAGACAGAATTGGTATGAAATGCAGATATCTATATAACATTCAAAATTGTAGTGTTTGAGCACCTTATAGATGATAGGAAAATAATAACACATTTTACAGAGAAAGTAATTTGATTTGCTCTGAGAATGTGTGTCTGACAGGACTAGGAACGGAACACAGCAGAGGCCTGCACTAGGACTTGCGAAACCTGGTTTCTGTCTTCAGCTCATCAGTGTGATGAGTGAGCCTCATCA
>Ga0181612_124775_pt1 | contig 12895 bp, 4 predicted proteins | sample HoacroProtozoa21_FD_119630 | JGI IMG/M metagenome (GOLD analysis project Ga0181612, IMG submission 119630) | Hoatzin crop microbial communities from Cojedes, Venezuel. Combined Assembly of Gp0051906, Gp0051904, Gp0051908 | reverse complement strand
CATGCCCTGGTAAAAAGTCCCTCTCCAGCTTTCCTGTAGGCCCCCTTCAGGTGCTGGAAGGCTGCTATAAAGTCTCCCCACAGCCTTCTCTTCTCCAGGCTGAACAACCCCAACTCTCTCAGCCTTTCCTCATAAGAGTTGCTGGAGCATTTCATATTATCTTATTGGAAAAGGCAATGAAAAATTTGCAATGTGAAAAATCAAAGCAATTTATTTGGAAAATTTCAAAGCATGACATTTTTAATTTTAATACTTTTATATCTTCCTGGTTTTCAGCAAAATTAAAGTTCAGAACAAGAGTACCATATATTGTGAACTGTGTTGATTTTGATGAAACTGCATATTTAAGTTAGATCAGCTCTTTTTATCCAAATATGTCCATGCCTTTCTGTTATAGTATGTATAAACTGTGGTTAATTTCAGTATATCATAGGGAAATTTGTGAAAAAAGACCTGTTTCTAACAGTGTCATTTAAAGGAAAAAAACACTGATGAACTAAAAGAGACTGGTATACTATTTTTATCTAGCTTTATGAAAATCTACACTTCTGATGAAAAGGAACTTACAGTGCAACACTGTGTTAAAATCATTCTGAATCTATCTTCATAGATACTTTAAAATATTATTCTTCGTGATTAGTACTACTTATTTATGTGTGATTTGTTTTCAGAACAGAATGGAAACAATGATATAATGAAAATTTCATTTCTTGTGTAATAATGGGTAAATGGTTTTACTGAATAAATGAGAAGAAATTAATTTTAAAGTACAAGTAAAGTAGTGTTCCGGAAATCACTTTTTGTGTCATCTGAGACAGTGGGAATCAAAAACCTTGAGAATCATGCTGTACAGCAGGTTGTCTAAAACAGCAAGGCTCTTCTTAAGTTAATGGCTGTTGTATGTTTAAAATTTACCCAGAAGCAACATCTGATCATTCTAGGGTGTGTATTTTCTTACTAGTTATAACAGCCACTCAGTTTAAGAGTCCAAAATCAAGTAATGCTAAAAATACAGTTTTTAGAAAATATAATGTCCGTAAATTCAGGATTCCCCATATTTCTTTATTTATTTCTATGTAACTCACTCCAATCTATCAATGTCTTTTATGTACTGGTGAGTCCAGAACTGGACCCATCACTCCAGATATGGCCTAACCAGTAGTGAGCAGAGGAGAAGGATGCCCTCCCTTGACCTGCTGGCAATGCATTTCATAATGCAGCCTGGGATGCTGCTGGCATTTTTTGCTGCAAGGGCACATTGCTGCTCATGTTGAGTTTGAGGACCCCTAGATCCTTTTCTGAAAAGTTGCTTCCCAGCTACTCTGTCCACAGCATGTGCTGGTTCCCTCATACAGGACCTTACATTTCCCTTCATTAAACTCCATGAGGTACCTGTCAGCCTGCGATTAAAGAAAATAGCAGGGGCTAATTTTCAAGCATCATGATAAGTGAAAAATGTCCCATAACTGAAACTGAGTTCACAGGGTTGACCGTTCCTCCTTTGTTGTAATCTTTGCTTCTGCATGTGTAATTGACTAAATGTTAAAAAGAATTCTGATTGTGATGGATAAAAATGAATTTTAAAATCGGTCCATTTTATTTTTCTCTGGACTGTAGTAAAAACAGCAAGAGCATATGTTTCACTTTACAGACAAGTATTAGGTAAGTCACACTTATGAACATAAATACATATGATTGACAGGTGTCAAATAAGAAAGTACAGTGTTTTGAGATTTGTCAAATGAGAAGGTTTAGCTTTTGAGTGATTTTATGAGGTATGTCACATTTTAATTCTGAAAATAACTTTTCTTAAAAAGGAATTTGTGTCTTCTTAGTGGAGTAAGAGTTCCCATTCATTAATACTTCTATTAAGTAGCTATTTACACAGTTATATGAGAAAGCACTGGAGTTTTAGCAATCTACCTTTTGGCTAGGACTGTTATATAAATTGGTATAATTATTTATGAATATAATAGGTCTTTTGATATATATTATTTTAATTTTTTTCATATTCTCAAGCAAGTTGATTGTCTAGCAGCATCTGGCATTGTTTTATATATAAATATTTATATATACATATATATAAAAGCACAAATTGCAAAAGTCAGCTTATTTTGACTATAGAAAACCTTTGCATTTCCAGAAAATCTGCCATGCTCCACCTTTCCTGAAAAGAAGGGTTATGCCAGTCTTTCCTCTTGCTAATCCTGATCTTTCTTTTGTTTCTTTGTTTTCTTTCCATCATAGGTGTCATCAGGACTGCCTTGCACAACATGGACAGGGAAGCCAGAGAGCATTATTCCGTTGTCATTCAAGCCAAAGATATGGCTGGGCAGGTCGGAGGGCTGTCAGGGTCAACAACTGTAAACATCACACTCACTGATGTCAACGACAATCCACCCAGGTTTCCTCAGAGTATGTACAATTTCAGCATACAATTGGTTTGAAAATCGTGTTAATTTTCAGTGAAGTAAGAAGCTATTAGTGAAATCCAATTACTATTCAAATTCATGGGGAGAAGGCAGCTCGGGAAGTGTTTGAATTCACCAATATTTTTCAGTTTTCCATTGTTTTCAGATGAAGCAGAGGTGACATAGCTAGAATACTGAAATCGGTGAAGATTTATTTCAATTAAACACTGAATAAGACTGAGATGGGTGACAAAGGAATACTGTTGTCATATGTGGGTTGTTCTTCAGTCGTTTTTAAATGTATATTTCAATAATGGTGTGATTTTGATCCCACAAGTGAATTATGTTGTTCGCCATGGTAGTCAACAACAAAAGGTAACACATCAAAAGACTGAATCCCGCATGACTTTGGCTGCTTCCATACACATCTATCAATTTTTTTCTTCTGTTTCTTTCTCTACACCCTTTGAAGATCACTTTTTACATTACAGATGGTTAAAACCTAAGCTGTTTCTCATTGCTGAGCTGCGGTGGAGTCTGCCTGCATCTTAGTTAAATGAATTGTCAATGTTGATGTCAAAATGAATGTTCTGATATGCATATATGAAAAGTATATGCTGGAATACACTTAGAATATCTTAATATGACCACTAATAGGAAGTTCATTTCTATCCAACTCATTGTGTGAACAGCATCTGGAGTCTTGTAGGAAATCCAAATTCAGTCGACAATTTATTTACAAGTCTTCTAGAACGTAATTGCATAGCTAAGCCTGCTTTCCTTCATAGAGTGGCTGAAGGCCAATAAGAATATTGTAATCTCGACTCAGACATTGCATGAGCCCTTTTAGAACATAATGGACTAGTAGCTATAGGTACATCCACTGGGAAATGCATTAAGCTTTTTGAATGAGAAGATTCATAAACATTAATAGAGATCACAAAGCTCTGGGGAAAAATAAAGCTCCCTGGCAATGCACATTATGTAAAATCTGGTCAAGCAGTAAGAAGGCTCATTACAAGTGTTGTAGAACTGATTATTTTTTCTGCGCCTCACAAACACATAAAAAACATAAAGCCTTTGAAACACAGCCTTAAATAAAGTATATTTGGTTTTATGTTCCACAGAATTGTCATTGCATCCATCACTCTATTTAATACTTCCTAACAATTGGAAAGGCAAAAGGTAAGGCATGTCTTTGAACAAATATAACATCTAAAATAGTTAAAGTATAAAAATGTCCTAAGTTTCCTGCAAAGTCAGAGACAAATGGATCCCTACCTATCAGGTTTCAAGAATTGGCCTCTTTTATTTTGAATGGAAGGTTTGGGATATGAAACTGACTGGCAGGCAGAACTGTACATTGGCACATATATTTCTTTATCTCTGTTAATATTTTTTCACAAATGGAAGAAATCTAAAATGTTTAGGTTATATTGTATACATTTTATGGATTCTAATGTTTAAAACAAATAACATTGAAAATTACAAAACATCATTTTACTTTTGATGAAAACTAATTATTTAACAAAGCAAAGTAAAAAATGTATTTTAACATTATCATTTTTAAGAACAAGTCTTGTAGAGTACAAACATTTACTTTGTCTTTTCTTACATGGGATTCCTGTACTACAGTTATGACTGTATCATTGCTTTTTGACTACTTTCCAGCAAGTATAATTTAAACTCTTTGCAAAAGAAGAGCAGCTATATGTTAATAATACAGAGTGAAAGTATAGATGATCCAAAACAGGCCATCTTAGCATCATGAACTATTACAATAATGCACGAGTATTGCACGAATAGAAATAATTTCTTTGTTTATTTTTCTTCTCCTTTCTTTTTATGCCATGATTTTCAGTTAAGTTTCTTTTCAATTTCCTCATTAGACGGAATCCTAAATGAGAGTTGCTGAGGCTTGTCACATTCAGAATTGAATTCAAGGGAAGTGCTAACCAAAACTGCATATATCAAGTGTATAACCCGTGGGACAGGCTGAGCCTCAGCTAAACCACAGACTCTTTTTTGGTTAGTTTCCTTTTCTCCATTACCATACTTCTGAATTTTGAATTTGACTCTAACTGTGTGAATACTTTACTTGAGAACATGCTGGAAAGCACAACTGATTGATGCTTTTATTTTTTGTTTTCTTTAGAAATATGCTTTACCGTACATATTTATTTTGGCTTTGGTAGATCAGTGTTCATTAGATGCATATGGAGTAAGATATTCAGGATTTGACCCCCTTAAAGAAACAGTATAAAAATCTATTTAAAACTTAGAAATAGAGGTTGCAAACATACTTGCCTCAATGAATTTAGTGTGTTTTTTTCTGTACTCACTCTAGATATAGCTGATTTTCTTTCAAAGAAATTGCTAACACTAGAGCTATAGTTGTCCAAAATACCAAAAAGTCTAGAAGGAAAATCACAAACCATTACTGCTTAACTTTATCAGTCTGATCGTTGCAGTTCTGAAATACATGGTAATAGTGATCTCTGGAATGGGAAACACAGCTGAAAAATTCTGCTTCCAAAACACAGTAGTATGTCTCAGAAGTAGGCACGGGGTTATGAATTCAGGAGGAGAATAACCTGAAACCTCAACTACTTCAGTACATCTTGTACAATACTGGTTTCTTTTTCTTTATTACCACAGATTTGCTTTCTTTTGAGAGTCCAGTTATAAATGAACTATCTATTTAATGAAAGCTGACAGACAATGCTCGGCATGGGAAGATTTTTGCCCTTAAATAATCAGCATCTCTCAGTTCTTTTTAGTTTTGCCACTGATAGATCCTCTCAGTTGATGGCTGAGGGTTCTAATTTCATAGTCATAAATTTATTTCAGTAATCTGATAGAAAATGTTCCATCTACTGATGACACTGTTATCAGCCTTGAGTTACATCCAAATTTTCCGTACACTTTCATTAATTCTCTCTCGTCTTGTTTAGGATTAATAGATTCTGCATGTTTTGCTTTGTTTAGGATGAATAGATTCTGATTGCATCAAGTTCATCACACTAGGCAGATGCTTCCACTGACATGTTTTGTATATCAAGTGTTAACGATTACCCTCTGGACAGTGTGTAGATCTTTAGTTATTGTGTTTAAAGTCCAATTTTGCAAGGAAATTAATTCCCTGATATCCCATTTGTAGATTTTGGTTTTTGATACATCTAGCTCAGTTCTTTAGGGTGAAGCAGAATTTAAATACAAGTCACAGCTTAAAATGTTTTTATAAAGCTTGATTGTTGAGGCTTGGTTGTTTTGTGGCAGTACATAGATATAATGTCAAATTATGTATATGCGTCATTAGTTTGCCCTCACTTTTTACAATGTCACCGTGTGAAAAGTACAAAGACAGTTTTAAATATCAATATTGTATGGAGATACTCCAGTTAGCTCTGAAAAATTAAGTTCACATCTCAGAAGTAGGCATTAACTCTGTTCTGTGCTAGTAAGGTGTATACTGTCCAGCCTTGTTAATATAACTCATTAGGTATTTAAGTGCAAAGGTATCTGCTGTTCATTTTCTTTCAGAATTTCTACTCCAATATGGTCCTTTCTGCATCTCCAGTTCATACAGCACACCTTGTTTATAGCATGTTCCAGATCCCCATACGTAATCACTGGCATCCTCTCACTCTCCACCCCCATGGACTGTAGCCGTGTCCTGTCCTCCCATGGTAGCTAGTCCAGAGCTGCCTGCCTGCTGACTGACCACCTGGCTGCTGCCAAATGAGACAAGTAAAGCAGAACATTCTCTGAGTTTCCTTTAACAGGTCTTTCTCCCGTATTCAACCAGTAATTGTTCAAAGGCTTGTGGAGTCAGAAAGTCTTTGAGGTGTCTGCCTTTTCGTTAGATTTGCCTGAAATAGGACAGGGGTTAAAAGTTACTGCAGACTATTGCATTAAAATGAAATTAATAGAAGTTTTGTGTCCTCAGGAAACTCAGATTTAAAACAAAACAAGAAAAGGACTTGGTAACTGGTTTGGCTTAGGATTGCTGACATCTGATCAACTGTAATTTACCCTTGTAAATCAGAATTTGTTCATACCTAGTAATCTAGTTTCCTGTTCATTGTGTCATCTATATGATGATGATGAGTCTAGCAATGATACAGCGTCCAGGGAGTATTAGGAAGCATTTCATTCCAGAAATTGTTCTACATTTAAATTTTGCTTATTTAATAAGATTTTTTTTCATTTTAATTGCTGGAATGCATTTTTTCTTGTTTCACTTTACAACACTAACACCCTTGGTGACTATTCCCAATAGCTACTAGCTATAATATACTAAAAGTAAAATGTATTGCAACCAAATAGTCACAAGTATCAGTCACTGCTGAGAAGATGCTGAGGTCTTTTATTAAGACCTTAAATCACAGTAGAGAGACATGTAGAAACTTTATTTAAAGGCAGATTTGCACAGAACCCTAATATTTCTGTTCTTCAGAAGAATTATTCCTTCATATAACTTTATTCTCTTTCTTCAAAAGTGAGGTTACCATCCTGGAAATTTTATTTTATTCTCATTTTTCTCATTCCTGTGTTCCACAGACAAGTTTTTTGTGTTACCATATTCACTGTTCATTTCCGCAAGTGGTTCACAATTTAGGATATGCTTTGCTACAATTATGGTTTACGTATTACCAGCAATTTTCATCATATATGTGTTCCAGGATGTCTAAAGAAATATGGATTATATTAATATTATTTGATTATTTTTTCCATCTTACAAATTTACGCAGGATAATGCTTCCTTCCTAGTAGTTAGACAAAACTGGCTTCAGAAACAGCTCTTTGTGTAAACAGTAGACACGATGAGCCTGGTGTGCATGATCAATCTACTGTAAGGCAATTATTAATATCTCATTAAAAGATAAAATGGGTGACATATATGCACATGCCAGGGGAAATGCCAAGAAATTAGATATTTCTAGGTGATAAGGAAATACAGCAGCCTGTAGTAATTTATTTTATGTCCAAAATAGGTATTACTTAAAAATTAAATGTAGCTTATTTTAGTACTATTGTGAAATTGAGTCAACATAATGATATTTAAAGGATGTACTCTCAGAAAATTTAAGGACTGTTCAAAGAGATTTCCTTTTGCTGCGCTCTTAAAACACCTCTGCTTAATACTGAGAGTTTTCTGAAAAATAATTCTTGCCCAACATAATAATCTCTGCTAACCTGAGACATAAAAATTATTCATGAACATTTTAGATTACTATTAGGAAATCTTAAATAACAGGGGAACTTTGATATAAAAAAGACATAGAAATAATTACTTGTAACCTAGAAATCCTAACTCTTAGTGCTGATCAGGTGTAAATAGTATTTCAGTATAGACTTAAAATTGTAATGGGATCTGCATAAATCAGATGTTAGATATCTGTGTAAGCGAAGAGAAGCAGTAAGATTTTCTTTTGTGAATAATGTTGTCAGGACTGTGTTTAAGGCTGCTATAAAAATCTGGCAATACATTTCATGGGGTATATGCATTTTGGAAGCTGTATTCTTTGTTAAAGGAAATGCTTATTGAATTTGGTTATAATACATATTTGCATAACAGTCACACAGCATAATTCTGATGCTAATGAGTATTTTAATTCTCTTGCATTCTTAAAGGCAGATAATTTTTTCAAGCAATTGTTTTTATAAATTGTGTGCTCAGGTTCCAAAGTGAAGGACCAGTGACTGACATTTCCTTTGTGAGTAGGGTTGGTGTTCAGTATACTGATTTTCTGCCTTTACAGATAATCATCACAACTAAATCTCCAAGCCCTCTGACCTTAATTGTTCTTTGTTTAGAAATGGCTAAAGTGTCACATCAGAAACTGAATGTGGGACCGGTAAATATGAACCAGCAAGCTTCCATTTATCTCAGTTTTCAGAACATGAATTTCCTTCTGACTGACAGCCAGAAGCCCATGTAAAGGGGAAAAAATACTATTATATGCTTGCATTACCTGGTGAAGATGTGTGACTTGAATGTGTCAGGCCAAGAGACAACAGTTGTTAGCCTTAAACATAAGAGAAATATGGTCTTTTTTTGATTCTCCAGAAGAAATATTTTGAATCACCTGCCTAGCAAGGCTGCTGCACAAGGACAATAGGCTGTTCAAAAAGCAGCAGGCATCAATAACGTCCTGAGGAAATAGACTGTTAAAAGGAACAAGCCTCAGTGATCTGAGTGATTCTCTAAAATTTCTCTTACGTTGTCTCTTTTTAACATGCTAGAATCAATAATTAATCTATGCTGTACTTAAAGACATGGACTTGTGAGATGAGGAATACATTACTTAAGAGATGATGATGTTCATTAAGTACCTAAGAGAGTTAATATATAAGAAATAAAGTATATGAATCTTTGAGTACGAGTTTCCACATACTGGGTAAATATTGTGTAAAATGATTTGTTTATTGTCTTTTTCTGTTTTTTTTTAAAAAGACTGATATTCTCATATTTGCACAATATTTGAAAATAAAGCTACCAAATTGTTTAATTTATCATTGAAATCTGACATAAGTTTTTGAACGGTATTTAATTGCATAGGAAGTCTAATGATATTCTGTTTCTTGAACAGGATAAGTGTGATCCCCATAATCAGAATTTTATTGTAAAAAATAAAGCAAGTAAATATAATACTTTTGAAGAGTATTTAAGTATCTGATTTAAAAACTCTCTTTTAATAAGAATTCATGACAATAAAACTTGATCACAGAATTGTTTATGCAATTACATATAAAGGGAAGCTGGGAGGGGAAAACATGTATTCATGTCAAAATCTGACTAAATATTTGAAGAAAATATGTGTTCTGTATACTCAGTTTAATGCCAGCTATGTGTATCAGCTTTACTCCTAACAGTAGGCTGGAGTCAGCAGTGTTTTTTATTTCACTTAATTGGGTATTGTCTATGAGGATTTCTATGTACAAGGCAGATTATTAATTACATATATCATACATATCAAAATCATTTCTAAATACTCTGGATATAAAAACAAATATTTTTTTCTGTAAGATTTCTGAATAAGGGGAGGTTTTTGTTTGGTTTTTTTGTTTACTGAGTGGAGAATTGGGAGCAGGACCACTCCTTTTTAAGGGTTGTTCTTCAGAACTGCCTTCATTTTCATGTCCTTTATGAAGATAAACCCCAATGGGAGCACAACCTTAGCTGTGCTAAAGCTAGGGAAAAGCAAACAAACAAAGAACAAAAACAAACACAGTCCAAATGGAGCGTATCCCTTTTACAGGTGTTGCTATTGCTCTGTGCTGACCCAAGCTGCCTGATACAACCGTGGTCCTGCTGTAAATGGCATAGAATATGCTCAACACAGCACAGCTCTAGAGACTGCGACAGATCGCACCCGACCATTAAGTTGCTCATTAGTGATGATTATGGAGTGTATATGTTGTTTTTCCCATGGCATTTGCATAGAAAAATGTGTATTTGGGTATTCAATACCTACAGGAAAGTACTGAATATTAAAATCCGGGAAATGCAGTTTTCTTTCTGTTTCTGAGTGGCATAAACTTCACATTTTTTACAAGTCAAAGTAATTTTGATCTCTGAGAATTAGTCAGAAAGTTCTCAGGTACTCTTAGTTACTGTCTGTAAAGGCAAAGTTGCACAGAACATAAATTAAACTCATCACTGATGATAATCTTGACCACAAACATAACTCCCTCTTTGCACTGAGATGCAAAAAGCATGGGCATGGAGATGCACAAGTTGTCTTCCAGCAAAGGAAAAATCAAGTGCACCCATGTCATTGCGGAAAAGCAATTCTGCGGATAGGTTTGTCTTTGCCAGAGGCAGGACTAACCCAGACTGCCTTCCCTAACATATTTTTCCTGTGCACTACAGGGACTGTATCCACTTCTACAGTACATAAGAGTTTTGATTGGGCAGGGCCAGCGTGATTGATAGATCCCCTGGTGTTAACTAAGTGGCCTTTGCTAAAGGTGTATCCCAATGTTTGAAGGTGCCACCACCCAGCACGCTCAGGGTAGTTTTTAGCAGTCCATTGTGTTCTATTTATCTGGAGGCTGGTGCATGAGAGAGGGTGTGATACATGCACTCAGTGCCATGCCCTTTGGCCCAGGTGTCTGTGAGGTTGTTACAGAAATGAGTGCCATTATCCGACTCGGCTCTTTCTGGGGTGCCATGTCTCCACAGCACTTGTTTTTCAAGGCCCTGGATGGTGTTCCAGGCTGTAGCGTGGGGCACAGAATGTGTTTCCAGCCACCTGGTGGTTGCCTCCACCCTTGCGAGCACATGGCTCTTGCCCTGGCAGGTTTATGGCAGTGTGATACAATCAGTCTTCCAGGCCTCTCCACATTTATATTTCAGCCCTCATAGTCCATAACACTGAGGCTTTACCCGCTTGGCTTGATTAATTGCAGCACATTTCACATTTGTGGATAACTTGTCAATAGTGTCCATGGTCAAGGCCAACCCTTGGTCACAAGCCCATATATTGCGTCTCTTCCTTGATGGCCCAAGGTGTCACTGAGCTATAAACAGTTCAGCCTTACTTTGCCAGATCCACTCAAGCCCCTTTAATCTTAGCAGTCTGATCCACCTGCTGCTTGTTTTGATGTTACTCAGTGGCCCGACTCTTGGGTACGTGGGCCTCTACACAACATACTTTTACAACCAGCTTGTCTAGTTGGGCAGCAATATCTTGCCACAATGGGGCAGCCCAGATGATTTTGCGTCTGCGCTGCCGGTTGCTCTGCTTCCATTGCTGTACCCACCCCAACAGAGCATTTGCCACCATCCATGAATCAGTACAGAAATAAAGTACTGGCCACTTTTCTTGACTGGCAATGTCTAAAGCCAGCTGGATGGCTTACACCTCTGCTATTGCATCTAAGAATGTTTTTTGGTAAGTTGACCCAAGAACGTTATGTTCTCCAGGATTTCAAGGCAAGAAAAATGTCTGAGTTTTGAAGATTGGTTTAGTGTCATATTTGCAAATAAGAAGTAACTTCACTTACACTTCAAACAGTTTTAGAAAGTTCAAAAATATTGGGTTTTTGACAGGGAAGAAGAATAAGCCAAATACACATCTTAAAAATTTCTTCCTTAGTGTAGCTGTATGAAAAACATGATCAAAAAGAATGTTCAGATCAAAGATGGTAGACATAAAATTGACTGATCTTCTGGAATTGTAGAAGTTACTGTATTCATAATGATGATGGATTAAAATTTGTTTTATTATATCAAAAATAAGCATAGTGAAGAAAGATGTAATAAATATCCAAGAAATACTGTGAGAAATGGACTTCTAAAAAACTGCAGTCTCAGAAGAGAAATTCAGAATAATCTATTACATGTAAGGAAAACAAGCAGCTCTGTGAATGAAGAATAACTTTGTAGTATAAAGCCACCAAACAAGATTGACCACAGTCCACAGTTGGAACTGCACTTTAGTTTTATGAAAGATTGCTGGCAGTGAAATGTGAGTCATAAGTTTATGAATGCCAAGAACATAGATTCATGTGGGACCTCCAGAAGGTCATCTGACCAAACCCCTGCTTAAGTTGGGTTCAGTTAGATCAAGTTGCTGAAGGGCTTGTCTAGTCAAGTTTTGAAAGGTCCTTTTCTGGAAAGCTGCTTTACTGGTGTTTGGCCCCATCATGTACTGGTGAATGGCATTATTCCTTCCTTGGTGCTGCTACTGAATGCTGTGAGGTTCCTGTCAGCCCATTTCTTTAACCTGTCTATTTCCCTTTGAACGGCAGTCCTGCCTTCCAGCATACTGACCACTTTTTCCCAAGTTGATATTGTCCACTCACTTGCTGAGAGTACACGCATCCCTGTCATTCAGGTCATTAATTAAGACATTAAACCGTATTCAGCACTGTTTTTGATTCCTGAACAACTACTGTTAATTGGCTGCCAGTTGAATTTTCTGCTTATAATCATCAGACTTTGAGCATGGCTCACTGTCTGTTCTCCTTATCTTAACAACTTTGCTCGTGACTGAGTATTCAGCTAGTTCTAGGGTCAAGCAAACTTTCTTCACGTAGCACTTTGACGTACATTTAGGATATGATGGTATTTTATGTTCAGGCCAATAGTTGCTGTGTTTATTAATTTGCTAGTAGATAGACAAAGGCATTAGTGGACAAGCTGTACTGTACGAATGAATGCATCTGTTGGTTCGTCTCCAAGCAGTATTTGTCCTCATGTTATTAAAACTGTACCTTGTATAAACAATAACAAGCAGGCCAAATATTTACTTATTTCTCTGTTAATTCCGTATTACGCCTCTCCTCCCTTCCTTTGTTAAGTAAGGTAATTCCTACTGTTCAAGAGGACATTATGTTGCATTAAAAGGGGTAAGGGAGTCTGATAAGCTGCAAAAGGAGAGCCCTCCCGTTGAGTCACGAGGTTCAGAGCAGACCCCCTTACATTCGAAACTCTCTCAGAGAGGAGTTTAGGTGTGGCTGGATCTACTCCT
>Ga0181612_121368_pt1 | contig 12895 bp, 14 predicted proteins | sample HoacroProtozoa21_FD_119630 | JGI IMG/M metagenome (GOLD analysis project Ga0181612, IMG submission 119630) | Hoatzin crop microbial communities from Cojedes, Venezuel. Combined Assembly of Gp0051906, Gp0051904, Gp0051908 | reverse complement strand
GCTGTGACCCTCACGGGCAACAACTCATCTAACCACATAATTAATAACACTAAAACTAATAACCAATAGATAGATGGATAAGAACTATCACTTACTCTATCCGAATGCAAAGGTACAACAAAAATTTGAATTACCAAACTTTTTTGAGAAATTTTTTAAAAAAATTTAATTTTTTATGAAAATCTTTGTTGCAGTTGCTTTCTTGGGGGGAATTGAGTATCTTCGCGTCGTAATAAAAATTATCAATCATGGAAGAAAAGAAGGTCAATATCAACATCGACCCCGCAGTCTCCGGCGGGTCCTACTCGAATCTTGCAATAATCAGCCATTCCCACAGCGAATTCATCCTTGACTTCGCAGCCGCCCTTCCCGGTCTGCCCGGCCCCAAGGTGCAGAGCCGCGTGGTAATGACCCCCGAGCACGCCAAGAGGCTGCTCAACGCCCTTGCCGAGAACATCAACAAGTACGAATCCCAGTTTGGCAAGATTGAGCTTGTATCCCAGCCCAGGGGCACTTTCAACCTGCAGGACTTCGACCCTAACGGACCCAGGTCGTAATGACACCGTGGGAAAAGATTAAGGTCATCTGCTTCGATGTAGACGGAGTGATGACCGATGGCAGCCTGATTGCCATGGATGGGTATGAGTTTGTGCGGATATTTAACGCCAAGGACAGCTTTGGGCTTAGGATGGCCGCTATGAACGGCTATACTCTTGCCGTGTTTACGGGAGGGGATACCGAGGGTGTGCACCGCCGCCTGATTTCCGCTGGAGTGCGCGAGGAAAACATCCACATGCACTGCCGCGGCAAGCTCAAGACCTTTAAGGCCTGGTGCGAAAAGAACGGTATAGACCCCTCAGAGGCCCTTTATATAGGTGATGACATCCCCGATGCCCAGCTGGTGGAATATGCCGGCCTGGGTGCCTGCCCCGCCGATGCGGCCCCCGAAGTGCGTGCAGTAGCTGATTATATCTGCCAGCATCCCGGCGGCCGCGAGTGCATGAGGGAAATAGTTGAGAAGGTAATGCGTTCGCAGGGAACCTGGAAATTCTCTGCCGATATGTACGAAAAGATTTTCTAGCGATGGACCTTAACGGAAAAAAGATTATCCTAGCCAGCAATTCCCCCCGCAGGCACGAGTTGCTAAAGGGGCTGGATGTGGAATTTGAGGTGGATACCCGAAATAATTTCGAGGAAAACTTCAGCGAGGATACCCCTCATCCCGAAATCCCTGCGCTGATGTCCAAGGGCAAGTCCCACGGCTTCCACCGCGACCTCGAAAAGAATGAAATCCTAATTACCTCCGACACAATGGTGCTGCTGGACAAGGTGATTCTGGGCAAACCCCACTCCTACGAACAGGCCGTGGAGATGCTCCACACCCTTTCTGGGCGCACCCATGAGGTGATTACCGCCGTAACCATCAGAGATGGACTCGGCAATGAGGAAACCTTCGAGGACTCCACCCTTGTGACCTTTGCAGACCTTGCAGAGGACGAAATCGAGTACTATATAAACAAGTACCGGCCCTTTGACAAGGCCGGCGCTTATGGAGTGCAGGAGTGGATAGGCTATGTAGCTATCACTCACCTTGATGGGTCCTTCTACAATGTGATGGGATTCCCCGTTCACAAGGTATACAAGGAACTCCGCAGGTTTATTGCTTTTTAATGATATCCATTCCCTTGCGGATTGCCTCCTCGTTCATAGGAATGAGGTGGTGATGACGCTCGGGGAGGGTCTTGCGGAGTGCCTTCAGCACGCTCTCAACGCTCACAATGGGGTGAACCTTCAGGAAACCGCCCAACACAATCATATTAAATACCTTGATCATGTTCATCTCGGCAGCAGCATCCATTGCATCTATGCGATAGATGTTGATGTCGCTGCGGGTGGGTGGAACGCTGATTCCGTAGCTATCGTAGATGAGGGTGCCTCCCGGCTTGATTTTGCCCTCGAACTTCTCCAGCGAAGGTTGGTTGAGCACGATGGCGGTGTCGTAGGTGCTGAGGATAGGGGAGGACACGGGCTGGTCGCTCACGATAACGGTGACATTTGCGGTACCGCCCCTCTGCTCGGGACCGTAGGCGGGCATCCAGGTGACTTCCTTGTCTTCCATCAGACCGGCGTATGCCAGAATCTTACCCATGGACAGGACGCCCTGTCCACCGAATCCGGATATTATAAGTTCGTGTGTCATAGACTTTCCTCCTCTTTTGTAGTGTCCTTAAGGTCGCCGAGGGGATAGAAGGCGAACATGTTCTCCTCCATCCACTTGTTGGCTTTCTCGGGGCTCATCTTCCAGCCTGAGTTGCAGGTGGAAACCACCTCAACGAAGCTGGCTCCCTTGTTTTGCATCGAATTCTCGAAGGCCTTGCGGATGGCCTTCTTGGTTTTGTTGATGGCTGCAACGGTGTGTACGGCCTGCCTTGTAACATAGCAGGTGCCGGGCAGAGTGGCGGCTATATCGGTGATTTTCAGGGGATAACCGTGGAGTTTCACCTCGCGACCGTAGGGGCAGGTGGCGGTCTTCATACCCAGCAGGGTAGTGGGCGCCATCTGGCCACCGGTCATGCCGTAAATGGCATTGTTGATGAAGATGATGGTAATGTTCTCGCGGCGGTTGAGGGCATGGATGGTCTCGGCGGTGCCGATGCAGGCAAGGTCGCCATCACCCTGGTAGGTGAACACCAGACGGTCGGGCCAAAGGCGCTTGACGGCGCTGGCAAGCGCAGGTGCACGGCCGTGAGCGGCCTCCTGCCAGTCCACATCAATGTATTTGTATGCGAACACCGCACAGCCCACAGGGGAGATTGCGATGGTCTTTTCAGTCATGCCCATCTCGGCTATAACCTCGGCAACCAGCTTGTGTACAACGCCATGGCTGCATCCCGGGCAGTAGTGCATGGGCACATCGTTCATGAGTTCCGGCTTGGAATAAACCAGATTCTCCGGGCGAATTATTTCTTCTTTTGTCATAGCATCTTCTTTTTGAGTTCAACAAGCACTTCTTCGGGGTCGGGCATGATGCCTCCCAGGCGCCCGTAGTGGTAAACGGGGATGCTGCAGTTGACAGCGAGACGGATGTCTTCGACCATCTGACCTGCATTGATTTCCAGGGAGAGGATGCTCTTGACCCGCTTCCCAAGTTCGGCGATTTTTGCGCTGGGGAAGGGCCAGAGGGTGATGGGGCGGAGAAGACCCAGTTTGATGCCTTCGTTGCGGGCAAGTTCAATAACCTTCTTTGCGATTCGGGCGGCGCTGCCAAATGCAACTATCAGATATTCAGCATCTTCGCAGAGATATTCCTCGAAGCGAACCTCATTTTTCTCGCACTCGCGGTACTTGGCCTGAATGCGCAGATTGTTGATTTCCATAGCTTCGCTCTGAAGCTCCAGCGAGGTGATGATGTTGGGCTTGCGCATGCCAACTCGGCCTGTGGTGGCCCAAGGGCACTGCTCAATGATTTCCTGCTCGGTACGGCGAGGTTTGAAAGGAGGCAGAACCACCTTTTCCATCATCTGCCCGATGGCACCGTCGGAGAGGATCATAGCGGGGTTGCGGTACTTGAATGCCAGCTCGAAGGCTAGGTCTACGAAGTCGGCCATTTCCTGCACAGAAGCGGGTGCAAGGGTGATTAGACGATAATCTCCGTGGCCGCCACCCTTCACTGTCTGGAAGTAGTCGGATTGGCTGGGCTGGATGGTTCCAAGGCCGGGGCCGCCGCGCTGAACATTCACAATCAGGGCGGGCAGTTCGGCTCCTGCCATGTAGGAAATGCCTTCCTGCATCAGACTGATGCCAGGGCTGGAAGAGGATGTCATGACTTTCTTGCCGGAAGCCGCTCCACCGTAAACCATATTGATGGAAGCAACCTCGCTCTCTGCCTGAAGCACCACCATACCGGTAGTTTCCCAAGGCTTGAGCTCGGCAAGGGTTTCAAGAACCTCGGATTGAGGTGTAATGGGGTAGCCGAAGTAACCGTCGGCTCCGCAGCGGATGGCTGCGTGGGCAATGGCCTCATTGCCTTTCATTAAGGTAATTTCTTTTTCTGCCATAGCTTATTCCTCCCTTTTACGATAAACAGAGATGCAGCCGTCGGGGCAAACCGTAGCACAGGATGCGCAGCCGGTGCATTTGTCGTCCTGAACCATCTCGGCGTAGTTGTAGCCTTTGAGGTTTACATGTTTTTTGCTTAGGGCGAGAACCCCGAACGGGCAGGCCACCACACACAGGTTGCAGCCCTTGCATCGCTCGACATTCACAACTATCGCCCCTCTCATTTTTGCCATATAGTAATAGTGTTTTATTGGTTGTACATATCCTTATTGAAGAAATCCAGTATCTCGTTGGCCATTTCGTAGGCGTTTCGTGCCGGACTGTCAGGGTTTAACTCCATGGCTTCCAGGTAGTTGCTGATGGCTCCCTGCCAGTCGCCCTTCTTGCGGTAGGCATTGCCCCTTAGGTAAAAGAGCACATCGTTTGGCTCTTTCCCAAGGTATTCGGTGGCAGCGCTGATTGCCTCGTCGCAGAGGTTCTGCTCTAGAAGCGCCTCGATATGCTCGCGGGGACTCATGCCTCAACGAATCGGCACCAGCCGTATTTGTCCTCGGCGAGACCGCGCTGAATCTGCATCATTCGGGTGTAGATTTCCATTGCAACTGGGCCGCACTCGTCGCTCTTGCCAAAGGTGTAGCGCTTTGTAACCTCCTCACTCTCAAGTGTTTGCTTGTCGTCGATGGTGTGCATCGGAGTGATGATAAGGCCGGTTCCGCAGGAGCAAACCTCGTCAAAGTCGGCAAGTTCCTCGGTCATGATTACCCTATCTTCAACCGTCAGACCCATCTCCTTGGCAATCACCCTGATACTCTTATTGGTGATTGAAGGCAGGATGCTGTCGGACTTGGGGGTGATGTAGTGGTCGCCCTTGATTGCAAAGAAGTTGGATGCTCCGAATTCCTCAATGTGGGTGTGGGTTGCACTGTCCAGAAAGAGGATGTCACGGTAGCCGGTCCTATGGGCGATATTGTAGGCATGCAGGCTCTGGGCGTAGTTGCCGCCGAGCTTGTATTTGCCTGAACCATAGGTGGCTGCACGGTCGTAATTGCGGGTAATCACTGCATTTGCAGGCTGGAGCAGCTTGTCTCCCGAATAGGTGCCTACGCTTGAGGACATTACCACAAAGGTAGACTCCGATGCCGAGTGCACACCCAACTGGGGGTTGCTGCCGAAGAGAATGGGGCGCAGGTAGAAGGATGCACCCGAATCGTATGGCGGGATGTAGTCCTTGTTCTCTACGATGCACATTTCGCACATCTTGATGAAAAGTTCCTCCGAAGGGGCGGGCATGTCAAGATACCAGCCTGCGCTCTGCATACGCTTGGCGCTTTCGTCGGCCCTGAAGAGACGCACCCTTCCATCCACTCCGCGGTAGGCCTTGAGGCCCTCGAAGCAGGATGGAGCATAATGGAATACACCTGCAAAGCAGTGAACTGTGAGGTTGAAGTCGCTGGTTACCTCGGGGTCGGTCCACTTGCCATCGATGCACTTGGATACCACTATCGCATTGCTGGGATAGTAGGCAAACGATCTGCCGGAAAAGTCAATGTTTTTCATATTCTAGTCCTCTATTAGTTTATTTTTGTTATAGGTATGGATTTTGGCCTCGCCGGAGAGTACCATGTACCCGTTTTCTGCGAGGCTCTGGAGTTCATCTTCGCCGGGATAGACAATCACCGGAGCAAGGTGCTGCACCCGCTTGGTGATGTCGCCGGTTACAAAGGAGTTGTGGGCAATGCCGCCCGTGAGTATAATGATGTCAACCTTGCCGTAGACGGTGGCCGCCTGCGACAGTATGTACTTGGCGATATTCAGGCAGAAAGCCTTCATAAATAGTTCATAATCAGGCTCTCCAGCCTGTGCGCGGGCGATAATCTCGCGCATGTCGCTGGTGCCGAAATAGGCCATTGCTCCGCCCTTGCCGGTAAGTTTGCGCTTGATTTCCTCCTTGGTGTATTTGCCGCTAAAGCAGAGGTCGACAAGGGGGAAGGGAGGGCAGAAGCCTACCCTTTCGGGGGTGATGGGGCCGTCGCCGCCAAGTCCGTGGCTGGTGTCAATCACCTTGCCATCGTGATGCAGGGAGATGGTGACTCCGCCGCCCATGTGGCAGACAATGGCATTCACCTCGTCCTGCTTTTTCCCGCTTTCCTTGAGGTAGCGGCGCACAACGGCCCTGGAATTGAGGGCGTGGAAGAGCACCTCGCGCCTGAATTCAGGCAGGCCGGTCATTCGGCACTCCGGCAGCATCTCATCGGCCCTGGGAGGGTCGGCGATATAGGCCTTGCACTCACCGTAGCGCCCTTTCAGCCCGTGCTTGCTGCGGTAGTCGTTCACCTCATTTGCGATGTCCTCGGCAATAATGGCGCTGAGGTTGCAGGCGTGCATGCCGTCGCGGCCGTTGCGGAGTATCTCCTTCATATCCTCATTCACTCCGTAAATGCCTGTTATTACGGGAGTTATAAGGCCGCCGCGGGCCATCACGACATCGATTGCATCCTCATTTATTCCCTTTTCCCTAAGGAAATTGAGGATAGCATCGCGCCTTAGGGCGTCCTGGTTCATAACATGCCCGAGTGCGTTCAGCTCCGCCGATGAGTGCAGCAGGCTTTCCTCAAAGACCATTTTACCGTCTTCGAAGTAGCCTACCTTTGTGGAGATGGACCCGGTGTTGATTGCTAGGATGTTGCCTTTCATATTCTATTTGATTGAGATTGCAAAACCGCCGCTCTTTGCCATGTGCATGCTGAGCTTGTCACCTGAAGCGAGTTCGCAGCTGCGGATGGAGTAGCCGGGGTTGAAATCGGGGTCGGTACCAATGCCGTCGGCATCGGCTGCATCCTCGTAAACTGTTGCTGTATAGGACTTTCCGGGTTCAAGGAAGTCGAGAGTGAACTCTACATCGCGGGCATCTTCGTTGGTAACACCGCCGATGAACCACTGCCCGCTATCCTTGGCCTGACGGGCGATTACGATGTACTCGCCGGGCTCTGCAAGCAGGTATTCGCTGCGGCTCCAGTCAACAGCCACATCCTTGATGAACTGGAAGGCGTCCATGTGGGCAGCATAGTGCTCAGGCAGGTCGGCGGCCATCTGGAGTGGGGAGTACATTGTGACATAGAGAGCCAGCTGTTTAGCGATGGTAGAGTGGATTTTCCCATTGTTGTTGGGGTTGAGTTTGGACATATCCATCTCGAAGATACCGGGGGTATAGTCCATTGGACCGCCCTGCAGGCGGGTGAAGGGCAGGATGGTAACATGGTGAGGCATGATGCCATCCTTGAATTCGGTGCCCCTTGCAGACTCGTTGCCAATCATATTGGGCCAAGTGCGGCAGAGACCGGTAGGCCTTACCGCCTCGTGGGCATTCACCATAATATGATGCTTGGCAGCTTCGAGAACTGCATAGTGGTAATGGTTAATCATGAACTGGCTGTAGTGATGCTCGCCTTCGGGGAGGATATCACCCACATAACCGCTCTTGACTGCATCGTAGCCGTACTTGTTCATCAGGCTGTATGCCTCTTCCATGTGGCGCTCGTAATTGATTGCAGATGAGGAAGTTTCGTGGTGCATAATGAGCTTGATTCCCTTGGAATGGGCGTAGTCGTTAAGGGCCTTGATGTCAAAATCGGGGTAGGGAGTCACGAAGTCGAAGACATAGAATTTCTGGCAGCCGAACCAGTCCTCCCAGCCCTCGTTCCAGCCCTCGATGAGCAGGGCGTCGAAGCCGTTCTCGGCCGCAAAGTCTATGTAGCGGCGGACATTTTCGTTGCAGGCGCCATGATTGCCGTGGGGAGTTGCCTTGCTATAATCGGTTTCGCCCAACTGTATGGAATTGAAGTCGTTGGTATAGGACCATTTGCTCTTGTCGGTAATCATCTCCCACCAAACGCCCATGTATTTGACGGGGTGAATCCAGCTTACATCCTCGATTGCGCAGGGCTCGTTGAGGTTCAGAATCAGGCGGGAAGCCAGCACCTTGCGAGCGTCGTCAACCACCATAATTGTGCGCCAGGGGCTCTTGCAGGGGCTTTGGAGCCTGCCTCTATAGCCTTCGGCATCGGGAGTAAGATGGGTTGTGAAGGTCTTGGAGGCTGCATCGTAGGCCAGCGAAGTGGTGGGGTAGTCCAGCACAGCAGCCTCGTGGATATTGATGTAGAGTCCGTCATCGGTCTTCATCTGAAGGGCGGTTTGCACCGAATTGGGAACCGCTGTCTGCGAAGCATTGTAATCGGCTACCTTGGGTAGCAGGCTGCCGATTTCGCTCAGGCGACTGATGGTATAATTGTATTCCTGGGTATCGTAATCGCCTGGTATCCAATAAGCTGTGTGGTCGCCGGTCATCTTGAACTCTGTAAGTTCATCCTTGACCACGAAGTAGGTCAGTTCCTTTTGGTCGGGGAATTCGTAGCGGAAGCCAAGGCCGTCGTCGTAGAGGCGGAAGCGCAGAATTACCTGCTTGCCTTCCTTATCCAGAGTGACAGCCAGCTCGTTATAATGGTTGCGGATGCTGCTTTCCTCGCCCCAGACCGGCTCCCAGGTCTCATCGAGGCTATCGGTGGCGGTTCCAACCAGGCTAAAGCCCTTGCTGAAGTCGACATCCTCGGTGTAAGTGTGCTTGGTTTTGCTCTCGAAGCTATCGTTAATGCGGTTGCCGCGCAGGTTGTAGCCCATTTTGCTGGGCAGCACTACATCCTTACCGTCGTAGGCGAGGCTATAGGTGGGGCAACCTTCGGCATCCAGCCCGAACTGCATTTCCAGCTTGCCGTCGGGGCTTCTAAGGCTTTGGATGTCAGTGAGTTCTGTGGGTTTACTGTTCTTGCATCCCATCAGCGCCAGCAGCAGTGCCAGCATCGGTATTGCTTTTCTCATATGCTTTAGTGTTCTTTAGTTCATTTATCATTGCCCTCGCAACAGCCTCGGAAATATGGCCTGGAGCTTCATCTACCGAGAGTTTGCTGCGGATTTCGGCATAGTCTTCCAGCATCTTGCCTCGGTAGGCCGCATCCTCAATCAGGCGGCGCACCTCCTCGGTCACTGCATCGGGGGTGTAATCGTACTGGATAAGCTCGCGGAAGGCCTGCCTATCCAGGATAATATTGCCTAGCGAGATGAATTTTATGTGGTCTAGCACCCTGAGGGCGTATTTTGCAAGGAAGGCGGTGATGAACTGGGTGCTCCAGCAAACCACCTGGGGAGTGCCGATTAGGGCGGCCTCCAACGATGCTGTGCCGCTGTTAATCAGGGCAGCATCGGCAAATTTGAGGATATCGTAGGTGCGGTTGAAGATGACCTGGATATAGTCTTTGCCCTCGATGTAGGGGCGGTAATCGTCCTCGCTGCGGGCGGGCGCACCTGCCACCAGGAACTTGTAGCCTGCATATTCGGGTAGGGCATGCAGCTTCTCCGCCATCTTTACCGCATTGGGCATGGTGTGGGAGATTTCTCCCTTGCGGGACCCGGCCAGAATGGCAATGTAGCTGCTCTCGCAGGGGCGGACATAGTCATGGGCCTCCACCGCATCCAGCAGGGGATTGCCCCTATATATAAAAGGTACACCCTTTTCGCTGAAATAGGGAACTTCGAAGGGGAAGACGATGAAGACCTTGTCAACCCAGGCCTTGAGTTTTTCGTTGCGGCTTTCGCGCGATGCCCAGGTCTTGGGGGCGATGTAATAGAATACCTTGATGCCCTGCTCGTGGCAGAACTGGGCTATCTTCATATTGAAGCCGGGATAGTCGATAAGGATGACCACATCGGGCTTCCAGTCCAGGATATCCTCCTTGCACTCCTTGAGGTTTCGGCCGATTTTGCCGAGGTTGCGCACCACATCGCTAAAGCCCATTACGGCCGTGCCCTTGTAGTCGTGCACCATGGTGCCGCCGGCCTGCTGCATCATCTCGCCACCCCAGAAGCGAATGTCGGCATCCGCATCCTCTGCCAGCAAGCCCTTGATGAGATTGCTGCCGTGGAGGTCGCCTGAGGCCTCGCCTGCTATGAGGTAGTACTTCATCTAGAAATCCTTTTCAAATCCTTGATTCTTAAGCCTTTGCAGCTCCTCGTAATTGGTGTTGTCGAGGTTCTGGGGGAGGATGGAGATATAGCCGTCCTGCACCTGCATAAAGTCGCAAGTCATATCATTGGAGGGGGCGCTGACCACATCGCCAACCATCACATATACCTGCTCGCCCTCTTCCAGCTGGGGCTTGGGCACATTCTTGACCCCGAAGGCCTTGAGGATGTCCTGCCTCTGCTCGGTAATCTCGTCGTTCAGGCCCTGGAACTCATGTTCCCAGGTGAGGATGCCCATGCGCCCAACCCTGATTCCCTTGATTTTATCGGCGGGAAGATGGGGGAAGTTCACATTGTAGAGCATGCCGTACTTGGCCTTCGGGAGAGAGAGAATCTTTTCGAAGATGGCAGGGAAGTGCTTCTGCACCGCGCTGAAATCGGCATCGGGCGAGAATTCTTCGAGGGAAACTGCGATGGAGGTAACTCCGGCAAGGGCCGCTTCCAGCGCCGCGCCGATGGTCCCTGAATAGAGGGCGGCCGTTGCATAGTTGGACCCATGGTTGATTCCGCTCACCACTACATCGGGCTTTTCGGGGTAGTAAATATTGTCAATTGCGTACTTTACGCAGCTGGATGGGGTGGCGTCAACATACCACCATTGTTCTCCGGGCTGCTCGCTTATCTTCTTGACTGCTATGGGTTTAAACCCTAGATTGACGGCCATCGACATGCCGCTCTGGTGGAATTTTGGGGATACCACCGTGATTTCGCCGTAGGGGCGGAGCATCTCAACAAGGGCGTGGATGCCTTTTGCGGTGTAGGAGTCGTCGTTGGTTACTAAAATCTTCATAAACTTCTATTCTACTTTACAAATGTAAGTTTTTTCTTCGTAAAAAGCGAATTTATTTTGTATGTTTGCAAACTGAATTTATAAATAGATGAAAAAGAATATTTTACTGCTGACCTTGATATCCCTTTCTGCGGTATCCTGCTTTAAAAATACGATTACAGGAGTTGAGATTGGCGACCTTTTCATCCCTGTGGAGTACAATCTTGGAGGGAAGATTCTTGATTCCAACACCGGTAAGGGCATTGCCGGAGTTGCAGTTACCGATGGCTACACCTATACAATTACCGATGCTGACGGCATTTATTTCCTTGTTGCCGATGAGACTTCGGGTTATGTATATTATTCACTTCCAAGCGGTTACGCTTCTCCTCACGAGAGCGGTACCCCCGGAAGGCCAGTTTTCTGGGATGTTCCCGATTATAGCGAGGGTGCTACCCGCGTCGATTTTGAGCTTGAGCCGGTGAGTGCTGATGAGTACCGCTTTGTTGCCGTTGGAGGCCTGAATTGCTCCAGCACCGACGAACTTACCGATTGGGCAAATAATACCCTTCTGGATGTGGAAAAAGAAGTTTCAACCACTTCCCATGCCTACGCAATCGCCCTGGGTGCCCTTGGTGGCAGCGATGCTTCGCTCTGGGGAGATATTCAGGATGTGCTTTCGCATGCTTCCGCCCGCAGCGGTAGCTACATTAATTTCTATGCTTGCAAGGGGAGTGCTGACTCCGCTTTTGCCGATTATTACGGCCCTGCCAATTATTCCCTCAATTTGGGCAATACCCATTTTGTGGTGATGGACAATGCCTCCGGCTTTAGCGATTCCCAGCTTTCCTGGCTGGACGATGACCTTAAGAATGTGAACGGCTATACCACTAAAACCGTGGTTCTGTGCGTTGCAAAGCCCATTTTGGATGAGTCGGCGCAGGGGAGTGCATCCGCACTTGATATGCTTTGCCGCTATAGTCACGCTTATATTTTCTCATCTGCTTCCGGCGAAACTTACGAATATGAGCACTCTGCCCATACCGCCCTTGCAGGGGGTTCTGTGATGGAATATGTGTACGCCTACGGCGACTTTGAGAGGTGGACTGTAAAATAGCCGCGAGAATAATTTAAAAAATCTTGACATTACGGCGATTTTTTACTAAATTTGCGCCGCAATCGGGCAAATAACTTACAGATTGACAATTTGTTTAACTTTTAAAGTTTATTTATAAAATGATTAACATTGCTATTAACGGATTTGGCCGTATCGGTCGTCTCGCTTTCCGTCAGATGTTCGAAGCTGAGGGTTACGAGGTAGTTGCTATCAACGATTTGACAAGCCCTAAGATGCTTGCACATCTTCTTAAGTATGACACCGCTCAGGGTGGTTTCGCTGGCAAGTTTGGCGAGAACAAGCACACCGTAACCTATAAGGACGCTGTACTTGGCGAGGACGGCAAGACCGTTGTTACTCCTGGTTCTATCACCGTAGACGGCAAGGAAATCACTATCTATGCAAAACCTAACGCAGCTGAGCTCCCTTGGGGTGAGATTGGTGTTGATGTAGTTCTCGAGTGCACAGGTTTCTATACTTCAAAGGCAAAGGCTTCTGCACACATCCAGGCCGGCGCAAAGAAGGTTGTTATCTCCGCTCCTGCAGGAAATGACCTCCCTACCATCGTTTACAATGTAAACCACAAGACCCTGAAGCCCGAGGATACCATCATCTCCGCTGCTTCTTGCACCACCAACTGCCTTGCACCTATGACAGATGCTCTTAACAAGTACGCTCCCATCCAGTCCGGTATCATGAGCACCATCCACGCTTACACCGGTGACCAGATGATTCTTGACGGCCCTCAGCGCAAGGGTGACCTCCGCCGCAGCCGTGCAGGTGCTTGCAACATCGTTCCTAACTCTACAGGTGCTGCCAAGGCTATCGGTCTTGTAATCCCTGAGCTTAACGGTAAGCTTATCGGTTCCGCACAGCGC
>Ga0181612_100360_pt1 | contig 12896 bp, 7 predicted proteins | sample HoacroProtozoa21_FD_119630 | JGI IMG/M metagenome (GOLD analysis project Ga0181612, IMG submission 119630) | Hoatzin crop microbial communities from Cojedes, Venezuel. Combined Assembly of Gp0051906, Gp0051904, Gp0051908 | reverse complement strand
GCACTTCTGCCAGCTCCCTCAGTACCCTTGGGTGGATCCCATCTGGCCCCATAGACTTGTGTATGTTTAAGTGGTGTAGCAGGTTACCAACCATTTCCCCTTGGGTTATGGGGGCTTCATTCTGCTCCCTGTCCCTGTCTTCCAGCTCAGGGGACTGAATAACTTGGGAATAATTTGTCTGACTATTAAAGACTGAGGCAAAGAGGGCATTAAGTACCTCAGCCTTTTCCTCACCCTTGGTGACAATGTTCCCCCTCACATCCAATAAAGGATAGAGATTCTCCTTGGTTCTCTTTTTTGTTAATGTATTTGTGAAAATATTTTTTCTGATCTCTTATAACAGGGGCCAGATTGAGTTCTAGCTGGGCTTTTGCCTTTCTAATTTTCTCTCTGCATGACCTAACAAGATCCCTGAAAATAGTTATCTTGATATAACTACTGACATATGAAAGAGTTTGTATTTTGTAACATTTTTAGAATTAGCTCTTTTTCTCATTTCACGGGCAAGCGGTATAGTGCATAGTATATGCTACAGAGCTGTGTTAGATAATTTACAAAAATACCTAGGTAAGAGGCTTCTACTTTCCTGTTTTTAACCTTTGTCTGCTTTTTACTGCCACATTATTGGGAATGAACAATAAACGGTCTGTCCTGGGTAAGTCAGAGAAATTCGCATAAGCTGATTCCAAGTTGCTTAATATTTTTAACCTTTTCCTGCTTTTTCAGTGCCATTTTATTAAGAATAAAACATTAATGACCTGACCTTTTCTCATAGTCGTGAATGTAGAAAGGCATGTGTACAAATGAAAAGCAGAAGTTTCCAAATCAGAGAGAAATGTATAATATTAATAATAATCTATAGCTTTTGGAGCCAAAGCTTTTATGCTGCTTGCCCTCTTCATTTCCACATGTGATTAGATTCTCTCATTAGAATGAAAACCATTTATCATCCTCAATGTACAGATAATATGATGATTGATGGCTTTGCAACCAGCTGTATAATATGCAAATACTTGACTTTTTAATATTTTACGAAACACGGCATTCATGCATGGTTGTTTTAGTCCCTTTAACATTCACATTATAAGCATGCCATGTAACATTATCACAGTAGGGCCACTGGACCCTCTCTTATCAAAATAGACATGATTTCGAAAACAATCCAGCGTAAAGCTTTTTTTTCTCTGTTGGCATTTTCGTAGTACACTTGGGTAGCTGTTCTATCAATGTAATTATTTTGTTTCCAGCACAGATGCAAAACATCATCTTTACTATGAGTAGGTTCATTAAAATGTTCCGTGTTATTAAGACCCTACATATTTACACTAAGTAAAAACTAGAAAAATCCTGCCACCAGTTAGGGGAGATGTTAGATTTCCTTCTCATCTTATTTTTGCTGCTGTTTTTTATTACCTATAGCAATGTGATGAATAGATGCAAGGACTGTATGGAACCAGTGAAGCAAAGTCTGCGGATCATGGGAGCCAGCCACTGCACCCAGCCCAGGGAAGGGCTATAGATAACGCGTGCTTCACTATGAAGAAGGGAAGGAAGAGGAGGATGGTTTTATAGAGGCCAACTTAAGGAGATTGGTAATTTTCATTTGTATCAGGAACTGGTGAGAAAACAAAAAGGTAGAAAAGCTGGAGAGCTCTCTTTCACATTTGTCACATCTCCAATAGAGGAGTTCCAGAGACAAAAGATCTAGTCTTGATGAAACGTCTCTTATGAAAAACATGTGCCAACTCCCTGCAGACCCCCAGCTTTGGAGAAAGAAGTCAGGATATTCATCCTGCTTTCCTCCTATTTTACCTAGCATGGAGCATTCAAGACATTTCAAGACAAAATCAAAAAGAAACAAGTTAGCACTGTAGACTAGATGGGAATATGGCTGCTAATGAATTATTCCCGCTCTTTCCTTTCCTCCTATTTTTTATTTGGTTCAAGATCACAGCACCTGACATGAACAAAGTGATTTTGCTTTGTGGAAATAACAAGAATTGTACAGATCCATATTGCGGATGTTTACTGCAGACCTCCCTCTGAGTCTTCAAGATTCTCTATGTATTTTTAAGACTTTTCGACTCCCCTTTTCTCCAATGACTTCTTCATGACTTCTAGCTTTCTGTCTAAGAGGGAAAGATTAGTCTCTCTTACGAGATGATGAACTTGCTTTTTAAATAGTTGGACATTTTGCCATTGACTGATACCATAAACTTCACTATGACATTTTCTAGAGCATCCATGTCTTGCAATGGATACGGACTGGCATTTACAAGGGAGCAGGGGATAGGTGAGGGTCCCGTGTGACAGAGCGGTCTCAAAGGCCCATTCCCTCACTGCAGCAAGATCTACTTAAAAAAGTATTTTGACACAAACATGTCCCCAAATGTATATGTTGTACAAGAACACCTTTAAATTCTTTCAACTCGGTATGAATATAACTTTCAGAACTGCCAGTTATGCCCTCAAAAAAAATCTGCCTCATGACATCTGATGCTCCTGTCAGAGAACACACTGGGGAGTCTGGAAAATAGTATGCTTAAGACCATTTTATCTCTCAAGGTGGTGACTTCATCACCCTGTTTTTCTGTCCAGTGGCAATACAACTACATTCAATCAAACATTTGGAAAGTTATTGCCCAGAGTCCTCCAGATGGGGTCTGGCTGGAGGCTTCTCTTAATTGAAGACTAAGCAGGGAGCTGCCTGTCACCAGAGCTTGGGTTGAGATGGCTCTTGCCACCTCCAGGCTCTGAGAATTTCTTAGTCCCTGCATGCATGTGATGAATAGCTAGCTTTGATATCAAAGGATTATTCATTTGCCCTGCAAGCTTTGTCAAGATCGTGGTGGATGATTAGCATGTCTGTAAAATGATCAGCTGGCCCTGCACCTTGCTGATCTGCTAAGAGTCTGTGCACCTGGACCTGTGACTTCAGACAGTTACCCCAATGTCCAGATCCCTTATTACCTCTCACCAACACCATCTTGATCTGCTACTTTCTGGAAAAGATGAAAAAAGTGAAGCGGAAAGAAAGGACGAATGCAAGAATCTACTATTTTAATATTTTTCCAGGTAAAATGTCTATATGTCACTATCAGGACAGTGACATCGCAGGGTTGTCCATCTTTCCCTATCTTTTTTTTTTTAATTAATGTGTTTATGCTTCAGCTTTCGTACAATATTTTGCAGGGTACCTTGCTGAAGGCTTATGTGTGGTTTGCTCTCCAGGTAGAGAAGACCTAATATAAAACACTACATTTTTCTCTTAGAAGGCTAATTTGGCCTTCTTGGAGAAAAAAAAAAAAGGAAAGAAGAAGAAAAAATAGGACTCATGAACAGGCAAAATAACTAAGGTTGAATATTTTAACCGATCATTTCTTCTTCTGGAAGATATTCAACAATTCTCATTTGTCTGCGTTGCAAGGAATGTCTGCTCTACATACCCTTCACTTTCAAAATTATAATGTATTCTGTATACTATGCTTCTTACAGTCTGGGAATTACATAATCCAAACTCTCCTTTTGCCAAACAAATTTTGTACGAGATCATGTAATTCAAAAAACAAGAACAGCAATGTGACATTGTTATACATTTCTTGTTCTTCTCATCGACCTTGTGATAGCGGTGGTCAATTCATATAATTTTGCAATATTTCATATTTTACTTAGCACTACTATCTATAATCTTAGCAGGTCAACAGAATTTCATTTTTTATACTCCCTTTTTCTTTTAAGAATGAGTGACTTGATATATGTCTATTTAAAAAGAACAACCAACCAACCAACCAATGAAATAATAAATGGGAAAAAAAAAAACAACAAAACACCAAATTGTGATGTGTTTTTTTTTTTATTTCAGCCCGAACATTTATGAGTGAACATGCTAATGCATTCTTATATTCTAGAGGGTACAGCAGAGGCCCTTCATCCATTGATTCAAGGCTTAAGAGGTAAAATACCTGTATAATAATTCAGCAAGTGCTGCCTAAAGGATAGCACACTGAAGTAATACTGATGAGACCATGCCCTACTAATCAGACTGATTTACTGGAGAGTGACAAATAGCCATGTGTTTTCTAAATTTCTCAGTATAAAACAGAGATGCAGCTTTTGTTGTAAAATACACTGCATCCCAGAGCAAACCACTGTATAAAAATTGTTTTCTTATAGAGGCATCGCTACCAATAAATCTGATTTCAGGATGTTGTTTTCTTAGTAAAGTCTTTTCACTACTTCACGATACAAAATCACGACCAGCATTTATACTCCTATTCCATCAGTTTTCTGCTCTTTTGAAGGGCAGGAGTTCTTCTGAAAGAAATACGCTTATAACACATACATCTAAGATGGTGTTTTCCTAGGATAATTTTTTAGAATACTGAGCATTAATTGGCACTCGGTTTTTTAACTGCCAGTTCTAAACTTACAAAAATAGTTATAGTGAGGGTGGCAGCACAATGTGAAGTATGAATTACTGAGGTGAGATGAGACTACGGAATTCTCCACAAAGAGATCAGTGTCCTGAGGATGGTGAGGAAAGGCTGGACTCCAAACTCACAGCCCTGCAGCTGGGGCACAGCTGTTTTCTTTGGTCCCTGTACGCAGGAGAGGGAAGACAGCAGCATCACCAAGCCATTGAAAGCAAGGCCAGGAACTGGAAGAGGGAAAATCTTTTAAGAAAAGTAAGACTGCGCAGAGGACAGCACTAGCTTTTGTTCTGCAAGTGCCATAAGCTATCTGGAAGTCTTACCAAGATCAAAAACTCTCCTATGGAAGATATCTGAACATTGTTTTTACAAATGTTGATAAATAAATCAAACTCAAAACATATAATGACTTCAGGTATTATTGATTGACAAAGTTAAATGCACTGTTTATCTTCTTTATAGCCTAAATTATATATATAATTAGTTAAAGATATACTGGCAGCATATTTGTGATAGCATAATCGTTTGAAGCCCACTAAAAGATCTGAATCTCAGAGAATGATTTTTGCCTAAGTCATTAACATTACAAAATCCTGTCACCCTCATCCAGTATCTTCCCTACATCTTCCTGATTGTCATTATAAATTAAAAGTAACTGCTGCTCTGACAGAACTAAAAGAGAAGGTAAAAAATGCAGAAATATGTGTAAAATTGGATTTTTATAGAGATCATTTAATTCTGTAAACTTAAGTTCATGAAACTGAAAAATATTTGAATATTATGGGTCAAACAAACATTTTGTTTACTAACATTAGTGTGATTAGTGTCTTTTCTACTTGACCCGAGGTAAGCGAGAATTACAATAAACGCATTTCACCTTTGACCATGGTTTGAGCTCATTCATTAATCTATACACACTGTTCACTCTCAGCTGAGATTATAGTTTAAATTTAATTACTGTTACAATATATATAAAATTTAGATTTCCTTCAGAATTCTGTTATCTAATGACTACTAACACAAGCTTTTTATCTCCTGCCTGAGCCTCAGAATACCCAGTTTCATAGTTCAGTGTTATTTTTAATTGGAGCTATTAAGTTAATAACTGATGAGCTTTCTTAAATTCTCCCACTATCTTCTGTACATTTTTTCACACGGGTAGTGTTGGGACTTCCTTCCTTTTTTCCATCAGCTTATGATGTAAAACACTAGATGATAAAAGTACTTGGGCCAGATTCAGAAACATACTTAATTTTTGGACAAACTAAAATCCTGGACTTAAGATACTCAATGCTTACTTTTTAAGCAACTCCCTTTCTTTCCTTCCTTCCCAAAGTGAGGAAATTATCTTTCAGCACCAAGCCTCCTGATGTGAAGTATTAATGGTCAAAATATCTGCATGTAGAATAGGGAGAGCTTCAGGAAGCACGTTCAGCATGGTGGTGTTTGTAGTTCATTGAACATACATTTAATATTCTTACCTTTACTTTTAAATATGTATTATTCTATTAGATCTGACTCTGTATATACTTGTATTAGTCTTTCACTCTTCTTTAATGGTGAGAAACCAGTATAACAATACGAAAACTAGCTTGCAAGGCACCTTGTTATAATGGAATTAGGCTGCCTGTAATATACAATCTAGGGACAAGCCAATAATTCAGACCATGTTCTGTCTTTAGTTAGATGCAGCCATAATTAGTATTTAGCATAATAGTAAACCTTCACTTTCTGTATATAGAATTTGAACTCCATAGGAGGTTAAAAATCTTTAGTTAATCCATAATAAAATAAGGAAAGAGCTAAAAACAAAGCTAAATTTCTAACAAAGCGCATCTCACAAAATCTAATTCGCAGGAAAATCTGTGTTTTCTCAGAAAATTAATTTCAAATTCCAACTGAAAATGCAGCTTCTTTGGGGGAATGATAACCAGTGGAATTCTTCACTCTTGTCTAAAAGCTCAATAGATAAACAAGTATTAGGTATTCACACTGTATTAGGTGAAAGATTTCTGTTTTCCATCCCAGAAACCAGACTACCAATTTGAAATTCTTCAAGTTGTGTCTTATTTCAAACTGTAGGATTTTAACATCTTTTCAAGGTTTGATACTGCCATGTACTACTCCTAGTTAAAGTCACTGAAGTTCGTGGGGTTGTTATAATGAGTACATTTTACGCTTTTAAGGACCAAATCTCTAAATTATTAATCATACAGGTGTTAATTTCATATTCTAATTTTTACTCCTTTTCTTATTCCGATGCTTAGTATGAACAGTCTTGCAATTTACAGAACAGCTCAAGAAATTATATGAAAATGTTTGAAAACAATACTAAAGCAACAGCTATAGGAGTGGGGATAAAATTTATAAATTGAAAACAAAAGAAGACAGAAAAGGTACTTGTGTTCCTGTTACTAGAGTTGTTGATATTTGCACTGATACTTCTGCTTTAAGCTTCTGAGAACCAGCTCAAGAACTTACATTACAACCATAAACCACCTCTGTCAAGCATTAAAATCTCTTGCAGTGTCTGTACATACTTCTAATGCCAAGATGTATATGCCTATGCACATACAGCACCTGAAAGAAGTCATTCCCCTGATGTGTTTGAAATGCAGAGAAAACCAGATTACTATTTCAGGGTTGATCATGTCAATTAAAAATATCTGTGATGCTGTTATCCTTCTCCCAGTAATAAGGAGAAAGCATCCAGAGATTCACCTCACTCCTTTCTCCATCCCAAATAGAAACAGCAGGAAAGCACAGGGCTTGTCCCAAGGCAATTTCCTGGGTACTCGCAGTTCGGTAATGAGCTTTTGTAAAGTGTGTCCTCTTCACTGAAAAGCAATCTGCTGGCTGAATCTTCCCTCATTTTCCCTAAAGCTATCCTGTACTAAGGAAAATAGTTACTGGAACTCTAAACTTTGATTTTGTCCAGCAATATTTGCACCTTAGACTAAGGATGGAAATGGAAGCTGTCCTTTTCTGCACTGGAAATAACTCAAAGTTCTGAAAGCTGGATTTTTTTTGTCACTACTTTGATGCTTATATAGACTCTTGAAATAATTAAAGCTAAAAGGAATCTCCTGAGGTTTTCTAGTCCTGTTCCCTACTCGAAGAAAGGATAACTAGTTTGGATTGCTTGGGAACTTGCTCAGACAAGTTCTGAACATCTCCAAAGAAGGAGAACTCATAGTTCTCTGGACAACATATGCCATGGTTTGATCACTTTCATGACGACAAGTTTTTTCCTTATATCTGGTCATAATTTCTGATGTGGAGACTTGTGTTCATTGCCCCTCCTCTGTGTGTACCTCTGGGAAGAATATAGCTCTGTCTTCTCTACCCCCTCCCATTAGGCAGCTGAATAAAATCTCACTGTACCTTCTCTTGAGGCTGAACAAATAGCTTTCTCGGTCTGTCTTTGTACGCTATGTGCTGTCATGTATGCTAAACGCCCATGACTTTCCTGACCATGACTAGTGCCCTTCACTAGGCACTCTCTGGTACATCAATATCTTCCTCGTACCACAGCTCCCCGAACCGGACCTGAACAGTACTCCAGATGCCATGTCATAAATGCCAGACAGGAAGGAAAAAACACTTCCTTCTGCCTGCTACCTACACTTTCCCTAATGTAGGCAGGTATGCCGATATGCCACCAGCCTGCACTGCCACCGAGGCACAATTTCGTCATGAGGACCCCTAGATCATTCCTATGGAAGATCCTCTCTAGCTGGTTCACCTGTACTGTTGTGTGGGTATATACAGGTACAGGATACAGGATTTCATTGTTCGTTATGTTGAATTTCATGAGATTCTTGCCAGGTCATTCCTCCATGCTGTCCAGGCCCATCAGAATAGCAGCCCTGACCTCCAGTGTATCAGCCACCCCAGATTTCCAGGGCCATCTGCAAGCTTGCTGAGAGGGCATCATCTGGGTCAAAAATAAAAGTATCAACACTATTGATTCCTGAGGTACGTCACTAGCAACCAAGCACCCGTTGGACTTTGTACCACTGTTCACAATCCTTTGAGCCTGGCAGTTTAGGCAGTTTCCCACCCAATTTATACTTCATTTACACAGATGTCATTAATTTGGATATACAAGTATACTATGGGAGATTGTAAGACTTGTGAATATATCACATCCCTTGTGTATATTCCTGCATTCTACTATAAAATGTGGCCCCCTCATGCATCCAGTTTTCTTGTAACACTGAAATGCTGTTGAAATCACCTTTCCCTAGTTTGAAAAGGCTGAAAAATCTTAAGTAGGAGAGAACCAACTGTATAGGTCCTATTCTGTAACAGTTCAAAAATTTTTAATGATTTTAATAAAATTCAACAATACTAATAATAGCAGTTAATTTAATGTCTGATTTTAGAAGAAGAATTGATTAAATCTAGTATAAAAGTTTTTTCAAATAACCCTTTGTAGCACTACTGCCATCCTGCTTTCTGCTGCTCATCATTCTGCTGTCATTCTGCATTCCAGACTTCACTTCGTCTGCCAGGCTCTTACAGAGCTGCTGCAAAGAGTCTGACGTTTAGCCTTTTCTTCTTAGCTATTGTCAGTCAACCCTATTCCTTGTCTGAACTCCGGGAATGTACTTTGCAAATAGTTGGGTAGTGTCAGGCAGACTACAATTGTGAGATTGACTGTTTCCTTCCCTCCAGAAAGCCTGCGACTGTGCTATGCATAACTGTTTGCCTACTTGTCTTATAGCCTTATCTGTCACTGGCTTGGTACGGGATGACCTGAAAACTGTCAGGTAATGGCTGAGCCAGGGCATTTGTATCACCCCTGGGAAACAACCTGTCAGCTGTTATGTACAGCCCAAAGTTCAGTAAGCAAGACGACAAGGAAGGCAATAGAATCAAGAGAAGAAAACTAGTTTGTGGCTGACAGAAAGCAGGTTGGCCAGAAATCATTGCTAGCTTTGCCAATCAGTGTCACGTTTGGCAGTGGTTTAGTGTTTGGACTGTTCAGATGCATCTTGTTAGTGGACTGGGATACATTCTGTAAGTGGAGTGACTTCAATCACATTTTTGCTGCTGTACTGTCATTTGTAGGCATGCTGTTTCCAAAAATGGGTGGGTGAGTAATGACAAAGCATTACTGGGCAGTTTGGAAATCATAATAAGCAGATGGGTATTTTACTATCTGCATAACTGAGTACTCTATCTGCTTTATTAAAAAAAGGAGAAAAGGCTTTAAATGAGAACAAAAGACAAGTTAAATTATAGTAAATAGAAATAAGAAAGGCTACTTATTCACAGAATTCAGAAAATTAGCATATTGTTTTCCTGGGATGAAAAAAAATATTCAAAATTTGAACAGTGTTTTTACCTCTTTTGTATTAAAAAGATAAACTTAAATCAATGGTGCAGAATTGATATCCAGAAATTCTTGAAAAGTTTTCCTCTGGAATTAACCTTTGGGCATGGTCATAGTTCTGCAGAAGGTTTTCTACAAGAGGAAGTTATTTGCTAACCATGGCACGCATGAAGAACACACACTGGTGAATAAGACCTTTCTGGCTCATTACAAGCTCATCTAAGACACCACAAAACCACTTAAGCAGAGACAATAGTTCAGAAAGGGACAACTGTATCATTAAGTAATTCTTACAAAAATTAATTTTCATCTGGGATTGACGACCCACTTAGCTAGACTACAGGGACAAATAAAATGATGGTCCTTACTCAGAGTAGTTCAGGGTGTATTAAGGGCATACAAAAGGTAGAAGAGAGACAGCCACTTCTCCAGAATCACCCCACTGATAAGAGGCAGAGGGAAGATTATAAGCAAGACTTAAACAGCCTTTTCAAGCAGCTAAAATTGCTTCCCAGAACAGCCACGATCTGGAGTACGACACTTAGCCAGATGTTGTGGAAGCATGGATAATGACAGTAAAAATGGGCTGCTAATAAGCTGAGTATGAGCTTTTCTGACAAATGAGCTATTAGAAAGCAGAAAGCTTGCAGCAGGTGAAGCTTTCTTGAACTGAATGTTGAAGTAGCCTGAGTGCTCTGCATCAGTACAGGATGCTGCTTGGGGAGCTGCAGACAGCATCAACCTCCCTCTTCGCTATCCCCTCTTCCATAAAAAAAAAACTTAAAGTGACCAAACATTAGGACAGTGAAAGTATTTGTTTCTGCTTTAAAATTTAGGCCTTTTTATCTTCTACAGTGCAGAGCATTTCTGGCTGTGGCTACTTTTGGTACAGTGATATAGTTTCAGAGTGAAAGCCCTGATTGTCCCTGAGTACCATGTTCTGGCTCAGTTCAGAGACCATTTTTTTATTCATGATAACCAGATTTCTTTTGGAGCGAGCTAAAATGGGACTCTACTCCCAGTGTGCACCAAATGTTCTCCCATACCTAACGAGGACAGAGATTGAACCAAAGTGAGGTACTTCAGACAGCTTCCATCGTGTGTTGTCAATGCCAAAATAAATCTTGGCTGGAGTAAATCCCCAAATCGTGTACAGGGAAAACGTAGGAATTACTGTGCCAATGGCGTTGATTACTGGTCCATTTCTATTTTGCCAATTGCTTGCTAAAATAGATGAAACTTCAGTATCCAAATAAAGATTCCTTTTCTAAAGTCTTCTAAATTTTGAGCCAAGGGCAAGAGACAGTGGACTACAGTAGCATACTGCGGAAAAACCTTCTGAAATTTGGGAAATGTTTTTCCTCCTGCCGCCTTACAAATGCCATTAGCAAAATGATATCAACTGGCTTTTCCTTAAATATTACATTAAAGATTCAAAAATACATAGGTTTTATGTTTGGCAATTTACATGCCTTAATAGGCCATGCAGTTACACAAGCCTGTGGGAAACTTTCTCTGTATGGCTTAGATTCATTTTAACACTTGCCCAGCAGCAATATACACCAACCAGCTTGCTCCACTGGGCGAAAAGAATGCAGCGTCCATACCTAAAGCTATTTTTGGCAGAATATCTTCCATCCTCTGCCAAGAGGGAGCTTATTATGATGAAAAGTTCATATGTGATTACATTCTTGGTAGACTCCTTTAGAGCATCAGAATACAGAAAGGTTACTTACCTTAAGTAACACTTCTTTGAGATTTGTTGTCCATGCTCATATTTATGCTGTGGTTTGTGAGCAGTCATGCTCTGAAAGAGTTTTGGTTTGGACATGGACATATCCCTCCCTCCATTCCAAATGCAGATTTTATGAAAGACTGAATGAAACCCCATCCTTTGAACATTTGATTCCAGTGTTTGTATAGCAGGACTCAACTCTAGACAGTAACATAGGAGAGTGGACCACAAATTATAACCTCCTTGACAGAGAAAGAGAAGAAAAGGTGGTAATTTCTGTATATTCCTAAATTCTACATGATCTGTGATAAAAACTTCAAACTGAAGGTACTGAGATTGAAAGGCCTCAGAACTGAGACTGTCAGCCTTGCTTTCTCTGCACTTGTCTCAGCCTGCCTGCACTTTGTTTTTGCTTGACCTAGCTCTAACATCAGGTTTATTCCGGACACATGGCTATGGATTTTTTTAATTCCATTATTCTGGTGTTTTGTTTTGTTTTGTTTTTATGATACAGATACAGTTTTATACAGTTAGAAGTAAGAAGTAGTTACTCTGTGTAGAATGAGAAACCTAGGAAACTAACGTAACAATGCAGCATCGGTAAATGCAGTCCCATTATGAAATTTGAATCTTTGAGAAGTGGGAGCACAGAAAAAGATGCAGAGGAGCATAGGCATGGGATGATAAGAGAAGCAGTGTAGGATTACCATTGGTCAGATAAATAAATGCAGATCTAGAGCTGGTCAAATCTGATTTTAGAGGTTAAAAAAGAGAACAAGATTGTGTCTAACATATTTGAAAGACACCATACGTAGTACATTTGGGTGTAACATGGAGTTGCAGATCAATGGAGAAATAGCAAGTAAAAGTGTTGTAGCAAACATCAAAATGACCCGCAGTGAAAACAAAAAACAACTCTATGGTTAGACTGTTGAGATTTCAGTTATATTGACAATAATTTCTTGGCTTCATAAACAAGGTGTACGTCTTTTCTGCCCATAAACAAGCTTGAGCTAACAGTTGCACAATGAGTACCCTAAGTATCTGCAGTTCTCACGCTCTTTAGTCAGAGACCATTTCCCTCCATGTGCTTCCTTAGAAGTATCAGCATTAGCGCTACAGAAGCAGCACTTCTGACTGTGTGCTGTCTCCAGCCAAGTTAAAAAGCCAGTGTGCCCTGGCTGCTGGAGAGCAGCTCTGCGGAGATGGACCTGGGTGTCCTGCTGGACGACAGGTTAACCATGAGCCAGCAGTGTGCCCTGGCTGCCAAGAAAGCTAATGGGATGCTGGGGTGCATCAAGAAGAGTCTGGCCAGCAGGACGAGGGAGGTTCTCCTCCCCCTCTACACTGCCTTAGTGAGGCCTCATCTAGAGTACTGTGTTCAGTTCTG
>Ga0181612_172028_pt1 | contig 12897 bp, 14 predicted proteins | sample HoacroProtozoa21_FD_119630 | JGI IMG/M metagenome (GOLD analysis project Ga0181612, IMG submission 119630) | Hoatzin crop microbial communities from Cojedes, Venezuel. Combined Assembly of Gp0051906, Gp0051904, Gp0051908 | reverse complement strand
GGCCTTCTGGGCTGCATGCAGCAACACATGCTAAGGAAGCTCCCAAACAGACGAGGCTGGAGCACATGTCAACTCACCCTGGGGGTCCTTTCAAACTAAAAAGCTTTTTCTCCTGCCCAGCTTACTTCCCAATTCCTTGAGAGCTCAGTCTAGGGGAAGGAGGCAGCTGGGAGAAAGCACAAATGCAGAGGAGTTAAGCAGAGCCTTTCCAGAAGCAGCATGAACGTTTCCACAAAGCAGGACTGACTCTGCCTGAAGACCGGCACCTGGGGTCTGCATCCCAGATTCACACGCCTCTCCTAGATGTTCCTGAGGTCCTGTCCTAACAGGCACCACCAACCCAAACTCACTGGCCGGCTCCTCAATGCGAGGTGACATCCTGACCTTTTCAGGTAAGCCCCAACAACTCTGCAAAGACGGAGCAGAGGCTTAGCTGGGATACTGCATGGGCAAGCTCTGCCCCTGTCCCTCCAGGGGCACGAGCCAAGAACCAGAGTCGCTGCAAACAGCAGCTCTGTTCGAGGCAGGCAGACGCTCAGGGGTTCGCCATTTCATACAGCTGATTTCACATCTTCCATCGTCAAGTAGCTCTTAAGTAGCTTAATTTAATGATCCAACACATTTCCACCCAAGCTGCAGGCTACAGGTAAATTTGCACAGGTGTGGCAGTTTCCTTACACAGCAAGATGCAACAGCTCCTGGCCATGCACCGGAGCTTCCCAGGGCTCCCGGAGCGCCCCAGATGCTGCCGCTGGGTTATCTCCTGTTCAAGAGGCTCAGTGCGCGGTTGACATACGCGTCGACTCTTCTGAGCACACCATCATTGGGTGGAGGAGCCGGCGCAGGTCCAAGGCACAGCCACATCCCGCAGCAGTAGTGGAGCTGGGCATGGAGTCCATCTCCCCTAATTGCATCGTCTTGTACTTGACATCACATGATCACCCAGGGTACGAAAAAGCACAGGGTAAATGAGCTACATCCCATAACTATTTAACATAATTAACCACAGGACTGAGATGGGTTCATTACCTAGAAGATAGGCTGCTAGAAATCATCACTGTTCTTAAAGCACTAACCTGCACACAGCAAAGGCTTTGCCACATATTCCCCATCAGAGAAGCAGAGAGGAGGACGCCTTTTTAGTTTTTATTTTATTTTCACAGATTATTGATCCTGACTTCAAAGATAAGCCATCTCTCATCTCAGGCTCCAGCACCACAGGATGCCAGTGTGACCCCAAGTTTCTGGGCAGTCAGCATGGATACTCACACCAGTTTGGATCAAAGCAAGGGAGGCAGCCACCTTCCACAGCCCCATCAATTGTTTCCCAGGGCTGTGGCCAGCACCTTTCCAATGGGGCTAGTGAAATTAATCAATTAATTGCCACCATCTTTTTGTGTTTCATGCGAAAGAGCTTACAGGAACCATACGTTCTGCATTTCTCCCCTTTCCAATGCAAACCAGATCATTTCAAAGCATTTTTGGCACTCCAGTGGAGATACCTTTTGATGAACCTTGCAAAAGCAGCCCCGCATGGAATGGGATGGGGATCCTCCCTGCACAACGCACAGTGGATGGGCTCTGGCCACGTGCAGCCCTCACACCAGGACTGGAGTGTTTCTGCAAAGCTCTTCCATTGCAGTCATGGGCTGCAGGGGTATCTCACAGCATGCTTGAGGCCTGGATTCACTTCACTAGCAATTGATTCAGCCCAGGGGAGCTAAGTTGCATTAGGAGATCTCTCCTTGTGCTTCAGGTACAGCTGGAGAACATCACTACATCTGTAAATGGGGAAATCCTCATCTTGCCAGGCTGTGGGGTCCAGAAACAGCTGTACCAGGTTCATCATTCAGGCAGAGTCCATTTACTTTGAGAAAATCAGCCAAATAGGCAGAATTCTCCTTTCACCTCCTCCATTCCCACAGAGCAATCCAAACCCACTGCTGTGACCCATAAGACAAAACACATGGCAGGGCTCTCAGGGCTTTGAGCAGAGCCACCAAGAACTACGTTATTGTCCGAGCTGGCTGGCTCCTCACTGAACAGCATCGCCTCAGCGTTTGCAAACACTGCCTGTAACGGGGTACGAGGATGAAGACATCATTGGCAGTGCTTTGCCTGGGCTCCCTTCCAGCAGCCCTCACCACGAGGAGGGGGTGACGGATTCCCGGAGCGGCTCTGTGGAGTCATTCTCTCCCGATGTGCCTTCTCCTCCCCATCATCATCAGCTGGGGAAAGCAGGCACAACAGCGGTCCCCTGCTGCAGGATTTGCTTCTCAAGCTGCCAGCAAGCAATGCCTCACTGCTCGCAGAGAGTCGGCCGGCACCTTGGGAAGCACGGCCAGGTGTGCCCAACACCTTTGCTCCAAGTAAACTGCAGTGGAGAAGCAGCCCCAGAGGGCTCACGTTTGGTGAGCTGGGTGGCGCCGGTGGGAAAAGGCAGGAAGGAAACAACTCACCCATCTCAGTCCCTCTTGTTGAACCTGGCTTGGGACCATCCTCATGCTGGGGATAACCAGGAGTTCACAGGATCAGCAAAGCCTCTGTCTACCTTGAGGTCAACGTCCAGCAGTGGAGATCCATGTCATCCAGAGCAGGGATGCGCATGGATGCAGAAACCTTCATTTAAATGACAGAAACAGGGCATTAGCGACAAACGTCTTCCAGAGGGTCTGTGACAGGAAAGGAGGGCACAAACCCCGGGGTTTTTCCTCCAGTCCTTTTGATGCCCACAAAAACACCCAGGCAGAGAGGGCAAGGACCTGTCCTGGGGGTTACTGGGCAGCCAGGCTACTGACCCTGGGAGCATGGCATCCCTTGGACCCAGAGAGAGCATCTGGGAGTAACTCCCAAATTAAGAGGAGTGGGGGCTGAGCTCCTGTGTTAGAAGTATTTAAACATTTTCTGGGCTGGCATCTTCACCTCCTTGTCCACCCCAGCAACACCCACCATGGTTTTACCTAAGGAGAGTCCCAGTATAGCTCATCCTGCAGCACTGGGGCTGCATGCTGCCCTTCCACAGGCTTTTTTTTTTCCCACTCAGGATGCCCCTGCCAACACACCCACACACACTCACCTTCTGGCCCAGTTTCCAAATAAAATGTTTTAATTTAAGGCAGAATGAATTATTTCAAGGGGGGGTGGGGGGCAGTGGAACTCACATGCGGAAAGTGGAATTTCTCTTCCTTTTTCCAGAAATTAGCATGAGCCACTTCTTTAAAGTTCTTAAGAGATTAAATGGAAAATAAAACATTTGGTCTTCTCATTACTTCTCCCCCTGACTTCTTTTAATTTCTTATCTGTGACAAAGTTAAAAGGAAAACAAAGAAGAAAATGTTGAAACCATTGAAAATAATTTACAAAGAGGAAGAAACTTTTGTTTCTCAGCTACAACACAAGCAAGATTCATAGTCTTTTTAGCATATTCACTCTCTACCTTTTTACTCCTAGAATTTAGCAGAAGGAGGAGACTTCTTGAAAAGACTCAGGGCAAAAAGCTCAATTCCAGAGATCCTGGCTCCTTGTGCTCTAGAGAAGTTCCCAAAATTTACTGATATTTGAAGACTATACACTAGCACTGGAACCATGTTGGTAGTAGAAATAGCCAAAAATTGATTTGCAATTGAGTGGGTTTGATGGTGTTTGTACCTTTTTGTGCTCACTTTCATGCTGTCAGGGTTCAGTAACAGGCTGAAATGTAACCCTTGGGCTTATAACTCTCTAACAGAGGCAGTAACATTCCTCAAGGCTGGGGACAGTGGCAAAGCCACAGCAAAGCTGCATAACTGGGATTTGCTCGTTTGACTTCCAACCAAACACAAAGTGCCTGGTGAGAATAAGCCTCCCCTGAGCAGCTTCCATGACGAAGCCCGAGATAATCGTGGATCTGTTTGCGGATGCTTTGCCAGCAAGGGAGGATGCACTCATGACCAACGGGATCTGTTCCGACCACTGGCAGTTGGCTGAATGCAGTTTATTCAGATGGCCGGAGGACACCAGCTTGGGAATGAGGTCTCCTTGCATGCCCCAGACCTACAGAGAGAAAACATGTTATGTCAAACTTGCGTGTAGCTCAGCGTGCTTCAAAGGTGCTCTTCAAGGGGCCTCCACACTCTTGAAAATCAAATGCACCTAAATACCAAACGGATTTCAACCTAATTCCAGAGGTAACACCACCTACTCACATGCCAAAGCAGGGAGCAGACGGCTTGCTAATTAACGTGTCTCCTTCATGAATATTACACTTCCCGAGGAGGAATTTGGTGCTTGAGCGAAAGACTGCTGAAAGTGAGCCAAGCTCAGCTGAGCAGAGAGGATGCTTTGAAACTGCTGAGCTCCCTCCGGTGGGGCTGGTGCTAAAGCTGGCCCCTGGTTTTCACATCCGCGAGGTGAGTTGGTGGATGCTACCCGGGTGACACCTCCAAAACACGCATCCAGCTCACAGCCACATCAGAGGGGGCACAGGAGAGGTGGTGGCAGGGAGTGGGGGGAAGCACAGTAAACCGCAGGGTGGTTTTGGTCCCGAATGTCCTATGACATTTCACAGTACCCAGGGCCTGACCTTTTTTAACTCTCACCCAAATCCTTCCCTAAAACCTTCAGGGAGCTTCCTTGGGCTGCGATATCCCGCTGGTGCTTGCCTTAATTTCTGCCATAAGCAGCCGCCTCGGGTGGTTGCCAGCAGTCCCATCCAGGCACAGTAATTACACGGCCCGGGGAAGGGTGAGCACAGCCATATACATTTTGCACTGGGAAAAGCCGGCTTTGCCAACCCGACTGGAGCCAGGAAGGCGGGTTTCCCTCGGCCAGGGCTCCCGAGGCTCTCCCATGACAAGGTGTTACTTCGGTCTCTGTTTGTTTCTACTGTCAGCCTCCTTTGATGTTACCCCATGAGACTGAGCAGGGAGAGACCAAAGAAACCTCACTGAGATGCATCTGGTGTTCTCAGAAAGCAGCAAGTTCCCTCGGCGTCCTCTCCAAGGCAGCATCCCTGTTCCCACTTCAGGACAGCTCAAATGCCTGGTCCTCCAAACACCACGTAGTGCCTAAATTCTGTTGTTCTTGTGTAAGGTTTAGATATTTAAGTAGAAATTGTGCTCCTAAACCCCCTCAGGAATCTCACTTCACTAGTTGTAATTGAACTGGACAGGGAAAGCCAGGTCTGACCACATTAAAAGGGTTCCTGCCTTCAACCAAAGTGCTGGAACTGCGGCACTGGGGCCAAAGGACTTGTCGTTTTGGATGTCTGCCAACTCAGCTGCCACGCTAACAGCGCCAGAGGGCAACCAACCAACGGTCCCATCAACAACCACCACCAACAGTCCCATCGTGGCCTCGTTTGGAAGAGGGTTTCAGAGATACCAAACAGACACCCTTGGACTACACCACCTGCTCCAGAGGAGGAGACAACGTCAGGGTGTTGCAACAGCAGCGTCTGCCAAGCCGTGTAGCCCCCGGCATCAGCTGCAGCCCCCACCCTACCAGTATAACACGTGCCACGGCCTTCGCCACTCACCCCTGACCCCACGGGAAGTCAGCAGCTGTGCTGCAGAGGGAACAGGGACCACACAACTCCCTTGGCCCAAGGAACCTTAGGTCACCTACCATGAGAGAGGGTGGCACCCTGACTACCCCAGCAGAGGGGCGATAGAAGGATGATGCAAGGAGAGCCAGATGGATCAAGGTTTGAAGAACAAATGAACCTTTCCATTTTCCTCCCACGTCAGCTCAAAGGATGCTGGTAAGTCTGCTGAGATCTAACAGAGCAGTTCTGTTCTCCATCCTGGCCATGGCAAGAGGGTAAGCATGGTCTCATCTCCATCACTGGCCAAGCCAAAACACAGTCCTGCCTGGTTCTTGCTCTTAGGAGATCAAATTCAAGGGCTGTGTGCAAGCTCGCCCCGCAACCTGACTGTTGGCATTTGGCCCATGACAAACAGCCATCCCAGCAGCAGACTCCAAGCTGAGACTGGATCCCACAGCAACATTTAAAGCCACTTCTAAGAAAATACACAGCTCATGTTATTATCCTGTGGGTAGAGACTTCAGAGACCTGCTCCATAGCTCTTTCTGGACAATCACTCTTTAACTACAAGTGTGCATGAAACCAACTTGGCAGAGAAAAAAAAAAAACACCCCATAAAGCTCACTCAATCTTTGTTAGCATTTCTAGCACCATACAAACGGCCTCCCTAGCCACTGGAAAGTCTGCCTTTCCCCAGTCAAAATGCTCCTCTGCAAGTCATTTGAGCTCTTACCTCAGAAAACTCCTTTCCTGCCGGCACACACAGGGAGGCAGCTGGAATCCGACTTTATTACGGCTGCGCACGTGCCGTTGCCATGGAAATGGCCGCGATGCTACTGGGGCTGCAGCACAGGCAGGCACAGGCAGGGACCGCAGCCAGGCTCCTCGAGGCAGTGATGCTAGAGAACCCCCCTTGGTCAAGCTGCTAAAAAAGCTCCCAACCAGCAGTAAAACCCTCTCAGACCGGGAGTGAGAGGGAGACCGCTTGACATTTTTTTTGGTAGCAGTGCAGCTCTTGCTATGTCATTATCAATGCGCCTGCTTAATTGGCTCCACTAAAAAGTCATTAATAACCCTTAGTTAAGCTAAGTGACAAACATCGCCACTTTTCTTGTTCTTCAGATAACTATTTTCAAGGACTTGGTCCCTTCAAGCGTTTGGCCAGTCAAGTCAGCCCTGTGAGGGTGTGATATCAGCCGCCTCAAGGAAACAGAGAAAAGCCCTTGCCAGTGAAGAGCACGCCACCTCGCAGCCTGACACATCCTCCTCCTCAGACTTGAACCTCCCAGGTGACATGGCAGGAAGAAATGAAGAGGTCTCACCGCCTTCCTCATCCCAGTGGAGCAGGCACTGCCTGGATCCCAGTCCACAGGGTGTACAGCAACCCCCCCGGGAAAGTAACAGCAGCCTTGGTGACAGGGACACTTACCACAGAGTCTAGAGGACAAGCTTTAATTGTGATAAAAAAAGAGGCTATAAATTCCTGGAGAAGCAGCCATCCTCTCTTCTGCATGATGGACTGGAAACCACTTATGCTGGGGAAGCAGAGCTTAAACCACAGGTTGCCAAGGACTGCCTGCCAGGGAAAGACGGGTCTACACACACCCCTAATTCTTCTTCTAAACCCATGGCATCCCTCACAGTTGCTGTTGGAAACAGGACATGCTTCCAGTTGGACCCAAAAAAGCTGTACTTATCTCCTCCTTCAGGCCTGTGCTCAAGCCCTGTGCTGGGCAGAGCTGGAGAGCAGCCCAAATCCAAGGCTCGGGCTGTGCCAAAAGGAACCGCGCATGATTCTGCACCAACCTGCCCTGGGGGGCAGACGGAGGATGGCTGCCCTGGAGCTGCACAGCAGCAAGGGCTTTGCAAGCACGAAGAGGTGCAGAGACAGACAAGTCCTGTGAGGTGAAGAGTTACCAGGGTGTCAGGCAGAAGGGGCTTCATTGCATCTGAAGCAGATTGCAAAGGGAAGCAGAACAAAAATTTGATTCACTGAAAACAGAGACAGGGCAAAGCTTCTGCTGCCATGTGTGGGGCTCAGGGAAGCAAAAATGCTCCTCTAAGGCACAAGGATGGTAGGAAGGGCATCACAGCACCAACCTGCCCACTGATGTCCATCACCGCAGGGTGTGCAGGGAGTGCCAGCAGTCCCAACCCCTCGCCCTTGAGCAGCAATGCAAACGCCCAGAGATGAACCGGGCACCACGTAACCAAGGTTCATCTCTTTGTCTGAGCAGGAGCACTTTTAGCATCCTCCCATCCTGGAGCCACTGTGAGTGATCTTTGAGGCTGGAGTTTGGAAGGGAGAACCCGCGGTGAAGGGAGATCCCACATCAAGCACATGCCTCCCTGCTGCACCTCGGCGCTTGGGCTCCCAGACCGCATGGCTGAGCACCCCACTCACAATTACAGATTTTCCACTTTCTTTGGCCCTTTCATCATCCCAGACATGCAATACCAAGCAAACCTGGCAACTGCTTCCCATTTACCTTCAGAAGAGTTGAAAGAACCTGGACAATATTTATAGAAGCAAATCAAGCTAGTAGTGCACCAGCTGCTTCGAGAAAAATAGCTGAGGCTTTTCCGAACCCAAGATTATTGATTTATTATTCAGATTGGATTCCACCTCCCCCCTTTGATTTTATATTTTTTTTTCCTAAAATATGGATTTTTCTTTATGTTAAGATTTTACTTAAGGATTAAAAAGGAGGATGCAGCAAACGAAAACAGGAGAAAGGGGAAAGAAACATAACTAAAAAACATCAATTTGTAAAAACCCAACATTTTCAGCTGTCAGAATTTACCCTCATAGAAGCCTCCAGAGGAGAGGACATCAACAAAAGGTACGATGCACATTTGTGTGAACTACTACTTACAAGCTACTCAGTGGATTGAGAACCCAGCATTACACCAACACCTCCACCGGAGCCAAACAGATATGGCTGACAGAAAATGGTGTCCCAAACTGGCTGTGAGAACGAGTACCCCCGCAAACCAGGAGGATCCTCTGGGAGGGCTGGAGCGGACACCTGGCTGATGCAAGGCTCCTGCTCGGAGGACCTCGCTACTCCGTCAGCCACCCAGAGCATGCCTAACAAAACCAGCTGACCACAGGGCCGTGAGAAAAGGATGGGATTTGCAGCTGAATTACCACATCTATTTTCTCCAGGGTTTGCCCAGGAGTGAGTCATGTCAAGAGAAGGCTTTGAACATGGTCTGGACCTGGGCAGATAAAAGCAGTGTTATTTGTGTGCATTTGCTTGAATTAGCCAGAGAGAAAAGTGCAGAACACATCAATCCTGCAAAATAAATACTGCACCCTATAGGCTTACCCAGAAGAGATTTCCTGGGAAATGCTCTCCTTTGTTTATCACCTGCCCAGGGAAAAGAAAGCACAAAGCAAGAACAAGCCATGGCCAGACGAGAGGTGCCAAGACGTGGGACAAACCCCACAGGGGTGGCTGGGGCTGTCCCTGCAGAAAGACTGTGCCCGACATCAAGCAGGGGTGGGAGCAGAACTACATGATCAGCTCTTGCTAGGATGGCTCCTCCTGGGTCTTCACCCTTTCCCCCAGAGAAAGATGGCCCCAAAGCAGAATCCAGCATCCATCTCAGAGGTGGGGGACCAATGGACGATCCCCTCTCCAGCACCAAAAGCAGGGCAAACCCAACTGCAATCACTTCCCGCTTGACATCTCTGCACGCCACATGTCAGGCCGCCTTTCCTGTCTGTACGAGGCTGTGATGGGCATGTGGTCCCTTCTCTCTGCACCGGGGACCCAATGCTGTGGGGTCAGGGTAAGAATTAACCACGGCTGCACAAGAGCACGCTGCTACAGCGCTGCCCAGCCTTGAATAGGGAGGGAAAAGAGACCAGGGGAGTTCCTTCCCTGATCAGAGTCCTTTGGGAGAGCCACCATCAGGGCTCGAGTACAGCCAGGCAAGCATTTTCCATATCCCTGGTTACTTTGGCAGCAAATACTTTCACCCCTGTGTTAGGGGTATGCTCCACGTGTTATGGGATCACATCAGGACAAGCGCTCCAGTCCCCGGGCCTTGAGCAAGGGGAAGTCAGGGAGGTATAGCTTGAGTGTGCCTTCCACGCAAAGGGGAGGGACAGACAGCAACGACCACCTGAACAAGGAAAAAAAGAGTTCACAAGAGGGATATTGTTTCAGGGATCAAATCCACCACGAAAACCAAGCCCAAGATACCAGTATGTTGGTAGGAAGAAGACTACAGAGCAGGGTCAGAGTGGAAAACTGGGGAGAGGGAGCGAGCAGCACCCACAGCAGGGACTATGAGTGGAAAGAGAACCACCAGGCTGAGGAAGACGCCAGGAAAGACAAGAAACACTTCTACAGCAAGAAACAGATGGTCCAAAGTGACAGGCAGGTCTTTGCATGCCACGTCAGGCGCTGTTGGTAAATGTTCACTGCTGCCATTTCACACCTACACAAGGGCACTGTCATAGCTCAACACCCAGAAGGTGAGAAAACATCCTCGCTGCACTTGTCCCCAGTGCCAGGTCTTCCAGCCCAGATCTCTGGAATTACACTCCAGGTCTATTCCCTGGAGACTCTAAACAGAAGCTCTGTGTGTGATGGAAAGGGAGTGTAGTTCAAGTGGTCCGCTGCTCTGAACAGCTGCTGTGCCTGAGACATCTCTGCTCTGTAGGTCTCCAATTTATCTGGTCACTTTTCCCATGCTGTTCAGTCCAGGGCAGGAATTTGCCAGATTTTCTAGGGACAGGAAAGCCCCTTTCTAGGGACAGCACCTCCCTTTGATTTCCTTGCCCATACAACGGTCACAGCAGCCTTCCAAAGCTTGTGGTGAAGGGCCACATCACTTGGAAGGGGACACTACTAACATGAAGTCATTTCGTCATCCAAGCCCGGAGTGGAAGCACACAGATGTCATTACCCAAGCAGGTAACGTCATAGCAACGGCTTTGCCAAGCCAGGGTGCGTGGTTTAGAGATCCTTTTCCTTCTTGATGCTTTAGAAATTAGCTCTGATGTCAAATGCCTTGATCATTCAAGACTTTATTTTCCCCCATCTCCATGGGCTTCACCACAGTACAAACTGAGCAGCTTCCCACTTGACGAAAAAAAGTGATGAGTAGGATTTAGGAACTGTGCAAAATGGATTCACATCTTGCCAGAAGCAAGAGGGAGTTGCACCTGGATGTGACTTCAAGGGACTGCTCTGGGTCCAGGGGAGCAGCAACGACCCCAGCACTGTCCTGACCAAAGCTAGGCTGAATCTAATGGTTTCAGGACAAGGGAAGTGTCATTTTTCTGCAAATTTGCTGTTGACTAAAGTCTTTCACCCAACTTCACTCTACTCAGAGCAAGTCAGTAGGTGCTGGCTGGCAGCAGCAACCTTGATGATGTTGTAGAACAACTCCCACTGTAGCACTTAACAGATTTTCAAAAAATTTCCTCCTTTGGAAATAAAAGTTCAAAAAAGAGAAAACCTTTCCTCTGTCACAAAAAAAAAAAAAATTGCACCGTTTTTCTCCCAAAGTCCCCCAGAGGTCTCTAAAGAGGGAGCAAACAACAGAAAATTGCTGCTTGGTGCAGCTTCCACAGCACAACTCCCTGAGTACATAAAAACATAACATCTATATAACAAAGCAAGGAGATCAGAATTACAGCAATTACAGCAATAAGGCCTAAAGTTTCTGACATCTGATTGTGCATATTACACCTCATACTTCCATTTCAAAATTAGTTTGTGCTCAGGGTGACTGATTACCATCCCCTGCCTCAAAACATTTCAATCAGATCATAGAATCATAGAATCAAGTCCAACCGTCAACCCCACACCACCGTGCCTGCTAAACCACGTCCCAAAGTGCCATGCCTACATGTTTTTTGAACACCTCCAGGGATGGGGACCCCACCGCTTCCCTGGGCAGCCTGTGCCAATGCCTGACCACTCTTGCAGTAAAGAAATTTTTCCTAATATCCAATCTAAACCTCCTCTGACACAACTTGAGGCTATTGCCTCTCATCTTATTGCTAGGTACTTGGGAGAAGAGACCAACACCTGCCTCACTACAACCTCCTTTCAGGTAGTTGTAGAGAGCAACAACATTCCCCCTCAGCCTCCTCTTCTCCAGAACTCTAGATCTAGAAATCACAAATCCAGGATCTAGAATCAACTGAAAAACAATGGCACTTTTTATGGCAAAAGATTGAGTGCTATTCTGTCCACATATGTCAAAATTTTGGGGAAATTAGGAAAGGCAACTAATTAGGCAATGCAATATCACAACTATTTCCACCAAGGTAGTTGTTGTTCCTTGCCCAGTGGGCAGCATGCCCCTGCACTGTTCAAAACACACCTGGGTCCAGGGTGAAGGGGAAGTTTCATGTATAACCTGAAGTTAGAACACTTCCTTAAACACCTGCAATGGGTATGACATATTTCCAAGAGCCATCAGCTCTACCTATTGCTCAAGCACCTATCAGTCAGCATTTCAAGCCACCTCAGTTCCTGATGGAGCCTATGTGACCATGGTGCACTCAGCACTGCTTCTAGTGACACCAGCTCCTTCAGCTTGGGAGCCAAGAAACAGTTTTATTGAGTTGAGTCATAATATTCAGTAACAGAAACTGTTAGAGCTCAAACATCCCACCCAAAATGAGTTTATATAGAAATGTTGGATGGGCTTTGAGTAAAGCAGACATCTGCCCTGGACCAAGGCACTGCTTGCTGCAGTGGAACCAGGCTCCTCACTCCTTGACCAAGAGCTTAGAACAGTGAAGGGTTTCCTAGCGCTGCAAAGGATCTCTTCCAGAAAACCAGGGTGAAACTGAAGGGCCACGCTCCTTCCCTTCATTCACTGTATTCTCAACGCTATTTTCTGCTTCCTGGCATGAAACTGCATGCTCCAGGGCAACACAGACACCTGAATCACAGGTGGTTGAAATCAGCCAGCCCTGAGGCTTTCCACAAGGATCACGCACCCATGGCAGGTTATTGCAAGCTTCTCTTCACAGCCAGAAACCTGCTGCTCACCCATCCACACCACAGCAGCCACCTGATAAACTCATTTCTACTCAAGCCTGAAAGCTCTTGTCACAGAAGATGCAGCTGCAGACATTTAGACAAGAGAAGGTATGATCATCTCCTGATTACGTCTAACCTGCTGCCACAATCTGCAGACTGACCTGCCCACAGAGACCCCAATTTGTTCCCAGTCCACACTGGGTGCCTCACGGACCCCCAGACACTGTTCCTGAGGAAGGAACGAAAGCAGTGCTGCCCGACAAAGGGCAGACACACATGCACGCTGCTTAACCAACATCATCTGCCTTTGATTTGCAGCTTATTGTTTTGGGGACAGCTTAGCAAACTAATTCT
>Ga0181612_122750_pt1 | contig 12898 bp, 7 predicted proteins | sample HoacroProtozoa21_FD_119630 | JGI IMG/M metagenome (GOLD analysis project Ga0181612, IMG submission 119630) | Hoatzin crop microbial communities from Cojedes, Venezuel. Combined Assembly of Gp0051906, Gp0051904, Gp0051908 | reverse complement strand
TTGGTGATGAATTAAGCTCCCTTTTCTCCCCAGGTTCAGTCTGTTTTGTCCCTGACAGTAATTGGTGAGTGATCTCTCCCTGTCCTTGTCTCGACCCTCGAGCCTTTCATCATATTTCGTCTCCCCTGTCCAGCTGAGGAGGGGGAATGATAGAGTGGTTTTGGTGGGTACGTGGCATTTATCCAGGCCAAACCAAAACCAGGTGAAAAAAGAATATCTGTTCCATTATGTTCTGAAATACAAGGCTGTATTTGCTGTCTATTTAGTCCAGCTTTATAGCAACAAAGCAAAGAGGGTTGCACTGTTTCTCTTAAGAAATAATTCCTTGGTCCTATATGGCTAAGCATTTAGCATTTGTCCACATATATTATCTGCTGTTTTGTCTTGATCCTTGCCATTCTGTCAGAGTGGTCAGCACAGCCCTGCCTTCTCCTGCATAAGAAGCTATGGATTTTGGTCTTGGAACATTAAAGACCAGTTTTGATTACATTTGCACCTGGATTTTCTTTTCTTTATTTTTGACCAGGAAAATTCAGTAGTACTTTTTTATTAAAAGCTTCATATATATCTCTAGTATACTGTGATAAATGACACCAGTTTCTGACTTGCTTCGGACTTAGTGAGATCTTACTGCTGTTTCTTGGAATGTAAGAGAATGGTTTTGCACTTTGTTAATCTCTTCCCTCTTACTTTTGGGATCTCAGACAACCATTTGTTTGCATGTTGCTCATCTACGTATTCTCAAACAGTTGCAGCTGTGCAACATATACATTCTATAGTGCCTTTTATCTCCCTTACCTTTACAAAATACCTGTCAATCTCTCCCTCTTCACATAAAGTCAGAGGGTGCTACTGGAACAGAGAGACAATAGATTTTTACTCTCTCTCAATCCCACTTTACTATTTAAGTGTTAAAGGGGATCATTTAAAATAGAGAAAATAAAGATATTCCTCTTCATTAAAATTTGATCAGAACATCAAGATTAATGGTCATTCAGCATTTTTACTTGCCTTTCCTACTCACAAAAGCAGTTGCTTCTTCAGTACTACAATAAGTTCAACATTGCATTGCAGTGAATTCCCAAGATAGCAAATCTCCATTGGAAAGAGAAAGGAAAATCACTCCTACAAAATGAGCTGACATTTCTGCCTGTCAGTGTAAAGTTTTGTTACTTGATGCAGACCAGATCATGACAATCCACCCATTCTTTCTGAATCACATATCATTACTAATAGTACATCCTGTCATAGGTACTCAGACAAAATATATAGTACATTACATAGGAGGCAGTGTAGGATCCCTCTTATTTTCTTTACATTGATACTTAAGAGAAGTGAAGCTTATTTTTGCCAGTAAAATGCAAAGACACTGAGAGAAATGATACCACTCCTTCTGTAATCCAGTGACTTGACTGATTGGAGGGTAGCTGTGAGGCACCGATGTGGAGTGCTCATGAGGGGATTATCAGCTAGCCCATTTTTAGTTGAGACACACAAACAATAATGACATTGCACAGGCGATGACAGGTTTTCCCTCTGGAATACAGCATGTACTTATGGTTAAGACAAAGAAACTCAAGATGGGAAGATGGAGCAGAGGTAGAAACAGATTACAAAGAGGGTTAAGATAGTGGAGACCTTGTCTTACAAAAGGAGACTAATGAGGTTCTGCTACCATGCAACTGGAGCTCTAGAGGAACCAGAGTTAGCTCAGCTTGACTGTGAATGGTGATATATTTCATTTCTGGGCGCGGGCATTTGATCCGACTTAGAGATAATGTAGATCACTCTTCCAGTGACTTTCCCAAATGACCACATCGTCTCTCTCAGGACTTTCATGTTCCTGTGTGCAAAGAAATGTGACAAAACTCACAAAGCATTTGTGTTGTTTCAATTTGCAAACAGGAGTCAGAGAGTAGATACAAATACTCTCTGTAAATCCATTAGAAATATTAATTCCTTTCCAAGGGAGGTTCCAGCTGATAAAGATTTACAGATTCAGTTCCTGTAATTGTGAGTACATTAATGCATTGGCCCAAATGCAGCTTCTCCTTTGTACATAATTTCTTCTCCTTTCCCTTTCATGTGCTGGTTACAGACCGTCAGACAGTCCGTGAATTGGAGTCTGTTTTCAAACAGACTCTGTAACTGTCTTTTTTTTTTTTTCCTGCTTTTCAGTCCTGCTTCAAAAGTTAAATCAGCTTATAGTGGACAGTAAGACACACACAGATTGCGAAGGATTAAACCTCTAAATGTCAAATGGAGAGAAAGGAAGAGTCTACCTTGCAATCTTGAATGATCATCCCATCATTCCTCGACGTTAAGGCGGGCGAACCAGATATTATGAAATCTGTGATTAAGCTAAGTGGAGACTGCAGTGGGGAGATAAGTGAACCAGAATATCTGTTCAGGGCTCATTTGTTCAACTTCACTCACACAGAACCTTTCTGATGGAGAATCACAGGTCTGAATACAAAATTCATTTCTTGTTCAGTTCTGCTGTCACTTCCCAAACCATTCTCACAAGCAAAGATCTATTCACTGTCATGTAGAAGGCTCCAGAGGATGGATTCCTAGGTTCAAGCATGCAGCTGGGTTTACACCGTGGAGTTACTCAGTGCTGCCTCAAATTAGATTTTTTTGTTCCTTGCTATTGTTCTCCAGAAAGCCTTGAGGAGAATGGATTCAAGAGTATTGGTTTTGATTCAGTAAGTGGTCTTCTTCATCCTATTGTTTTTGATTCAAAATGTGGTCTTCCTTCGGAAGCAATAGTAAATGAATATTCTCAGAAAACATGGATGATGCAGATTGAGTTGTCAAACTGTTAGTCTTTAGGAGATCTCAGTGCACTTTCACAGGGATCAAATTTGAGGACAGATAATTATGTTCTACTTACCTTTTTTTTTTTCATTCCGAGCATTTTTACAATTTTCTTTTAACTTCTGTGATATGATCCAAGCCCCTGAGTAACAGAAAATATACAGACAATTCCAATCTGGCCTGATAAATTGAAGAGTAAGCAATGCATGTGCATAAAAAAGTATAAAAAAAAATCTGAGACAACTTCTTATATGGCAAGAAGACTGAAGATTAAGTTAAAGGAGAAGAAATATCCTATCACACAGATAGCAAAATATTCTCCTTTATTCCTCTAAATGTGTTCTCTATTCCGCCGGGAAGGGGCTTGCATTTTAGCAATGAGCATAGTGACAGTCTGTGCAGAGTGTGTCACTTGGATGACAGTGATGATTAATTGATAGCATTGAGTTTTAAAATGTTGAGAAAAATACTCAAGGGCATGAAGTACCAGCTTCTCTCCCATCTAGATCTGGTTTAGAAGTTGCTTTGCAGATGCTTTGCAGTTGAGATGATGTCTGCTCTGAATCAAATAATTCAGTGTGAAAGACTAAGATAAGGGGCAATTGCATTTCATTTTGGTATTTTTCAGTGTCATCTTAAGTCCTAGGTTGTGGTATCTTTGTGTTTTCCAGCATAAGAAAGTGGGCATTTTTGGGTTAGTAGCTTCAGAATACTGGTTTCCAGGGTGATAACATAGCAGGAAAAACCGTTTAGGTGTTAGTGTAAAAGTGAAACATCAAACAACCACTAAGAAGCCCAAACCCTTGTGTTTCAAGGATGATTTTAAAAACCTAAGTTTCTAGGCGTTAGGAAATGTGATTTGCTAACAGACTATAGTATAACGATTAAGAGGGAGCAATTGTAATTGAAAACTACCATGTGCCACGTGGAAGGCACTAATACACTTAAAACACAATAGCACTTACATCTATGACTAGTAATGAAGGTGATAATCACCTTATATTCACAAAGGAAATGATGTAATAAATCCTATATAATGCAGTTTACAGGTTACCTTGGCAAGGGCACTTGAATCGACAAGCAAAGAACAGACAGTCCAGTAGCTGCAGTATATATTATAATTAGGAGCATAAAATTCTAATGAAATGTTGTCCTAAGTAGTATTGATTCCAATTTGATGGGGTAAGAGTACAATGATGTAATGGCATTCATCTAGGTTGGTTCACTAAGGCATTAGAGAAACACCCGTGCTACCCTTGGTGGGGCCTTTCACCTCTCCCTTTAGTAAAACTTACTAGTTCTGACTCCTAAAAAAGGAAACAGTAGGAAAACGACCCTGCAAACACTCAGTTGCAGCAGAAACATTTTTTTTTCAGCTTTACTTAGCATGAATTTAACATCCCATGCAAAAAGATGGGGTTGCAGAGTGTACAAGCTGAACAAACCCTCCCCAAAGTGTCCTTAATGTCCCATCTTGCTTAGTATGGGGGCCTGGAGATGTTTGGAAGGAGAGTTTCATTGTAAGCTAGGACTGTGAGGTCAGGAAGCGATACACATGGTGTGTGAAATTGTAGAAGACAATTAACAGCAGCTTTTCGGGATCAGAATGGATGCTGTGGTCACCTCGGGCTCAAAAAGAGCAAGACAGACTGCATTTATAACTCTACAATGGTGATGGGAGATTTACAGAGGTACCAACAGGAGCTGCATAATATTAAATATATGCTTTCTTTCGTTAGTACCCTAATAATGAGGTAAATAACAAGCAAAGACTGAAGTAGTTATGTCTTCTCTTCCTGGAGAAGAGAAGGTTCTTCACAGTACTCCAGTACTGAAAGGGCGGCTTCAAAGAGGATGGAGGTTCTGTCTTCATAAGGAGCCACATGGAGAAGACAAGGGGCAACAGGTACAAGTTACACCAGACAAGGTTTCGTCTTGATATAAGAAATAAATTTTTTACAGTGAGAACAACTGATCACTGGAACAACCTTCCCAGGGATGTGGTAGGGTCCCCATCACTGCAGGTTTCCAAGCTGTCATTGGACACAGTACTAGCTGATCTTATTTAGGCTCTGTTTACTAGAAAGGTTTGGACCAGATGATCTTCCGAGGTTCCTTCAAACCTATTCTATGACTCTATGGTTCTAATGAGACATGGAAGGTGATTTCTAGTTCTTGATTTAGACTTATAGCAAAAATATTCATTTTGAGGCATTATAATTTCTCAACTTCAGACTTCCAAATAATTTCATATACAATTTCATACCAGCATTGTCTAAATATTGTTCATCCAAAGGTAAAAATCATATGAGTTTCATGTTTTCAAAAAAATAACTGAACACTACGCTAAAAACAACAGGTTTGGAAGATTGACCATGTGCTTTTCCATTTCCACAACAGTCCCATGGATCTAGTGAAAATATTAAAAAAGTAGGTGTGGGTAATTATAATGTGTTTTTTTCAAAGAGAGTTCAGAAGACCTATTTATGTTTGTAGTTATTCTTATGCGTGCTTTACACAAATAGACCTGTTCATGCTACAGGAAGAAGAAAAAGCGTCTTTAGAAAGCCTTCACCCAGTTCCTCTGAAGTTGATGGTTGCCTCTGAAAATGATTATTACCTTTATTTTTAATCAGACAAAATTTAATATACCAGGAAACATCAAGACATTAATATCTGTTTAGCTGGCCACACAAAACAAGCATCCAAATTTTTTAATTACCAGGGAGATAACAATACACTTTTTTTGTACACTTTATTTGCAGTACTATACCTTCATCAGAAAATAGTAGCCCTGTACTCATGAAAATTCAAATTAAAACATTTTGGAAGTGAAAGTATATGCTGTTAGGAATGGAGCAGTACAGCTCTTAATTCTCAGTGACTTCCCTTTCAAAGGATGAGTCCTACGTTGATTACCGTGCTTCCCTAATGAAATTCTTGTTATTTTATCATTTATAGCACTGAGGCAATGGGACTATCTTACTGACCCAGTCAGTCCGCATAACTCAGTTTGTTAGACTCCAGAAGATGCTTCTGCCCAGCAAACAAATAAACTCAGTTTGATGTTATAAAAGCAGTCAGATGTTTTAAGGCAAGATTTGGATGAGCGAAACAATGTATTTTTTAGATAGCTGTGACTGGATGCAAGTGTAAGCAGAACGGCCTACAGAACTGGAGATCACATCCTTAGAGCTTTACTGAAAATGCATCTTTGTCTATTTATCTGTTTTTATTTCAACAGAAGTCTACAGTTGCATATGCTGTTCATTATCTGGGGTTTTGTCATATCCTCTGCATTGCTCTTATTCTGTCTCTGTCTGTTCTGCTTTTGTGAGTCTTTCTCAGCCTGGCTGGCACAATTTCAGGGTTACGAACTTTAAATGACAATCCAGCAGGATAATGTCTCAAAGGGATCCTTCGCAGTGCTGGATAAGTGAAGCACAGTGAAAAGGGGCTTTTAAGAAACTGAGCAGAGGGTCAGACCCAGAGAGTCAGAGCCCAAAATACACAGGCAAGAATAAGTGCTCAGCACAGGTTATTTTGGTTCCCATAGTGCCCTGCACCAAAGAAATGCTTTCATATCCACCTTGAAGAAGTTGTTGGAGTGTAAGACAGAAAGTTGACAACTAATAACGAGAAAAAGATCAGAAACAAAAGAGACCAGAAACAAAGGGATTAATTTTCACGATGAAGGAATATATGAGCAGGAGCCTTAGCTGTGCTATGCATAATACTCTTTCAGGGGGTGAGGTAATGATCTGGTAAAATTATTGCTGATAGAAAATTATTCAGATTTTTTAGAATTAAAGAGCCTTCAAAGGATCTCAATGACTACACAAAACAATTAAATTCTCTGTTGACAAAAATAAAACCAGGTGCATGGGAAAAAACTATGGAAACCATGTGTAGTCATTGTCAGAATTTGAATTAGGTATTTCTGCTTAGGAAAGGGATTGTACAGTCATACCCTGAAATGCCAGCTCAGTGCTCACTCGCAACCGAAAAGGAAAATAAAATGATAAGAATTATTAGCAAACGACTTGAGAACAAATGAGAAAACATCATTAAGGCAGCCTGTAATTTCACAGTACACCTGTAATTTCGCAACAGGCATTCACACAGAAAGCTGCATGCCAGTCTGATTGCTCTGCCTCTGAAAGTTGTGGTAACACCAAACAAGTATAAAGAAAGGCAGCGATGCCGATCACAGATACGGAACGAATCCCATGCAAAGCCTTTTGATGATGAAGCTGCTTACTCAGATTCAGGCCTGGGCACAGCTGCTCTCCATGCTCACCACCTGGTCCACAGCATACACGTGTGTTATACAGAGACAGCCAGGAGAACGCGAGAGTGGCTTGAGTGCTATGCCCTGTGTTGGAGTGAAACAGCAGGACTCCGCAGTAGAATTAACTGCAGGATTAGTTGGCTTCTTGATTCCTTTTACTGCTGCACATTTTTTATCCTTCTTCAAGTGAAGTAGAAAGGGACAAAATAGAAATGTCCCTCTTAGTTCAGGAAAATTGCCAGTACTCAGATCCTTGCTGGGAAAAATGCCAGCAGCCCACTCATGCAATATCTTTTTCACTTTAAGCACACTCTTTAGGAATTGGGGGAAGACTACAAACCCATGAATGCCCAATACAGGATAGCACATTGTGCATCTTCTTTACGCATTAGAAGAAAAAAAAAATGCACCAAAAACATAAATTCCTGGAGTGTGCTAAATGGTATAGGGGAACTCTTATTCCTACAGGATTATGGTTTTTGCAAGTGCTCTCTTCACATAACTTTGTAGCTTTCCATCATTATTACTGCTGTGCTACCTTCAAAGCTAGCTTAAATTCAGAATACCTCAGGTAGCAACAGAGGGAACGGAAATCTGGAAAGGTACTGCAGTCCAAAAGGCTTTGGGGTTGAGGAGAGATCACATAGTCTTTTTCCTTCTCAGTCTGCAATCAATGCATTTGTCTAGATGCTGTTTGACGTATGCTGGTGGTCTCAAGTTAACACCTACCTGGAGTCCCAGTTATTTTGGCAGATGCATAAACATGAACTTGCCTACTCATGCAGATTTCTGCTGAGTTTTAGGGCTTATTTGAGTAAGAAATCTGCACAGAGTAAGTCAGCAAGAAGATGATTGTTTTAATTGAAAAACAAGAGCCCTTCAAAGGTCCAAAGCAGTATAAAATGCTATATCCAGCTATATATTGGCTTTCAGTAGGAGGGAGGCTGTGCTTTCGTACCTTTGAAAATCTTGCTTCAAACACTTAACACCACCATCATAGCTGCCATCAGCTGATCAGCATTTTGCTGGCCTTTTGGAAACAGTTAGGGTTTAGAGCATCTGTGGGGACAAGATGAGCTTCTTACCCCTATCTGATGACATGCATGTCTAAGCTGAAGGCTACCCATCAAGCAGTTAAAAGATGGTTTCATTGTTATTACCTATCCTAGATTATCTCTTATGTAAAGAAGAGAAAAAAAAAAAACAAACACAAAACCCTCCAGTGGTGTCTGAAAATTAATAACAAAATGTCTAACAGTTTGGGTTTATCTCAGAGAGGACAACATGTAGTGCCATGAAATGTCCAGGGCATAGTGAAGCTTTCAAGCACTTAGGAATCATGTTTCTCTCCAGCCTCAGACCTTGACCTGGAACTGTTGCTGCTGTGTATTTAGTGGATCTAGCTGTTATAGATGCTCTGTTTAAGGACATAAGCTAAGAGGAGGGACACTTTGGAACAGACATTAATGAGGACTTCCCTGAAATGCCTTAATTTTAGGGCACCATAGCTTTTTGTAGCATTAGAGCATGGATCAGATGTCAACCAGAAAGAGTTCTGCATGGTCAGGCCTCCAGTCCAGGTGCTGTGACCATGGAAATAAATGGCTAAACTCATAGTGATTTCCCTGGGGAAGGGAAGACTGAGTTATGAAAATAATACTTTAGTGTCTGAAGCAGGGTGCTTTAGAGAAAGGGTGTCAGCTCTTTTAATTATGTAATGAAGATAGCTTGTAGGACATCTGGAGTAGCTTGGGAGGTGTCAAGAGGAGTTCTGTAGCAAATACTTATTTAAATGATTCCCAATAACTTTGGAGCTGACACATCAAATTACAAAATTACACTCGTGCACAGGAAAAAATACATCTATCTGCAGCAATTCCAATGAGTGCAGAAATAAGTAATAGAGATTATAGCTAAAAAATGTTGTGCTACAGTGAATTTAAAACTGGGGATCATTGGCAGGTCAATTTGGAGGACTGATCCCAAGAAAATGCCCACTACCATCACTAGAATGCTAACACACTTTTGTACTTCAGTATATAAAGGGTTATCATGTTTGTATGTGGTCTGGTTTTAAATGGCTGAAATTATGGTGGGGTTTTAGCACCTGTAGGGATCTATCCCCCAGACAGATTGTGGTGATGAAAGCTAAGAAGAAATGTATTTTTTTGTAATTAAATTCCTTAGTTTACTTGAGCTTATTAGAAAAGGGTTTTTCCTGGTATGGGATCCTACTGATCCCATTATTTAATAGTCTTTTATTGTTAACAATTGCTATTCTAACATTTATGTAAATAATGGTCATTTTTAGTGTCAAATAGATCTAAATAAACAAACAGAAAAAATATAATATCAAGCCAAACCAAAGTTTTAGAAAACTGCTGTTAAAAGACTGCAAAATAAATGTAAAAATTAAAGTCAAGGTAAATTCCTCAGTTTATTTTTTGTTTATTTCATTTCTTAACTTTGAAATTTTAAACAGAAATACTTTTGGTTAACTTTCAATTCCTGCATTTGCTTTTGAAAACATCAAAGAACAGATATTTATTCCACTGCTTCTTTTATTTAAATTTTTTATTTTTGGCAAAATCCCAGTGCCTTTTCTGCTGTTAAGAGATCTTGATTTTTTTTTTTTTTTAATCTACATATTCAGAATTAAAATACCTCTCAAGGCCAATGATAACTTTTAGGTATCCCTTTTTGTTTATTTGCATACTTCAAATCCTAGGACATAAGCATTTTCTCTTGAATCATTTTAGGTTTCTACAGCCAGGTAACATGAGGGAAAGGACAAGAAAAAATAAAACTATGTAACCTTTAAAATGTGATATAATAGCATTTCATGTTTAATGACTAAAAAGCAGTTAAAGAATTCAGGTAAATTAATGTCAGAGCTTCAAGGAAGAACTGCAGAGAAAAATGCATTGCTATCTAGAAAAAACAAAGCCATGGCTATGCAGATGATCTATAGCGAAGTCCACGAGCCAAACAACTTTGATACATCTCTCTCCTGTCTGCAGACACAAAGATGAAATTTTGACATCTTGACTCTCTTCATATATTTGCTTATTTAAAAGTGCATTCATTTTCCAGAATAGATTATTCAGCTCTTCTCTCTTCTTCAGTATCTCAGAAGAACACAAAGCATGAGGGGATCTAAGCTGGGACATGAGAAGGTCGCCTGTAATGAGAGGCGTTAACTACAATGTTAGTTAAGACTGTAAGTTCCCATGCTAAATAAATTTAAGCATTGCTTTTTCAGAGACATCTAGGAACTTTCCCACGCTTAATCATTAGGGAAGATAAATCAAAAAGAATCAAAAGTTATTTTTGTCTTTATTAATTTGGCAAACAGCTTTAAGTTTGTGCCCACAAAAATCCCCACGCTTTGGTGTATAGATGCAGTGCTAATTTTAATGGGAAGGTGCAGTAAGATCCTACGCCCAGCACATGGAAGGAGTAGGGAAGAGCCTTGTGATGCCTTTCTCTGCAGCATGATGTCCCAAGGGATCAACTGCGCTGCACTCACAGTTGTGCAGCCTGCATGACTGCTGGTTTCCACAGACTGTGAGAAAGGAGGAAGCTGAAACTGTCCCTGTGCACACTGGGATCACCTACGGTCACCCCAGTATCCTTGCCACTGACATAGATTAGGGTGAAGTAGTGGGCTAGGAGAAATGCTACATGGAGAGGAGGGAAAACTGAAGAATGGGGAGGAAGTACATTTTCCAAGTTTGAGAGAAAAGTATTGCTCAAGATCCCAATTCAAGGTATGAATGATGTGTCTTTCAAGAGAACTTCTTTCACATCCTCATTCGCGTCCTCTCCATTTCATATCCTGAATTTGAACTGCTAATTTATATAAGGCAGATAAAAATATCTGTATATACATATGTAAGTGCACATATCTCCTCTGTAAGGAAGAAAGTGTTATCAAAACTCAAGAAACTCGTGAGGTGAATAAAGTGTCTCACCTAATGTCATACAAGGCTCCATGCTGCCTCTCCAAGTCGGGTACTAAAACCTTTAAGACACAGAAAGGATTTCGCGCTTGGCATCTCTCCAGATATTAGCAGCATGGCCAGTGTCATTGGTAGCTTTAACTATCAAGGCCCCCCAGGAATGGTGATAAGACTATTGCTTTGCTTTGGAGAGGCTGCAAAGTGACTGCCACCAAATTGGACTTTCTAGCGTTGAGAAGATGATTGATATTGCTTTCATCTAAATCTCTGCAGCGAGGCTTCTCTTGAGCATCTTTAGAAGAAGTGCTGCTAAATATCTGCTCACCTGTCAGAAGGCAGATAAAGGAAACTTCTCTTTATATGAAGACACATTTGAAGGCTGTTGTTAGCCAATGGGCCATCCTGTGTGTGGCAGGATCCCAGCTGCTCTGCTCCCAAAGTCTGCTGTAATGGATTAACTTTCACTTGTATTTTCTCATGCAGTTCATCCTGGCATGGTTTGTGCTTTTTACTAGAGCTGTAGTGGATAAGGCTGTCTGAGGGCACATGTGGTCCTGTCTGCTGGCTTGCTACTTAGCGGCTCTCCCTTGAAGATGCTGGTAGGTCCATAGCCTAGAAAGCGAGGGGGGCATATGGGCATGTCAATCTGCCCTGTTATTTTGTTCAAAAAGCTCTGTATGTGTATTAGAACAAAACAAGTAAATCAAAACAAGCCAACCTCTGTGATATTTATTGAAATGGTGAAATATCTTAGATGCTGGTTGAGTGTACCCTGGGAAATCCCTTTATTAGGTGGCATTATGCAGTTCCCTATCCCTGACGTCACAAAGATACTTTTCCAGAAGGTCACAAAATACTGTGATTGGGTTTTTTGTGTTTTGGTTTTCTTTCCCACTGGTGCCAGCCAAGACACACAACCTAATCTAAGCCTTGCAATTGGAGCCTGTGTTGTGGATGCATCCTCTCAGTGCTGGACCTGTGTGACAATGGTGCTATGACCAGTAGCTGTGGTACTTCTGTGGGCTCTGTTATTGCCTTGTACAGTGACGAGAAAATGTATTCTGACACAAAAGAACCAAATGGCAGAGAAAATACATATTATAGATCCCTTATACCTTATAAAATATTTTCTGGGATTTATTCTTCGGCTTTTGCTGTAGGAGAAAATATACCTGGCCAGGAAACGTCCTTGGACCTTCAAGATAAGTGGCCTAGCATGGCTTGTGTCCCTACAGCTAAACTCTTTTCCTCTCCCCAAAACAAGGTGGCCTCATCCATGCTACCTGTTTGTAATAGTGCTGAACCTCGCACAGTCAAGTGGCTTGAGTTAGTGCTGTGAGTGCAACTGAGCCCTCTATTAAGGGTGGCGGGGAATCTGCTGTGTCACTTCAGTGTGAGTCCAAAATGTCACTTGAGTTATGGTGACTGGTTGGAAAGCTTAGGCTGGAAAGACTCAGCCCAAGAGAACATGACAGCCATGCCGTATTCTCAACCAACCTTCTGCCTTACTTTCTGTGATGTAGAATTATAGAATAGAATTATAGAATGCTTTGGGTTGGAAGGGACCTTTTGAGGTCATCTAGTCCAACCCCCATGCAGTGACCAGAGACATCTTAAACTGGATATGATTGCTCAGAGCAACATCCAACTCGCCCTTGAATGTTTCCAGAGGTGGGGCCTCCACTACCTCTGAGCAGCCTGCCCCAGTGTTTCACCACCCTCACTGTAAAAAATTTCTTCCTTATATCTAGTCTAAATCTACCCTCCCTTTGTTTAAAACCATTACTCCTTGTCCTATTGCAACAGGCCCCGCTAAAAAGATTTT
>Ga0181612_163688_pt1 | contig 12899 bp, 5 predicted proteins | sample HoacroProtozoa21_FD_119630 | JGI IMG/M metagenome (GOLD analysis project Ga0181612, IMG submission 119630) | Hoatzin crop microbial communities from Cojedes, Venezuel. Combined Assembly of Gp0051906, Gp0051904, Gp0051908 | reverse complement strand
CCCGACATGACGGCATATGGTATGGAATACTCTGCTCTCTTTCGCCAGGTTGGGTCAGCCCCCCCGGCTGTGTCCCTTCCTGGATTCTGGTGAAAATTAACCCTGTCCTGGCCGAACCCAGGACAGCTAGGATCAGTATTTTGGTTCACAGCTTAATTACTGTCAGCAAGAACATGTGAAAAAAGGAGCCAGATCCTCAGCCCATGTAAAATGTTATAATGCCATAGACATCCATTACAGTTATAATGGCTTTGATAAACAGATAGTGTAAACATTAACTATCATCCTTTACTCTAGAGAAACAAAGTAAAATAAACAATAAACTTCATTTTAGATAATTCTAATATACTAGAAAATAAAAAGAAATAAAATCAGGTGAAATCAAGTAACATAGATCATTCTATTCCAAGTAAAAGTGGTTTTTTATTAGTGAAAATGAAATATGCAAATCAGACGCACTACAAAGGGAACAATTCAAGTATGAAATCATCTTAATAAAACAGGCTACTCTGGTAAATCTAAGCAGACCACTTTTAATTGCCTCCTTACCCAACTCCCTTTTTACAGCTAACAAGCCAATAGTCCTGCATTGAGAAGAGGTCAAAGGTAACTGTGGTAGGGGGAGATCGCGACCACCAACTCAATTCAAGACTGAAAAATGTTGCCTCCCACCCCACCTGTGAGGAGCATGTGTGCTAATTTACACGGAAAGCAAGGCTAAAAGCCTACAACAGAAAAGGTGATTGTCACCAACCAATTAATTGTCATGAGAGGTGAGAAACTCATCTAAGGGGAAGGGGCTAACTATCTATAAAAACTGAGAAAAATCACTGTAAAGGTGGCACCCCTCAGGACCTGGACCCCCTCTCTTGGCCAGATCAACGCTGGACACAGGACTGGTGGTATCTTTTTATTTCTTCTTCTTCCTCCTTTCCTCTCCAACTTTTATTTTCTATTCCCCCTTGTATTCTTTCCCTTCTCCTTTGAAACAATAAAAGCAAGGCTTTTCATAATCGTACCAAAGTAGCTTGTCTATCATACTAGTTTAGTTTGCTTGTTGTAGTCATACCACTGTAGTTTGCTTGTCATAACTGTAGCACTGAAGTTTGCTTACTGTAATGGTGACCACAATCGTGCCTCAGTAGTTTGCCTGTCATAATCGTGCCACAAGAAGTTGATTTATCATAATTGTGATTAAACTTTGTAAAGTGATACAGGATCTCTGGTGTCATTTCATCTTAATCCAACCGAGGGGATCAGCGAATCTGAGTCATCTCGTTAATGGACTGGGGCATTTAATCACTCTCATTATTGGAGTGTGACATCCCCCCACTGAGGATCCCCACTTTCTGTAGAGACACATAGTCCCTGAAGGATTTTATCATTGCCTGAGAAAATGTATCCCTGAGGAAATGCGGACAGTATGAAATAATTTTTGGTTCCTAGAAAAACTCCAGGCTAAAAGTAAAATTACATTTTTATGCTCAAAACAGAACTTTAGGAAGGGGAAAGGGATTTAAAAAAATAATTATGCATCTTATAGCTACAGTTTCGTTCTTGTAGCAAACTTTCAAAATCATCTAATTCCCAGGATGACTGACATAACCCACAGTCCCAATTCCAGGCTTTCAGACACGAGCCATTCTTTAACTTGTCTTTCCATAAACAGAATCATAACTTAACTGCCTTTCTCTAAATTTCTGTCATGGAAAAACACCCTCCTAGGAGCTTTCTGTGTCTTTCCCCAATAATACCTAGAAGCTGTTCTGTGGTTTTCAGCTTTGTGTAGAGGCAAAAGGACCCAAGAGGGGCAGTTTGTGCATATTTTGTCTGGGTTAACCTATGACCTGTTGAAGCAGCAGAGGTCACATCTCTCCCTGATCCATACATGAGGCCTCTTACTTATTGTGTGGCTAAGGAGATGCCACAGGGCTGTATATGCTGTATCTTCAAAGACCTTGCTTGAATTGGTCTCCAAATAAAAACTATAAAAAAATTTTAAAAAAAATACTCCAAAAGGAGCATGGCATTTCTGCAGTTTTGTATGCTCCATGTGAGATTGCCACAGCAAAGTAGTAAATTTTCAGGAAAGTTAATCCCACAGCACCTTATCAAAAAGAAGAGAGTCCCAAAGAGTTTAAAAGATATTTATCTGCTTAGCAAGAGGCATACAGCAGTCTGAAAGTGCAATCCACCTCTCAAGTAAGGATCATGACGGGAGGATTGCTGGTGAATTAGGTAAACAGTGAAAATTTTCTGTAAACCATAATGTATGTCTTATATCCCCTTCCCACCAACAGAAGAGAGAAATCTTGTCAGAAACAAAAAGAAAGCCAATGAGATATCTAGGGTTAAACCTAGTTCTACCTAATCTACTAATTTCTTCCGAGAGGGTTATAACAAATGCTGATCTATCTTCTATCAACCAGGACTGAAACAAGTAAGGTTTCTGATCAGTGTAACTTGGAGGCTTTCTATGACGGCTTTTACCATGCAGTGAGATAATTCCCGGTATCTAAAATGGGGAGCACTGTAAGAAATATGTGACATCTTTTAAGCTTATGCTGACTTTAGAAGGAAATCAGCAGATGACATTGTGCTCTTGTCCCAGGCCCAGCAGTGTCTATTTTTGGGCCATAATGGAAAGTCTCACTTTTCTCATTTATCTGGCCCAGCGTATCACTAGTTCCCTTCAGATCTTAATGAATCAGTCCAGATAACAGTGTAAGAATGGAAGGGTGAATGTTCAGGAAGATTATTAAGAAACTTTGTGGAGATGAATGGTGTCCAGAAGAATAACCCTTATGAGTCTGCTTGTCAGGAGGCAGAGAGCAAAGGGTAAAGAGTGATCCTGTTGTGTGAATTTCTTGTATTCAGTGGCCATAGATGCATGGTGTCAAACTCCATTTTTAGCCTATTATTAATAGCAAATCCAAATCCCTAAGTAGAGAATTGAAAGACAGCTTCTTCTTGCACGGAAGCATATTAAAAATCATGCTTGCCGTAGAATAACAGTAATGTTAATGTGAGTTGAGCTAAATTTGAATAGGTATTTCCTCTTCAAGGAGCAATGGAATTTTTATCACTAACTGAGCACATAAACTTTCAGAAACAAGATTAATAACACAGTGAATATTAGCATCAACTTTACTATGTGAATAATTATTAGAGCTACAAAGTTAAAACTGCAAGAAATCCTGTGTGTGATGTTGGTCTTATTTTTTAACATTTTAATGGTGCCATTCAGTCAACTTCTACAGTTGCTTAAGAAGAAAATAACTTCTCATTGCTTTCTCTGATAAATGCATGCAAATTTCGTAGCTCATTCTAGAATGTTAATCCATACATATTCTAAATATTCAAATTTATTATATCAGAACACAGGAATAAACATTATTGTCTCTTTTCCTTCATGTTAGAATCCTTAGGTAATAGTTGAATGTTTAGAAATTGTTGAGTTTTCCCTTTTTCACCTTCTTGTGTAACAGCTGTGCTTTTTGTCTTACAAAACATTTGGGATTTGATTATACAATGAAAACAACATGCTTCCTAATGTGTTGTGTTGTTTTAATATACTAAATACAACAGAAATTTAGTATTATCTATTAATTTTAAAATGGACATCAAAATAATATATTTAAATCATTATTCATATGCTCATCTAAAGCTAGAGGAAAACAGAAGATGGGGGAGAAACTGGTAAATTTTAAAGATGTGTTGTCCATCTAAGATTAAAATTCAGAGGGTGAAATAATTGACAAAGATTCAGGTTAGGCACTGTGGAAAAGGGTATATAGATGAGGACAATAGAATATTTTGTGATTCCACAATAGCTCAAGTCAAAAAGAGATTAAGATTTTTTCTAAATTTACATATTCATTAAATAAGTGTTTCAATACACTGAGTAAGTATTTCATATAATTTGAATTTAGCACTAACCTGTCGATAAATGGTATTTTTCATTTTCATTATAAAAGCCCATTTCTCTATTTCCTTCAATCTCTTGAAGAAATTATTAATGTCTTTGTGGTTAAAAACACGTTAAAAACCTTAGCATGGTGTGAAGTATACCTTTAGTCTAATATCAAGTTTCACAGAAACCCTCTGTAATTTATAACTTTCGAAAACATGTAATAGCTATTACTTGGTTTTCATCCCATTGATTTAGTAGTGCTTTAATTGAATGCTTTCTTGGTCTACAATGAAATTAACATTATTCCTAGATAACGAATGTCTTGGGAAAAAAAAAAGTATCCTTTTAGTATCATTTAGATGGAGTTGCTTTCTCTAAGGATTTAGTAACAAGGTGCTTTGGAAGTGATTGTTTTATTGAAATTGCATTTCTGGAAAGGTCACATTGCCATTTTGAAATGCTTAGGAAGTAAAACTCAGGCATTATTTTTCATTAAAGCACAGGTGTGAAATTATTTGAATTCTAACATACGTACATGCAGGGGAGAGATATAGATTGGTACGTTGCGTAGCAGTGTCATATTGAAATAAATAACCATTAGCATATAGCAACCCTGTTCCTACTATGTATAAATTCTTGCTCACAAAGGAAATGTCTGTTAAATAGAAACACAGACTTACTAATGGATATTTATATTTTAAATAACAAAAACTTACTTGAAATATTTTTAGTTGCCCTTCTGCATTTTCTCTAGGTGAATATTTCTTAGAAGAATCTGAATGACAAAGCGAGTAATGCTACTTATGTTCTACAGAAGCAAGGCTTTACGTAAGAGGACTCCTAAAAGAAGTCTTTCATGGGTTGGATGAAGGAATCTGCACCTGTTTTGTGGAAATCTAACAACCATTACTTATGCTGCCCCAGCCTATGCACTGCTGTTGCTCTATTTGTCCTCTACTTAACTTCACATACATTAAGTTAACTAGTGTTGCAGACTTACGTTGCAGAACAGGTGGATATTATAGAGGAAACAGTACATGGGCAATGATCAACTGTGATGAAAACCTGAGATGCTGAAAAATACTTGCTTATGGACTAAGTGCTGTCTATTGCAGTGGGCGGAGTTATCCAGCTGCATGGACAGCCTTGTGATTTGTATGGCAGCATTGTCATTCAGTTACATTTGTTTTTACCTTATTTATAGAGTAGCTGCAAATATTCAGTATGCTCTATTATCCAGAGGAGAAAGAGGGAGGAGAAGCAAGAAGTCCCATTGGAGAAAATGCCACAGAACCAAGAAACATGCATGGAGGAGGTTAGACAGATAGGCTGATCGAGTTTACAAGTAACCTCCAGCAGCAGATATTGCACAAATGATGTACATCTTCCTCACTCTGCCCAAAAATCTCAGTGCAGTCTCACTTTTCTGTAAAGTAATGAAAAGCTGATTGTGAAGCCAGCATGACAGCAAAAGTATTTCCATTTTGAAACAAATGTTTTTTTTTCTTTCAGCCTTCCTTATATCAGCATCAAAATTAGAAATAACTGCATGATTCTTTATTTTTGTCATATTCCTTTTAAAACTTCCCCCTCCTTTTAAAATGTCTCATTAAGAATTATTTAAGAAATTGAAATTCCCTTGATTTTCAAAAAAACATTTAGTGTAATGTGAGTGATATGTGTTTGTGTATTAATTGTGAGAACCTGATAGGGAAGACAGACACTATTCATACCTCATTCCCTGGTTTTCCTTACCACTTTCAAGATTATAAGACTCAGAAAGACCTGCTGCTAAAACAGCATCCGTCTGTTTTCCTACCTGCCCAACAGCAGGTCAAATCCTGCTACTCCAAATCGCCTTGTAACCTCAGAGCCTCATTCATTTCTGTGGGCTGATCATAAAGGTGCATTTCATTGTGGTCCTGGGGTCACAGACTGTGTTTGGAGAACATAGAGCTCATACACAATTGATCTTCAGGAATATGTTTCCAAACAGCTTTTCAGGACTCAAGGAATCAAATAATTCAAAGATTGTTAGAGACTCCCTCATACATGCTAGCATACTAATTCACGTATCAATAATAAAAACAAGAACAATTCTAATAATGGCTTACTATGGCTTTCTATATTATTAGCAGTTTGTGCAACCTGAGAAATTAAGCATATTGGTGGTTTCAATTTTAGTGATGTGTTTTCAGTTAAACAAAAACTCTGGTCAGTATGTGAAGGCAAATAACAAAACACACCAAGCGTAAAAATAACCTTGCTGAAAGCTGTGTGCTGGACCTTAACAACCTTTTGTTCCAGGTCTGTTTCTGGTATTGATGACTCTTTAGGTATGAAGTCTGAATATAGTATGGTTGGTGACTTCAAAACTAAAAAAAAAAGAAGCTTCTGCAGATTGCAGATAAGAAAGAAACATGAAATTAATTCTTTGCATTGCCAGGGTTTTAACTTGTTGCACTTTTTCTAAAATAGTATTCATGTTTAGATTTTTAGGTTGCTTAGACTTTTCTTACTCCTTTTTCACTACATATTTGTTACAAGTAATTTCACAGTTAATGTTCTTCTTTATGGTTCCCCTATTATTTATAAATAATTTCCTGTCTTCTTAGCATATGCCAGTAAAGAAACTGAGGCATGAGTCTGGATTTTAGGGCATCAAACATTTCATACATGCATGTGGTTAATTCCTGTTACTGAGCAATTTTTCAGGAACATTGCAAAAAGGCAGAAATTAAAGAAAATACTTTAAAATGAAAATCAGCCACAGCTTAAATAAAGTTCAGAAGTGGTAAAGTATATTCTGCAGAGGATATCACAATTAAAGACAGGAGTTACATCTATACAGGAAAGTTAAAAAGGGCTAGGGCCCAGGCCCAGGCCCTACAGCTCAATTAGCCATCTTGACTCGACGAGACTACGCCAGTTGGTTTCAGGATAAAAGGATGGACCTTGGCACTCCTTAGTTCACAGGGTTACAGCTGCATCTGGACTGCATTTTCTTCTCTTCTGGTGTTAAAAACATCCCCTAGACCTGGAAGGGGAAAGTCTGTTGACTTTAAAACAATCTAATGTAATTGAGATCTTTGTAGATATCTTGATGCATTGTATCTACCACTTCGTATCTGTCACCAATATAACTTCTTCATATTTATTTATCCAAAGTAATCTGTTATCACTTCTTCATCATCTGCTATTTTAATTTTCTTATATAGTTTCCTATTTTTTACTTTCTCCTTTTCCTGTCTTAATTTCTTAGTATACTTTACAATATTATTGGAGGTTACATAGAGAGTCATTGAAGCATATCAAAACACTAACTCTAAGAAGACAGGCTAACATACTGGCAAATTGAAATGTTTACTGTGCTAAAATCATAAAATGCTTTACACACCTGGTGTTCCTTATATGGTGAAATTAACCAATTTTGGAGACTGAATGGTCAGATGATTTTTTTTTTTTAATCAGGTTCTTGAGAATATTTTCCATTCCTTCCACGCACCCACTTTCCTTACTTATCTGTAAACACTTATAAATTATATCTTATATCTTATACTGTATCTGCATATACCAGCTTCATGAAGTACCTATTATTCAGAATTCCTGTAATCATATCACTAATAGTTTTATGTCACTGGCATTTGGATTAAAATAAATACCACATATTGAGTTCAGTAGTTCACTTTCTATACTTTTTAATATATATGTAATCTATGGTTTCTAGAGTAAAAAATAGATTTGTCAATTGAATATATTTAGTTCAAGAAATAATTGAAGACTCAGAGTAGAGCTTTTAAGTATTTCATTTACGCTTTGATATTTAATACAAGAAAAGAGAGTTGCAGGTTTGGCTAGGAAAGCAATTAATACATTGCTGGATATCTTTGAAGGAATATCTCAGAAGCCATATAATTACTAGTACTCTGTGTGACTTTTCTATCCTCTATTCTAGCTTTTTGAGCATTTTGATTTTACGAAGTCTGGGGCCCAGAATAGAGATTCAAATCTCTTTCTCAGTGACTACAGTGACCGTTATTCTGCTATCCTTGGAGGAGATACTCTAAATTTACATGATTGAAACAAAGAACATAAGGTAGACTTACAAATTATAATTTCTTATAACATCACAGTTTCCTTGATTTATTTTAGTATTTTGATATTAATCTATTTCTTCCATGATACTCTTATCCATTAATGACATAACCAGTGTTTCTCTAGATTTCTTGTTTGACTTATTTAGAAAAGATGATATCTGGAAGCTGAATCTTTTGGTTTTAATTACTCTTCCCCTATCTTGCCAGGTCTCATCCGCATGGACTTGTTTTCGCATACTTCAGATATTTTTTCTGATACTACACAGCTTGGTGATTTTACAGCACCACAACATTTTACACTGCAACTGATTTCACCTGCTACAAGTAAACTTATATGATATTTTGTGCTGGTGTCACTCACATGTGTGTATTTGATGGGCTGGTTCAAAGCTGCTAAATCTTGTAAAGGACAGCGAACATTGAAAAGCTGCAGCTTGAGCTAAGCATCCTGTTCACAAGGTATGGAAGGGATCGTGAAAATGGCTGTAGAGACAAGTCAAGAGATTGAAAGTGAATTACAAGAAGGATGAAATAAAACAACATAACAGAGTATGAACAAACTTTGGTAGTCTGTAGTCCCATAACAAAATCCAATGCCATAAATATTTTATTTTCAGCTTTGTTTGAATATAAACCTGAACTAATTCATTTAAGATGCTGAATCATTTCTAATTAATGTTCTCCAGGTTCATTTGTACCACTAATTTTAGCAAGAAGTTGTCTGACAAAGAACAATGGCACTGAGCCTCTGTCCTTAGTAGAATTATAAATAAATCAGCTCTTATTAGTCATAATATTTATTCTATTTACAGTAAAACTATAGTAAGAATTTAGCTTTTGTCCTGTAACATATAAACAGTTAGTAAAACCACTGTATTTATTTTTTCCTTTTTTTTTTTTTTAGCTGGTCTGATGTACAATACAGTAGACAAAGATCAGATTGCACCAGGATAATGGGAGCATTGCCAAAGGCCTTGTATTCAAGGAGTTAGTGATCTTGAACAGTTGAACAGGCCATGTGTGCTCTGTTGAATCTTGCACACAGGGCTTTAGAAATCTCTGTTATTTGCATAACCTGTGATTGGAAAGGTAAGCTGTATGTGCTGTGCTACACTGTGCCCAGCCTGGCCTTCAGGCTGCCTTGTGTTGCACCAACACTTAGTCACAGGATGAGCTCAGCCACCTCACTGTAATGGAGGAGCCCGCAGACAGCTCCCACTTGGTGCTGGCATTTATGCCACTTGTCTGGCCTTGCCTTAGTAACAGTGCAGCAAGAAGTTCTCATGTGAACACCATTTTTGTTTGGCAGTAGAAATTACTAACAGAGTTGTTTTCTTGTATGAAAATCATGTAATAGCTCAAATAACTGGAAAGGAGAAACTTTCCTCCATGAACAGGTTTGCCATGGGAAGGTCTGTCTGATGCTGCATGGAAGCAGTGTTCCTGGCTTCTGAAGAGATGTAAGAATTACTTGTTATCTATATATCTTTTATATTCTACCTTATTACAACAACTATTTCATTAAGCCATTTGTTTGGCTTTGCTTATTCGGATCCAGAAAGAGCCCTCCACCATCTGCCTCCATCCCCTAATCACCCCCTACTCTGTTGCAGAACAAATAAATAAAATCACAAGTGAAAAAGAGTTTGACATGCTGGAAGTTATCTAAACACAATATGGTATAAATGTTTCTGCTTTTTTGATAACAAGGAAAGAAAAGAGTACAGATATTTTTAAACCAAGTATTTGTGAACTTCACAGCATGTTTTTTTATTTTCACTCAGCTGTTTCTACACAGGATAAAATGTTTGTCTGTCAGATATTCCCACTCAAATACTTTCAGTAAGTGAGTTTTACCATACCTGCACTGACAGCTCTAGTACTCCTCCAAAAACTACATCTTTGACAACTTTCATTTCATGTTTGCAATTTAAAGACATTAACAAAAAAATGGGGATTAAATGAAATAACAGCTTATTACAATAGATGAGAAGATGACAGGTAGAACTTGAAGTGACAAGCAGAAAAAAAGGAATACACTTCATAATACAAATATATTTCTGAACTGGTCAAAAGAATTGGTGGAAATCAGCAGCCTCCTCTTCAAAAAACACAAAAAACATCTAGTTCTTTCATGAAATTACACTCTGTAGAAACTATTATGTCATAATACTTTTATGACAAGGTCAATTAATGGTAAAAGTCATGGGAAATAAGTTAACAAACTGAAGAAGAGCGTCTGTTTTCTCTTAAACTTACTAAATACTTTCACAGTTTGACAGTTAGCAAAGCTGGAAATAACTCACTAAGACTCAAATTTATGTGAAGATTCACAGTCTGGAAGCTCTGTCTCTAGCGAGATATATTACTAACACCCAAAAAAACCCCTCAAGCCTTGATAATTGGATAAATGGATAAGAACTTAGTTGACAAGTTTAGGTCTGAGCACCTTGATAGTGGAAATAATAATGGGACAGCAATATCTTGCCAATGATATAAAAAATCAGACAAGAAAACAGACATCAATTAAAGCCTGATGTCATACTCCCTGAAAGATATTTGTGGCATTATGGGAGATTTGTCTAGAAGCAGAAAGCTTTGGATAGAACAAGACAGTGTAAAAAAAAAAAAAAGAGAAAAAGAAAAGAGAAAGAAAATGAAAAAGAAAATTAAAAAAGCCATCCTAACCTCCACCTAATACATGGAACAGAAAAAGTACGCTGTCATTTTTCTTCCTCTGAAATGCTGACAGACTCGACAACAACAGTGTTTCCTGAAAGAAAATCAGTCAGATCTACATGGTTGCATTAGCAAGGCTTAGACCTGGAACTAAGTTCTTTCTGACCTTCAGTGTGTCTCATTTACTACAATATTTACAGCACGATATAGAAATATGTGAGTCCTTGAGTAAATGGGGAACAAAGGAGCTCCTCTGGGCATTTCAGAGTTCTGAAATGGTGGCAATGTGGAAAGCATTCGTTTTACTTGTCAAGGCTTGTCTTTGTGTTAATGTACCTTCTAACTAGTTACCAAGCTTTACATAACTACGGACTACAAGTCAATGTATCAACTCAATAAAATAGGTTTTCTGTATTATTTTAATTTAACATACTGAGTTATGAGTTTCCAAACAAGAATTCTCTTCATACATTGGGTAGAGAGGGAAAAAACGAGTTTGCACTGTCTAAAACATTGTATATTTACTGACAAAAATGTATCACTACAGGCTCAATATTGCACCCGTCAAAAATATTCATAAGACAATCCAGAGAACTGGTTACAGGCTAAAAGTTTGTAAGTACTTTCTTTGTTGTATCTCAAGACAAACATTTTTTCTTTGTAAAATTTAATCTATGGATCACCACACTTGGTCAACAAATTACAGTTTTTGAATACTAGCTATAAAGTCTAAATAGACAAAGGATATGTTGTTCCAGATGCAGTGTATCTAAGCACAAGGTAAAACCTGCCTGAGGAAAGGGTTCTTAAATCCTATCCTAATCTTAATTTTAGTAAGTTCAAAACCATAATTATACTGTCTACCTTGCATGACAAGACAAAACAGAGGGCCATTAATACCAGTTTGACCAGCAGCCTGACTGTGCTTGCTACTTAGAGATACTGCATTGCCATTGACGTTGCTGCAGCTTCTGAATCATCTCTGCACTAACAGAAGATGAAGATGAGATGTCTAACGCTATTCTATATACTAGAAATATGATCTAAACCACAGCTGAGCTCAAAATTATCTGCTTTGTTTGTATCCAATCCTCTGCTTTGTGCCAGGCTCTAAGCAAGCCTAAGCAAAGGAGTCCTTGAACATGAAGAGCCCAAAGCCCAGCTCCTTCTGTGCTAGCTGCCAAAACACATCAGTTAGCTCTTCTATGGTAGATGAGTCCATCTGTGTTTCTTCCCAGAAGGACCCCCAAGTAGTATGCAGAAAAGGTGTTATGAGATCTGCAGGCTCCCAGGCTTTTAATCTGCCAGGGGCAGTGCTGGAGGCGTACAGATGAGGAGACATATCTTGTGCCTTAAAGTAGCAGCAGGGCTGGGCTCCACTGTGTAGTCTACCTGTAGCCTAAGAACACTGACTTCTTCACTCCACGCTGGTCACAACAGGGAATGTTGGTCCCTCACGGAAGGGTCAGGCTGTTATAGGTGATGCAGTGATTTGGCCTCAGGGAAAAATAGTCCTGGCAAAGAAGAAACCAGAGCGACCGGAAAACAGTTATATATTTTCTCCCCCAGTACTCTGGAGATACCACAGAGCAACCTTTTAACTGTATTTAAATATGGAGGTTTTATCCTATGAGATTTCTTTCATTCACACAGATCTCTGATAGAAACAGAAGTTACATGGCTTGTGCAAATGCCTGTGGTTACCTGAAAACATAGCTTTTTTAAGTAAGACAATGGCAATGTAAGTAACCATGACCGTCAAGAGAAGGCATTTCTTTGTTTACACAATAATTGCTGACTAGAACATTTATCTATTTAGCACAGTCATCTTCAATCAAAAACTGGCAATTAACTTATGAGTTTCTTATAAGCAGCTAAATGTAAAAGTAAGTTTATAAGTAGTCATAATTTCCATCACATTTCAAAATGCTGAAAAATGGAGGAGTGAGACACTTGTTTTAGAAATCGTCAATTCACAAATCTCACACATTCTTCCTGTAAGCATATATCATTGTTTGTCAGAGTAGAAATGCATTCTTTTTCAAAACTTATACGTAAATACAAATTCATGTCACATATGTGTTTTTCAGCTTTCTGAAAATCATGTTTTCTGCTGTTTTAAAATAATGATATACATATTTTGCAGAAACTAATAACAAAATTAGAAATTACATTATATTTTATACAATGCCCAGCTACAAATTTTGTGT
>Ga0181612_107260_pt1 | contig 12899 bp, 9 predicted proteins | sample HoacroProtozoa21_FD_119630 | JGI IMG/M metagenome (GOLD analysis project Ga0181612, IMG submission 119630) | Hoatzin crop microbial communities from Cojedes, Venezuel. Combined Assembly of Gp0051906, Gp0051904, Gp0051908 | reverse complement strand
TCTTCCACTTGCTTGATGATGGCCTCCAGGATAAGCTGCTCCATCACCTTTCCCGGGATGGAGGTGAGGCTGACCGGCCTGTAGTTCCCTGGGTCCTCCTTCTTGCCCTTTTTGAAGATTGGAGTGACATTGGCCTTTCTCCAATCCTCGGGCACCTCTCCTGTCCTCCAGGACCTCTCAAAGATGATGGAGAGTGGCTCAGCAATGACATCCGCCAGCTCCCTCAGCACTCGTGGGTGCATTCCATCGGGGCCCATGGATTTGTTGGCGTCCAGATCACTTAAGCAATCCCTCACACAGTCCTCCTCCACCAAGGGAAAGTCGTCCTCTTTGTGATAAATTGAAGCTTATGGTTTCCTTGAAAATGCATGTGAATGTGTTAAACACCTGTGGTATGAAATTTTTGTAATTTATCTATCATTTTAATGCTCATTTCTTTCTTAATGATAATGTATGTTGGAATAGAAATATAGGCAGCTAGTATTAGTTACCTAATCTAGGTTTAATTATCTAATTATCTAATGATATGATTATTGCATGTACAATTGCAATGATCAGTATATAAGTCACCATATATTCATTATCATTCGCAAAGTCACATCTAAGTGCCTAGGTTTCAGAAACATGCTCACCATCTCACACCTCAACCATATGTACCACTCAGAAGTTTTCTTAGCGTAAATTACCGAAGAATAAGCCCAAGAATCCAGATTAACTTTGCACCTATTCATCCTATTCTTTCTGTAAGTGACAGGAGCATCGTACCAGAAGGCACTGATTTAGTTATCAAGCCTAGTCTCCTCCAAGGTAACTTATCTTACAAGTCCCTTCTTAAGGTGGAGTTTAGGACTTTTACGCTCAAAATATTTTTACCCTTCTTGCTTTGAAGTGACTGGTGTTGCAGAACGTGGTTGCCCTAAGGCAACTTAGGAACTTCTTCCTATTCTCTAGCCTTCATTTACTGACAATCTACTTATATATTTGTGCTTTTGGGCCAATTGTACTTAGCCAATTTTACATTCTTAACATTTATCATGTTGATAGAAATCAAATGAGCACCAACTATCTCTGAACCTTCTCTTTGCTAGGACAAGCAAGACAAGATCTTGTGTCACTTGACTTCTACAATGATGCTTACAGTCCTAGTCTGCAGCTGACCTGTCAGCCTCTCTCGTTAACACTGCCCAGATCATACTGTCAGTAATATGTCATTAATGAGAAATTAATCACATCTTAGATCTCTACGGAATTCCACAGCATTTAACGTTGCTTGCTGTTTCCTAAAACAGGACACGAAACCAGGCAGTCTCATTAGGGATTGAGGTGAATGTGCATCTTAAAGCAACCTGGACTTCTCACTTGCAATTCTGTCACATCACTGCTGCGTGTTCAAACTGCTTGTATTGATAATGTCATGGATTCATTCAGTGCTATAAAACAGAGCCTCCAGCCTGCCTTCAAGAAAGAGCAGACCTTTGATGTTATCAAGAAAATAGAACTATGATACGTATTCTTTCCAAGTAAATTAGTATTTCTTTTTATTGAAATTCTCTTGTGACAGCCTAGCAATTGAGATTACTCCAGGCATCCCCTGTCCCTGTAGGATATTGAAAGATATAATGGGCATAGAAAAACCAAAACCAAAACCAAACCAAACCAAACCAAACCAGCAAAAAAAAAAAAAAATACAAAACCACAGACGAGATATTTAGTATATCTTCCATCTTTTAAGGTTTTGTTGTTTCTGGAAAGGTTATTACATTAAAAAAATAGAAGGCCTTTAGTTTCAGGACAGTATTTCAATTTGAGCTTTAAGTTAAACATCTAGGAAATCCGACCTGCAAAACCTAAACTATGACCAACTTGTTTTGTAGGCAATCCAAACTTTAGAATCTACAGTTTTGGGGAATCACTTAGTCAGCAATTCAATTCAGTAGACATTTATAAGTGTTCTTTGTGCTTCTGAACTTGCCTTAGAGCTTTCCTTTATTGGGGTAATATTTGAAAAACATGTTGGGATAACATTTGTAAAAATATGTTGCTGCTTGTCCTTCTCCAGTTAAAAAACAAAGAAAAGAAAAAAAAAAACAAATGAAACAAAATAAAATAAGAAAAAGACCACTGAGCTTAGTGTGGACCATATCTACTTTAGCCTGGCTGCCATTAGCTAACAAAACACTTCAAGATGTTTCCTGGGACTTACCTAAATTCCATCAGCATACACTGGTCAGATTCAAGCAAACAGTGATCAAGTTTAAAGTAGAGGGAAAATGAGAAACTTTATATTATGTAAACATTATAAGATCACATTTCTGACTGACCATGAAGAAAGACTCCAGATAGCTTGGAAGCAGCTGCTCATTACAGTGAACTAAGTAACAGAAATATTTCAGTGAAAGAAGTATCATTCCCTAGAAGCACAGCCATGTCATGTGTAATTATTTCCAGTTGAGATATGAGTGTTTGGGTAATCAGATTCCTAAGGGATTTGAAAATGTGGTTGTACAAAAGACAAGTGGAATTTAGACAATCTTCAGTCTCATTAAAAAATTGTATCTATTCTGTAGGTTCTATCTGCTTCTATTACTCTTATTTATATGACTAAGTATAAGTTGACCTGTTGAAGCAGAACCCAAAATAAATACTCAAGCTGCTTGAAAGTACTTCACAATACAAATGGAAGAGCTACTGATTATGAAAGGGATTATGTACAAGACACCAAAAATATCAATGGATTTGCTGGCTGTGAGATGTTATTTGAAGTAGAACATGGGCCACAAAAGTTGAACAGCATACTTAAGACATTGGTAAATCTTTCCTACACTGCATACTGACATTGCAGTAGGAGCACAATATGCTGTCTGTGATCTCTCTTGTAGAACTTGACTGTTTTCCATTGAGAAATACGGTCTTGGAGAATGCATGTACTGATTTCATTGATATTGCAGTACTTTTATAACCAGATAAATCCGGGATTCTTCTTTCCGTATTTATTTTACATGCCTTCTGCCAGTCAGAACAGGACTGTATTTTATATATATATATTATATATATAGGCACAAGCATTTGGAAATAAATATATTCTCCAAAAAAGTCGTAAACACATTTTTGCTTTGAGTCAGAATAGAATAGAGCTCAGTCCAATCTGTATTTCATCCAGTAAGAGGATCTAAATATATAGCTGTTAGACATGACTAGGTTATTATGGAAGTCATAAGAGTTAAAATTCATCGTAGTATTGCAAATAATAATCTAAAATACGTCAGGAGAATAGGTGGAGGGGAAAAATCCTTAGAGAAATACTGTGATATCTACTGCTCTTCAGACAGTGTTAATTAGAAATAATTCCTGCAGCAGAAATGTATTTTTAGAAATGCTGAAGACAGCAGGTGCTTGTTACTCAAATTAATTCTGTCACTTTTAAGACTAACAGAAGATACAGAAGTAAACATTGCCCTAGAGATATCCTTGGAGAACAAATGCTTGAACTCATCATCTTCATTTGGTGCATACATGCCGCTCTCAACATTATTAAGAGCTATAGGCAGTGCAAATGCATGGCCTTAGTCTAACTGCACTGTATAATGAGAGTGGGTTGGATGTCACTGACACAGTGGCCACTCCTCCAACACCTTGCAGCTAGTAAACTGCATATTCTCAACATCAGCCAGCATTCTCAATGTTAGCCTCCTGTAACACAATATAACTGATATTAAACCAAATTATTTTTTTAAGGAAGAGAGAAGAAAGAAATGTTTCACTGTGACCAAGCCAGAAAAAAATGTACATCTATTACTAATTTCATTGCAAATGAAGTCTTAACAGAGTTTCCCCATTATCTTGCTGATCAGAGGACTACTGCTTTTAAACTTCTCATATTTCCGAAGTTTTCCCATGTCTCCTTTTAGTCCCTTTGGGAGAAGACTTTCAAAAATAGCTAACTTTTACAGTGATGGCTGAATTATGCAGGAAATCTGAAGGAGACCTGTTTTACTGACCCTTATTCAAGCACAACAATCAACAAATGTAGTTTCCATTCTGTCTTCTGTCTTTCACTTTGGCAAGTTATTTGTAACCATGCAGGGAAAGGTATCAATTGTACCCCATTTTCAGTTGGGTAGCATTTTTTCCATGGGCAAATGACTGTTTCTTAGAATAATTCATCAGTCAGTTAATGGACTACAACTTTTTTCTGCAGTGAATATTTTTGCATCACCCTCACTCCCTACATTTCTTAAATTTGTTAAATTTCCTGCAGGCTCTCGTAAGTGAAAAAACCCCACAAACATTGATTAAACTCATACAGGTTCACCAACTCTACCTTCACAAAAGTGATCTTTGTTGTTGCACAAAGGTATAAAACTCAATTAAAAAACATAGGCTTAAGCTGAGACAAAAGATGAATTCACAGTCCTTTTGCTTTCCAAGGCCTTTCTGAGCAGATGACTTAGAGGAGAAGCAAATGCCAGCTAAACTGAGAACAGGGTCATTTGGAAGGAAGTGTTCTGATGAGTTTGACAAATACTCTGTATATTTTTCCTCTGGCCTCTGTATGAAAAATTATTACACCAGCCTAAGGAAAAAAAATGGGAAGAAAGTATAGTTTATATTATAAGGCTGTAAAAATGTTTCTGAAGCTACAAATCATTGTCACGTAAAGCAGTCATTTGTGTTTGAAGAATAGCAGCACTTCAATGTCCATGACACCAGTTTCCTTGCTTCCCATGTGTTTTCTGGATGGGTAAGGTCTTCTATGCAACTATATGAAGCACTAGTCACTGGGTCTTGGAATACTTCCATCAAGGTGAAAGCGTACTTCAGACTCTTATCCCACCAATGGCAGCATCAAAGTAAAGACATCGATCTGGAACATAATCTGTACCTGAGTGTCTTGGTTTTTTGGCTTTCCTCTCAGTGGCTGCTCTGTTTTCAATTTTGTATGAGAAGAATGTTGGTAACACCGATGTTTTCAGATGTTGCTACGATATCAAGGACTTTCTCCAGTTTCTTATGTTCAGTTAATGAGCAGATATACAGGAGCTGGGAGGGAGCATAGACAAAAAGATAGCCAAGTTGGCCAATGGAAATATTCCATACCATGGATATCATTCTCAGTCTATGAATGGGAGTTAGTCGGGGGCAGGAGGCGTCTTCTTTTGAATTCAAGTGTTTTTTTTGCTGGGAGTTTGAACTTTTCTGGGAGTTCTTTCTTTTTCAGGGGTTCAGCAAAATTTATGTTATCTACAATTCTCGGGTACTGTGATAGCAGCTCGGGGACTGGCTGTGAACCGATTGTTGGGTGGTGAGAAAAATTGTATTGTATATTTTTTTTAATGCATATTCATTATTACAATTATTATTGCCATTAGTACTAATATTAGTAGTCTTAGTGTTTCCTTTGTTGCCTTATTAAACTGTCTATATCTCAACCCAGGAGTTTTACCTTTTGTCCATTTCTCCTCCCCTTCCCTCCCTCTCCTCTTTCCTCTTCCCTGGAGGGAAAACCAGGGGTGAGGAAGCACCTGTCTAGTACTTAGTTGCTGGCTGCTGGGTTAAACCACAACACTCTGCTTGTACCTGGATTGACATGCTGGATCATATAAATGATAACATCACACAGAAGACAAAAAGAAGTGGGGCTGGAGCCCACCATCTCACCTTGATCCTGACAACAGAGATTGAAAGTCTAGAGTAAATGGAATTCTTTTACCCATAACAAACCTCTACAAACATGTCTCAGAACACTGGACTATGACATCATTCAGCATGTAGGACCATTTTCTTCTGATCTGTTTCATGGTTTTGACTGCTTCAGACTACTTCAATAATGGATCAAGAGCCACTTGCTTGCACCTGACTCCCTGTCCCGAGTCTGATATGCTTTACGTCTTTACCTGTAACACTCCATTAACCCTGATTTACTGTACAGAATGGCTGGCCAGAAAACATATCAATTTTTTAAAGCTACTGCTCCATGTTTTGAGTAGAAGTGCAGTGTGAGCTTTACTTTTAGCAGCATAAAACTTTTACACTCTATGCAACTACTGACCATGCTTCTGCAGTGCTCTTACACATATGAGGCAAAGAATTAAAAAATATTTTTTGTAGTTGGGTTAGCACTGGCAAACACACTGCCACTCTAAAGCCAGAACACTAATTTTCCCTGAGATACACTAATGAAACATTTCAGGATCTAGTTCCAAGGATTTCAGCACAGAAAGGCAATTTAGTACATTCACATGTATACCTAAAGAATAATTTGGAAAAGTAGGCAGCTGAAGCAATTTTTTGCTGACAACCAAACTAGAAGTACACAGCTCTTGTTATTTGCACATCTAAACACAGAAGCAGCAGAAAAGAACCTTTTTGTTGATTGAATGTGATGTCTTGCAGTGCCATAATCATTTGCTAGGTAAGTCCATCACCACAGCAGGCTTTCGCTGTCAGTGAAGAAAGATTATTCTTGTTAGTTTGGTTTTATCTTTAAAGATGTATGACTGGTTCCTTAACAAAATAATCAAATCAGAAAACAAATAATCCCCCCTCACCCCAAGAAACCAAACAACTGCAATCTTTAAAAAACCCAAGTCCCCATCTTGGAAAAAATGAAAAAATGTGTAGTTAGTTTATTCCCCGCATTATCGGCACTGTTGAGAAGTACTGTCTCTAGACAATGTGGTAAACAGCTAATACTCATTATTCTTCCAGCAGCACCTAAAATGCATTTTGTGCCTAACATTCTGGTCAGATTTTCTGTAGGAACTGTTGGTAGGCCAGCAACCTCAGCATTTCCCTTTTTCTTCCATACGTGAAACAAGAAGACTGGCATTAAGGCACGCACTACAAAACTGACCTCACAACTGTCATCAAATCAGAGCTGACCTGCAAGGCAGCAAGCCACAGATTCGTGTGTGCAAACTGACAAATATCTGGGACTTGAGTCCCACGTAATGATGAATACCTCAAAACACTAGAGTGGAAAGATGGAATGCAATGAGGGATTATGTTATCTCATATAACATTCACAACCCTCACAATTATGCTGTAAAATGTTATCACTTTTCCAATACTGGAAGAAATGGCATTAGCAAGGGTTTTTAGCAGTTAGTGTAAAGCTAGGAGGAGTTCTGAGCATATTTCGCAGGAAAAGAATTTGTCTTTTATACATGAGGTAATTTGCAGTGCATAGACATACCACATGTGTGAAAGCCATCCTGATATCCAGTGAGTAAGCTGTTCAAGTACATATGAAAAAGAAATAAAGCAGCCATTTTATGTTACTTAGCCAGGTATTTGCTATAAATATTAATATGAAGCAGGGGCATATATTCACATGTATAGCAGCAAGAAAGTTTCAAAAGATTCTTGTTTGAACAGGGAGAAAGGAAAGGTGTGGGATATGCATTTTGGTACTGCTCCAAGAAAAAGAAATAATATAGTTCAAATCTGAATGCATTTTAAATGCATATTTGTAGTATTTACACAACAAAGTCTTAAGATCCATCTTTAGCATTAAAATTTTAGTTCAGATCTCTTCTCATAGAAATATATGTATCAGAGATATTATTTTGTTCTAAGTAGCATGAAGAGAATATGGCAAGGAAGTTAATGCAAGTCCATGGTTATCTTGAGATTAAACTTTGCAAGTGAAACCTACCCTTTTAGCTCATGAGGCTAACTCCACCTTCCAGGTGACAGGTAGTATCAGGTTCCATGATTTTCTGCACAGCAGAAAGATTCTATGCTCTGCTTTCATTTACAGTTCTACTTTTGAGAGTAGAGTTTAGCCCAGTCATTTCAACATACTTTTTACAGAGTCATTCTCTATACCAAGGAAGAGCACATATTGTATATCCTCTAGGATTTCTGTGTATCCACCTATGACTTTTAAGTTTATTTAGAAATTCATATGTATTTATCTTGCTGACAAGTTTTGTGTGTGTGTATGGGAAAATGGGCAAATTGGAATCCAGTATAAAACATAGCATGGCTTTAACACTGATGTTTTTACCTAGATTACTTTGTCTCTTCTATTCATAAACAATGCAATAAAAAGACATTGCTTCATCAATAGAACATAACTACTTTTTTTATAGCAGCTTTTTTGTGTTTCTGGCTTTCATACTAATCCCAGGGTCATAATTTATTATCTGCCTCAAAGCAATTCCCATCTGAATGCACTTTTCTTCACACTGATTCCCTCTCAAAGCAAGATTTTAAGGCTGAGCATCAGTCACATCGACAAGTTTCCTTGGGATTAGGTCAGAATACCAGGCTTCAAGATTAAGTATAGCACACAAAATTCAGAAGAATGAAAAAAAAGTAGACAGAAATCCCAAAGTAGCACTCATTTTGTCAGTATATCTAATGGCTAAGAAAACAGATTTCACACCTACCTCATACCCTGCATAATAAAAGTCAGGGTTTTAGGAATTTTATATTAAATAATTTACTGTTTACTGTGCTTATATTAAATATTTTACTGTTAATATAGCCACTCATGAAGCTGCAGTTAGTTACTTCTCTAGCACTTTGCAGTTATTTTACTTGGTATTTTTAGTAATACAGGAGATATCACTCGCATGTTTTGTTTCTTTTGCTAGTGTTTCAGCATTAAAAGAGCATGTGAGAAGAAAATGACTGTGACCTGAATACATCATAGGAGTTTTCAAGTCAGAAAACGGCTGTGGACTCCCTCATCTAGGTGGACACAGACTCTGTTGCAGTTGACAACCCGGCAACTAACATTCATTGCAGCACATAAGACCCAGCCAGACCTCTGTAGATTCCCTCACTGTTATCAGCTCATCTAGTCTGAGGCAGCAGTTGTTTTATAAAAACACTCCTGTTTCCAAGTCAGCTGCTTCCAAAAACACACCTGTGTGAGCTTAAGTTATCATTTCCTCTTCGTGTATAAGGATTGAAGAACTCCAAAGCAGATGATGCCTCATACTCTCAAATATGAGAATTAACTGCCTTCTCAAAAGGCCTTTCTCCTTGTCCTCCAGTTAATAGTCTTTATGGTATGTCAGCACCCAGAAAACCCAAGCAAGCCAAAATACTTTGCAAAAGACAAAAAAGAAGAAAAAGTAGTTTTTACATTGAGAAATCAGAGTTCAAACATACAAGGCATCATACCAGCTATCTTTTTCAGCTTAGAAGGACACAGCAAGCGATCAGCTTGCCAGAAGTCACACACAAAACCTTGGTCTAGAGAGATACAAACACAGGCCTCCATTCTGATGGGCAAGATAATACCGTCTCTCACACACGTGAACAAACATGCATGTGTCACATACCAGTTAATGAATGGGCATCATCTGTCTTAAGGAAAAACCCCAAATCTCCTCATTATTTTCAGTGATGCATTTTCACTGTTAAATGTCTGTCTTGAAAAGAAGTCAGAAAAGAAAGAAGTTCCCAGAATGAGTCCAGCATTTCAGGTGCCATTCCTGAAGTATTTATCAGTAAGGGTTAGAAACCCATAAGGAGTTCAAACAACTTGTGTTTCCTTACAGAGAAACCTCACCACAGCAGCAGCTCTGCAGGATTCAGCAGGTGCTTTCAGAGGTCACAGCTGCATGCAGAGTGCACCTAGTTCCCACAAACTGTGTTCTGAGTCTGTGGAGTCAGAAATGCCTTAATGCGATTTATAATCCTCGTCCATTTGCCGCATGTGATATTGTTATAATAAGGACGTCTTTCCCTTGTAGCATTTTCATTTCCATAGACACCTTCATAGGAGGTACCATTATGGCCCCAACTAATACATAAAAGGTTTAAGAGTAAAAGAAAGAGCATCCTGAGCACATAAAAAACAAACTGAAACAGCAAGATTGGGGTTTCTATTAAATTTAAGATCCAGGCATACATTTACAGGGTGAGTGAGACAAAAAGCCTCAATAAAAGTAATGTCCTGTGGGCTAGAACTTATCTTCCTAATACAAAGTTTTATTCAACCAACTGCATGAAGGGGAGAAAAAGGGAAAAGAGAGGAGGAGGGCAAAACCTCCAGATGTTTTAACGGTTACATTTCATAGATAGATTTGGTCATATTTTGCTTTCGTCCAGTATCTGCAGCAATCAGCAACTGCCAGTGATGATCTGCTCAGTGCTTCGTTCTCTGCAGAGGAGGGCTGCAGCTGGAGTGACACTGCTGTGTCCCGTGGTGGCCCTCAGGGCTGGGGAGGAAGCAGTCTTGTGCTTTAAGCTGTCCTGGAATACAACCGACTACTTTTCACGGGTGTCCTTCTGAAATGGTGTATGTTCCCACAGTGCTGGGTGAGCCATGAGGCAGGTCAGCAGAGGGAACAAGCACTTATGTGCCTTGCCACCACCCTGCACTGCTCCTGGGTGTGTGCTGGGCAGTTAGGGCCCCATGTAGAGAAAAGAATTAGGGTGACACTCACACCTGGCACAGGCTCTCCAAATGTAAGAGCTCCAGACTCCGGAGGTGTCAGAGCCTTTTTTGTTTTGCTCTTAAGCTCTGAAAATACATGAACTCAGTGGAGCAAGAGTTGGTACTTTGGATGAAGCATAACATACTAGTTACTGAAGGTGAGAATAAAAATGGTGCTGAGGAATGGGCTCCTTTTACTAACACACAGGCTCAGCTCCTGGAGTTACTCTGAGTGCAGGGTCTGATGGACTGAGCAGAGGAGATCAGCTGAAACTATGACAGAAGCAGTCTTTTCCACAGTTTTCTCCAAGCAGGCTGCATGAGCTCTGTCTGCTAGTGGCTGGATCAGTACAGCAGACCGATCTCAAAGGTGGTGATCCTGGAAGGAAGGCTGCAAGTAGCAGAGCAATTTAATTATGAGAAGAAGATATGTAAGTGAATTCACTTCCTTACGGTTGCTGATATCAGCTTCTACAGAGGGGAAAATCCATTTTCTCTCACTCTTATACTTGATTTGCTTCAGGGATCTTCTAATTTAGAAAAGGCCAGCCCATTCAGGATGGTGGCAGAGGACAACATGCATGGAGATACATCTGACACAGCTGTTTTATTATAGTATTTTGCTTTCTTCGGATAGGAAGCAGCCAAAGTGCAGGGATAATAGAGACTTGTTGTTTTATATAAAATCTTACAGTTTATAAGTCAGCATCATAAAGTAACAGCAGAAGTTTCCTTCTTTCCAGCTAAGATGCTTTGTATGCCTCTGGCAGCTGGCGTTCCTGGAAAGGATACAGGATTACATGATAAAAGCCCTAGAGCTTCTGCACTTGAGAATCTCTTGTTTATTTGCATAAAGGAGCAACACAGAAAGGTTAAAATGATGGAGGAAAGAGGGGTAACAGACTCTACTCCGCTTTCGTTTAAATGCAAAGAGAAAGGGTGACCTGCAATAGCTTGAAAGGACAAATCATTGACAGCAGGAGGAAAGGAAACAAGCAGATCAACTTTGTTTAATGCTGCACAGGTAACAACCATGTGAAACTCCAGCTTTCTGGATAAGCATGCCCACAAACTTTCTACAAAAGAGGGAAATTAGTTATTGCAATGAGGAAGATGGAGAAAGATGGAGAAGATGCAGAATTATGGGCCTGTTCTATAAGCCTCTTGAACCATATATTCCCCTAAACCAGCCAGGGGAATACACGGGACCACAGTGGCAAATACATTTCTTTTGATGCTGCTGGTTTCAGAAGCAGTGGTTCTAGGACTCCCTGGAGCCAAATAAGTGTATTTAGTTCTTCTCTGTCTCCAAGTGAGTAAACTGTATGAGGGACATATATTTCTGTGACACCATAGCAAGTGACAGCCAAGCTTTTAAACACAGGTATATTTTTGTAGCCCCCTGGGCCTGATTCAAATTGATTCATGTGTCACACAGTTCTCCCTTTGAAAAGCAGCTGTGAGAAACTCACCATTTTAACTAGAGAGATAGAAATAATTCCAGCAGACATGGATAGCAGAAAGGAATTAGTCCTCTCTCCCACCTGAGACCTCTCAGTTTGAAGCAGTAAATATTAAGCATATTAGCATATTGAGGAACCCTTCTTCAACTCAGATTAAAAATCAAGCCAGCTCCCAAAATAATGAGTTCCCTGGTTATGCCTGGACTTGCTGACTAATACACTGAGACCAGATGACAACAGAAGTCCTGTTACAAAGGTGGAATACAAATGCTATCCTATTAAAATAATCCATTGTATTCATTTAGTGTAATTTCATCTGTGCTTTATAATTCAAAAGATGTAGCCAAGAGATTTTTCAGTGTGAAATATGAGTTGTGTACTTGTGATCTCTGCAGCAATTTGATGGTTCCTTTTGCAATATCTTGACCTGCCCTACCCGTTCTTTCTCCTCAGTGCATTGTCTCATGTATTCCCATAGCAGCTTCTGTTTGCAGATCTGACAGATAGACTGATGGTCCATTTCCGTTAAAAAAAAAAAATAAAAAAACTCTGTAGCTTTGTTTTCCTATATTCTTGCTTTTTGGACAAAAAAATCACATCTGGGGTAGAGGAAGAGATGCTGAACTGCACATTAGAACTGCTAATCCATACCAGAAACTCTTCAGTAATAGTGAAAGCTATTTTTTTTCTAGTGCTAACAGACTTAGCAACCATCAGCGTATAAAGCACTGAGCAGATACAATGAGTTGCATGGGCATTCCTTAAACACAGAGGGACAGTCTCACATTTTCTGAGCCCCTGTCAATCACCCTTTGTCTCCTATTTATTCCCCTAGACATATGCAAATTACTAGAAGAAGCATACAGGAGACAGGGTGGCCATGGTCCTAAGGATAAAGATCAGTGTTCTAGCGCTGATTTATTTATGGTCTCTCTTTTTTTTTTTTTTTACCTTATAAATGTTGTATAGTTATGTTATTTCTTTGACTAGTTACTTTGATCACAAAACTGGGGATAATTTCTTGTCTCCTAGTGGGG
>Ga0181612_180329_pt1 | contig 12900 bp, 5 predicted proteins | sample HoacroProtozoa21_FD_119630 | JGI IMG/M metagenome (GOLD analysis project Ga0181612, IMG submission 119630) | Hoatzin crop microbial communities from Cojedes, Venezuel. Combined Assembly of Gp0051906, Gp0051904, Gp0051908 | reverse complement strand
TTGCTCTGACTCAAAACAAAAATATTATAGCATAGCCCTGCGTTATTTTGGAGTAGGATGCTGAAATTCCCACTAGTAGATGCACTTGGAATCAATTTACAGAAGGAGGGTATAAATCATAGCGTATCAGATTCAAAAAAAGCAGAAACAGGGCGTACTGTGACCGCTCTAAGAAGCCTGCCAGCAACTCTACAGGAATAACTGGGTTGCGGAACTGCTGAGAACTATTTGCTGCTTTCTTACCTCTGCACTCATGTCAGGGAGATTCCCTTACAGCTTTAGTCCGTGGTAAAATCACAGGCGTTGAAGCAGATGCACGATTTAACTACTTAATTGTGCTGTTGCCGGCAAAACTGGCCCCTGCTCTTGTGCCTGTCTGAAACAAACACGCCTGCGCTGAAACGTGGGGTGTGTGGCCTTTAACTTTTAACGTATTCTTTGAAGATTCTGTGCCCCCCTCAGCACTGTTAACAATTTAAGATGAAAAATTGGAGAAAGATGTGTGACCAACACTCAGGTCCCTCCTGCCACGAGTGCTAGGTGAATTCAGATGGAGGGGTGCAGGCAGGAGAGGCTGAGAGGCCCACGTCAGAATAGAGAACACGATGGGTGCTTAGGTGTTTATGTAGGCTTTGGGGACGTTAAAGTTCCTGTTCATGCTACAGAGAAGCAAGGTTCATTGTTTGAAAGTTTTGGGGTTTTGTTTGTCCTGATGTAGAATGAAAAAAAATTCCTTGAATCTCAATTTTTTGTGAGATAGTAAAGTTATTTCCCACGTGTCTGGGAACTTCCAAGAGTTGTTTTCATCCTCTGACTTGTGGTTTTTTGACTTGTCACTAGCATCTTTCTGAAATTTGCCTGCAGGTGTTACTAGTAGATCAAATTACATCCAGGAAAGAATTTTTGTTTCTGGAGCTAAATTATATGGGATAAATTACATTTTGTCAGCCTACTTAAGATAATAAAGGAAAATAAACTTTTGGCTTGTGCTTTGGAGGAAAAAAAGACAAACAAACCTTGTAGTTTAATAGTACAAATTCAGTGGAACAGCTATAGGTGCCTGTTTTGAGGACTCTAGTCAGAGAAGTTCCTAAGCTTTTAATTGTCTTTCTTCCTTTTTGTCATTAGGAGTTGAACACATACAGCAATTTTTGCACCTCTTTCTTGAAGATAAAATGATAGTTCACTATTAAAAAGCCACAAAAGAGTTAGCAAAGAGCACTCTGGCTTGGGAAAAGCCGGACAGATGGGGCTTCAAAAGTAGACAGGAGGCATTGGTAACAGTAAAATGGTAGGAAGGAGTGCTTGAGCTCATAGATGAGCAGAATTCTTGGTTTGGAAACCCGAGTGTCCGTCTTCCTGAGCGAGGAATGCAATACTGTGGATGCTTTTCACAGTCCTGGCAGATGAACACGTTATTGCGGTGTAGGAGCCGGCGCAGCGTGGGCAGCGGAGTGGAAGCTCGCACCCTGGCTGACCTCGGGGTAACTTATTCACCTTTGCATAACCCAGATTTGCTCGCTGAATAAGCATGGGTGTAAGCAAGTGCTTTTCATGCTTTGCTGAATTGAGGACTTAATGTCTTTTTGCTGGTATCTGACACTCAAAGAGGGTGGATTCTGGGAAGTCTCAAGTATTTCATTCTGTTTGCATAAGAAAGCGATGGTTGATTTTGGGGTTTTGTTCTTTGAAGTGTTCTCTGCATTTGAATTTTAATTTATACATCCTTGAGATGCCAGAAAGGCCTGAGAATGAACATCAACCCCCCTCCCCTTTTTTTTTTAAAGGATGGGAGGTAATTTCTTGTCTCTCAGATTAGTTGCTTGAGAACTTGTGACATGTATCAGTTGACTGAGCAAGAGCTAGAGGAGAATATACTAATCCACAACTACAGAAGGGTTTTAGCTGAATCCACTGAGGGAAAGCAATTTATGTGGTGTTGTAAATGGAGTGATAAAAGGGAACTATAAAAGGAAAAAATCACTGTAAGGGTTAGTGAATCCTTTCTGCTACCAGCTAGCCAAAAGGAATGGGAGAGTTTCCCCATTTGTGGTTTTAGAGCTATGCTGGATAACAGTGCAGGAGGCAATAAATCTGCTTTTTCGTAAAGGTGGACCTTGATAATAAGCATTACAACACTGTGCAGCTCTGAGGCGATGGCAAAGCTGCTGGGGATCAAGAAATCTTTACCAAGGACTCGTAAATATGGTCCATCATCTCAGAACCTTGCGTTTGAATGCTGCTTTGATTTACTGTGCTTAGACTCTAGACGAAGACTCTGGAATCAAAGGGACTGCTTTAATTTTAAAATTCCTGCAGTACAAGCCCAAGTTCTTGCATTATCGGAACTAATACTGGTATTAGTGTTCTTTTGTGTTTTTTTTCTGAGACTGTATACAGCATGGCTTCTTAAACTGTTTTAGTACAGGTCTTCTTTTCCTGAAGTTGCAGCTATTTTCCCGGTGCTCATCGGTTACTCTTTTGTTGGGCGCACGTTCCCCGTGGTGCGCTGTGAGTGTACCAACCTTCTGCTTGCTTGCACACGCAGCAGGTTTGCTACAGTGCTTGGTGTTCTGCAGGTGCGGTCACTCTGCTGAAGTGGTTAGGGCTTTGCGATAGGGCTGAGAGCGAACACGGTCTCTTGAATTTTAATAGTTGGCAACCAGATGGAAATATGAGGGATCCTCCCTTTGTTTCTGTCTTATCTATAAAGTATTTTGCCTCCGGATTATTTTTGTAATGCTTTCCTATACTTATATGTACCTCTCTTTCCAGATTGAAATTGGAGGAGAGAAGAAAAGAGTTGGTACAGAAACTTGAAGAAACTACGAAGTTAACTACGTATTTGCATTCACAGCTTCGGAGGTGAGACTGTGCTGCGTAATGTAAAACCCATTTCCAGCAAATACCTAGTGGACCTCGATGCCTCAACTTCGTTCTTAGGTTTTCCTCTTAGCTGGAAGCTGAACAAGATTTGTTTAATACTTAAGTAAGAAAATTCAAGTGTAATTAGTAGCTTCAAGCACTTTGCCGCCATGCAAACCTGGCGTACCTTTATAATTTCAGTAAGCACTCAAGACAGGATTGAAGGGATTTTTCGCGCAGCTTCCATAATTAAACAGGCAGACGTTATTTTGCTTCATTATAAATAAATAAATCAGAAATTCTCTAATTGGTCATATCTTAAAAATCCTGTTATTGAGGAGACCAAATGGGTTCTCAGAGTTGTTAGATGAGTTGTTTGAACTGTAGCTTTTATTCTGTGTAATAACTGGAGAGGCTTAATGAGTACGTGTATGCCTGTAAATCATTGAATCATTGGACGCTTTGGGTTGGAAGGGACCTTTGAGGTCATCTAGTCCAACCCCCCTGCAGTGAGCAGGGACAGCTTCAATCGGACCAGGGTGCTCAGAGCCCCGTCCAACCTGGCCTGGAATGTTCCCAGGGATGGGGCATCGACCACCTCTCTGGGCAACTGGTGTTTCACCACCCTCGTAGTAAAGAATTTCTTCCTTATATCCAGTCTAAATCTGCCCTCTTTTAGTGTAAAGCCATTACTTCTTGTCCTGTCGCAACAGACCCTGCTAAAAAGTCTGTCCCCACCTTTCTTACGAAGCCCTCTTTAAGTGCTGGAAGGCCGCAGTAAAGTCCCCCGCAGCCTTCTCAGACGTCTCACCCAGATCCCACAAACTGCACCTTCATTGGTGATTAGGTAGGGAAAGAGTTTTTTAAATCATTTTCTAAAGTATTTTGTGCTTGTGTGTGTTTGGACTTTTGGGAGTCCCCTTATCCAGTTCAAAGCCGTTTTCTAGCCCAGCGGCAGAACTTTTAAAGTTGATGGCTCTGTTACTGTTCAGCAAATGTCTTCAAAGTGTTTAGCAGGGGCTGCCTTGAATTATTTTTCCTGATGCTTTTTCCCAGCAGAGCCAGGGCAGTGACGCTCCGTTTCTCTGGCCTGGCAGGGCTCCCTACCTCCTGCCGTTGACAGGAGAAGACTGCGCGTTACGGCCTTTGCTGTGCCGATGTCGTTGGATTTACTGTGTGTGTAGGGTGTGCGCTGTGAAGCGTTCTGCTGTGAGTTGTCTCCTCCTAGCTGCCACGTGCCCCGGGTGCTTGGGCAGAGGGCAGGCTGCATACGTTGCCCTAGAGGTGGGATAACCTCCTGCGTCTCTGCTGCCGCAACCTCCTTCCCGGGCTCCCTCTCCTGCCCCACTGACCCCACAAGCGCCCGCGCCGGAGCGGAGCAGGTCTGTGAGGGGACGTGGCGGCTGAGAGGGCGGCTGTTACTGCAGCCTTCTCCAGCAGAAAAGGGGCTTTGGCAGCGGGCCGCAGGCTGGATAAGTTGCCCTGATAGCCTGCGGGTTGGGCACCCGGGATCTGAGCCGAGTACGGGTACAGAATGCCCCGAGCAGCATTCAGTTGTAAATCGTGACAGCTCCAGTCAGTCTCATCTCTCCGTGTCCCGCTTTGTGCTGGTTTTGTTCAGTGACACCAGTGTACGTGTCTGTGCTTCCTTCGCAGCCTCTCGGCGAGTACGCTGTCTGTGTCTTCAGGGAGCAGCCTGGGATCTCTGGCATCCAGCCGCGGATCTCTCAACACGTCGAGCAGAGGGTCGCTGAACTCGCTCAGCTCCACCGATCTCTACTACAACCACGGCGATCAAATACCGGATTTGGACTATCAGTATAAACTTGACTTCATATTGCAAGAAAAAAGCGGTTACATTCCTTCGGGGCCTATCACTACCATTCATGAAAACGAAGTGGTGGGTTCCCATGGGAGGCTGGGTTACAGTGACTCTCCTTCAGCTGCAGACCATTCCAGATCGACTGAACCTCCCAAATCTGTGACGTCCCTGTCTTCCAGATCCTCACTGTCCTCCTTGTCCCCCCCTGGCTCCCCTTTGGTTTTAGAAGCTGCCTTTTCAGGGTCAGCTCAGAATTCCCCCCTGCATCACCTCACTGCGGACTTTGAAGACTGTGGCATTTCGGGTGATTTTGCAGGCATTAGTCTCTGTGAGAACCAAATATTACTGGACTCTGAAGCTGGAGCAGGATCTCAGATTCCTACGGATGCTAAAGATCTTAATGAAGGCATTAGGCAGCCGCTGCCTTCTCTACATGAAGGAAGTTCAGGTAATAAAAAAGTCTAACGCCAAATGTACGTGTAACATGAAATTTTTGAACCAACAGCTGCTTTTCAATGGGGAGGTGCCTCGTGAAACCGAAGAGTATCGATCAGCATACACTTTGCCGTGGTGGGCAGTCAGTAATTCTGAGGGTCGTTGCATGACTGCCAGTTTTGGCTGCAGAGAGCTACGATCACCCTGATTCCATCTACATTTTTCGATAGCTATCTTGGAAAGTATTTCAGACTCTGTCATGAAAAAGTAACAGAAAAAACTGAAGCAGGATCTTGAAGAGAGGGAGGATGCATGGCGTTCCTAGGTATTGTCAGGATGTACGGGGACAGAGCAAACATACCCTCTGCTGGTTTTTGGTAACCGTCACTGAAAGATCTGCAGTTCATTTTTCGTGTGTGAGTTGAGAAAGACAGATGACCACATGCCATGTAAGTTACACTGAGAGTCTCCCCATTTTTAACATGGATTTCGTAGCTTTCAGTTTTTCATCCATCCGAGTTAAAACAGAGCTCCTAAATGAGTCTAGGCTCCCCCTGAAGTCTGTGGGCAGCTTCCAAAAGGAAGAGTCATCTCATCCTAAAACATCCTTCCCTTGAAGGAAGATGGGATGAATGACCCTGTGAGTTGTCAAGGTATCCTTAGTAGCTAGTCAACGTTGACTTGGAGGTGGTTGCATTACGTGGAATGAATTCCAATTCTGGTCTGCAGTGAAAGCCACGTGACATACTTAGTCATCTTATATTGTCAAAGCCTTTGGCAGAGTCCGACCTTCAAAAATCCCAGCTGCCAAGAACTGATGGCTTGTCCTCAGTCTTAGAGCGTTGACTTTGCCGCCTTTTGTGAGGGTTGACGGTCTGTTGTGCTTTCTCTGCACCTTTATCGACTTTTTCTAGTATCTTTCTGTGTCACTGTCTTTAAGTATCTCGCAAACCGTTCGTGTGTTCACGTTACACAGAGGCTCTGTTTTCCCAAGGAAGAGCGGAGGGAGCCAGATTTCCACGAGTGCTGAGCGCTGGCAGCCCTGGTCTGCACCCAGCATTCCCAGCTCTGCGTTTCTGGGCCTGAGTTGGTGGTGAAGCAGCCAGCGAAGGAGCTTGGGTGTCTGAGAATAAATACAGCCTACTTCTAGAGAGCACATGGTCTGGGTTTGTTGCCAGGCTTGAACCCTTCTGCCTAGAGTTTGCCAGTTTTTAATAAAAGTACCTGGGCATATTGATACAGGCACATATTTTAACAAATAATTTGCTTTTATGTATATCTCTCTCTCTCTCTCAAGGAATTGTTGAAATGTCTGTTGGTTAATTAGATTAGCTTACTGCAGTACTGTAGTAATTTCAGTATTGACCGGAGCAATGTGGCTCCGGAAGAGAAATGTATGGTATAAGTACAGGCTGGGAGTCCCCACTGTTCAGCTGTGCAGAAAGGAGAAAAGCTGTCTGATGTCCTGATGGTCTGAGCTTGTGAAATGCAAAGTGGAAGGACACAGAAGGGGATTTAAGGGGGAGGGAGTCATTTTGTCCTGTGTTTTTTTCAGTATAATGGAACATAGTACTTATTTTGCTTTAGAGCCGTATTATAAAAGGTAGAGAAATAATTAATTTTCCTGCTGGTATTTTAGCAGCATATCCTTGCCAAATTAACAAAGATTTTCAGTCTGTCTGTCTTTGCAGTCTGGCTGCAGCTCCTCTAGTCTGAGAAATGAATTTAAGATGGTTTGGAATTTGGGAACACATAGGGCTATGAGGAATCAGAATTAATTTTTTTCAATTTATGTCTTTGGATCATTATTTTCAAAGACATGATGTGGTTGTCTAACATTTTTGAGCTTATTTGAGGACCTGTTATTCTGGATAGTGTCAGAGTGGTTTTTAAGTCTGTAAGTAGTTATGGTTTTAAAATATAAATTCATCCTGTGATGCTTCATACTGATACTTCCTCATGGAGGGTCATATATATGATACAAATTATCTTTAAATCTGTATGAAGACTGCCAAAACAACCACTCAGATTTTAAAAAGCCAGACACTAATTAATTATGCTTCAATACCTCTGGTTTGCACAGTAAAATGGGCCTCATGGTGAGGCTTCACTACATTAGCAGCGAGACACAGACCTGGGGTTGGTTCCGTGTTTCTGCTCCAGTTTCATTCCTGGAGCTGCCGCAGTGCTGAGTGGGAAGGGTTTCAGCACACTCAGCCGGAGGCGTGAAGCCTGCGTGGAAAATTTCAGCCCACACACTTCAATTTTACAAGACGACAAATCCGAATACTGCTGAATCTCAACTTGGAGGTAGACAAACACACCCGAGGACAGCATAGCTAGCGTTTTCCTGTAATAATCCGCCCTGGTCCTTGAGATGCAGCGCTCACCTGCTTCTCTGTCTGCCTCCGACTTCTCTGTACAGGTGAACCATACTGATATTTGCTCCTCCGCACATGTCCCTGCTGTCAGAAACCAAGCTGGAATATCATGTGTTTCTTCCACAGTCAGTCTCTGTCATTGTCAAAGTCGATTCGGGCTGCTGCGGTAATTCCTAAGGGTAATCAATAAATCATGTCATCACCTTCACCCCTCACATGGTGGGGGGGGAAGGGAAAGAGCACTTCATCATCAAGGAAAAAGCATTCTTACTGCCATAAATAAAAGCACAAATGCAGCAATCAATCATCTAATCTGAAGCCTTCAATTTTAAACAACTTAGCAAGATGTAAAGTCATGATTCCGGTGGGGGTGATAACGCATACCAATATCCTCACCCCCTGGCAGATGGAAGTACTGCACGGGCTCTCTGCGCACTGTGCCGCAGAGCGTGGCTTCCCCTGAACGCCGCTGCCTCGCTGCACGGCGCGAGCATGTGAATGCGAGTCGAGGATTAAAGCTAAGTAGTAACTGATAGTAAAGGGACCGTAGCAAAAAAAAGTTTTTGATGATGGTACACCAGAGGGGATTTTTCATTTCTAGCCGTTACATCACTGGGAAGTCTGTCTGACTTCTGAATATGTCATAAACAGTAGGCAAGCACTTCACATGTAGCCAAAGTGTTACTGCAGTGCGGGATGTGAACATGGCAAATACAGGTTTAAAGATCAGGATAACGAGGGTTACTAATGAAGATGATCAAGGGTAATAGCTAGCTCAACAGATACGGGTGATGATAGGAGCCTGCATAATAAGGGTTGTACGTGTTAAAGTCCCCAGCCGGAATACACGGTAACAGCAGTGCAGGCTCAGAATGTTTAATGATGTGGAACAAAACCACTCTGTGATACTCAGTTAAGGGTCACCGCTTTCCACTTGACAACTTTCTAAGCTATGCGCTTCTCTCTTTCTGACTATTAATCTCTCAGACTGATTTTCATTCTTCTTTCTTTTTGTAGGTGTTGACTTACCGAGAAGAGCAGCGAGTCACCTGCTGGAGGAGAAGACAGCTTGTGTATCTGCGGCGGTGTCCGATGAGTCTGTAGCTGGAGATAGCGGGGTGTATGAAGCTTCCATGAAACAGTAGGTTTGAGAAATAATGCAAGGCTTTCCACCAAAAATTGAAATATATCTATAAGCAGCTGTACAATGCCAGCGTAGGTAGTTTGTCGGTCTTTCCTTTTTTATAAATGTTTTGTGCTTTCATATTGAAAGGAAGGCACATTTGCCAAACAATGAAGTTTGATTTTTTTTTTAAGCTAATAAATTTATATTAGAGTGCTTCTATAACTTGGTTGAGTAGCATTAATATGCTACCTTCTAATCATGTTGGGGTTTTTTTTCTTGCTGTAAGTGTTCCTAGGAGAAAAGCTGGATTTAAACTATATAGGTTCTGCCGTGTGGCTGTATTTGACTCTACTCAGAGTGACCCTTGTTACTTCTTGTTTTGGTTAGATACCATCTTAAGATTGCACAACATTTTGCTTGAATATTTTCTTTTTTCGTAAAGAGGATATAGGAAAGATAAGAAAATCATCAGTTGTAGTTTTGGTATGAAAATAATCCAGGTTAGGGTTTATTGTTCATGCTTCACTGTGGTGTACAGGATATAAGAAATGTATTTGCTGCTGTTGCTTTTTGACAAGACATAACTTCTACAGGGTTCTTCGTACTAGTGTATATAGTATTGTCTGTCTTCTGGCAGTGTGAGCAATGAACTTTAGACTGCGTAACAGAAGACTATTGCAAACTGTGAGAGAAACCAAAATCTTTATCAGTTTTGGCAAGTTGTTGACATCAAGGATTTTGTCCTCTTGAATATTCAGAGCGAGATGTTTCAGCAAGATGGTTACAAAGATGTAGATGCATGTCTTTGTTGCCAGGCTAAATGCTTTTCTATTAGGACAGGTAAAGGTGCGTTATGGTATCGTAAATGGATTTTATAGGCCTGTGATAAAATTACTTCTGCTTGTCAAGTCTTTCACAAATTAAAAGGTAATAAAAGTAGATGAGATCCAATAAAAAAGCTCAAATGCAAAAGGGCTTTCTCCTGAAGTGTTACAATGCTCATTCAGTCTCACCTTAGGTCATGGACCCGTATTTCACCCTGAACTCTGAATCCTAATATTACTTTGCTCCGTGTCTTCAGTTAGACCTAGTGCAACTTCTTAGGCTGAAATAGACTGCCATCTGGTATTAAAAACTCAGCCTTCTCGTGCCTGGGTGGCCATGACTGTGTATTTTGGTTCAATAACCATCGTTGTCTTTCCATTTTGTTTCAACTGTGATCAAAACTTACTGTCTGCTCCAGTTAAAAGTCCAGTGGATAGAAATGAACAGGCATTGGACCAAAAGCTGTGGATGTTCTGTGGAGCAAGTCTTCAGCTGTCCTCTCCAGTGACAGCAGGTGGTGGGAGAGGTGGAAAACAGAACAAATTCTTGTCATCGTCCTGTCGTTACTCAGGGAAAGAGGAACAAAGACAGTTGCATCCCCTAGGCCTGTGTACAAAAGGAAACTACTGGCATATTTGTACAAGCTAAGATTTACAGACTCTAGTTATTCCCTGATAGCTCCAGGTGTGGATATTGTTAATTATTACTGAGTAGGAAGTAGCAAAGAGGTGCTGAGTGCCTCTGTGTGAGTTGCTTATGTTTAGTAGAGGTGTCTTTATGAGCACTTCATGAGTATGGAATGATGTAAAATTTGTCAGTGTGCTCCTGAAGTTACAGTACAGTGATTTCTGCTGTATAGACCAGTCCTTTGTATTGAGCAATTTAAGGCAGGGGAGGAAATAAATGCACTTTATCAAATTAGCCATCAACCAGGAAATTAATAGTAAAAAGGAAACCTCTAAATGCAGAATCTTAAAATAATGCTGTTCTGTCTTGTGGGATGTCTCTGTCATTCTCCACATTTCCTATCTTGACATTTTCTGTCTTGATCTTGTTTATTGATCCCAACAGTCTAGTTTTAAAAATCAATGAAACACATTAATACCACATCCTCACTCAAACCTCCCAGAAAATGACTGGAAATCATTTTGCCGCATGGATTCTCTGTAATTCCATTCAACGCTGGAGTTGCTCTTCAGCTGCCAGGCTTGAGTCCCTTTGGCTCTTCGAATGCTGCTGAGAACAGGCTCGGAGGAAAGATGCGTCTTGTGTGCACAGAAACCTCTCTGTTTTACAGAGCTCCTGCTTCTCAAATAGTCTCCAAAGCAGTATCTCATCTCCCGTTTACATGTGGTCTGATGTGTATTACAAATTTTAATTTCCAATTTTATATTCAGGGGAATAAAGAAGTACTAAGTATGCACAGGAAAACGTCGTGAGTTTTTTCTCTTGCCTGTTAGTCTGGGCTGCTTCAGTGATCCGCCTGAGGCCTTTCTGACTCGGTGCTGGAGTTGTCAAACTGTTCAGGCAGCGACCGTCCCCAAAACGGACGTTGCTGTTGGGTAGGCGCTGAAATTCTCATTTGGAGTGCATGCTGCAATTAAATCAGCCTGTTTAGGAGCATGTATGTACATCCTGTGTACACATACCCTAATTATTGCTGAAAGCTAACTGTAATTTTCCTAAATTTGAGTATTTGCCTGTTTGCCCTAGACCGAATGAAACTGAGGACGTTGTGTATAGCGAAGACGATGCAGCAGCGCTGGAGGCTGCCCAGGTACAGATAGGGCTCAGGTGAGTGACCAGCTAAGGCAATATTTCTGTTCATACATAAATGCAAATAGTGAGCTTCCCTCACGTTGTCCTTTCTTCAACAGATACGACCGCAGCAATTCAAGTTTTGTGATAATCATCGTACAGCTCAGAAATCTTCCAGCGTTTTCTGTCCCCCTGGGCTCTAAAGTGTAAGTCAAACAATCACAAGCAGTAGTGTTGAAATGTGAGAGTATAATAATAAACTGTACAAATTCTCCAAAGGAATGGATTGATTTACTGCTTAACAGCACTAAAATGTGTATCAAACTTTTCAAACTGTAGTAGTACTTAGCTTTCACATATTCCAGCAGTGCTGCAAGAAAAAGAGGGTCAACAAGAAATTTGCATGTTCCGCGAAAGTGGAACAAAAAGGATTTTTTCAAATGATGCTTCATTTACTGTTTTTAAACATTTCTGTACCTTTGCAAGTGCAGAACAGCTATTCTGTAGTTACTAAAAACTTTCTTTCGATACTTTGCCATTCTTTCAGCACAGAATGTTGTCTTTTTACATTTATGTGGCCTTTTGATGTGAAGTGATGTTAGTGTGTGTCTTTTAAGTGAGCTTTTAAAGGTAAGGGGTAATTTGATGAATGGGAAGTGGACGAGCGCAGCCGCATTGAGCTACACCATCTCTAACAACTGGAGCCTGGAGGTCTGTTAAGAATTAGGTCTTGTGTTGAACTGGAACAATGGGAAGGGTCTAAAAGTCATTACAGTGGAGATCGTATGTAGGAAATGAACAAAAATGCCTAAATAAGAAAATATAACCACTGAGATTTTAATCCACAGCTCTCATCTGTACAAAGAAGTACAGCTTGCCTTGGCTCCTTGGGGGCATTTGTACTTCAGTGAGCTTTTTTACAGACTGGAAAGTTATCTGAAACTGTTGAGAAGCTTAATAGGATTGAAGTAGAACATAATCAATCATTGGAAAATTTTATTTTCTTGCTGTTCCCTTTCCCCTGTCCCCCATCACCTTGAATTTGATTGGCAGATCAATAGGAAACCGCTGAGTATGGAAAGGATGTTATGGAAAGGATGAATATGGAAAGGCCTGGGTGCTTGTTGGATTTTTCTGTTTGTTTTTGTTCAGTTTTAATAACAAACGGTTCTCTGCTACCATCCTTCCTTCTCTGACCTTCATCTTTCCTCTGCTGACCTTCCAAAGCCACTAGCATTTAGCACAAGAATATAGAAAAACTGTAGAAGGACAGATTGACACAGCGGAGAGGAAAAGCACATAATGTCGAATATAAAAAGAATGTCAACAAAATGTTCAGTGCGATGAAGTTAGGTCATAGCCAGCATTATTTTAGGAATTAAAGTATGAAGTTGTAATCAGTCAGGAGCCTTCACTGCAGAAGTCCAGACCTGCTGCTGCTGGAAAGATACACTAAAACTAAAGCTACCCAAAGCAAGGAGGAAGAAAGGACCAGGTAAAGGACGGACCTCACAAACAGCATTTTTTCTGTCACTTGCCGTTGTGTGCATACACTGTACGGATACGCACAATGATAAAAATTGGGTCTGGAAAATGGTTCTGTGTTAAAACTGGATTTTCTGGAACGTCAGATTGGATAGATTAGTACTTTATTGAACCTTTGCACACAGACGAATAGATTTGACATC
>Ga0181612_178201_pt1 | contig 12900 bp, 8 predicted proteins | sample HoacroProtozoa21_FD_119630 | JGI IMG/M metagenome (GOLD analysis project Ga0181612, IMG submission 119630) | Hoatzin crop microbial communities from Cojedes, Venezuel. Combined Assembly of Gp0051906, Gp0051904, Gp0051908 | reverse complement strand
TTATTCTTCATCTGACCTTAATTAGCTGGTCAGGAGACACGGGGATTGGTATTAATTACTCAGCCTGCAAGTGAATGTGCCCTAAATTCCACCTGAGAATGGGCAGTCAGCATGCTTCAAGCTCTCAGTGTACAAGGACCCTGAGGTGAAAAGTGGGAGTAGGAGCTTCATACTGTAAAGCTGTCATAGTTAAGATGGATTACAATGGTTCCCACAGACCAAAACACGCGTTACGTATATTGGGGAAAGATCATTGTGTGCACTTGAATTTAATGCTAGGTCAGCTCCAGCTAATGTGATGTTCATCTGACTCCTGGAAAACCATGCTTGGCTTGGGTCCCTTCAAGACTCACAGACTGAAAATGGCCAACTGAAACAAACAATTTGGATTGAAAACATGGTAGAAGTTGCAGCAAATGAGATGATATAGAACCACATTTAGCTTGGAAAAGTAGACTAGGAGTATATGTAAAAAGCTGAGAATATGTTTAGTGCTGTGCAAGAAATATCCATCCCATTCAGCAGAGTACTGTGGCAAGTGCTTTGCCTGGTGCTCACAAGCTGACCTCTTTGCTGTGTTGTTGAAAGGTGACCAGAACACAGAGTGGCCTGGTTCCTAACAGTTGACTGTGTGCACCAACAGAGCTTAATTTGAGGTTCAGCTGAGGATGTGCTCCTTCTCTTTCCACTTTCAAAGCTGAGAGGGGAGTAAATCTAGAGCAAACAGAAGACAATATAGCATAACTTGGCACCTGGTCAGCCTGTAGAATTCACCGCAGGAAGTACCCTCCAAGTCAAATGCTTATAGTTGAGTGATTTTTATGACTTCTAATAGCAGCTGTAGTTATGCAAACTAAGGTAATAAGGCAATCAAACCTATGCCTTTAAGGCAATCACCTTCAGGGCCAGGAAGGAACTGTTTCTGTCCACCCAGTGGTCACATTTGAAGGCTTTTCTGCCACCTTTTGAATAGTTTTCATGTATTCCTGATAAAAATGATGGTTGTTGCTGTCATAAAATAATTTTAAAACCTCAGCAGGACATTTTTATTATTAACATGAAAGCAAGACAGGTGTTTTGTGTATTGTGACAGAGATTAGAAAGACCAACCTTGTTAAATTTATGGAGACGTCACTCCCGCTGATGCATAGCTTCTGAAGAACTGAACTGACTGTTTTATGTTTGTGTTTTTTTTTTTCCTTTAGCAACTGCATACTGACTGCTCTGGAAATGAGACAATTTCATGGCAGGTCCCATTAGCACTGATCACTGTGAAATTAACTATTGCTACATCTCCATGTTGGTACCATGAAAGAAGGAACACCTGCAAGAGACTATTAATAGTAGGGACCAAAAAGGGGAGGGCACAAAGCCAAAGAGCAATGCAGCTCAGTATGACTGTTACATCGTGAGATGGTGGATTAGGCCATGGTTTGTGCAATTCATTGCAAAGGTGAAAGTTTTCAGCATGGAAGTTAAGGCTAAATGCTGTTTGCATGTGGGAAAAGAGGAGCATAATATTGTTATACTATTTGACTTGAGACATTGGCTGGCGTCAAGATCTTGCAAGGTATTTGCATCGAAAGGGTATGCTGTTGACTTCTGAAGAAAGTATCAGCATCTCTGCTTGTGGGAATGAAATAAGAGCGTTTCCTAGGCAAGCGCAAGCCTCAGTTCTTGGCCTTTTCCAGCTTGAATTCAGCCCCTAAAAGCACCTTTCTTGCAACACCACTCTGGTACTTCTCTTGTTTTCATTTCTGCACATCTTCAGTGCCTTTTGCACCGAGTGATAGCCAATACCCCGCATTTACGTTTAGCCCCACTGAACTCTTCTGAGCAGATCTGCATTTAGCCTTGCATACTGGCTCATATTTTGGCTATCCTAGCTTAATCTACGTCTTAGGGCTCAGACGTGTGATCGGCCTGATAACTTTTTAGCAAGCTGACTAATACGTGTTAACTGTGAATGCATGTTCACAGTAAATTAAAGATAATTTGACTTGGTTTCTTTGACTTTGCTCTAGAAAAATGATTGTAAAATAAATTATTATTACCTTGCATTTGCCACAGGCTAAGTGGGTGCGTATGGACAGCTGTTATGACTCAGCACAGCAACTTATTTCTGTGCCTGAGCCCTCATAACCTCATACAATGTCAGTTAATCAGCATTCGGAGAGCAAACTGGCTCCTAGATAGCATTATAAAGGATGAGTTGAATGGTTCACCTGAATATGTGCAACTTCAGTGATACTAATTTTGTTGTGAGCATTTCAGCTGATATCCACATTTTAAGAACTAAATTTCATGCAGACGACTGGGTACTTTGCAGATCTAAGTGCTTCCTGTGGAACTGAGCCCAAACAGAGGAAGCAGAAAAGATGCCACCTTCTTCAGGAATGAGACAAATTACTCTTTTTAAGATGAGAGATCTTACTGGAATGCAGATAATACACTGGAAGATGTGTTCTAACATATGTTAAACAAAACTGAAATGGAGGAAGGGATGCATCAACTTTACGACTAGACTCTAAGATCTGAACAGAGTGTTTATTTTTTAAAGCTATCTTTGCTGCCTACAGGTTTCAGTGGATTTTCAAAAGAGCTGAGAGTACTTGGAACCTTAGACCTGTCTTGAGAGATGCAAATTTAACAAAGCATTCAAATGTGCACCCTAAGTTTTATTCCACTAAAGGATGGATCAGGACATACAATACTCTCTTCATAGTCCTTTAAGATTGTGAGTTGTTAATATTTCATTGAGGCAGCAAAAGGGAAAGCTACATAAGCAGTATTAACAATCACTGGTGTCAGAGTTTAATTTTTATTTAATCAGTTTTTAAAAATGTACTTCTGTGTGAAGGTGATTTAGGAAAGTGTACGGAAAAGGATACTACAGAATAGATCTTTAAACTTAGAGTATTTGTTGAGAAAGATTTCTTGGTCTCTCTCAGCTTAAATTTGTCAGGCTTCTGCATTGCTTGGTCCAAAATATGCCTGGCTTCTAAATGAGTTGACGCTTCTCTGCAAGCAGATCTTTTGTGTTTGTTCAAAAGCTCATGCCTCATGTAAGATTGAAGTCCTCTGGTTCCTCCCTTCATAATGTACATTTTTGACAGTCTTATGACCTAACACACAGAGAAAACGGTTTGTATTATTGTGGTATCTGCCAGCACTAGTATGATTAAACCTTTGGCAGCAATTTATAGAAAAGCTGATATTCATAATTTCTTTCTGATGGGGAAGCCATTGGAATGATACCAGTTTCTAAATAGATTCAAGGCATTTGCTAGATCCCTGGGAGTCAAATCCATGCACCTTTCCATGTGCAGCTGGGTAAGAGACTCCCCAGACTTGTACTGATCTTACCCCCCAAGAAAGTCAGATCTTGAGGTGATCACGCGTGTGGGCTGAATTTGTGTTATGCCACATTCTTATGCAATAATCATTGCAGCAATCTCTAAACCCCTTAGATTATTTTAGTACTGGAAATGAAGTAGTTGTCTCTCCCCATGTTTTCATGGTATAACTGGATCATATGTCTTTTAAACAAGGACTAACGATCCAGTTCATACACCTATGTGTGGAAAAACTAATGGTGTTTTTTATTGCTTACTCTCTTGGTAGCTATAGAAGGAGGTTGCTTTCTGGGTTGATAATGCCATTTAAGTTAAGCCCGCATGCTGGTAGCTTCTAGAGCTGACAACTGATGAGTAAAAGGTCAATGGCTTACAGACTGCGCTTTGTGATAAGGAAACAGCTAGAGTAAGACTGGAACTTCTTATGATGTCTTGATGTTGTTGACAGGTTCGTAACTGATCAGAGGAGTCAAAGTTTTTCATAATAAACGTGTTACTCCTGCACACAGTGAACTAGAGAGGCTTGTGCCTCAACTTCAGAAGTGCAGTGATGTCATTTAGCTGCTGCCCCATGTGTACAGACAGACAGAAGTCAGACACGCTCGTCTTGCATAGTCCTCATACACTTTTTGTTGCTGCACTAGTTATTTTAGCACAATTAGCCTGGCCGCTGAGGTCTTAAAAGGTAGGTGATGCAACAAGTGATTACAGCATGGTTTTTGAATATGGATGTATGAAATCAGCTTTCAGTGAGCCACACAAAAAAAGGCCTTTTCTCTTGTAAGATGTTACTAATCTGATAGCACATAAAAGTAACAGTAGAAAAAGTTCCGATTAATTTCCAGCTGCATGGCTTTATAATGCAGTAGCAGGATATACAGGTAATAAGGAGAATTAACAACTTCAATAAAGTAGATTTAAAAAAAAATTTTTTGAAAGCTAGAGTCAGCCTCAGCTTTCCCACAGATTGTAATGTTATTGTTGTCATCTTGACAAGAAAGGAAGTAGTTTTATTGCATTGCTGCACAAGTATCTTTTTGCGTTGCTGAAATGCCTAGACACAAAATTGAGACCAGAACCTCTCTTTGCCAGCTGCTGCTCCTATTTTCATTTGCAGAGTGGGTATGGAAACATGCCAGCTGGGAAGCCTTGCATTGCTCTTTGGTCCACAGAAACTTGGCTGGAGGAGCTTCATGAATGAGAGGTGTATTTGGGTGTAGCTGGTAGTGCTTTACTCACAAGGAACAGCTCACAGCATTGCAGGGGTCTGCATGTGGGGAGTCTGCTTCGCTGGGGGAGGTCTGGGGTATGGAGGGTGACTTGCACCCCAGGGCGGCTGTCCTGCTTGTGGCTTCCTTGGGGAGGAATAGGAGAGGCTGGCATGGTCTGGAATGGACATCAGAAAACGTTGAGGGTGTTGAGGAAGATGTGTCATGATAGCTATTGTGTTTTTGTAACAAGGTAGAGGCCTTAGTTTTCAGAAAATAGTTCAATAATGAAGTAGTAGCTAATAAATAAAATTTGCAGGCTATGCACTCAGATTAAAGGAGCACTGCAGAATAGAATCTGCAGCTTCTACAGAAGAGTTACATTCGCTCGAGGTAGATATGTGCTGTTCTGAATGCTTCAGATCGTGTAATTTCCCCTCCTCTAGTATTTTTTTCCTCTGTTTGATATTTTGCTTAACAAATATATTGGTACGAAGGGAGCAAGCAAGAAGCAGGTCGGCCAAAACTGTTTCAGACTCAGCATAATGATTCCTTTTGTTACAGATAGAGTACTAACTATGCCTTCTGTGGATTACTTCGTTCAGGAGGGCACTGGCAAACTGAGAAAAGTGCATTAATTTCTAAGCCACGTCAAAATGAGTCTATATCCCTCATGTCTCTGGTGGAGGTTGCTTGGGCATGTGCATCAATTTACATTTACCTAAAGTTATGGGCTGTATGGGAGTTGCTGATCAAGCAAATGAGCCATTGTCACAGGCTTCATAGAGCAGATTTCCTGTTTTATAATAAAGCTTTCATTGTTGTCAATGCAATTCTTATATGGTATTGTTTTTGAGGAGAGTGCGCTCAAGAAACAACACAGATTTTCAGGCAGTACAGTTGCTCTGTATGGTTTTGGTTTTGTTTGTTTTGCTTTGCTTTTCAGTTCAAAAGCTAGGGCAAGGACGTTCACTGAGTGAATGAGTGAAAATAAGGGGGAGAATACTGGATGGCTGAGAAAATAGAGTCATTATTTACAATGGAAAATACAGTATAAATAAATTTCAAAAACACTGTTTTCTAAGGTAAAACTTTTAGAAGGAAGAATCAGAGGAAAACGTATTACAGTAGAGCAGTCCATCATTATTTGGATGTCTAAGGCTGTTGGATCCCCCTCTTAGTAGCTGATCTTAAGACATTCAGTCATTTGTTGTAAAATTCATTTAATGGTATGGGCTTTTGCAAGTGAGATGGAACCAACTGTATCATAGCACTTTTGATGGGAGGATGTGTCCATGTCTGCACAAACTGGGATTTCATCTGTGCTGAGGAGTGCACTGGATCTGTGTTAAATAGCTATCTTGTTTATAGAGGGACATGGGAAGTGGCTGCAGCAGTCAAAGGTCATCTTTCTTTTGGACAGCAGGAAGCTGGAGGTTGCAACGAAGCTCTAGGTGCTGTCATGGTAATTAAGTAAGTAGTTTATGCTAAATACAGTCTGACTCTTCCTTGTTAAATGCAAAGCATAATCAGCATTCTTGCCATCCCAGTGATTCCCCCGTTGACAAATCTTACTCTTTCTAAGGTGCGCTGTTTTGTGTTTAGACCCAAGTTCTGTGCTGTTACAGTAGCCCCTTCTGCTAGATCAATATTTCAGATTTTGTGTGCAAATTTTAACAAATCAGGATCAAAGCACGCGCAAGGACCCTTCCTAGAGTTTTAGCATTCACAACGAACAGTGAGCTGCCTTTGCTCAGCGGTATTCGGTATGTCGACATCCAAGAAAGAGACTGAATGCAGCAGATATTATGCGTGTCCTTTTTCAGCCTGTTCCTCATTCTTTTGACAGGAAAGAACTATGAGAAATTGGTGTCTTGCTCTTGCTCACACAGTGTCTGTATCAGCGCTGCAGTGCTCTCAAACTATAGCAGCTTAGTATTCTGCTATGAGAGAAAAAGGTCATAATCAAATGCCAAGATGCTGTAAGACTATGCCAGCGCCCTTACCTACAGCAACTTGCTACTGTTTCGGAATTATTTTTTCTAAAGGTGGATTTTGTCCTGAATAATTCCTTAAATGTCACCTCTATTGTAGTGAGTGATTTATGACAGATGTGGAGTATGACCTTGGTACTCCGTGGTATATTAAAGATGACTGACTTAGCAAATCCCCACCACTTTTAAGTTGCTCTGATTGAATGATGTAATTGTTCTTTTTCGTGCTGTGAAGAATGCGTTAAAATTAACTTGATAGTTGTGTGGGCAGCACAAGATTCTTCTTTTCTTCTACCCTCTGCCCCCAATACCCCCCTTCAGTTTACTGACAGTTCAGTAAAACCTCTACCAGATTTACCTAAAGCATTTGAAGCTGTATTTGACAATGATATTTGAAATTGACTCTTCAATGTTTCCTTTTCCTTTTTTTTCACATGCTTATCTCTCCCAACAACACTCTAAAATCATGAAAGTGAAATATAGTAAATGTCAAATTATCCACATTTTGCTTTTTCTTTTTGGCACTGAGCACAGTGGATCCCAGCTGTCACCTTGTTCTTTGAATGCTACCACACTTAAATTTATGCTGCATTTTTTTTTGTTACTGCACAGAACTTAATGCAAAACTTCTAGGTTAGGCAAAAGGGATGAAGTCAGTATTTCTAGAGGGGCTCAGATAAAATAGCCAAATTGCAGGCAGGCAGAAAACCTAATACTTATCGATACAGTCCCTTGCTGGGAGATGCCTTCTCTAGGTGAAGCAGGACTCTGATATTCCCTTCATTAACCTCGCTTCTGCTGAAAAGGCATCAGCTCCTCCTCTGTTTGTCTTCTGATGCTGCTTCCTATAGGCAAGTTACTGTAATTCTGCTGAAATTTGTAGCGGCTGGGAACCTGATGGCTTACTGAAGACTTAAGATTTTTGTCGTCTTCTGCAGTCTGCCACACTGTGATGTCAGCCAGTGGAATCTTACACACTAAAGGAAGTGGAAGAATTCTTTGAGTTTTCAAAATTGATTTGTAAATTAGAGTTCTTACCTCAATGTGTAAGAATAGGTAGTAGTAGGTCAAGCCCAGGAAAAATAGGGTTGCTTAGTTTTCAGGAAAGATTTGGTATTCTACACATGTGTCAGAAGAAAGACACGTGAATGATGTACTGTGAGATGCCTCTCCCAATGCTTGTTTTGTCACCTCCATAGACCAGAAACTAGGGTCCTTGAGCCAAACAGGAAGAATAACTTTATCTTGTTATGACTGAGAGTAAACTGTGATGAGCCAAAAGGAGTTGGACAGTGGGTAAAACATTAATATTTTAGAAGAGCCAGAACACTTGACTGTGCGTAATGGAAAACTTGAAAATAAGCTGGTAAGCTTGTGTTCTAAGCAGGTTTATAAGAATTTATGATGTTTTTGGTGTGCTAAATCTTTGAGAGAGCTATCCTTTAGAGCTTTCCTCAGCTCATCTTTTAAAGGGGGGAGCCTTTAAGAAGAAACCTTTTCTTGGTTAATGTAGCCATTTGCTGTCTAAAATAAGCCAGGAAGTATTTTCTTCAGTATTTATTGGGCAGAAAGTTCAGTGCTGCTCTGAATCAAGAGCAGACTGCCAAAGAAGTCATTCAGGAGTATGTGTGTGTTTATGAAAGAGAGCTTTCTACCTTCAGTTTCTTCTTGCCAGTGAGCTTCTCTCTTGCGATTAGGATCTTTGGACACTGAGGATTGCTTTATAGTGAATTTGAACACAGATTTGTATCTTGAATTTGGTTTCAGATGTGGATACATTTCATACATTTTTATGCATTCAGTTCATTTGTTAGTCAGTGATGTTAATTAGATATTGGGGATGTTCCTGAATGCTTCACTACCTCCAGAGCAAAGGATGTTTCACATCATTCTTAAATGCTATCTTCCATTTGTACAGTAATTTCAGCTGGGAGTCCTCAGTTAGGAGATTTAGAAACATTAATGAGCTTGGCTGCAAAATGCCCTTACATAAATGTAATTAACCTTATACCGCATGATGGAAAGTCTTATGCGCCGAGTGACTCTTTAATTGGAATAGGAAGAGAATCTAGCCTGGCTGACACCTGTGGCTCAGCTGCAGTGCCATCTTTTTGCTATGAAGCAGAGAATTTAAATCATGACTTATCTCCAGCTCTTGCTGTGTACTGTCAGAAAGCAGTGAAAGAGCAGGTTAATGGATGCTGTGCTTTTATGAGATGGTAGAAAAAAATGGGGCCTTGGGAGGGACATCTGTCTTGTTCCATGTGTACTTAAAAGGTTTTTATTGAGGCATGAAAGGTTGCGTTGTTCCATGCTTTGTCTTTTTGTTGCCCATGCAGGCAGTGATGTGCTGCCAACAATTCAATAAAGGAATTTCTCAAAGTATATCCTATTAACTGATCTTAAGACTCATGTATATGGTATGTGGGTACTCACAGAAGGGAAGGGAAAGAGATTTGAGGAGTCTATTAGACTGGATATAAGGAAGAAATTTTTTACTATGAGAGTGGTGAAACACTGGAATGGATTGCCCGAGGAGGTCGTAGATGTCCCATCCCTGGAAACGTTCAAGATCAGGCTGGACGGGGCTCGGAGCAACCTGGTCCAGTTGAAGATGTCCCTGCTCACTGAAGGGGGGGGGGTGGGCTAGAAGACCTCTATATGTCCCTTTCAGCCCAAAGCATTGTATGATTCTATGATTCTATGAGCTCTTGTGGGACACAGAGACTCATCCCGAATGAGGGAAGGAATAAGGGTTGTGCACCTCTGGTAGCATCGCGTGCTTTGGGAGAAGACACTGCAGCTCAGGATGGGAGGGAAGAGAGGAGTAGTGCTACCTTAGCTCATCCTCCCCAGTTAACCACAACTAGCTGATATATCTTCAGTTTTCCTTGTTGAGAGTTCACAGGAAATGGTTTGTAATCAATCTGTGCAGTGAAACAAACAGAAGAATCGTGGTAAAAATATTGAATGAGATAGAAATTAAAACTCCTTGAAGAAATCACAATTTCTACTTGAATGGCCTATAAGAATAAGAAAGATCTGCGGCTGGATAGTCTATTTACTTTGTTCTCTCAGATACTGTCTGGTGGTGTGAGTCATTTCAGTAATACTGAAGGACAAAATCATGATAATAATGCTGATTTCTAAGTACTTCACAGTCCCAGAAATAGTTTGGATACTTAGAATAGATTAGGGAGATCAAAGTTCTTGAAATCATGTTTGTATTAAGAATAGTTCTACGCTGTGACATTTACAGATCTTGCTGAAACCTTCAACATAGGAATGTGATATGCTAAACATAAGACATGATAATCCCTGTGAAAGACACAAATATTTTATTTACCCTTTTGAAATTGAATACTTTGGTGTTAATTAAAACTATGTCTTTTCTTCAGTTTACATAGAAAGTTATGTGGAAATATACTAAAAATCACTTCATGTATCAGGAACTCTAAATGAAGCCATTATTCATTCTTTGGTTGTATTTGAATCAAATTACCAGTCCAAAAAAGGTCCTGTTTATGCATAAATAAAATAATTAGTCTAGCTTAAGTGAAGTTATTTAGAAGTTCAGCAAAGCTTTAATTTTCCTCCACATCTGCCAATTTACTAGATTAATCTGATAATACAAGATCATAAATACATATTACAAAAGACTCAATGACGAAAACAAAGCTGCAATTTATAAAAGGTAACAAGGTTTGCAGAATTTTCACTTACAGTACATCTGATAGGCTTTTTGTTTTCCAAAATGAACTAATTCAATTCATTGTATTTTAGCTAATAATTTGAATATTTTTATTTGGGAAACTACAATGAAGCTAATAAAGACTCATATTATACACACTAACATTTACCACCCTTTCTGAGTTTTAGGACAGCAGAGAGCACAGCATGCAGCTTTTGAATAAACCAAATAAATTTTGGGGTACTTCATATCAGACAATTGCCAGTTAAGTGAGTATTTCCATAATTAAACAGAGTACAATATATAAATCACAGATGGTGGCTGTTGACAGGTCTTTTTTCCAGTTTGCTCAGAGGACTTCACATTTTTCTAGTTTAAACAATAATACGGCAATGCCAAGAAAACCAGAAAAAATCTGTAAACAAGCTGCATTTCATGTATCAGTGTGGAACTTTGTAAGGCTTGATGTCAAAAGAAACTTCAACAGATATTATTCTTTTCAGAACATGTTTCTAAAATAATCAATCAGATCTGATTACTACGTGTAAGTGTGGTCTATGTTTGGAAGCATACTGCTCTTTTCTGCGACAGATTTGTGTTATGTGACCTCCCACCACGGCATCTGACAGGGTAGTCGGGGAGGTTCAGATCGCTTTCTTCTGAGGAGGCAGAACATTGCTAGGAGAAGCAGAAAAGTCTCCTTTGTATAGATGGGTTCTTGGAAATGCACCAAGTTCACCACATATTTGGGCAAGAAGTGCTGGAAGTTAGGATTCCTGAGGTCAGATTCTGCTCTAGAAAAACTTTCTGATAGTAAAGACAGACTGAAAAATTAAAATTATTAAAAAACTAAAATTATTTAAACAGATCTATCTCAATTGTTCTGGAAGATGTGGAGGACAAGTGGGAGACAGCAAGGGAACCGAAGAGACAGAAGCCATGCGATCTCCCTGATGACATTCTGTGAAACCTCTCAGACCAACTGTTTACACAGTAGAGGATTTGTTGCTGCCTCTGTCCCAGGGAGGGTTGATGCATACTGTCAGAGAGGTGCATTTGGGGAAAAATTGCCTTGTTTTTATCCTAATCAAGCATTTCACACTGAATATGGCTCTCAAGACACAGATTTCACTTCAGTGAATCTAAATAATCTGAGCATTATCTGCAAGCTAAATATGGAGCAAAGCTCTTCAAAAAGTTTGGAGAAAATCATGAAACAATTAAATGTTTGGCAGATGTGTTACCAGTGACCAAATTCATAACAATCTGTTTCACCTACATGGAATTTGTTTAGTTGCAACATTGGTACTGCCGACAGTGGGATACAGCTCGGAGCCTGACATAAAATGTCCTCCTGTTCAAACAACCTACGTAAATTCCCCACACCAAACTGCTGTTGTTGTCAGCTGAAAGGTTACAACTACTATCCATCAGATGCGACGTCATTACTAGCCATTTCCAAACTCTGCAAACCACCAGCAGCAGTTAAGGCCCTGGATGGCAGATGCACTGCAAAGGAAAACTATTCAGTTGAAAACAGTGTAATAGATCCGTAGCTTTGCCTTATACTTTTTAATATACAGAGCTGCAAAGTGAAGGGTAATTGTTACAAGGCTAGTTGAGCAAATGCCATATCCAAGAACAAGGGACATGAACCTCAGCCGAGAAAGAGACAGCTACTAAATTACTTTGGTCAGAATGTCTTTCCAACTAGAAGAGCTGCAATATGAATTAAACTATCAATGTCAAATCCAGGACAGCTGGCATATCTGCTTCTTTAAAACTGGATTGAAAAGGCATTTGTATGAAATAAATATGACAGACTAAAACTGTTCAAGTAAAGCTGGTTTTGTTAACTTTTATTTTAGTTAACACTTCTGTTCTTCTGTTTTTCAGATAAAGGTCAGCTTAATTCAGTTCTAAAGTAATTTATCTGTGAGCTTTTCCAATATAAAGAATAAGCATAAGTGTATTGGAGATGACATTAAATATTTGGCAAATGGTGAACTTTAATGCCTGTAATATCTTTATTTTATGAGAAAAATATGTCGTAAATATGACGCCTCAAGTTGCATCAGGGGGGGTTTAGATTAGATACTAGGAAAAATTTCTTTACTGAAAGAGTGGTCAGGCATTGGAACAGACTGCCCAGGGAGGTGGTTGAGTCACCATCACTGGAGGTGCTCAAAAAACTTGTAGATGTGGCACTTTGGGCTATGGTTTAGCAGGCATGGTGTTTGGTTAATGGTTGGACTGGATGATCTTAGAGGTTTGTTCCAACCTATGATTCTATGATTCTGTGAACAACAAGGGCCAAAGAATTTTTATATATTTCAGAGCTGAGAAGCTATCTCCCACGGGTCCTGGCAGGCAGGGGTGTAAGGTAAAGGAATTAAGTAGCTTTACAGTCTTTCCAACTAAAGCAGTGGCTAAAAACCCAATGCTTTTCTCCTTTGACTACAGAAGGAATTTAATGGGTTTCCACAGGAGTGAACAATGTCGAGACACAGCAGTTGCAAACCTGGGTGCCAGACTTTGAAGCACAGAATCACAGAATCACAGAATGGTAGGGGTTGGAAGAGACCTCTGTGGGTCATCTAGTCCAACCCTCCTGCCGAAGCAGGGTCACCTACAGCAGGCTGCACAGGACC
>Ga0181612_164621_pt1 | contig 12900 bp, 8 predicted proteins | sample HoacroProtozoa21_FD_119630 | JGI IMG/M metagenome (GOLD analysis project Ga0181612, IMG submission 119630) | Hoatzin crop microbial communities from Cojedes, Venezuel. Combined Assembly of Gp0051906, Gp0051904, Gp0051908 | reverse complement strand
TTTCTTCCTAATATCTAATCTAAATCTGCCCTCTTTTAGTGTACAGCCATTCCTCCTTGTCCTATCACCACACACCCTTGTGAAAAGCCCCTCTCCATCCTTCCTGTAGGCCCCCTGCAGGTACCGGAAGGCTGCTGTAAGGTCATCCCGCAGCCTTCTCTTCTCCAGGCTGACAAAGCCCCAGCCCCCCCCACCCGCCCCAACCCCCTCAGCCTGTCCTCGGAGGAGGGGGGCTCCCTCCCTTGGATCATCTTGGTGGCCCTCCTCTGGACCCGCTCCAACACATCCATGAAGAAAATCAGCAGCCACTAATGGTAAGTAGGTGGGGGTCAGTGAGATTAAGCATGGTCAATAATGTCCCCAATATCGCCATTTTAGGAGGTTTTAAGTCTGTATTTATGTCATTCATGAAGGACAGGAGTAGCTACTTCCTCTGCTGCAGTTGTGATGGGTGTTACCAAAACTCCAGACTGCAGAAATGCCAATCCTCTCACCTTTCAATGGAAAAGAGGGAAGAAATGAGCTATTAGTATTCTGCAAAATTTTAATGCAGTAAAATTTAAAAAATGAAAAAACAGGAACTTATAACACCTTCTACAATCTTCACTCCACCCTTCGCACTTTTCTCATTGATTATGTATATCTGGAAGGAAGACCAAACATCACAGAGACAATACATTTGTACACTGAAGCTATGTATCCTTATTGTCTTTAAATTCTTTAAATTTTGCTAGTTTGGTGCCATATTAAGAGAAGATGATTGGCCATCAAAAGGTGTTTTAAGTAGCAGATTAATTTTAAATTTCTTTGTGTTTGTATTCCTTTCTCCTAAATTTTTACGGGGCTCATTTACTTAGTTTGCAGAGATGTCTCTGTAAGCATACATTACCCAGTCAAACCGAGCTCTATATATACCACTGGAACAGAAATGTTCAGCAACAAACAATACAAGTAATTGTGTATTTTATCGGGCTGTGCTTCTGTGGGTTGGTTACGAAGAATTTTTATAATGTCTACTTGTTATTTATGACTTCAAGATTGTATGTAATTATAATTTTTTTAGTTTACATAACTTTTTAATAATAGGGCAAGAAGTCATTGCTTCTTGCAAGTGTATAGGAGAAGCTTTTTTCAAATTCATTATAAGCAAGTGTAAACTTTATTGTAAAATGTATTCCAAATTACAGAAAAGAATCGTAGATGCAAGAAATGCATGTATTCACAGCAGGGCTTTAAAAAAACCCAAGGCCTAATAACAAGTGAAAATCGAACAGCTCTACTCCTGAAAGGCCTTACTCAGCTGACTATCACTTCCACTTTTTCTGTCTGCAAGCTGTAAAGACTTTGTATAGAAAAATAAAGAAGATGACATCCAAAAGTAAAATTTAAATGCTTCTTTGTTATGGTTAGCAGCAAATCACATTAATTCCTTGACTATTCATTGTGATAATGATATTAATCAAGCTTCTCCCTGGATACTTGTGTAGATGTAATATGTAATTCTATGGAAGTTCCATTGTAATTTAGCATGAATTAATGTTCATTTATTGCAAAGTGTTAGAGGAAAAATATATTTGTGGACTTTACGTAGGAACAAGTTCTTCTACTATGAAAGAGACCGAGCAGATAAGTATGTGCTGGAATGGAATTTAGGTGTAATGAATAAATGCAGTTGTATGTAGAGTGCGCTTAACAATCTCACTGTGTAGAAATGCAAGGCACTCAGAGCTATTATATTTTCAATGGCTTAATCAAGAAAGTGTTGAGAGACAATGGTACTGTGGTTAGGATTAACAGAATCCCTCAATGTCCTCATTAAATTTAATAAACTGTGTAACAGAAATAATAATAACACTTCACAGGTATATTGGATTGCTCCTTTTATCAAGGGTCTCCAAGCCCATTGTGAGCATTCGTGAATGGAGCATCGCTGTCCATCTCCTTGGAGTGACTCTCTTCCTGCCACAGATGATACCTTCTCCTGGGAGACCCTTGGTAGAGGGTCCTGCAGGAGCACACCTGGCACCAGGCAGATGCACGTGTGCTCCTGCTGCCTGCAGCTCTGCTGGCTGCATGGTGGGCTTTACTGTTTTGTTTGTGTTCCTTGACACATTTTGTTCAGTAATTTCGTAAGGTCCTAGTGCTACAAATTAGGCCTCTTTTTCACCATTCCATTTTTTTTTTTTAAAAATTCATGAGACTGTTTTTCTACAGCTTGTAAGTTTGCACTCCTCTAGGTTTTCAGTACTACCTTTATCCTGATATTTATTCCATATTTTTAACTGTACTACAGACATATTTATGCTGCTCAAGCTCTGCTTTTCTTCACTGTGACAATTTACTGAAGAAGCCGTGTAGCCTACGGTCCTGGAATGCTCATTTTAGAAAAGGGCTACTGTCCTCATTTTTCTGGGTTTTCAGTGATACAGAGACCTCACTGACCTGTGGCCTGTCTCATCAGATCAGCCAGTTAGCAACTGCTCAGAGATTTTGACGGTTTCTTCAGCTGTTCTGCAGCAACGGCAGTCACTACTCCTGCATAAAACACAAATCATCCTGAGCTCTAGGATTTTACTTTATATGGTGAAAACTGACTGCTTATTTTTCAAATGTACTTCAGTTTCTCAACTACTATTGTGTTACCTTTAAATTCCCTCCTCATTTATTAAGACTCCAGCTTGCTTCTTTACTGATTTTTGTCTAAAATGTGGAAGGTGTGAAGTCATTCCCTTTTCTGGCCGCTCAGGCTAGGAGAATGAATGGGCACTTCTTTTCAGCAGAAGGCTTTGCATGGTGAGGGAACTGAAGATCTGCTGGGAACTAATTAATCTATCGTTCTCTCTTTGCTCACTGTGTATGGTCCTTTGTTTGTTGCTGAAAAAGTTATAGAAAATGAATAGTAGGGAGAGGACTTAAGGATTTTCGTTTTTCTCCCTGACACTGTAGATTTTTGCTTTGCACTGGCTAGTGAGAACTAGTTAGAGTTATTACCAAACCCTTATTTAGAAGAAAGAAAGACCAACCATGTTTACTATTAAAGGCGGCAGGACTTCTTCTGAGCTGCTGAGGACAAAGAATATTACAAAATCACCTTGATGTGCAACACTCTTCCCAGCATCCTTTCAAGGCTGCCACATTTCCCCTTAGTTCCCTTTACTAATATGAACTCGTTCTGCTCCTTTTCTGCCTCTAGCTTTCCTTTTTTGTTTAACTGATTCTTTATTCTCACTTGACACCTTCTGTCTCTCAGACTACCACTCAAATGCACATGCTCCTTCTTTTTTTACCTCAAACAAACAAGTTTTTACTACTAATTAGCTTTTCTTCCAAGCTCTACTATTCACAATCCAGTAAACAGAGTTGCATCTAACAAAGATGACAGGACAGGATGGGAAGCTGGGAGGTCCATCTCCAAGTTTGCTGTCAGGTCAAATATCTTTCTTTACTCAGTTATGCTCTGTAAAGTTCTTTGAAACCATTGGATTAAAGGAGCTGTGTAAGTATATGGTGCAGTTAATTATATTGCATTTGTAATCAGGCAATAAAAGAGAAACCCTTGAACCACAGCTATATTGTTCCAGGTACCGCAGTCTGTCGATGTCTTTCTTTCAACTTTTGTTCCATGCCAACCAGCAGTAGCAGGTTTTCACCATATCCAGAACTCCTGCAGTCTTTTTCAGCCTGCCCTGGCCAGTGGCCCATGAACTGTTCCACAAACAAACATATATTTTTCTCTGTATTTATTTCTTCCTTCTTTTTCTTCCCACTGTGCAAGCAATTAGCTATTGAATCCTTAATAAGCCAATCTAGTCCAGCCCACATGACTATTTTGCTCTTAATCAATTTATTCAGCTCACACAGAGGGATTTATCATATTTACAATATCACAGCTATTTGTGTAGGAGTTATAAAAGGTAAGGTGTAATTTTAGGGAAAGAAAATCCAGTTGTAGGTTTTTGCTGTTTTTGTTGAACTTCAGTACGTGGGGGTTCATTTCACCATTTGGGAGGGGAAATTTTGAATTTCAGTCAGCAGAGTTCAGATCCACTCAGGGAGGAATAGAATTGCATAATTAAACAAGCAGCAAATCATTTGAAACAATGTAATCAGACTTTTGCAAACTGTCGTCTTCTTCTGTTTTACCACTCTTAGCTAAGCCTTGGAGACGGACTTCACCATGCACTTCTATCACTTTAAAGTAAATTTATTATCACAATGGAAAAAAAACAGAAAAGGCACAGTGACTTGGGTCAGAGAGGTGCCTGTGCAGCCTGGATATTTGTGCAAGGTGTCTTCTAAACATCTCCACTGCTATAGCCTGAAGTCCCCACAGGATGTGCACACAGTTCGGTCTCCATGTTTCCTGGGCCACATGTCCTCCAACGCATGTGCTTGGTGAATACTTTTGGATCCAGGCAACCATTCAGCTCTACTCAAGATTTGACTGCAAATCAAACTAACAACTTCCTTGTCCTGCAGTGAAAAAGGATAATAACACTTTCCCAGCCAGTCCATTTTTTGCTATTATTAGGATTTATTGACATAACAGTAGTATTAAGAGACCAAGCTAAACCTCCTGGATTGAATCTCTCCCCCAATTTCCCCAAATCCATGCCCTTGTCCCTGATGTTTCTGCTTCATAAATTATATGACTCAAAGTTGAGCACATCATACATGGTATTATCCCAATACATGACTGTCATATTCTCATCCTGCCATAAAAATAAGGTCTGTACACAGGCTGTGCAGAAACAACACTAGGGTCGTGGAAGGAAATCACAGAGTAAGACATTTCAAGCTATGCTTTGGGCATGAATTGCAGGGTATGAAAAGGTTAATTTGAGATTGGCTCACGAGAAATGTATGAGGTCCTAAGACTTGTACATTAAGAAGTTTGATTTCTGCCATAGCTGCCACATGCAACCTGCAGCACATGCTTTGTTTAATTTTCGAGGGAAAAATTTTCCTGTTCGAGATTCAAGAGCAAAATGCTTTCCTCACAGGCGCCTTCCCTCTAATTCAAGCCTTCTTTCTGCAGAGACACACACATATTTCAAACTTTCAGAAAGACTGTCTGCACTAATGCCAGTGTTAATGCACACGCATGTAGAAGTTTTTAGTTCTTTTACCAATTTTGGTATTTTTTATTTTTCATCTAAATAATGGGTTCTCCAGAAGACTAGAATGGGTCAGTTCTGGCAAACAGCACAGATGAAAGCTCTATGCAGTATTTGCAATGGTTGAAATCAGACAACTGCAGTCATTACAGAATAAATCCAATATTACAAATGCAAAAATGACCACATTTGCATCTTCCAGGGTGAACACTTCAAACTCTATGGCCTGTTATTACAAAGTTCTTAATTATAGCATTGTGTATTTATCCCACAGTAGTTGCATTGGACAATGCTTTTTGTTAGTTCCCCTTTTAGGAATAAATAATCCAGTTTAGTGCATTTCTTCCGGTACTGAGAATGAAATCCTATTGGTGTAGCCGATCATGCCTTTTCACATGGGGATACTGACCGATGCTGCAGCGCCCAGATCGAGCTTCTGATTAGTGGCCAGACTCCTCCCAGGGTAGATGCTGCTCTTGCTCTTTTGCTGGGGAATATGTGCACAAGTTGCAGAAGAGTGGCCATCCATCTCCTTTTGCATTTTACCAACTATTTGAGTTTGCAATAATACAGCTTGTCAATGTTATCACTCATAAGGCACATTCTTCTGTAATGGAGTACTGTACCATCTCAGCAGGTTTCTGAGATCTATTTTTGATGAAGTTAGGTTCAAAGGGAGATCTAAGCTGTGTGACGAGAGAGATGCCCATAAATGGCACTACTTCTCTGTGACTGTATATACCCTCCTATATAAATTTAGAAAAAATCTTCTGTATGAATAAATTTTCTTCCAACTTTTTTCCACACTTTTCCTCATACAGCTTGGGGCCACACCTTTATTTAATACAGACAGCTTTGGAAATATAGAAAAAAATCCAAGAATAAAAGAGGGGAGCAAGAAACTAAGAAAGAGAAGCTGGCGAACTGCTGGAAACAAAGAAAATAGAAGAGAGAAGAAGAATTTCTCAGCAGGGTTAAAGTAACGGAAAAAGAAAACAGGGCTGGGGAGGACACCAATTCTGATAAGTAAAGTTTTCTTGGCTGAGCAGGTGCCATTCTTCTCCTTAAACTAATCCCAGCTTGTATTTAATGACCTAATTATTCTTGCTTAACAGTTACAGTACTCTAGCCGAGCCCTGAGACTTGTGTTGACTGCAGTTTGCTGCTTGCTCCCCAGGCCTGTTTAAAGCAGCCCCAGGCTTTACATTTTGTTGATATGGCAATGAGACCTTTGACCTTCCTGGCCTCATCACAGAAGCTCAGACAACAGCTGTTCTGCGTAAAAGAGAACTGAGACATGTAGAGAGATGAGAGGTGTACGTGCTGGGGACTCTCCCTAAAGCTTTAGGTAAATTGAGCCCTGCAGGGTGCAGGTACTTACTGCAGTGAGACCAAGTCACCAACAGAGGCTTCTGAAATCCGTAGCTTTAACCCAAAGAGCAGAGTATATAGAAAAGAAATTATAAGTCTTAACGAATGGCTGCTTTGAGTATGGATTATACATTGCTAGCAATGTGCCACTGTTTATAGCACATCATTAGCCTGTGAGAGCTGTAGCCATTGAACTTTTGTGTTTGTTTCAAAAGTGCCACAGTACAACATTTTATTCTTTCTGCTGCAGTAACCACTGGTTGTTATAAATCCCTTCATGAATGCATTATGGAAAACTGGGGCAGAGTTCTTCACTAGCTAGCCAAGTGCATGCCTGCTGGGGCTTTGTACTAGGAAAGACTGAATAATGTTTATAAAGCCAAAGTACAGTAGAAACCCATTTTACACACATAAGCATGTTGCACAAGCCTAATATTCATTGAAGTTCCCTGCTGGTGTGTGAAATATATATCCGTTTACAATGCAGAATTTATTTTTTAAGTGTTTCTTTAAGTGGGTTCATTCTTGCATCATTTCACCTGTTAGTGTCCTCAAAATAACTTACCTCAGTAAGTCTATTATTTTATTGAGTATTTATGTAAAAAGGTCTAATTGTACTTCCCTCTATGGTCTGGTGCACAGAAAATGTATTCTTCAAGGAGAGGCAGCACGCATTTAATTCTGCGCTGCTTTACTCAATGGTATTATTGCAGGCAGATAATCTTTCTGTCTGGTACCCTGTGACACCCTATGTGCTTAGTAGATGCACCATCTTTGCAACACACCACTGACAGTGGGACCTCTCTAAAGGCGTTAGGATCTTTGCATTTTCAGCAAAGCAAAAATAGTGAGACTCTAATGGGTTTGAGGGGGCATCCCTGGAGCTGGGACCCAATCCATCTGCCAAGTCCAAACACTTCTACAGAGACACAGTGGATGAGCTTGTGCTGCTACCTTTTGCTTCATTAAGGAGACAGGAGGTATTAATGACAGCAATTACATATTCTCAGTTAATTTAATGTATGACAATGTAAGAGACCATAACTAATTATATTATCAGAGAAGTTTGTTAATTTTATGAAGTACTTATGAATGTGAGGTACAGTTTAGAAAACTGATCTTATGATAAGCCGTTAAATATTGTTAAATAGCTCAGTAAAAACCCGTGGAAAAATTAGTTAACATAGTTATTTGTTTGGGTATTTAAGAACAAGGAGAAAACAGCAATATTTTAACACCACTGACTATAAAATATGTAGGTAGCTGAATGATAGAAGAAGCAAGCAATTTAGTGCTTTGTGGCTCCTTTACATTCTTGGGCCTGTCTAAAATTGAGTTGAGTGACGATCCCTTTCTAGTGACTTTCACAGAGAATGTTGTTGCTCTTCTTTTTCACCACTCCATGTACTTTTTCCCTTGCTGTCCAGCTAAAAAGAGGAAGAAGATGGCAAAATATTTTTTCTTAAAAAGAGAAAGGAACAAATAAATAGAAGCTAAGGCATTGTAAAGCCAGCAAAGCAAAGGGAATTGCTAAGTAGGAGGAAGAAAAAAGAGTAAGGACAAGGGATTCATATTTAATAAAGAGAGGGGGAGGAAAAATAAGAAGTCTGAAAACAACTAACCCCAAAACAGCCTAGCTATTAGTATTTAAATAACTAACCTAATTCTTTTATCATCTCAGTGTGTGAATCTTACAAATAGTTACTTTACATGTACCTGTCATCTTCTGTTTATAGGAGACAATGAATGGAAACCCTGATGACTGATGCAAGTTTCATATTTTAATCCTACACTTTGGCCACTAAATAAACAAATTCAATGATTAAGAGGATAAGTATAGAAAAGCATCTACAGCTGGGGCTACAGGCAAGGGAGGAGCTAAACATCACTCCAATGTCTTTTAAATCATAACACAGAATTTAGCTCTTCCTTTTTTTTTTTTTTTTTTTAATAAATCATCCCTCCATACCCACAGTGATAAGCAAAATGAATGACAAGAAGCTTAAAAAGAAAACTGTGCTGCCCACCTAGGATGCACAGTTTGGACTGGTTATGTATAGTAGAAACTATTTTCTGGGTAAACGTTTAAGTTGGAGTAACACTATTTAAGCAAAGGACCCCAAAAGAAATACAATCTAAAAAACAGCCTAAGTTTTTCAACCACTGAAGCAGGATTCCTGTGTCGGGTTCTAGAGTATCACCCTGTTAGCTGCAGATAAGGCAAGAAGCCGTTCCAGTTTTGAGGTGGAGCTGGTATTTTAAGAGTATGGCCCAAGACAGCAGACAGGACTTGCTGATCCGGGACATCCCTCTGAGCCCTGATCCTTTCGACTATCTTAAACATTTATCTGTGTTTTGAATCAAGCTGAAACCATCTCACTGTGCACCTAGCTGAGTTGTATTAATACAGTACACCAAAGAACTCTATGCTCTATTTATTTAGACAAAATCAACTGGTTATAAAAAGTTGCATTACCATCAGTAATTAGGTCTGGAGCTGCAAATGGCATTTCAACAAGAACAAAAGTATATACCAAGTCAGTGAATAACAGCCAGTAAGCATTTTAGCATAACCAGACAAGCTTCCTGACATCCCAGAACCGTATCTTCCCGACAATCACATGGAAAGTTATCATCTGTCTAGACAATACCTTGCTTACTTTGAATATTCTGTTTCAGCTGCTGACACTGACATTACTCCCAGGGTCAGTATCAAGTAGATCCACTATAGGTACCTGAGTCTTCTCTCGTTACCTTGGCTCTGTGGAGGAGAGAGGGAGGGCAGGGGACTACAAGGTGCTCAAAATCAGGAGTACCTCATTGAGAGGTGCTCAGCAAGGGGTTTCCTGTGCTGTACCACAGCATATTGCAAACACATAACGGAAAAGAACCATCCTGGAAATGCAAGTTTGGCAGTGCTTTCACAGGAAGGCTTGATGGCAGCTGAGGGTGAAGCACGGAGGATTGAATTGACACATAAGTTTCCAGCATGAGGGGATTTGAGGGTATTTTTAAGATTCATCTTTGCTATTAGTGGAGGCAAAACATTGGTCAAGACAGAGACATAGGGCTAGATGATATAATCAGACTGGAAGGATGCTCTTTATGATCTTCAGCCCTGTGTGCATGCAGTCTAGGAGGTGTCCCTCTCCTGCTGCCTGGCGCTGCTCCTTGCAGTGCTCCTGGCCATGCAAACATGGGAAACCTCACTCAAACTGGAAAGCATCCTCCATGGACCTGCCTCCCAGAACATTCTGGCATCAAACAGCACCAATCCGGAGACCTTCAACTACCAGCTGCCTGCACTAGCAGCCTTCTTGGTGGACATTGTATTGCTTGAAAGGCAGGGCCATGTTCCCCTCTACTTTAGAACTTTACAGGTACAATGATGAAGGCAAAAAGACATGATGTGGAAGAAGTTAATTTTTTAATAATTTGAATGTTAGGAAGCATTTTGAATTTATTAGTCAAAGCCTTGTTTTTATTTGTCTCCAGAATAAGTATTGTTTAAACTCCTTGTGCTGGTTTTATACAGCCACAACTACTGCCACAACCACTGCCACAACTACTCCGAAGGCAGCTGCAGGAATGTTCTGCTTCTGCCCCAGAGGCTGCACAAGAAGCTTTCACCCCCTTCTATCTCATCAGAAATTAGTGCAGAAATAGCCAAGCTGGCTGTTGCCAGACTGCTTTGGCCCAGAAAACCTTCCAGCCATGGTGTCACGGATCTTAGCCCTGGTTAACTTAGCCCATTGAACCACATCCTGCTGCGGCTTCTTTCCCAGGAGTACCCCATAATTCAGTACAGCTGGCTTGGCTACACCTTCATGACACTGCAATCTGCAGCACAGGCATACCCATCATCACTGGCATCGAACCAAATGTTGGGTGGTTTACCTCTAAGTTGATGTCTTCCGTGGTGATATAACTGTGGCCAACATTTGGTGATAAACAGTATATGTCTGTTGGCTGGTCTACTGGGGATTTCTTTTTTTTTTAAAAAGAGCAGTTATAAATGAGAAGCTGAAATAGATGTACGCTGTTCTGTAGTAATCTTTTAAATTTTCTGTGAACAGTTTGTAAGCCAGGTTTAGTTGTGCTTGTTAGTTTTGTTTGGTTTTGTTTTTTATAAAAAGATATTTTGTTATATGTTTATTACATATTAAGTGTATATTTTCAATGTTTTGTTATATGTTTATTACCTGTTGAATGAGTTAGCTCTTTGTGAAAAGTGCCTCTTTTTACATCTTCTTAACAAGCTCTGGATTAGTTAAAATCATTTTTTAAGCCATGCAATTGAGTTAGCAAAATATGCATTACTTTTTCAACACAGGACTCATGGATATATTGATATAATATTTTACAATTAAAGCTGTGGATCTTTGCTTCTGGCATTACAATAATTGCTTTACAATTTTGATGATTGCAGGAAATGAGGATGAATTGGAAAAAACACAACTTTTCTGGGGAAAGAGGGGAGACAGGTAGAGTGACATTGCTGACAGGCAAAGATTACTTGGAAAATCTATGGTTTCGCTAAAAAACCCAGATCCTGAAAGATCATGTAACAGTGTTTGGCCTGAGACGTTTCAAACTTCTGAATCTGCTGGAAAGCTAGATGTGTTCATTCAGGGGCACACAATATAGGTCTCCACTATTTAAAATCCCTGCTGTCCAGGTACAGTAAGATGCATTAGTAGCAAAGCAGTGACAGACACCAATACCTTTTGGAATTTCCCAAAAATGCCTATGTCTTTTGCCACTGACCATAAGCAGATATTGGAGATTCTTCTTCTACCACTCCTGTCTAAAGGCAAATTTGAGTCAGGATTGCAGAGAAAACTGGTTGCTGATTAACATGTTTGACCTGTCACCTAAGAGACTTGTGATACAAAATATTGCTTGAGCTTTTTAAACAAATAACTGCAGTTTCCATTTAATTGATTTATGACCTCGCACTGCAATTATTCAATTTTAATTTATCTCAGGATAGAAGAACAAAAGCTCCATATAAACTATTAAGAAAGTTGCTGTAAAAAGAGATGCGCAAAGGAGAAAGACTGAGTTTATTACGTTAGCTTACATTTGCACATGGATGGATACTTTTTCCTCTTCCTGCAATGTAATTATCAAAAGCAACTAAACTCACAAGGAATGCTTTGAGAAACACATGGAAGTTGGTGCTATGCAAAGCATAAAAATCCTCGTCTGAAAGTAGTTCTGTTGCTCAGGTTTTAGGACTGGTTTTTGTTATTTATTACAAGACCCAGGAGTGGGCCTGGGATTTTACAGAACAAAGAGGAATAGCACGTCCCTGCCCTGGGCAGCATACAGTCCAGGAGAATGAAGAAAACAGTAATGCACAAGAGACCATATTTTGTTCTTTGTCCAAAAAAACAACAGTTAAAGAAAGAGGTAGTTCAAATTCTGTCCTGAATATTCAATACACTATTTTAGAGTTGAGAAAAACTTCCTGTTAACTATTCATCATCATCAAGGTTGTCCTACTGGTATGAATATGTCTCCATTATGTCGCTTACGGGGTATATTAATCACAACTACTATCAGTGTGATTGCTATCCAGAGCATAACAGTCTATATTCCAGTGTTGCATACGGGCTCACATAGGAGACATTTTTTTAGTATTGAACCCAAACTATTGTAAAATATAAAGAACTACCATTTTCTTAATTAGGGTATAGAGGGAGCTTGACGTCTGCAAAATAAACAGGAGAAGAAAGAAGAGAAGCTGGACAGTGACAGTCTTGAGTTTCTGCTCCTCCAAGTGCAGAAAAGCAGTCAGTGCTACTTCAGAAAAACATTATTTGCCTATCAGATAAATCATAAATGACTCCTCCAGGGTCTGAGCCATCCTGACTTTGTTCTTACATGTTAGATCACACTTCAGGAGTATCCTTCTTTTGAACATTTCTTCAATGGAAGAACTAGAAAAACAAATAGGAAGCTTCATTGCGAAAGCGTGAAAAAGCCCTAAATTCAGTTACATAAATCATGGCGTGACTTGAACGAAATCTTTTAAATTAACTGATAAAGGATTCAGTGATACCCTTGAAATCACCTGTCTGTCACAAGCCCATAATCTCTTTGCAGTGGCATAGAATTTGGAGAATGGGAATTACAGCAGTAGTTGAGAATTGACCTTGATGCTCAGGCACTGCCAATACCCTATTTTTAGGTTTATTACCACGATGACAACTATTTTAGTGTGTGCACTGGCTAGGAGAAGGGCTGCATCCAAGGTCATTGTGCTCATCAACAAGCAAGTGGAGGAAAAGAAAGTTATGAGGAGTAGTCAGCATGGATTCACCAAAGCGAAATTATACCTGACAAATCTGATAGCTTTCTATGATGAAATGGCTGGCTCGGTAGGTGCAGGGAGCGACGAGGATGT